>ENA-OQCU01000208-OQCU01000208.1-human-gut-metagenome-genome-assembly--contig:-NODE-208-length-31674-cov-4.833962_pt1 | contig 31674 bp, 36 predicted proteins | sample MGYA00242504_ERZ504590 | MGnify/ENA primary metagenome ERZ504590 (study PRJEB26092, sample SAMD00036318) | human gut metagenome | host: Homo sapiens | study: EMG produced TPA metagenomics assembly of... | reverse complement strand
GTGTCGAGGAAAATATTAATTTCCTGAACAAAGAGATTACGAACTATCTGGTTCACTTAAATCAGGCATCGCTGCCGACATCAGACGTTATGCGCATCGGTGCGCTGTTCCATGTGGTCAATGATATCGAGCGGATTGGTGATCATGCCGAAAATGTCGCAGATTCTGCTGTGCAGATGACGAATGACAATGTGACCTTCAGCAAACAGGGCGAACTGGATCTTTCCGAGATGCTGGATATGGTATTAAAAATTCTCGATGAGTGATCGAAATGTTTGCAAAGAATGATCTGCAGCACCTGCAGGAGATCATTGATATTGAAAATTCCATTGATCAGGAGGAGCGGGATCTGCAGCAGAAGCATGTAGAGCGTCTGACCCGCAACGAATGTACGCCGGAAGCCGGCATGATCTTCTCCGATCTTGTATCCGGACTCGAGCGTGTCGCGGACCATGCAACCAATATTGCATTCTCCATTCTGGATGAAGATCCGGAAGAGAAAGCAGCCCGCGAGGCAGTTGCAGGAGCAGAAAAATAAGAAATGGATTAAGAGAATAGGAGAAAGGCCCCGAAACATTGGAGTTATGTTTCGGGGCCTTTCTTTCATGCTTATGATGTTTTTTATTTATGGATTTCTTTCACGGGAGAGCGGGCAGTCAGATCGAAGGAGTAGCGGAGGTCAGGGTATTTCCTCCCTCTGCAGAGCGGGATGAACCCGCATTCTGCTGGGAATCGCTCTGCTGATCATCTGAAGAGCTGATGCTCGTTCCGAGGGTCAGGGAGAAGGTCTTTGTCTCATAGGATCCGTTGTCTGGAACCTGTACTTCCACCTCGACGGTTTCGCCGGCAGAGTAATACTGCAGCAGGGATTTCAGCTCGCTGGTGGAGGTGATGGAATGTCCGTCAAAGCTGGTCAGAACGTATCCGGATTTCAGACCTGCATTTTCAGCGGCACCGCCGGAGGTTACTTCGGAGATATAGATGCCGGCCGGCATATTGTATGCCTGCTGGATCTGGCTGCTGACATCGAGGCATTTGATGCCGATCGTTCCCTGATCTTCTGCGGCAACCTTTGTTCTGGTCTGCTCATTCATCAGATTTTCAATGATATCGGAAACACGGGAGACCGGGATTGCATAGCCCATGCCCTCTACCTCTGTAGAAGCAAGTTTTGCGGAGTTGATACCGATGACCTCTCCGTTCATGTTCAGAAGAGCGCCGCCGCTGTTGCCAGGGTTGATGGCTGCATCGGTCTGTAAGTAGGTCTTTCCGGTTGTATCAGTGGAAGAAGTATCTGCCGTTGTTCCATCGGAGCTTCCGTCAGAAGAGGAATCGCTGTCGATCACACGGTTTGCAGCACTGATGATACCGGTCGTAACGGACTGGCCGTAGCCGAGTGCGTTGCCGATCGCAACGACCTGCTCGCCGACCTCAACGGAATCAGAATCGCCCATCGTGGCAACAGCGATGCTGCTCATCGTGTCATCCGGGATCTCGGAGAGCGGAACGGCGATGACGGCAAGATCGTTATCGGCATCGGTACCTTTGATATTTGCCTTGCAGACCTGATTGTTTACAAAACTAACAGAAAGAGTATCGGCATCTTCTACTACATGGTTATTGGTGACGATCAGAAGCTCGGTGTCATTCTTTCCGATGATGATACCGGAACCGCAGCTTGTGGTCTCCTCGGTCTGCGGAGTCTGGGCACCGTAACCGAACATGCTGAAGTAGTTCTGTACTTCCTGTACGGACTGGTTTGTGATGGAGACGATCGACGGCATTGCGTTTTTCGCAATCGTGGAAACATCCATCGTTCCGGTGGAAGTGGAGCTTGAGGATGTGGCAGCGGCTTTTAAGAGGCTGCTGTTGGAAGTCGTCTGCTGTGCAGTGGTTGTTGTTGCAGTGGCTGTCGTGCTTCCGGCAAAGTGGTTGACTGCCTGGAAGGTACCGCCGGCAACACCGCCGAACAGAACTGCGCTTAAGGCGATGGCTCCGATTTTTTTTGCAAGCTTAGCAGCTTTTTTGTTTTTGGAAGAAGGTTTCTTTCCGTTGAAGCTGTTCTGCTCTGCTGCCATCATGTTCTCATTATTGGTTTCGTTTTCGTTATTGTAGTTGTTTCTGTAGTCCATCATAATAAATGCTTCCTTTCTGGTATCTGTATTTTAAACTGTGTTCCGGAATCGGCTTCCGGTTTTGTTTGCTTCCTTTTTTGTTTCTATGCTTTGCAGTATAATGGGAATCTGTGATGGAAATGTAGTAAAAATGTGAAAAAAATAAGTTCTCTGGAAAAGAGAAAAGTGCTACAATAAGAAACAGAAAAATGATCAGGAAATGAGGAAGTAATAATGAATAGAGGAATAACACAGAAACAGTATCTGGGGTTGGTCCCGCCGACGGAGGAGGACGCCCGCTCCAGCCAGATGCGGATACTGGATGCATTAAAAGAGAAAGGAATCACCGCATCATTTACCCTTCCAGCGCTGCAGAAACTGTATCCCATCTGCGATGAGGCAGACTATAACATAACGGTTTCCCTCGCATGGAATGGAAGCATCTGGCAGGTGGTTGATCTGGAAGCGGGCGATACAGCAGCAGAGCATTACGGCTATGCCGCTGATCTTGGAAGTACGACCGTCGTTGTGCGCCTGGTAAACTGCAGCGACGGTACTGTGCTTGCCGAGGAGAGCGAATACAACCGCCAGACTGCCTATGGAACCGATATTCTGACGAGAATCTTTGCCTGTAAGGATAAACCGGAGGTACTGCAGGACATCCGTGCGTGTACGATGGAGACATTTACACTGCTCTTTGAAAAACTTCGCCAAAAGACAGGAATTGCGCCGTCGGATGTTCTCTCAATGGTCGTATCCGGCAACACAACGATGATCCATTTCCTGCTGGGACTGGATCCGTTCTGCGTCTTTTCATCCCCGTACGCCGTGCGCGCAGACCGCGTCGGATTCCTTCCGGCGAAAGAGATGGGATTTCCCATGAAGGGATGTGTCTACTGCGTGCCGGGAAAATCCAATTACCTGGGCGGTGATATATTAAGCGGTATGATCGCAACGGAACTCTATAAAAAAGAAACGATCAGCGTTTTTTTTGATATCGGAACGAACGGCGAGCTTGTCGTCGGAAACCGGGAATTTCTGCTCTGCGGCGCAGGCGCTGCCGGTCCGGCGCTCGAGGGCGGCGTGGTCAAAACCGGCATGCGAGCTGCAGAAGGCGCTGTTGATACGGTAAAAATAGAAGACGGGAAAATCCAGTGCCATGTAATCGGAGAGGGTAAGCCAAAGGGCATCTGCGGTTCCGGCATTATCGATCTGCTCGCGGAATTATTCCTAAATGGCTGGATCAACCTGTTCGGTACCCTGCAGCCGGAGCGGTCCGAAAAGATCAAGGAAGACCCGGAGACGGGAGAGTGGTGCGTTGAATATAGTGAAGGGCTGTGCTTCTATCAGAGTGATATCGCCGAATTCCTTCGTACAAAGTCAGCGGCCTACACGATGGTTGAGTACACGATGCGTGAATCCGGCATTTCCATGGAAGAAATTGACCGGTTTTACGCGGCTGGTGCATTTGGAAAGCACGTTTCAAAGGAATCCGCCATCACGATCGGCATGTACCCGGATATGGACCGCAGCCGCCTGATCTGCGCCGGAAATACGTCGCTTGCGGGAGCAGAAAAAATCCTGCTGGATCGGACCTGCATCGACGATATTGACCGCATTCTGGACGAGATGGTCTACATCCAGTTCGGCCAGGTCGCCGCTTTCATCTCTATGATGAAAGCGGCCCAGGCAATCCCACACACGGATCTGGAGCTGTTTCCGAGTGTACAGAAGAAGCTCGAAGAAAAACAAAAAGAGAAATAATGGCAATTGCTTGACCGCAGTCGAATTGTGTCATATACTTACTATTGATAATGAGAATCAATAAGGAGTGAAATATATGACACTGAAAGAACTGCCGATCGGCAAAACAGCGACCGTCCGCACGGTAGGAGGAGAGGGCGCGCTGCGGCAGCACTTCCTAGATATGGGAATCATTCCGGGGGCGGAAGTGACGATGGTAAAGTATGCACCGATGGGAGACCCTGTGGAAGTGCGGATTCACAGCTATGAACTGACACTCCGCCTCGCCGATGCCGGACGGATTGCCATTGATGAGATGCGGGACGCTGTAAAAGAAAAAGAGCAGCCGGATGCGAAAGCAATTCCGCATCCCGGCTTTGGAGAGGGCGGAAAGTACCACAATAAGGCAGAGGAGCATCCGCTGCCGGAAGGAGAGCTGTTGTCCTTTGCGCTGGCCGGAAACCAGAACTGCGGCAAGACCACCCTGTTCAACCAATTAACGGGATCCAACCAGCACGTCGGAAACTTCCCCGGCGTGACCGTAGACCGGAAGGACGGTGAAATCCGCGGCCAGAAAAACACGCTGGTCACCGATCTTCCCGGCATTTATTCGATGTCGCCGTATTCAAGCGAAGAGATCGTCACCCGGAATTTCGTTCTGAACGAGCATCCGCGCGGCATCATCAATATTGTAGATGCGACAAATATCGAACGAAACCTGTATCTGACGATGCAGCTGATGGAACTCGACGTTCCGATGGTACTGGCCCTCAACATGATGGATGAGGTACGCGAAAACGGCGGTTCTGTGCTCGTGAACCAGATGGAAGAGAGACTTGGCATCCCGGTTATCCCGATTTCCGCTGCAAAAAACGAGGGAATCGATGAACTGGTTGCCCATGCTGTCCATGTGGCCAAATACCAGGAAAAACCGGGCAGAAAGGACTTCTGTGAGGCGAATGACCACGGCGGTGCCGTCCACCGTGCGTTGCATGCGATCATGCATCTGATCGAGGATCACGCCGCAAGGGCGGATATTCCGGTGCGGTTTGCGGCGAGCAAGCTGGCAGAGGGCGATGCGCTGATCCTGGAGCAGCTGGCCCTCGATGAAAACGAGAAAGAGATGCTCGAGCATATCGTCTGTCAGATGGAGACGGAGCGCGGCCTGGACCGCGCGGCGGCGATTGCGGATATGCGTTTTAATTTTATTGAAAAAGTCTGCCGTGAGACCGTGGTAAAACCAAAAGAGAGCCGCGAGCATGTGCGGAGCACAAAAATTGACCGTGTGCTGACCGGAAAATATACGGCTCTGCCATGTTTTGCCGGGATTATGGCGGCTGTCTTTTTCCTGACCTTCCATGTGATCGGAGCATCGCTGCAGAGTGTGCTGGAGGTTCTGATCGGAAAACTGACCGAGCTCGTGGACAGCGCCATGACAGCATGGGGCGTCAATCCGGTGCTTCATTCCCTTGTGATTGACGGTATTTTTAACGGCGTCGGAAGTGTCTTAAGCTTCCTTCCGATCATCGTCACCCTGTTTTTCTTCCTGTCCATTCTGGAAGACAGCGGCTATATGGCGCGCGTGGCATTTGTGATGGATAAGCTGCTCCGGAAAATCGGCCTCTCCGGCCGCAGTATCGTGCCGATGCTGGTCGGTTTTGGCTGTACCGTGCCGGGCGTCATGGCGAGCCGCACCCTGCCTTCCGAGCGTGACCGGAAAATGACGATCCTATTAACTCCGTTTATGAGCTGTTCGGCAAAACTTCCGATTTACGCGTTCTTTACCGCCGCATTCTTCCCGAAATACAGTGCCCTTGTGATGGTTCTTCTGTATTTCGGTGGTATCTTCATGGCTGTCCTGATGGCGATGCTGATGCAGGGAACTTTATTCCAGGGGGAAGCCGTTCCGTTTGTCATGGAGCTTCCAAACTACCGCATGCCGGGGGCAAAAAATGTCGGACAGCTTTTGTGGGATAAGGCAAAAGACTTCCTGCAGCGGGCATTCACCGTCATTTTTGTTGCCACGATTGTGATCTGGTTTTTACAGACCTTTGGAACGCATCTCAATGTCGTGGAGGACTCCAAGGACAGCATTCTCGCCGTTGTCTCCGGCCGTCTCGCCCCGGTTTTTCGGCCGCTTGGATTTGGAGACTGGAGAGTATCGACCGCCCTTCTAACCGGATTTATGGCAAAGGAGAGTGTCGTCTCCACACTTTCCGTACTGTTCGGCACGACCGCGCAGCTGACCGAAATTCTGACACCGGTTTCCGCATTAAGCCTTCTGGTTTTCTGCCTCCTCTATACGCCGTGTGTGGCGGCAGTCGCTTCCATCAAGCGGGAGCTTGGCGGCAGATGGGCAGCCGGTGTTGTCGTTTCCCAGTGTGTGAATCGCCTAGGCTGGCAGCTTTTGTCGTACATGGCATTTGCACTGCTAGTTTGGCATGTAAAAAAGAACATTAAATAAGAAAAGCTCATGCAGAACAGAAAATGCAAAAATTCTGTATCTGCAGAGCTTTTGATATATGGCTGGTAAAAAAATGCCGGTTTTAAATTTTTCGTATCACATGCTTTAAAATTCCTGTCTTGTGGAGCAGAAAGATCGAGCAGTCCATAAACAGATGGGCAAGAAAGGTGCTCAAAATGACGCCATTTGATTTCAGCAGAAAGCCAACATGGAACCCATACCAGCACACGAAACCGGAGTAGGCGCTCATGATGACAAGAAGCGGTAGATTTTCCAACACGCCCCGCATCGTTTCAAGAAAACTCTTGACCGTAAAGTCGAAATACAGGAAGCGGCCGACCGTCAGCGTCAGGAAATAGAGAATCAGCCCGTCATAATTCGTGTCCTCGTAGATAAAGCGGATGTACAGGAGAATCAGTACAATATAGAAGACCGAAATCAGCCGCACCGATGCTTTCTGCTCCGGCTCAAGATGCGTGAGCTTTACGAGAACCACATCGAGCCAGCTTGTCAGAAAGACGGAGAGCACGATAAAGACAAGAAGCACCACATCCTGATACTTCTCCCAGTACATCGAAATCTGCGGCAGACGCTCGTCGATAATGTAGTAGAGGGAGAGGAAGAGAAGAATCGAAGTGCCGGAGAAAACCAGCTCATAAAAGCTTTCCACAATCTGATACTGCCTGCGCTGGTGTTTCTTCCGGCGTATTTTTTTCGCTTTTTCCTCTGTCTCCTCTTTTAGCTGCCGCTGAATCTGCAATTTTGCAATCAGAAGCACAAGGGCAAGCACCAGAATCAGGCCGAGCAGTGAGACAAGCAGAAAACTGCCCACATTGGCGGGATCAAAATAGTGAAGAATATAGTATCGTTTCAAATAAAATCACCTCTTCTGGAAATTCTTTTTTTGATTTCTCTTCACTTTAGTACCAAATCCGGAAAAAGTAAAGTACAAAAATGAGAACAGAAAGAAAGTGTCTGATAAAAAATGACCGAAATGGAGAGAATAAAGTGATCAATGCGTGACAGGGAAGAAAAGATGACGATCAGTCAAAGTCGGTCAAAACAGGGCGATAAACCGGGAAAATCCGTCACAAAACTCTAAACTTATGCAAATGTGATAAAAAGAGAAGGGAAAATTCATGAAATATTAATGATTGATTTTGAATGAATATGACGATATGATAATCTTATCAAAGCAAACACGATCAAAATAAAGCAGGAGGGAAATATGATTTACACAGTGACTTTCAATCCGTCTCTGGACTACATTGTATCGGTGGAAGACTTCAAGCTCGGCCTTACCAACCGCACAAGCTCCGAGCTGATGCTTCCGGGCGGAAAAGGAATCAACGTATCGACCGTACTTGGAAACCTTGGAATTGAGAGCACAGCGCTCGGATTTCTGGCAGGCTTTACCGGAAAAGAAATCGCGGGACGGCTCGACCAGATGGGAATTAAAAACGGCTGCATCTGGCTGGAAGAAGGATATTCCCGCATCAACGTCAAATTAAAGAGCATTGACGGAACTGAGATCAACGGACAGGGACCCGAAATCCCGGAGAAAAAATGTGGAAGAGCTGATGAAACAGCTTTCCGCACTCGGCGAGGGCGACGTTCTCTTCTCGCAGGCAGCATCCCGTCATCCATGGCAGATGATGCCTATCAGAAAATTATGGAAATGCTCGACAGCAAGGGCATCCGCATCGTCGTAGACGCGACCCGTGATCTGCTGATGAAGGTTCTGCCGTACCACCCGTTCCTCATCAAACCGAACAATCACGAACTCGGCGAGATTTTCGGTGTGGAATTAAAGACAAGAGAGTCGGTTGTTCCGTATGCAAAACAGCTGCAGAAAAAGGGCGCACAGAACGTTCTGGTTTCCATGGCAGGCGAAGGAGCCGTTCTCGTTGCCGCATCCGGTGAGGTCTTTGAAGCTCCGGCCCCGAAAGGAAAGCTTATCAACGGCGTCGGCGCAGGAGACTCGATGGTAGCCGGATTCATGGCAGGCTACATGGAAAAAGAAGATTACCTCCATGCGTTCCATATGGGAATCGCAGCGGGAAGTGCAAGTGCTTTTTCTGAAAACCTTGCAACCCGGGAGGAAATTGCATCTGTCTACGAACAGATTACAAAATAAAAGGGAGGACGTCTCATGAGAATCACAGAGTTGCTGGACATCCGCAGTATTGCGCTGGATGCCGCACCGAAAAGCAAACAGGAAACGCTTGATGCAGCCGTAGCGCTGATGGTCAAAAGCGGAAAGATCACAGACGAAGATGCGTACCGTGCACAGGTTTACGCAAGAGAAGAAGAGAGCACCACAGGAATCGGAGAGGGAATTGCGATTCCGCACGGAAAATGTGATGCAGTAAACAAACCGGGCCTTGCAGCCATGGTGATCCCGAACGGCGTTGATTTTGATTCTCTCGATGGAGAGCCGGTCACCCTGCTGTTCCTCATCGCAGCGCCGAACACAAAAGACAACGTTCACCTCGATGTCTTAAGTAAACTTTCCATGATGCTGATGGATGAAGAGTTCACCAAGAGCCTTCGAAACGCAAGGACACCGGAAGAGTTCCTTGCCATTATCGACCGCGCCGATGAAGAGAAAAAGAGCGTAGATGAGCGTCTTGCAGAGCCGGTGGAAGCAAAAGAAAATCAGGTGAAGATTCTCGCCGTTACTTCCTGCCCGACCGGTATTGCCCACACTTACATGGCAGCCGAGGGAATCGAGAAAGCAGCGAAAGCAAAAGGATGCTTCGTAAAAGTCGAGACACGAGGCTCCGGCGGAGCGAAAAACGTGCTGACTGCACAGGAAATCGCCGATGCGGACTGCATCATCGTTGCAGCCGACGCACAGGTTCCGATGGATCGTTTCGACGGAAAGAAAGTCATTCAGCGCCAGGTATCCGACGGTATCAGCAAAGCAGATGAGCTGATCGAGCTTGCGATGTCCGGAAACGCACCGGTTTACAAGAGCGGCAATGCGCAGACAGCCGCAGCAAGCACGAAGAAGAACAGCGGCGGTATCGGCCACCAGCTGTACACCCAGCTGATGAATGGTGTTTCCCATATGCTTCCGTTCGTTGTCGGCGGCGGTATTCTGATCGCAATCGCATTCCTGATCGACGGACTTCTTGTTGATATGAACTCCCTTGATGCCGCAGCCAGATCAAACTTCGGTACGATTACCCCGGCTGCAGCGATGTTCAAACAGATCGGCGGCGTGGCATTCGGCTTCATGCTCCCGGTTCTTGCAGGCTACATCGCCATGGCAATCGGCGACCGGCCGGCACTTGCCCTTGGTTTTGTCGGCGGTATGATGGCATCGAGCGGAACCTCCGGTTTCCTTGGAGCACTCGTTGCCGGTTTTGCAGCAGGCTACATTATCCTTGGCCTCCGCAAAGCATGTGAGAAACTTCCGGAAGCACTCGAAAAGATTGCGCCGGTTCTGATTTACCCGGTAGTCGGCATCCTTGCGATGGGACTTCTGATGCTCTTCATTGTAGAGCCGATCATGGGAACCGTCAACACGGTACTGAACAATGGTCTTGCTTCCATGGGCGGATCCAGCAAGCTGATCCTTGGCATGATCCTCGGCGGCATGATGGCCATCGACATGGGCGGCCCGTTCAACAAAGCAGCTTACGTATTCGGAACAGCAGCCATCGCAGCAGGAAACTACGACATTATGGCATCCGTTATGATCGGCGGTATGGTTCCTCCGTGTGCGATTGCACTTGCAACCCTGCTGTTCAAAGATAAATTTACAAAAGAAGAAAGAGAATCCGGTCCGACCAACTTCATCATGGGACTCGCCTTCATCACTGAGGGTGCGATTCCATTCGCAGCAGCAGACCCGATCCACGTTCTTCCGGCCTGCATCATCGGCTCTGGCCTCGCAGGTGCGCTCTCCATGGCATTTGGCTGTACCTTAATGGCACCGCACGGCGGCATCTTCGTTGTACCGGTTATGGGAAATGCGCTGCTTTATCTGGTGGCAGTTGTCATCGGAACAGTGGTATCCGCAGTTCTGCTTGGAGTTTTAAAGAAAAAAGTTGCATAAAAGAGTAGAAAAAAGGCAGAAAACAAAGTAAAATAAAAATATCAAAGATCCTATGGGAGGAAAAAATCATGAAAGAATTTAAGTATGTTGTAACAGATCCAGAAGGAATCCACGCTCGTCCGGCAGGAATGCTGGTAAAAGCAGTCAAAGAATTTTCCTGTGATATCAAGATCGCAAAAGACGGAAAAGCCATGAACTGCAAAGCCATCTTCGGCATCATGGGACTGGCTGTAAAACAGGGCGAAGAAGTTACCCTGACCTTCGATGGAGCAGATGAAGATGCTGCATACGAAGCAATCAGCAATTTCATGAAAGAGAACTTGTAATTCTACAGAGCCATGCGGAATGGAAGAAAAAAGTGCGAATCATGCTTGCATGAATGAGTGCATTTTTTTCTGGAATTTCATATGGCGAGAAGCCACATCGAAATGGAGCGTAAGCGGAATTGAGATGGGGCTCTGGAGAATTACAATATAGTAATCGGCAGGAGCGTGTTTGAAAAACTTTCTGAAACTAAGAAATCCTTTTTAAACACGCTCCGGCTGTCTGGACAGAAAATTCGGATATCGAGAACAAAGGTGGAGAAAACTTATGCAGATTTATCAGGGAAAAAGCGTATTTTCCGGCATTGCGATCGGAAAGATCCGCGTATACAAAAAGAATGAGCGTCAGGTAAAACGTGTGAAAGTAGAAAATCCGGATGCGGAGATGGCACGGTTTGAGGAAGCAAAGGCAAAAGGAATCGCACAGCTTGGCGTTCTGTATGAAAAAGCATGCAAAGAGGTTGGCGAGGCCAATGCAGCGATCTTCGAGGTACATCAGATGATGATGGAGGACGACGGCTACAACGAGTCCGTCGAGAATATTATCAAGAGCCAGGGCGTCAACGCTGAGTATGCCGTTGCAACGACAGGCGACAACTTTGCGCAGATGTTTTCTGCCATGGACGATGATTACATGAGAGAGCGCGCGGCAGACGTAAAGGATATTTCCGAGCGTCTGATCTCCATCTTAAACGGAGACGACACCGACGCATCCTTAAACGACGAACCGGCGATCATCGTGGCAGATGACCTTGCGCCGTCTGAGACGGTACAGATGGATAAGGACAAAGTTCTTTCTTTTGTTACCGTACACGGTTCTTTAAATTCCCACACCGCTATCCTTGCAAGAACCATGGCGATTCCGGCACTGGTCGGAACACCGCTTCCGCTGGATGAGAGCGTAGACGGAAAGCTCGGCATCGTGGACGGATCCGATGGAACCATCTATGTTGATCCGGACGAGGAGACTCTTGCTGCCATGCAGAAGCGTCGCACCGAGGAGGAGGAAAAGAAAAAACTGCTCCTCACCTTAAAGGGAAAAGAAAATATTACACTGGACGGACAGAAAATTCTGCTGTATGCTAATATTGGAAACATCAAAGACCTTGCGGCTGTCATGCAGAACGACGCGGGCGGCATCGGCCTGTTCCGAAGCGAGTTTATCTATCTTGAGCAGGATCACTATCCAACAGAGGAGGAGCAGTTCCGTATCTACAAACAGGCAGCAGAGACGATGGCGGGAAAACGCGTCATCATCCGTACCCTCGATATCGGTGCCGATAAACAGTGCGATTATTTCGAGATGGAAAAAGAGGAGAACCCGGCACTTGGCTGCCGTGCGATCCGCATCTGCCTGACGCGGCCGGAGATCTTCAAGACACAGCTTCGCGCGCTGTTCCGCGCAAGCGCATATGGAAAAATTGCCATTATGTATCCAATGATCACAAGTGTCGGCGAGGTTCGCCAGATCAAAGCGATTGTGGAGGAAGTAAAAGCTTCTCTCGCTGAGCAGGGCATTGAGTACGGAAATCCAGAGCAGGGTATCATGATCGAGACCCCGGCGGCTGCCATCATCAGCGATGAGCTGGCAAAAGAGGTTGATTTCTTCAGTATCGGAACGAACGACCTCAGTCAGTACACCCTCGCGATCGACCGCCAGAACACAAAGCTGGATCCGTTCTTTGATCCGCATCACCCGGCGATCCTGCGCATGATTCAGATGGTTGTGGAGAATGCACACAAAGCCGGCATCTGGGCCGGTATCTGCGGCGAACTCGGCGCTGACCAGGAGCTGACAAAAGAGTTCCTTGCGATGGGCGTAGATGAACTTTCCGTTTCTCCGGGGAGCATCCTTCCGCTCCGCAAGATCATTCTGGAAACAAACGTGGCAGAATATAAGGCAGGAAAGAAATGTTAACACAGCAGAGACATGAGATAATTTTGAAACTGTTAAAAGAAAAGGGAAGCATCACCGTGACGGAAGTCCGGGATCTTCTCGATACATCGGAGTCCACGGTACGCCGCGATATCACAGCGCTCGACAAGGAGGGCAAGCTGGAAAAGGTATTCGGCGGCGCCGTGGAAGCCGGCCAGAAGGTGACGGCACACGAGTACACCGTTGCACAGAAAAATGAGCTGAACTGCGATGCCAAACGGAAAATCGCAGAATATGCGGCATCCCTCATCGAGCCGGACGATTTCGTCTTTCTCGACGCGGGAACGACAACGGCGCATATGATCGATTTCATCCGGGCAACCTCCGCCGTTTTCGTGACAAACGCCGTTGACCACGCACGGCGGCTGGCATCACGCGGGTTTAAGGTCATTCTGGTAGGCGGCGAGCTCAAAAGCTCCACAGAAGCCGTCGTCGGAAACCAGGCAATCCGCACGATTCAGGAATACCACTTCACCAAAGGCTTTTTCGGCACCAACGGTGTCACAAGAAGAAGCGGCTGCACAACGCCGGATGTCAATGAAGCAGTAATCAAAAAGACCGCCATGGAGCAGTGCCGCCAGTGCTACGTCCTCTGTGACGCAAGCAAATTTAACAGCATCAGTTCCGTTACCTTCGCAGACTTTGAAAAACCGATTTTTATCACGGACCGGAAAGTTCCCGGGTATGAGAAGAGCAAACATATCATCGTATGCGAGACGGAGCGAAAATAAAAAGCCAACATCTTACACGCACATAAATTGCAAAGCGCCCCGGCCCTGCAGATCATTTGGATGCAGGACCGGGGCGCCGTTTACAGACTTATTCTTTGATTTCCGCCAGCGTTACATCTGGATGATGATACTGCGGACGATGTTTCAAAAATGGAACTTTAAGCAGGGTAGCATTCTTGGGACACCAGTGAAGACAGGCATAACAGGCTGCACAGGAATGTCCTCCATAAAAATACGATGCAGTAACAAAATCTTCTTTTGGCAGACTTCCGTCAGATGTAAAGTTTGTTTTTTGTTCTTTTATAAAAGATATGATAGATTTTAACCGTTCCGGTGCTTTTTTCAGTCGTTCCAGATTTTCCTGCTCTGAGCTGATTAAACAGTTGCCTGGCATCTGCAGATCAAAGACAGCCGACAGGTTTGCACCGCTGCGGGAAAGTGCCTGACTTAGGCTGACAAAAGAATTTCCGCTTTTTCCATTGTTAGAAGTCATGACGACAAAAGTATAGCAGTCAGGATTGACCGTTAACTTCAATAAAAATTCTTTTACAATCCATGGCAGATCGCTCATGTAGGTAGGAAAGACAAAACCGATTATATCGTTTTTGCAGAAAAAATTGCTTTCTGTTTTATAATATTCTCAACAGGCTGATTCAGCTCATTTTCCAATTTCATTTTTGCAGCCCAAAGTCGAATTACCTAGTTCCAGGTAAAATTAAAAAATCATAAGTTTTTTCCCTCTCTTTTTTGAAGTTTATGACGGAGAAAATATTTTTATCCGTTTGCTTTATATTATTTTAAAACTATGATGTTGGGGTCAAAAGCCCCTCTATAGTACCTTGAAAAGTTCATATATTTTGTAGTAAATACAAGCCTAAATGGTTTACTTGCTGTATAATAGAGATATCTTAGTAGGAAAGAAGGCAATCTCTATGTCATTCAAAGAAAATACTTACCAGCAAATGTCATTTACAGATAGTTTTTCTGGATTAACTGCCAGAGAACAAAAAGCATTGGAAAAATCCTGGGCAAAAGTCTTTGCCGATGAAATATTTCCTGCCATTGATGAAAAGCGTTTTTCTGTCTTATACAGCGATAAGGCATCCAGACCGAATACTCCGGTCAACGTGATTGTTAGTGCGCTCATTATCAAAGAGCCTTTTTGATTATTCCGATGACGAGATGGTCGAAAATCTTATGCTGGAATTTTTCGAATTCAGTACGCACTGCACACAACAAGTTTTTGAAGAACAGCCCTTTGAGTGACAAGAACTTAAGCCGTTTCCGCAAGAGGTGCTATGATTATGAAACACTTCACAACAAGGATCTTTACCATGATTGTGTGAAAGATTTAAGTGCTTCCATTGCAAAACTGATGGGAATCAGCGGTAAAGTCAGACGTATGGATTCCATGATGATCGAATCCAACGTCCGCAGGCTCAGCCGAATGGAACTGATATACACCTGCATTGCAAAGCTGGTGATGTATGTGAATAAAATCAATGGTTCCGCTCTGTCTGACGATTTAAAACATTATATCGATCCTAACGATTTTAACAGAGTGATTTATCATCAGCGCAGTACCGATGCAGATGAGCGCATGAAGCAGCTCTTAACGGATGCGGATAAACTTCTTGCCCTGTGTGAGTCTGATTACAATGATTCAACAGAGTATGATCTGTTTGTCAGATGCCTGTCAGAACAGACCATTGTTGAAAATGAAAACCGAAGACTCCGCACGAAAGAAGACGGCGGCATGAAATCAACCATGCTGCAGAATCCTTCTGACCCTGAAGCGACATTCCGGAATAAAGCAGGAAAAGAGCATCGAGGATATGCTGCTAATCTTGAAGAATCCGTTGGAGCCGATGGTTCTGTTGTAACAGAGTACCAGTATGAGCAAAACAACCATAGTGACAGTCAGTTTATCCAGGAGCACCTTGCGCAGATGGATAACCAGGAAGAACGGACTGTTATAGTCACGGATGGAGCATATAGTGGAACAGAAAACACACAACTTGCAGCTCATAAAAACGTAGAACTGATTACCACAAGTCTGACGGGGAAACCGGCTCCGGATATCCTTGCTGATTTTGAATTCAACGAAGAGGGAACAAAAGTCCTCCGATGTCCAGCCGGCCATGCACCGAAAAGCTGTTCTTATATGAAACCAAGCAATCAGTGTGCCGTTTCCTCTCTGCATGAGCAGTGTGCCAACTGTCCGTAGCAGGATCAATGCAAACCGAAGATCTTTAAGAAGGTTGCAAAAATAGTAACATCCAAAGCAGCGCATGAACGTGCGAAAATCCAACGGAACATGAATAGCAAAGAATTCAAAAATTATGCAAGGCTGCGTAATGGAGTGGAAACTGTTCCATCGAATATACGCAAGAATTACCACTTGGAAAAGATACATCGTGGAAACAGCGGGCAAGTTCTTTTTCGGTTCCAAGATAGTAGCATTGAATTTCAGAAAACTCTTCAACTATGTGAAGGGTTTAGGACATTACGCTCAAAATCCGGTACTTGTATAAAATCAAGGAAGGGAATACCAGCGTATATCCGAAGAAATCCGGTATTACACTACAAAATATGAATTTTTCAAGGTGCTATAGAAATAGAGGACAAAGTTATTTATGGTTTTGACCCTAACATCATAATATAAAGCGGGGAACAAAAAGAGGTGGGATGGATATGATGGATCGGATATCTGCCTACCGGGAACTGATTCGGAAAAATATTGATTACGAGAACTACCCGCCGATCTATAACAAGCAGGAAGTGGATGAACTGATCGAGCTGATTGTAGAAACCCTAATGCTGCCGCCGGATGCAGGAACAATTCGGATTGGAGGAAAGGAACGTCCTGTTCCGATTGTAAAAAGCATGTTCCTGAAGCTGGATAAAGATCATATCTGTTATATCCTGAAGTGCCTGCACAATACGGAAAAGAAAAAAGAGTAAAAATGGCCGTATCAAAAAAACAGCCAGAGAAAAAAAGGCAGAAAAAGAAAAGCAGCTTGTGGATCATAGCGTTGATTGCTGTTATTTTGCTGATTCTTGTTGGAGTCGTATTTTTGGTACTGCCAAAATTTCGAAAAGAAGCTGCACCGGAAAAACCGGAAACGATCAAGGTGGAAGCTGCAGAGAAAAGCTATGCTGCCGGAAGTAGGATTTCAGAAAAAAATTTCCGCGTATACGGAATATCCGGGAAAAAGAAACAGCTTCTGGATGCAGATACATACAGCGTGTCACTGGCTAAAGTGCCGGCACATGGCCACAGTGTTACCGTAGAGGTTTCCTCCAAGGCATATCCGGATATCAAGGCAGAGATAACAGTGCTTATTGACCGTGATGAAAGTGTTAGGTATAAAATCGGCAGAGAAAATCCAGATGATGTGGAGGCTATCCTGTATTCCAACGGGGATCTAGAAATATCCGGAAAAGGAAGCGTCCGGAATTTCAAATCAGATTCTGCGCCATGGAAGAAAGATTCTGTTAAACGGCTGACCTGGATTGATCCGGAGGCAGAAGTGGAAAGCATGGACTACTGGTTTACAGGAAATGACGAATACCTGGAAACATTGTGCCGCATTCCGGACACAGTGAGAAGCATGGTGGAAACATTCAAAAATGCCACAGCGATGACCAGTATGCCGGATATGTCTGGTGCGGTCCGGCTGGAAGATATTACATCCTGCGCAGAAGGGTGTATCGCACTGGAAAAGGCCATGGAACTTCCAGGAAATATAAAACAGGCAAAAAAAGCATTTTACGGTGATACGGCACTGATCGAGGGAGCCGATACAACAGCCTGTATGCAGCTGGAGAACATGGATTCCATGTATTACGGCTGTATGGCTCTGGCATCTGTCCAGATTCCGGACAGTGCGAAAGAACTTTCGAATATCTGCAATGGCTGCGTCAACCTGAAAGAAGTACATATCCCATCGTCTGCACAGAAAATGAACAGCAGTTTTTTCGGATGTACCGCACTGGAATCCATAACCGGTGAAATCCCATCTTCCTGTACGGATAGCGGGAACCTGTTTTCCGGCTGTAAGTTCCTGAGTGGAACACTTACCGTTTCCTGTACATCCAAGACAACCCTTTCAAGCTCGTTTTCGGACGCTGCAACGGCTGGAACAGGACTTACGATCATTTTACGGTACGATGCAGAAAAATCGCAGGAAACGGCCAATACGGGCTTCTACGGGGGAACAAAAAGTGCAGATGAAATCCTGAACGCATTAAAGGCATCTATGGAAGCCGCATTCAGCAGCGGAAGCCATATTACAATAACAACAAATGCAAATAAAACAGAGGGGTGATTAGAATGTAATAAAAATGCAATATGAAAAATAGCAAAAGACTCTTGTAATTACGGAATTGGAAAGGTAATATGATAATATGATCCAAAGAAATAAAAAAGGGGGAGAAACCATATGGACATGAAAGAGCTTCGAAAAATGCAGAAAAAGTAATAGCAGAACGTTTTCCGAATTTCAATTTTTCCACACTGGACTGGGGAGAGCTTGATCCATTCTATCTGGAGCATCCGGAAGAAATACCGATTGAGCATGAGTTTATTGGCTACCGGCAGGATGGTGATGTAGCGGAAGATTACCAGGGAAATCTGTATCTGGTTCTTTGTGATCCAGGAATCCACCCGATCGGAAGTGTATGCATGGAACAGTCCGAACTGGACGATGCCGTAAAACTTGGAAAACGGGAAGATTATACCGGGGAACTTCTGGAAGAAATTCCGGAGTAAAAAGTGAAATAACAAAACAAGGAATCCCGTGTCAAACGTTGACATGGAATTCAAACAGAAAAATCGGTGTCAATGTTTGACACGGACGGAGGAAAAAGTATGAGAAAAAGAATCGCAATGGTACTTCTTGGCCTGAGCCTGGCAGTAGGCACACCGGCCGCAACAAATATGTTCCCAACAGTTTCTGCCCAGACAGTACAGGCAGCTGGAAAAACCGGATGGACGCAGGAGTCTGGAACCTGGTATTTTTATAAAGACGGTGTAAAACAGACCGGATGGCAGACCTGGGACGGAAAAAATATTATCTGAATGCAGACGGAACCATGAAAGCAAATGAGTGGATGATTGATACGGATGGATCGGTTTACTACTTCCGCAGCTGGGGTGGAGCTTACCTGAACTGCAAGGCAAGAATCAACGGCAGAAGTTATACATTCGGTGCAGACAGTAAGGTACAGGGTTCCCAGTGGGTTGTAAAAGGTGGAAAATGGTATCTGGTAAAAGACGGAAAAATTGCAACGGGCTGGCAGACCTGGGATGGAAATAAATACTACATGAATAGTGATGGAAGTATGCGCTCCAATGAGTGGAGACTGGATGATACAGGGAAAATCCGCTATCTGTGCAGCTGGGGCGGCGCATATAAGAACAGATCTGCCAAAATCAACGGACGCTCCTACACTTTTGATGGTAATGCTAATGTAACCAACATGCAGTGGATCGTGATGGATGGACAGTGGAAACTAGCAAAAGATGGAAAAATTGCAACGGGCTGGCAGACCTGGGACAATAACCGTTACTATCTGAACGCAGACGGAACCATGAAAGCAAATGAATCTTTCACGGACGGGGGAAAAACCTATTTCTTCTGCAGCTGGGGCGGAGCTTATAAAAACTGCTGGCAGACCTGGAACGGAAAAAAATATTACCTGCATGATAACGGTGCAGCCTATCAGAATGAGTGGCTGAAAACCGGAGGAAAATGGTACTGGTTCCAGGCAGACAGCTCCATGGCAGTGAACACCAGCTTTACATACAAAGATAACCTGTATTTTGTGGACGGAAACGGAGTTATGCTTTCCGGATGCTGGAAAGAAGAAAACGGAGCAAAATACTATATCCGGAGCTGGGGCGGAGCCTGCAAGGATATGCAGATGAAAATTTCCGGAAAGACATATTATTTCCGATCAGACTGTAAGATGGTAACGGATCAGACGGTAAACGGAAATTACTACGGAAAAGACGGTGTGCTTACAACAAAACCGGAAGCGAAACCAACAGAGACACCAAAGCCAACGGAAACACCAAAACCAACGGAGACACCGAAACCGACGGAGACACCAAAACCAACGGAAACGCCAAAGCCGACAGAGACACCGAAACCAACGGAAACGCCAAAGCCAACAGAAACACCAGCAGAAACCGTTTATGCAACAAGTGTAACAATTACACCAAACAGTAATCTGGAATTGACCGAAGTTGGACAGACGCTGCAGCTGACTGCAACCGTATATCCGGAAAATGCAACCAACAAAGCAGTAAAATGGACTTCGGATGATCCGGAAGTAGCAAGTGTAGATGAAAATGGACTTGTAACGGTTCATAAAAAAAATGGTATGCGAAAAGTTATTATCTCAGCTGATGCAATGGGATCTAAGCCAGACGGAGGTGTTGTTGGAAGATACGTAGAAGTAAAAATTAATATCCCATACACCAACGAAGAGGCTCTTGGAATGACCGTTTACGATCAGGAAGTTTCCAGAAAGATTTTCGATCTGGTAAATGAAGAACGTGTCAAAGAAGGACACGCAGCCATGATCTGGGATGATAAGCATTGTTATCCGAGAAGCGTTGCCGCTGCCGGATACCATATCATGAGATCAATCACACAGCCAGGATACGGAACTTCTGATAATCTGGCCCTGCATGGTGGCAGACAGAACGGCTGCGGCGGTGGTCTGTCATATACAGATTCCGATGATCTTGCCCGCCAGATCTTCAACCTTTGGATGTCCTCTCCAGGCCATAAAGCAAACCAGATGGATGATTATAATGCATATGGAGCAATCGCTGTAATGTATGGACAACCGCAGGAGTATAACGGAAGAAAAGATTGTGAATTTCTCAGCTGTATTTTCCTTCTCAGATCAAGATTATGATTATGCAACAACCTGGGAACATATGGACGATGGTATGAGTGATGTACTCGGCATGACAGAAAACGATTATTATACAGATTACAAACTACTTTATCCGATAAAAAAAGAATCCCCTCTCGTAGACGAATTACGAGAGGGGATTTGTATGTCGAAGAGGTAGTAAAATAGTCGATGGTATGTTATACTGAATCTAATCAGGTCAGAACGTGATAGGGATAGTCAGGTGGTTGTCTTTTCTGGAAACAGAAAGGGGGTAATGCCAATGAATACAATGGAAGTGTTGACGCTTTTATTGGTTGTCTTAGAGGCATTGTCCCACATAGATAACCATCGCAAGTAGAAAGAAGGCTATTCCCTACCGCAAATAGGGGATAGCCTATGTCTCTTGTTGCTCTTTGTAATAATTTAGATTATTTCAGAAAGGCAACCACCGACACTGGTATATCCTTGATTGCTTCTGATTTGATTATAAGCTGCCAGACGGAAAAAGTCAAGCAGCATGGGGGATGCGCAGGAACTTTGCGCATCCCTTTTTCGAAAGAAAGGTGAAAAAATGAATACTACGAAAAAAATAATAAACAGGATTGTAGTGTGTGGAGCTATGATTGCCATAGGCATTAATACATATGATCTGTAGAAAATAAGAAGCCAATGGCAGCGATTTTTGAAATCGATATTTTCAGATTTCAGCTAATTTTTTTTATCAAAATTTTTCGAGAAAATGTACCCTTTTTAGATGAAAATGTACCCTTTTTCAAAGAAATGTACCCTTTTCTGAAAAAATGTACCCTTGCACGTCATCAAAAGGTATGCTATGTTATACTTGCAAAAGAAGGAAAACAGAAGGGACAGCAGGTAGGACAAAAAAATCTTTCAATTGCTCGTGTCAATGATTGACACGAAAAAAGGAATATGGGCTTTCATGCATCAGAACATGGTTTTCATGGGCTGGTGCATTTTTATGCCCATTTTTAGGGGGTGACGCCGTTGCCCGGAAGAAGTGGCAACAAAAAGTAAAAAAGGAGAGAGAGGAAAAATGAAAACAAAAGTAATACACGCATTCCTATGGATTCTGGTTTGTATGGTGCTTGGTATTACCTGTTATCAGTGCCGTGATTTAAGGGGTTATGTGATTCTGTCAGGTTCTATGGAACCTGTGATTCCCACAGGATCAGTGGCAGTTGTGGGATTCATCGAAGAGGGATGTACGTCCAGGAAATATTGCTACGTTTGAGAGGCACGGGGATCTGGTGACTCACCGGATTCTGTCAAAAACAGAAGAGGGATACCAGACAAAAGGGGATGCAAACACAGATCCGGATTCCGGAACCATTCCGGCAGAAAATATACGTGGAAACATACCTGTTCTGCATTCCACATCTTGGATACGGATTTATGTGGGCAAAAAATCACATGTTTCTTACCGTAGGTTTTCTGGCGCTGTTCATGCTTCTGGTTTTCTGTTTTCCGGAGAAAAGACCTGAACCAAAGGAACGGGAACAGGTAAAAAAACAAAAGAAAAAAGGAGAATTACGATTATGACAAAGAAAAAAGTAGCAGCATTTTTTACAGCAGCAGCACTATGCGGCGCACTGGCCGTTGGATCATCCATGGCATATCTGACAGATCATGATTCTGTAACCAACAAATTTTCTGTAGGTAAAGTAGACATCGTTGGCCATGAGCCGAACTACACACCGGATAATGATGGAAAAACCAACAATATCGTTCCGACCCAGGTGATCAAAAAAGACCCGCAGATCGAAAATGTTGGAAAAAATGATGCTTATGTATATCTGGATGTTTCTATCCCGATTGCAAAGGTGATTACTGTTAATGCTGCAGGTAACCGTTTGAATGGAGGCGTTGCAAAAGATACAGAGCTGTTCTCCATGAACAATGTTTCTAAGAAATGGACTCTGATGTACAACAAGCGTGTAGGAGATAATATGGTTTACACCTACAGCTATACGAAATACTTGCACCGGGAAAAACAACAGATCCGATCTTTACAAGCCTGACAGCTGCCAATATTATAGAGGGACAGCTGGATGGAAAAGATCTGAATGTGCCGGTACATTACTATGCAATCCAGGAACTCAACACCGGAGAAGGAACCACGATTCCACAGAAAGCAGCTTCCGCATGGAAAAAATATGAACTGCAGAACCAGGGCCAGGCAGGACAGATCACGACTCCGCAGTCTGACGAAAGCGGAAATAATGGGGTTACAACCGTTGATGGAAACGGAAATGCAACATCGGATGAAAACAAAACAAATACCCCAGATGATGTTCAGGTTGAGCCGGAACAGGATGGAAACAACACTTTATCATAAGAATACTTTAAATAACAGTCCGGAAAGCCATCCGGACTGTTCTGAAAAAGAAGGGAAAACAGCATGAAAAAAAGAAAAAACGAATGCTGTCAATTGCCGGAATGTGCTGCTGCGGTTTTCTTGCAGCAGCCACCGCAATATCGGGATCTTCTGCTTACCAGACGGACCATGATGAAGTAGTAAACATTATCAGGACTGGAAATAACACCATTATTCCGGATGAGGATTTTCCGACACCGACACCGGTTCCATCCAGCGGATCAGTAGTAAAAAAAGTCAGGGCAAAAAATACAGGAGATGTACCTTGTTATGTCCGGGCATATATCACATGCAGTGAGCCTGTGAAAGAGTTTACGGGACTTGATACCACAAACTGGGCTAAGGGAAATGATGGCTATTATTACTACAAAAAAGCTGTTCCGGTTGGAGGAACAACAACTTATCTGTTTACAGGGGTTACTGTTGCAGATGAATATGAGCAGGATAACCTGGAAGTAACAGTCTATGAGGAATCCGTTCAGACAACAGATGGTCAGAAAGAATACACTTCTTATCAGGAAGCATGGAAACGGTTTGGAGGAGGTGGCCAGTAATGAAAAGGAAAATTGCAATAGCAGCCGGAATTCTGGTCACGGCAGTAAGTACCATCAGTGGATCATATGCTTACTATCAGGACAGCGTTACCGTTACAAACCACATCAGCACCGGTGATGTAAACATTGGAATCCAGGAATACGAAAAAGATGGTGATACGGAAAAAGTTTACGAAGGACCTGCAGATGGAATTGTGCTTCCATCCCAGAGCATTTCAAAGATTCCTCGTATCACGAATTATGCGGAAACCTGCTACATCCGGGTGAAAACCACTTATTCCGGAGAGGCATCGGATTCCGTGTCAAACGTTGACACGGAAAAGCCAGAGGAAGATTCCAAAACGGATGCAGACCCGAATGAAACGCCGGAAGCAACAGAAGAGACAGCACAGGAAACGACAGAAAATGCCGAAACGGAAGTAACACCAGCACCGGAAGAGCCAGAAAAACCGGAAATAACGCCTGAACCTACAGAAACACCTTCGGTGGATCAGGATAAGGAAACGCCTGCGGAGTATGTTCTGAGTGATGAAGAACTGGATGGAATTTCCGATGAATGGGTAAAACAGGGTGAGTATTATTACTATACGCAGCCGTTGAAAAACGGAGAATCCGCAGACTTTTTCCAGAACGTAACGATTCCTGCAGCGTGGACATCAAAAGCACAGGACAGGGTTCTTGGACTTACTGTGACCGCAGAAGCGGTGCAGGCAGCAAACTTTACACCGGATTTTAATTCGGAATCCCCATGGGGCGATACGGAAATTGAACAGTGCGTACATGAGACGGATAACAGCATCACAGAAGTGACAAAACAGTATACCGCTATGTCCGTCACTTATGAAGGGGCTGCCAGAAAGCTGGTGGCTGCGCCGGAAGATTTCTTTAGAAATTTACAGACGGCAATGCCTGGCGATACGATCAGTGATAGTTTTCAGCTTTCCAATACGACAGCAACCAGTGCCGAATTTTTCTTCCATACGGAAACGCCTGGAAATTTAACGGATGAAGAACTTGACCTTTTAAAACAGTTTAAATTGACGATCACGCAAAACGGAAAAACCCTGTATAACGGTGATTTGCAGGCTGCATCCCTGAATCAGGAAATCAGTCTTGGAACACTGGAAACAGGGAAAAATTCGCGGGTACAGTTTACGCTGCAGTTACCGGCAGAACTGAAAAATGCATATGCAAAACGGGAAAGCATGGTAAACTGGATTTTCCGTGTACAGGGTGCTGAAGAACCGGGCAAAAACGAACCGTCCCCTGCCATTTCGCAGACTACGGCACCAAAAACCGGTATTGCAGATCCATACGTTTTTGTTCCTCTTGGAATTGCGGCGGTAACGGCTCTTGGAACCGTGAAACTGTCCCGTAAAGAGAAGAAAGAGAGGAGGAAAAAACTGTGAAACGATGGAAAAAGGCACTGTCAGGGCTGCTTATGGCAGCCTTGATGGTAACTGGAATTTCTTTCCCGGAAAATGTTTTTGCTGTCAGCGCAGGCATGGATGGGTTACCATCTGTGGTTGATTCTGGCATTGGAAAAAAGGTAGATACAAACAGCACGATTGACGGAACCTACAATTTTACGCCAGTCATTGGAGCAAACACAAAGGTTTCATTCGGTAGTACAGATGGTACGAAATGGGATAATCAGTTTTGCGTTAATGGTGAAAAATATGCACAGGTGTGTTCGAAATGGTGGCCATTATCAGATATAGGTGATAATGGAAATACCCGTTCTTTTATTCCGTATGAAAGATTAAAAGGAAAGATGTATGCAGAGTATACCAATGTAGGCAATGCTAATGGTTTACCTGTTACCATGCGGATCTGGTTTTTGGACTGGCAGAATACTAATATCAGCGGGTATCCGGGATATGAAGATGTAGACAATGTTGTTGTTTCTGTAGACAATACAAAAGGCGGTGCAACTCCTGTCATTGATATTAAAGGCTTGAAATGGATTAAGGTAAGATTTTCATATTACGATGAAAATGGAAATCCACTTAAGGTTAAGGGACATTTCACTTTATCTGATCTGGACTATTCCCAGGGATTTTATATTGATGGAAAAGTCGATGGCATTTATGTCACGAAGGAAAGCTGATGATCGTCTAATCATATGATGCAAGAACGGATGCAATCTGGTCAGCAAAAAAGGGTTCAAATGCAGATGATGGTACTTCACCGGATAACCCGGAAGGATGGGTTACTTACACATATGAAGGCGATTCTCAGACTATGGTCTTTTTATAATGGAGGAACCATACAAAATGTGGACGGATCCAGGTAAGGGACTTACCACAGTGCAATCATATCCAAAAGACTTTACATTTACTGGTAAGGATGCCATATTTAATGGATGGAAAGGATCAAGCCGGACCGAGGCAACAGATTGGCACGTATGGAATACTTCTGAGTTTGGTTATACATCAGAAATGGTTATGGGACAGACTAGAAATGTAGATCTTGTTATCAAAAAGAAAGATGAAACAACAGGAGAAGCTTTGAAAGGTGCAGAGTTCACTGTTTATAAGATGCAAGGTGGCCAATGGGTTACATATACAAAGGCAACATGGAACGATCAGTATAAAGAATATATGGCACTGAATCTTAAAGAAACGGATACAGAGAATCGTAGTTTCAAAGTAGTGGAAACAAAAAAATCCTGCAGGATATACCGGAACTTGGGAACATGAGTTTACAGCAGAAAAAAGAAGGTGTTGTTACTTTAACACTGGATGCGACAAATGCCAGAAAAAACCGGTCAGATCACAATCACAAAAACCGGTGAGAATAATAAAAAACTTTCCGGTGCGGTATTTGAAATCAAAGCTGCAAAGGATATTAAGACAGCCGGAGGTACAACCCTGGTTGCTGCTGATACAGTAGTTGATACCGTAACTACAGATGGCAATGGATCAGCAGCCAGCAAACAGCTGGAACTTGGTCAGTACATTGTCAAAGAAATAACAGCCCCGGATGGATACGTCCTGGATACTACAGAACATGCGGTTACACTGGATGATAGTCATACCAGCGTCAATGTGGCCGTACAGAACCAGAAAAATGCGATTGTACTGCAGAAAGTAAGCAAAAACGATGGTACAGTCATGGAAGGCGTTACGTTCCATATCTGGAATGATGACAAGAGCTATGATAAAACGCAGAAAACAGATAACAATGGACGGATCACGATTGATGGTGTGAAGGATGGAACCTGGCATTACCAGGAAACTGCAACCAAAGATGGATACGTACTGGATAATGCGGTGAAAGATTTCACAGTATCCAGCGGAAAAGTCAATGGACAGTCAAACCTGACAATCACAGTAGAAAATGATTATACAAAACTGGATCTTGCAAAAGTAGATTCCGGTACCGGAGAAAATATTTCCGGAGCGAAACTTTCTCTTCTGGATAGCAATGGCCGTCTGGTAGAAAGCTGGACATCCGGAAGCACACCGCACCGAATCGAAAAACTGAAACCGGGCCAGTATACTTTACGTGAGGATCAGGCCCCGGATCATTATAAACTTGCTGATCCAATTACCTTTACGCTGGAAAGCAAAGCAGATACGCAGACCATCACCATGAAGGATATGCGCTATGCAGACCTTACCATAGTAAAGAAAATTAAAGCAAGCGATATTACCTGGGCGCATGGAAACCCAACCTTTATCTTCACCGTAAAAGGAAAAGATATTAATGGAAAAGACCGTACCTTCCAGAATTATGTAGAGTTCACGGAAAATTACGTAAATTCACATACCGATGGACAGGGATATGTAGAACTTTCTGTCACCTGGAACAAAATCCCGGTAGGAGAGGACTACACAGTAACAGAACAGGATGTGCTGCGGTATCATCTGGTGAACGTTACCGGAACAGAGAATGTAACGATTTCAAAATTACAGGAACCGACGAAGGGCGTTGCTCCGGATAAAATTTTCTCCGTACATGCAAACTTAAAGGCAAAACCAACCGGTACATCCATCACATTTGAAAACCAGAAAGATGACTGGGGAACTACAACGCATGATACTTCTGTTAAGAATATCATTCCGTTAAAGTAGCCAGCAAAACCGGATTTATACCCGTGTCAATGTTTGACACGGGTATTTCATTAAAGAACAGGGAGGCGTGAAAATGCGAAAAGCTGCTGGGTGTGTCCTGCTGGCAATTTTATGTCTGCTGGGTGCGTCTTATCTTCCACGGATTTTGCAGGAAGCACAAACCGACCGGGAACAGCAGAACCTTATCAGTGGCTATATCCAAAACCCGGATACAACAGATGAAGAAAACACAGAATCAACTACAGATGAACCGGAAGAGGAAACAGATCCGAATATGGAAAGAATAGTTGATTTTCAGAATTTACAGCAGATCAATCCTGAGATTTTGGCATGGATCACAGTTCCCGGAACACCCATTGATTATCCGGTTGCTTTAGGAGAGGACAACAGTTATTACCTGAACCATACCGTAACAGGAGAAAGCAATATTCTTGGTTCCATTTTTGCAACTGCCGGAACAGATTTCGAAGAAAGCCACATTATTTTATATGGGCATAACATGGCATCCGGGAAAATGTTTGGAAGCCTGAAAAAGTACCATGATAAGGACTTCCGGAACACTTATCCTTATGTATATGTTTATACACCGGAAACTACTTATACCTGTGCGATATACAGCGTATACAGCACCCGGTATGACAGTGATGTTTTTACACTGGGATATAAAGGTGACAGCGAGGAATGGAAACAATGGATTGCAGAAACCGTACAGAATGCGGAATATGACTGTAATATTGCCCCGACCGGAAAGGAGAAAGTTTTTACTTTATCCACCTGCGTAGGTGATGGCTCCAGTCCTTACAGATTGGTTATACACGCCGTTACGGTTGCCCAGAAAGAGGTCGCGAATGCGGAAAAGGAAGCGTCTTAAAGCAAAAGTAAGAGCCAGAATTTGTATGATTTTGGCTTGCCTGCTGCTCTGCGGAACCGGAGTTTCCTTATGGAATGGAAAACGGGCTGAAAAATCCGTGTCAAACATTGACACGGGACAGAAAAGCAGCAAAACGGTGTCAAACATTGACACGGGTACGGAAAACCACCAGGCGGTGTCAAACGTTGACACGGATACGGAAAATCCCAAAGCGGTGTCAAACGTTGACACGAGTACGGAAAAGCCACAAGCGGTGTCAAACGTTGACACCGATATGGAAACCACAAAACAGGTGTCAAACATTGACACAGATACAGAAGGTATGATTTTAAAGGCTGATCCGGTGGATACGGCAGATAGGAATCATATCTGTTTTTTTGCCGATTTTTTTTATCGGCAGTTGGAGTGTATTGATGTTTCTTACTGCAATACGAAAAAAGAGTAAGAAAGATATTGGGCTAAGCGCCCGAAGAAAGGATACGTCATGGATGAAAATACATTAAGTATGGCCGAAAAAATGAATCAGCTGTATCAGGAACGAGAAGAGCAATATAAAAAACGTGAAAAGCTGTTCGATGACCGTTCCAAGCAGCTGCAGTCTCTTGCAAATGCATTGGAAAAGCAGAAAAATAGCCAGGAACAGAAAGCAACAGATCTGGATAACCGGGAAAAAGAACTGGACCAGATCCAGGATGCTCTTGCAGCTAAAGTAGAGGACATGGAAAAACAGGAAACTGCTTTAAAAAACTGGGAACAGGAAACAAAAGAATCCCTGGCGAAAGCAAAGCAGGAACAGGAAAATGAGCTGATTAAGAAACGGCAGGAACTGCAAATGGAAAAGCTGCAGGCACAGAACTTAAGTATTGAGCTGCAGGCAGAGAGGGATAACCTCAAGATGATGCAGGAAAATTTAAAACTGTATCCGGATATGTCACTTCCAACGGATAAGGAAACAGAACTGCAGGCGAAAATTGAAACATTGCAGAGCCGTCTTTCCATGGCAGAAAAAGAACGTGATTCCAAAACGGAACAGATGGAAAAATTACAGAAAGATTTTGATGCAAAGGAAGCTGAACTTGCGAACCTGCAGTTAAAAGCAAAGGATAGCAGCACTGATCCGGAAGTAGAAGAAAAGTTGCGAAAACGGAATGGAGAACTCCAAGGAAAAGTCATTGAACTAAATAAGCAGGTAAAATCTTTGCAGAGAGATCTGGATGATCAGGCAAAAGACAAGGAAGAATTACAGAGACAGCTGGAAGAAAACAGTAATCAGCCGGAAAGCCACGATTTAAGTGCAGAAGAACTGCAGAATTACTTGCTGACACTGCCAGAGTTCGAAAATGTGACAACCCGCCATAATACGGATGGAATTATTGTAGATGCGGTATGTGGCGAAAAGAATTATCATTTCCGCTTTGATTCCCTTCCATGCTATGAAATCAGTGTTCCACGCCGCGAAACCAAGAACTTAAAAGAAGTCATCTACCAGATGAACGCAGAAATGCCGGAATATAAGGCATCTTATGATGAATACGAAAAAGCGGCAGTTCTGACCGGATGGTATGACAGAAGAATTTCGGCAGAGGAGCTGGTAGAACTTGCGGTAGATGCATCACGGAATTTCAAGTAAAGGAGATCGGCCATGGAAAGTATAAAGTCATTTTTGGGAAATCCATATTACTTGATGACCGCGGTGCTTGCGATCGCAGCGTTTGGTTTTGCAGCAACAGCTGTAATCAGTTTAATACAAGAGCGAAAACAGAAAAAGGAAGAAACTCAAGAAGAGCCGTTGGAAAAAAAGCTTGGGGTTGATACCAAAAAAGCTGAAAAATGTTTTAAATGTTCCAGATTTAAAGCGAAAAAAGAATATACCTGTCATAGAAGAGGAAAAAACGGAAAATGCGCCGGAAGAACTTCCGAATGATAAAGAAGAAGTTCCCGTGTCAAACATTGACACGGAACCGGAAGTGTTAAACCCGGCTGATGTGGCAGAATTTAAAAGCCGGATGATAGAACATTTCCGGCGAAAAGACACACTGCAGCAATCCCTTTTAGAATTGCAGGAACTTTATGAAAATGGTCCGATTCTGGAAAGGATTGAAAAGGCACTTACGTACAGCCAGCGCAGCCGTTACCGGGATTTTGAGACAACCCTTGACATTTTATTTGAGGGCATGGATACAGAAACCCTGCGGGATGATTTACTGCGGATGGAAGTTCTGCGATACCGGAGGCTGCCTTACCGTCAAGAAAATACAACTGGCAATCTGGTATAAGGAGGGCAAACATGAATCAGATTAAAATCCAGGGTGTTTGCACCTGCGTCCCACAATTTTCCATATGAAAAAAGACAGGAGAGGGAGATCAGTTCCAACATGCCGGTACATCCTGGCCGTGCAGCGACCGAAAAGTTCTTATTCCGATTACATGTACTGTGTCGCCTTTGGAGAACGGGCAATGATAACATTTCAGAGAATCAAAAAAAGGAACGACAGTGTTTGTCCAGGGACATCTTCATACAGAGGAAGGCCGGGATGCCAACAATCAAAAAGTATATTTCGTCACTGTGACAGTAGATTATCAGCAGATAATTTGAAAAACAAGAATTTAATGGACTGGAATTGTGTACTGGATTGCCCCAGTTTCCGGTTCTGAAACAGGAAGAAAAAGGAGGAAAATAGAGAATGCCGATTCAGTATATTATCCCGATTATAGCGATGGTAGGATGTGTTATTGCATTTTTAATTGGAAGATTTCACAAACATGATGATGATGACGATTAAAAAATGTCGTGTGAAGGATTGACACGAAAGAACAAACGAAAATAAGGCCTGCACCAAAATTTGGTGCGGGCTATTTTTAGATCAAAAAGAGGTAAAAGATATGAAAAAGCCAATCGAAGTAAAAAAGAAACTGAAAAAAGTCACGGAATATACGGCTTGCTTTGCGTTTTTGATGTTCCTGCAGGGAGTAGGTGCGCCAATGGTTTTTGCAGATGCAACGGCCGCAATAAATGCGAAATTTGAAATTTTATGGAATCTGATCAGCGCTGTGGTACAATCTGTGGGTGGTGTTATTTTATTATGGCACGCATTTGAATTTGGAGCTTCCATGCAGGCACAGGAAGGCGGAGGTGCTATTACAAGATCTTTAAAAGGGATTGGCGGTGCGTTAGTTATGCTGGTTGCTCCGGTAATTACAACTGCTCTGAAGGGATAATGAAAAGGGAGGGAATATCCTCCTTTTTCTTATGGAGAAAATATGATAAATGAGATATTAGATTTTTTCAAAACGGTTTTTGCGGGAAGTGGTTTCTTTTCCCTTGGGTGCAATGTTTGGAATTCATTAATTGCATATGGGTTTGATATGCTGCAAACGAGTCCACAAAGTTTGGCAGGTGGTGAACTTTGGGATGAAGCATACCGGATTTTCCAGGCACTACAGATTCTAGGTGCGACACTTGTAAGTGTTTTCTTTATGGTT
>ENA-OQCU01000207-OQCU01000207.1-human-gut-metagenome-genome-assembly--contig:-NODE-207-length-31844-cov-4.092979_pt1 | contig 31844 bp, 28 predicted proteins | sample MGYA00242504_ERZ504590 | MGnify/ENA primary metagenome ERZ504590 (study PRJEB26092, sample SAMD00036318) | human gut metagenome | host: Homo sapiens | study: EMG produced TPA metagenomics assembly of... | reverse complement strand
TTCTGCCGATTACAACTCACCCAACCATCACAAAGCTGGCAAAACAAAAGCACATCCGTTGCCCCTATTTTATTTACCTTGCTTATGTCTTTCACTATTCCCTCCGCAATCCAATTTGCCAATGCCTGACGGTTATTCTTCAGAACCAGCCGTTGTTGGTCACGCTTGTTCCGAATATTTCCCAATTCCAAAAAACACCGCTACGGGAGTCGTATTACGCAATACATACAAATTACGTTCACTCACCGTTCCGCGAAAGCCACGGTTTGGCTGATGCTTGTCATATTTCCTATCAAAAGGTACGGTGCAAGATTATTGGCCAACCGCCTAACCCTTCGTACTTTTAGGAGCGTTATAAAAAAAACACATCTGTCTGCTGTCCCTTACTGCGACTGTCCACATGAATAAATACAGCTCGTTTGTAACTGCTCTTATCTTTCCGATACAGTTTATTCACCCAGTCACAACGTTGCTTCAAACGAGCCACCTGATTCAAGGGAATAGGATCTCCCATGCAAGTTTCACGTTTACTGTTTGCCAGGACATGACCGTCACGAATACCATCTTTCTTATCTTGAATGATAATATGCACCTTCGCACCTCGTGACAACAACTCACGTGCCAACCGCAGAATAATATCGTATGCATACTCATCCTCATGCAACTGACGCCCCTGATAGATACCGATGGCCCCAGGATCGGGACCTCCGTGACCACTCACCAAATAAAAACAAGCTCCGCTTAGTTCATTGGATGTAATCTGATAGGTAGCATATTCCTTTCCAAATAATGCCTCTTTGCCGGTACGAGGCTTTTTCTTCGCCAGAAGCGGTGATAGAACAAAAAATAAAAACGTGACAAATAGTACCGATCCTCTCATTACCTGTTATTTTTCTCCCAACATTTCATCTATCTTCTTGCACAAAGAAGAGAATTCTTCTTCATTGTACAAACGGGTCAGCATTACAATCTTGCCCGTTTTGTCAATCAATACATTACGGGTGATGCCCGCTTTACGGTCTGCATATCTGGCAAAAATATCAGCTCCCGGATCAAGAGCCAACGGATAGGTCACGCCGGTACGTTTGGCAAAAGCCACTACGGTTTCCAAAGGTTCGTCCCGATCCACTCCAAAGAGAGCAAACGCTTTATTATCCTTATGTTTCAACCAGATATCTTTTTCAATAAAAGGCATCTCCTTTCGGCAAACTCCACACCAACTGGCAGTGAACTGAAGCATCACCACCTTGCCACGCAAATCAGAGAGTTTCACTTTCTGTCCGTCTGTCAGTTCCATTTCAAAATCGGGAGCCATATCCCCTACCTTTACTATATAACCGGCATTATCAGGAGTAACCTGTTGTGCCTTCACCGGCTGACTCAGCAAACATGCGCAAACCAGCAACATCAGACTCATAAACTTCTTCATCGTTCTTCTCTTATTTTTATATATTCGCTACAAAGATAGGCTATTCCATCATTTTTTCGTAATTTTGGCACCCAAAATAACTACCAACTTATCAAGAAGATGAATAATTTTTTGGGATACAATCACTCATTATAATGCGGGTACGTGGATTTATCAAGTTATTATTACCCTTACCGGCATTATTTTAACCTGTTCTCTATTCAAAAAACCTACCAAAAAAATAAAGGTAGCAATGAAGTTATACCTTATATTCTTGAATGTATGGATAGCTGCCGTGTATTACATGATTTATTGTGAACCAAGAAGTTATAACAGTGCTTTGGCAGGATTTTGGGGAATCATGGCCATCTTCTGGATTTATGACCTGAAAGTAAACTACACCCCTTTTGACCGGACTCACAAACATACCGCACTAGCCGTCCTGCTTTGTATGTTGCCATTGGCCTATCCACTCTTCTCCATTATAAGGGGGATGAACTTTCCCATGATGACCTCACCTGTAATGCCTTGTTCGGTAGCGGTTTTCACCATCGGACTGCTGCTGGCATTTTCCAAACGAGTCAATATCTTTCTCGTCATGTTTCTCTGCCACTGGGCACTGATCGGTTTCACCAAAACTTACTTTTTCCATATTCCCGAAGATTTTCTGCTGGCAAGTTCGGCTGTACCGGGCCTTTATCTGTTCTTTAAAGAATACACAGCTTCCCATCTGCATACTTCCACCCTTTTCCGTGCCCGTATGATTAATCTCGCCCTGATTATTGCCTGCGGTGCAATCGGAGTGCTGTTCATGATATCTATGGTGTGCGAACTGGCTCAAGAACAGGCTTTATCGAAATAAAAACACGTCTTAATGAGGTACTTTGCAAAATCTTTCGTATTTTTGCCAACAAATTGAGTTAATGTTTTAACAGGATGAACGTATTAGAACTAAGTGAACAGGAGATTATCAGACGAAACAGTCTGAATGAATTGCGCGCTATGGGCATCGAGCCATACCCCGCAGCTGAGTATGTAACCAATGCATTTTCTACAGATATAAAAGCTGAGTTCAAGGATGATGAGGAACCTCGCAAAGTATCGGTAGCCGGACGTATGATGAGCCGCCGTGTGATGGGTAAAGCTTCATTTATCGAATTACAGGATTCAAAAGGCCGTATCCAGGTGTATATCACCCGTGATGACATCTGCCCGGATGAAAACAAAGAAATGTACAACACTGTGTTCAAACGTCTGCTGGACCTTGGTGACTTTATCGGTATAGAAGGATTCGTATTCAGAACCCAAATGGGTGAAATCAGTATCCACGCTAAAAAACTGACCGTACTGTCCAAGTCTATCAAACCGCTTCCTATTGTAAAATACAAAGACGGAGTCGCTTACGACAAGTTTGAAGACCCTGAACTGCGTTATCGCCAACGTTATGTTGACCTTGCTGTGAATGAAGAGATAAAAGATATCTTCATCAAGCGCAGTAAAGTATATAGCTCTATGCGCGAATATTTCAACTCAAAAGGTTATATGGAAGTGGAAACCCCGATTCTGCAATCCATTGCCGGCGGAGCAGCCGCACGTCCATTCATAACTCACCACAACGCACTGGATATGCCGCTGTACATGCGTATTGCCAGTGAGTTGTACCTGAAAAGACTAATTGTAGGTGGTTTCGAAGGAGTGTATGAAATAGGTAAGAACTTCCGTAACGAAGGAATGGACCGCACACACAACCCTGAATTTACCTGCATGGAAATATATGTTGCCTACAAGGACTATAACTGGATGATGGAATTTACAGAAAAAATGATTGAAAAAATCTGTCTGGATGTAAACGGCACCACTCAAGTAAAAGTAGGCGACAACATCATTGACTTCAAAGCCCCGTACAAACGTGTCACCATGCTGGACTCTATCAAGGAACACACCGGCTATGATCTGACAGGCATGAACGAAGAACAGATACGAGAAGTTTGCCAGAAACTCAATATGGAGATTGACGACACAATGGGCAAAGGCAAACTGATCGATGAAATCTTCGGAGAATTCTGCGAAGGTACTTACATCCAGCCGACTTTCATCACCGACTATCCGAAAGAAATGTCTCCGCTGACAAAGATACACCGCAGCAATCCGGATTTGACCGAGCGTTTCGAGCTGATGGTGAACGGCAAGGAACTGTGTAATGCATACTCCGAATTGAACGACCCGATTGACCAGTTGGAACGTTTCGAAGAACAAATGAGACTGAGCGAAAAAGGAGATGATGAAGCTATGATTATTGACAAAGACTTCGTCCGTGCGCTGGAATACGGTATGCCCCCCACTTCGGGTATGGGAATCGGTATGGACCGTCTGACGATGCTGATGACCGGACAGTCTACCATTCAGGAAGTATTGTTCTTCCCCCAGATGCGTCCCGAAAAGATTACTCCGAAAGACACTCCTGCCAAATTTATGGAACTGGGAATTTCAGAAGACTGGGTTCCTGTCATTCAGAAAGCAGGCTATAACCTGATGAGCGATATGAAAGAAGTGAATCCGCAGAAGCTGCATATGGACATTTGCGGAATCAACAAAAAATATAAATTGGAACTAACCAATCCTACGGTGGACGAAGTTGCCGGATGGATTGCGAAAATTGAGAATTGAGAATTTAAAGATTGAGAATTATTCCAATTGTCAATTATCCATCATAAATAATAAGCATGAAATTGCCCGGTAAAATAGCGATAATGGGTGGTGGCAGCTGGGCCACGGCTATTGCAAAAATAGTCTTGGCTCAGGCTGAATCAATCAACTGGTATATGCGCCGCGACGACCGAATTGAAGAATTCAAACGTTTGGGACATAATCCGGCTTATCTGACAAGTGTGCGCTTTGAAATAAAGAACATCAACTTCTCTTCAGATATCAACAAGATAGTAAAGGAATCGGATACCCTAATATTCGTTACCCCCTCTCCCTATCTGCAAAAGCCACCTGAAAAAGCTGAAAACCAAAATAAAGGACAAGTTCATTGTCACTGCTATCAAGGGTATCGTCCCTGACGAGAACCTGATTGTTTCCGATTATTTTCATCAGGTATACGGTGTTCCCGAAGAGAATATAGCCGTCATTGCAGGTCCGTGCCACGCAGAAGAAGTAGCCTTGGAGCGTCTTTCCTATCTGACTATCGGATGTAAAGACATTGACAAGGCGAAGATATTCGCCCGGCAGCTGGCCGGACATTACATAAAAACTTCTGTAAGCCCGGATGTGGCAGGTATAGAATACGCTTCGGTATTGAAGAATATTTATGCTATCGCCGCTGGAATTTGCAGCGGTCTGAAATATGGCGACAATTTTCAGGCTGTATTGATTTCAAATGCCATTCAAGAGATGAACCGCTTCCTGAATACCGTACATCCCGTAGAGCGTTCTATTGATGATTCCGCTTATCTGGGTGACTTGTTGGTTACCTCCTATTCCAATTTCAGCCGGAACCGCGTATTCGGAACCATGATTGGTAAAGGTTATTCCGTAAAAAGCGCACAGATAGAAATGGAAATGATTGCCGAAGGATACTACGGAACGAAATGTATCAAGGAGCTAAACAAGCACTTGCACGTGAACATGCCTATCGTAGATGCCGTTTATAATATTTTATATGAGCGCATCTCGCCCATGATTGAGATTAAATTATTAACTGATTCATTCAGATAAAATATCAGATACAATGAAGAATATTAGTTTAAACATCGACAAAGTAGCCGGTTTTGTTTCTAAGGAAACAATCGCTGCTTACGAACCTCAGGTGAAAGCCTGCATGGAAACATTGGAAAACGGTACAGGTAAAGGTAATGACTTCTTGGGTTGGTTGCATTTGCCATCGTCTATAACAGCCGAACATTTGGCTGACTTGAAAGCTACTGCCCAGGTTCTGCGCGACAACTGCGAAGTAGTAGTCGTAGCAGGTATCGGTGGAAGCTATCTGGGAGCACGTGCCGTAATAGAAGCTTTATCCAATAGTTTCCAATGGTTGAAAGCAAAACAAGACGGACCCGTCATCGTTTTTGCAGGCCACAATATCGGCGAAGATTACTTGTTCGAGTTGACTGAATACTTGAAGGACAAAAAGTTCGGTGTAATTAATATTTCCAAGTCTGGTACTACTACAGAAACCGCCTTAGCTTTCCGTTTACTGAAAAAACAGTGTGAAGACCAGCTTGGCAAGGAAATGGCGAAGAAAGTGATTGTTGCCGTTACAGATGCCAAAAAGGGTGCCGCACGTGTTACAGCCGACAAGGAAGGATATCAGACTTTCATTATCCCCGATAATGTAGGCGGTCGTTTCTCTGTCCTTACTCCAGTAGGTTTGCTGCCTATCGCAGTGGCAGGATTTGACATTGAGAAACTAGTGGAAGGCGCACGCACGATGGAAACAATATGTGGTCCGGCTACTCCGTTTGCCGAAAATCCTGCCGCTGTTTATGCTGCCACCCGCAATGAATTGTATAAAGACGGAAAGAAGATTGAGATTTTGGTAAACTTCAATCCCAAACTGCACTATATGAACGAATGGTGGAAACAATTGTACGGTGAATCCGAAGGTAAGGATGGCAAAGGTATTTATCCGTCTGCCGTCGACTTCTCTACCGATCTCCATTCTATGGGACAGTGGATTCAGGAAGGTGAACGTACTATCTTCGAAACAGTTATCTCTATCGAAAACCCGGAACATACGCTTCAAGTTCCTTCGGACAGCGAAAATTTGGATGGCTTGAATTTCTTGGCAGGAAAGCGTGTAGACGAAGTGAACAAGATGGCAGAACTAGGTACTCAGCTGGCACACGTTGACGGTGGTGTACCCAATATGCGACTGATTGTACCCGAACTGAATGAATACTACCTGGGAGAAATCATCTATTTCTTTGAAAAAGCTTGTGGTATCAGCGGTTATTTGCTGGGAGTAAATCCGTTCAACCAACCGGGCGTGGAAGCATACAAGAAAAATATGTTTGCTTTGTTGAATAAACCGGGATACGAAGAAGAGTCTAAAGCTATCCAAGCTAGATTATAATATCAAGAACCTATTCAGAATGCCATTTATCAATGTCATTCCGAATAACAGTGAAGAATCTGAAAGCATCCACCAAATGCTTGCAGATTCTTCACTTTATTCCAATCCAACGGTCACACCTTTGGAAGTAATAACTATACATTTATTCTATGTTTAAAGAAGCGATAAATAACTATCTTCATACTCATGGATACGAATCCATCGACTTGAAAGCCGTATTATTCGATATGGACGGCGTGCTGTTCGACTCCATGCCCAACCATGCTGAGTCATGGCATAAAATAATGAAACGCTTCGGTTTCGGCCTCAGCCGAGAAGAAGCTTATATGCACGAAGGGCGTACCGGTGCATCTACGATCAATATAGTAAGTCGTCGGGAACGTGGGCATGATGCTACTGAAGAAGAAATAAAAGCTATCTACCAAGCCAAAACTGAAGAATTCAACAAATGCCCCAAAGCAGAACGGATGCCCGGCGCACTGGAAGTATTGACTAAAATAAAGAGTGAAGGACTGACTCCGATGGTAGTAACCGGTTCGGGACAAACTTCGTTATTGGACCGATTGAATCATAATTTTCCGGGCATATTCCAAGCCAACTTAATGGTTACCGCCTTTGATGTGAAATATGGGAAACCAAATCCGGAACCATATCTGATGGCCCTAAAGAAAGGCGGCTTTAAACCCAATGAAGCGTTAGTAATAGAAAATGCACCACTAGGTGTACAGGCGGGAGTTGCAGCCGGTATTTTTTACCATCGCCGTGAATACAGGACCATTGCACGACAATGTGTTACTGAATGAAGGAGCGAATTTACTTTTTTCATTCCATGCCCGATTTCAATAAAAATTGGGAAACACTACAATCTGCATTAAAACAAGATTAAATTTTGCAAGAATTCTTCACAATCAATAAAAAAGAGCTCCTTGCTTTCACCTAGATGAAAAACAAGGAGCTCATATTATATCAAAAAATCACAGCCTATCAAAATACCTGAACCTACTTTAAAACTTTGCGTAACCAAGGAATAACCAGTTCGTTTTTAAAATAATGAGAAGGGGGATCTACATTGACCGCTTCGAAATAGGTCTTTGAATCCAGTCCTTCATCAAGGTGCTCCACATCTTTTCTAACTGCCTTATCAGCAAACTTCGGATAATGATGAAACTCCGCATTTTCCGGTTTTCCACTAGCAGCATAAGCAGATTGTACCAAACGGAAATCACGGTCCAACCCTCCCTCTGTAAAAATGATAGGACGAGGAGCTAATGACGCAACAACATCTGGAAAATTAAAATACCTCCAATAACCAGGTATCAGATGACGGATAGAATTTGGAAAAGGACGTCTGTTTTCCTTGTCAGGTTTAGTCATTACAACGGCACGTTCCTGAGTCTGGCATAGAAAATCATTGTACACAAAAGCATAAATATCCTTATCCAACACCCCCAAGACCATCATCGGTTCTGTACCTAATGAGAATCCGCTAATCACAATCCTGTCCTTTCGGATATAAGACTGGGCTTTCATCCAATTCAGCACCTGCATATCCAGATAAGAAGTATACCCTAGCCAACTCCATCCCAGTTCAAGCAAAAAACGGGAAACAACATCATAGTCATAATTCCATCCTTTATCATAACATTCCAAATCGGAGGCTTCTCCGGCAGCGGCATTATCCACCGCTACCGCCACATAACCTTCTTTAACCATATTCAAAGCCATACTTACTTTGGGATTATTATAATCCTCAGTTAACTTATCACAGATGCCGGGCTCACCAACCAATCCTTCTTTGGTCCTTCCGGACCCCGGAATGCACAAAACTCCGGGTACTGCACCCTTCTTCAAATGTTCCGGTTTCAAAACCAGAAAAGTGGAAACTGACTTTGGAAAAGGATAGAACTCCCATTTCTCTAAAATATATCCCTCATTTTTTTTCCGTTTTCACACAGACAGGAGACGGTTGTCTCTTTATCTCGGGAAACTTCATGATCTCCACCATCGCAGCACGCACTCCATCCTGCCATTGCGTAAATTCCTGTGCGGACATACCGGAACGGTAAGCATATTGGGGATGTGTATCTTTCAACATCTCATGAACAATGGCATAAGTACTTAGTAACCGTCCATCCCCACGATCTGATTTCACAACTGCATGCTTCTCAGGTTGGTAATTCTGAGAATTACCAACCATACATAAGCTGCATACAGATACTAAAAGAGCAATCTTTTCATTATCATCATATTATCTCACTATTATTCATACCCCGGAGTCTGCTTGATTTCCGGATCTCCATTCAAAACTTCCACATTAACAGGCCACAACATCATATACGCCTTATCCTCTGTTAATATAGGCAATGAACTTCCATAATGCGCTTTAACAGAAAAGACAAAAGGTTTTCCGTTGGAATCACGTAAACGCAATAAATCAAACCAGCGGCTTCCCTCACCTACAAACTCTTTATCACGTTCCTGCAAAATTAGCCCACTCATTATCCGCATAATCTCCTGCAATATATTTATGTTGTTCAAATTTATCACCATAAGCACGCTTACGTACCTCATTTATATATGCAGCACATTTATCCGGAGCTCCCAACCCGTTTTTCACACTCGGTCCAGCATCAACAAAACATCAGCATATCTATATACCGGTACATCTGAATCATAATAATGAGTTCCTCCATCCGTATGTCCGTATCAGTTTTTTTCCAAACAAGCGCCACGAGTCTTTCCTTCGAACATATATTGAAAGAAAGTAGCATCCAAACGAGTATCTTCCTTATCATAAATCTCAATAAACGGCACTTTATACTCATAACGTAATGGTCCGGCTGTCAATAGCTTCAACGGATCCGGACCATATTTATTTCCATCCAAGTCCGTAGCATTGGTAAACAAGGCTACCATTATAGAACCAGTTCGCCCCCCAATTGGTCAATTCATTCTTATTAAAACACAGAGCGAAAATGATCTCTTTATTCTTCTTCCCTTCCGGAGTCCATAAATCCGCAAAGTTTGGAAGCAGTTCGAATTGTTGGTTCACCAAATTCAATAAAGCCTTCTTTGCTGTCAACAAGTCACTGTTATTAGGATCTACGGCAGTCAGAGTAGCTATATGATCTCCTGCAATATCATCATCTGGTAATCCTGTAGTGACTTTGGCAGACCACATATATATCTTGGCCTTCAAAAGTTCCGTTGCATGATAAGACCATTCATATTGGTTGGACATCTTCTTATCCGACTCATTGAAGAAAGCTTCGGATTTATTAATATCTTCTTTGATAAACTCCAACGTTTCCTCCGGAGTAGAACGAGCCTTATATAATTGCGTAATATCAATGCTACCCTCGGTAACTTTCGGTTCCGTCTCTAACGGCACACCACCAAATGTTCGATAAAGATAGAAATAGTAATATGCACGCAAGCCATAAGCCTGTCCCAAATAAAATGATTTCTCCGTTCCAGTCAGATAATCAATTTCTTTATCTACATTTCTGATAAACAAATTTATATGCATGATATTTGGGTACACCTCATATATAATCCGCAAATCGAAATGTTCGCGCGTTTCAAAAATGAAAAAGTTCATTTCACAAAACGAAGCGTATAATTTAAAGCACTCTTTATTCCATTTGAACTGGTCAATTCTAAGCTAAAAATAACAGAAAAATAACTTGCAAATATCAACAAAAATCACTATCTTTACATAGTTAAATTGAGGTCGTTTACCCTCAAATCAGTTCAGTTTTGTATTCCCCTACCCTATCAATATTCTAAAAAAATTCGGCCGGCTTCGCCGGTATTTGAATACCTTTTAAATGGAATTCGGAAACCATCCGAATCCCGTTCTTTCGTTTTAGTCGCTTCGCTCCACGCTTTGGCGCTTTGCGCTTACGCCACCTCGCGTATCGCCTTGTACGCTGCCACGCTTTGCGCCCGGACGATTTTGCCGCGGAAGGCCAGACGCGAGCCGATATACGCACTCGTATACGAAGCATCGTAATGCGCATCCGCATCCGACACACCGCCACTCGCGTACGCATAGCTGTACCCGCGATAGACCACACGGACTGTAGCGGTGCTTATCCAGTACATGTCGGTATAGTAGGTGGAAGATGATCCGTTCAAATTACCTACCGGAACCATGTCCATATACTTGCCGTGCGCCACGCCTGTAATCCACTGACCGCTGTCCTTCTTGCCCTGTACCATACGGATACTGCCGTCAGGCATCCAGATGCGCCATTTGCCCTGGTTGCCGCTGTCATTCGGCAGATCCACGCCGTCCATCATGTCATACTTGTTGCCGTAGATGTCCTCGTAGCCCAGGCAGCAGATATTGTTCACCTGCACCACGGTCGCCTGTCCGTATTCGTCCCGGCTCTTATACCAGGCATACTGATGCACCAAGCCGTCAATCAGCGAATTCGTGATTTTGTTGTTGATGACATACGCTTCGTCATAGCCGATGGTGTCTGTCATTCCATGGTCGGCCGTTCCACCCGTTGTCCGGTTATTGTTATGCTGACCGGCACCGCATTGTTCCTGCATGTCCCTACGCCCGTACTTTGCATAGCTCAGGTTCGCGATGCGGCTGTGCATCAGGGCATCTATCTGCTGCATGCCACGCTGCTGGCTGTAATAGTGGAAGTCCGTCCATGTCATGCTTGCCGTGGTCGAAGCTCCGGTTATGCAGGCACGCAACTTGCTGCCCACTACAGAACTGCCCACAACGGCACACAGATGTTCCTCATTGGCCACCCAATCCGGTTCCATGTCCTCTATCTTGTCGCTGTTGCTCAGCACCACGCAGTCAAACTCTGCCGTGTTCAGAATGGAGAAATGCAGGGCTGTAGCACGTTCCGGAACGTCTGCTATCAGATACATGCCGGCTTCAAATTTCAAGCCGATGGTCGGCACCACAATACTCTTCAGGATGTTTCCCTCCGCATCAGCAAACACACTGCCGATAAGCCCTGTTCCTGGAACGCTCGGGAAGCGGACACGTCTGTAACCCGACACGTCCACTTTGCACACGGAATAAGCCTTGTCCGTCGTATAGGATTCCATCAGCGTGGGCTTGCCGCTCATGATCTTCCGCTCACCCAACCAGCCGCCCTGTGTCTCCTTGATGGCATCCAGTGTCAGTACTGTCGCATCTGGAATCGGGGGCATTTCGTCCTCCGGATAACTGCTGTAGCAGGCGTACTTCTTGTTGTTCAAATAATCGTTGATGCCTTTGCTCCAGTAAAACGGCTCATACATCATCCAGTCTCCCTCGCTGCCGTCCAGCTTCGCCACCGTGCAATCGTTCATATCCTCCGCATCGGCATAGAAGTTCGAGCTTTCGTCATGCAGGGGGAAATAGGTCATCTCCCCGTCCGGGTTGTTCACTTCCACCTGCTGCCCGGCTATCTCCACCTTCCGACTCGTGGGCATCCTGGTCACCTTGGCCAATACGCGGTGGCGCTTGGACAGGATGGCATTCACATGCCCGCTCATTTTGTACGTATTGCCGAATTTGTACCCCGTCTTGTTGTCCAGGTTCGAAACATTGGCATCGTCGGCCACACTGTCGTCAAACTCAATCATCGTATAGGGCGGCTGCTTGATGGTCAGTTCCGGATAACGGGCGGCATACTTCTCCAGTTCCTCATCAGCCAGATACTTCGTCAGGGTCAGCTTGCCCCTCAGTCCCGAATGCCGGTCATCCACGGCACCCGTCTGCGTATACGTTCCGTAGTCGTAATACTTCTTCAGCAGGGTTCCGTCGTCTTCCCGGTCTATCTCCAGCACGAAGCGTTCCAGCTTGCCGCTGCCGTTCAGTCTGGCCTGGTGAAGGCGTTCCAGCATAGCGAACCCGTCGATGCCGGGGCAGTTGGTGTAGCGGTAGCCCCGCACATTATTGATGCCTTCCAGTATCAGGCCACTGTCGGACAGCTTGGTCAGATATTCCAGGAACAGTTCCTCAATCGTGTCCGGCAGGCATAACTGCACAACGGGCGCACCGGTGGCCAGTTTCACACGGGTCAGCCCCGTACCCCTCACGTCCAGTTTCTTCAGGCGGCCCTGCCAGCTCAAGTCCAAAGTAGCCACATTGCCGTTGTCCCCGTTCCGGGCCAGCCGGTTGTTCCGCATGTTCACTTCTTCCAGAAGCAGCATGCCGTTCGTCGAAGCCATGAACGAGCCATTCCGGTAACCGCTGGCTTTCTCCACGCTCATGTCGAGTTTTACCAGTGAGGTCAGCAGACCGAAGTTGAAGCCGATTGCGAACGCATCCTCATGCCAAACCAGTTCCTTGACTTTCGCCGCACCGATGATCTTCAACGGGTCATTTTCACCGAAGGCACGGGTCAGCTGCAACGAGTGGAGCACGTCCGCATCCACCACGCCGCTGTCGGCCTGCACGCCGTTGCTGGTGGAAAGCTGCACACGGTACGGAATGGTCAGACGGTACTGCATCGGTTTCAGCGTGTAGGCCTTGTCCAGCGATGCCGTACTCTGGTAGAACTGGGCACCCAGCGTGGATACATAGCCGTACTCCACCTGCTTCAGGTCATACCGGCGTTGGATGAAGTAGTTTCGGTGTGCTTTCAACGAACCCTTCAGACCGTAGATTTGCGGATAGGTCTGTTTGGCTCCGTCCGCACCCACCGGCATTTCGTTCAGGAACGGATAGATGTATTTGAAGATGCCGGACTTGTTATAGAGGCGCGAGCACCACTTCTTCATCTGTTCGGTATCGAAATGGTCAATGGCTTTCTGGATACTGAAAGCACTCATGAAGCTTGCGCCCCCGTTCCATCCGCTCACCATAATCTCCACAATCATGTCCCAGCAATTGGCCACGATGAGGTTCCACAGCCACGAGTTATGACCCTGCATCACATAAGCCCCGTCGCGCTTCGTCTGGCGGTTGTCGTCATACTTCCCGGTCAGGAACGACTTGTTGTCAGAACCGAGCTGGCAGTCGCCGTCATAATAGTCAATCAACCATTTCACACCGTCCCATGTGCGGATAAGCATGTTCTTCGCAAGCTGGTCCACGCCGAGGTTGAACTGCACGTACAGATAGTAGGCAATCAGGTGGGGAAGGTCGAAATACTTCGATGCCTCTTTCCTGAACGTATCGCTCTGCCACTTGGCGGTAGGGAACTTGTCGCCGTCGTCCTCATAGTCCACCCCCTCGAACGAATGGGATTCCGTGCTGTAAACCATGTTCCTGCCCGCAGGCGTTTCCTTTACGCACCGGTAGACGAAACTCATCATGCGGTCGGTGGCCTTGTACATCTTGTCGTACTTGTCACCGGTACCGAGGTGGTCTTTCAGGTTCGGTTCTTCCTCCGCGTCACCGCCTCCGTCCGACCAGAAGGTATCTTTCGGATGATTAAATTCCAGTCCTCCGTCAAAGTTGTAGTCCATGAAATCCTTATGCTCCGGTTCGGTACTCGGCAACCAGTGGAACAGGCACAGCGGATTGGAGTTGTTCAGCGTCTCGAAGCAGACGGGCAGGTACTGCTTGTGTCCTTCCTCGTCGGCTTCCAGGTAGTTCAGCGTGTCGCCCTCGCCCCATTTCTCGCCGCCGATGGTCTCATCCTGCCCGAAGATGGGGTAGCTGTCGCTCTTCTCGTTGTTCATGTTGTACTGGCCGTAATAGGTCAGGTCTTCGTCGGCACTCTTCGCTACGAACAGGTCGCACGGCAGGCCGTCGATGGCCGAACGGTAATCGTCCTTCAGCCCATGGTCTTTGGCGTAACGCTGGGCAGGCGTAAGCAGCCCCATCTCTTTCAGTCCGTCATTGATAAGCTTCGCACCTCCGGTATTGGTGGTCATGGACGAGTCCGAGAAGTCGCATTTGGAACATGCCAGCTTCGCGCCTACCGAGTTCCTGCGTAACTTGAAGAGATTTTTTTTGCCGGTAGTTACCACCGGATTCTTCTGCCTGCCGTTTCCGTCAATCTCCCCGTAGCTCAATGTAACCGTCCAGCCGTCTTGCCGTCTTCTGGAAGTAGAAACGGAAGTTCTTTCTGGCATAGTTCACGGAAGAAGTACCCTGAATACGGACATATACGTTGGTAAGGATAAAGTCAAGCGTCCTGTCCTCTCCGTTATAGAAACGGACCTCCCTTACCAGCTTGTTGGCCTTCTTGTCGTTCAGCTGGGCCAGTGCATCCACCACGTTCAGCGTGTCGCTCTCGCTCGGAACCTCACTGCCCACGCTGCCCGTGCCTATCAGTACCAGGATCGAGTTCCGGCGCTTCTTCATCAGCCCCATCAGCTTCTCCATGCTCACCGTATCTCCTTCATTCAGCACGCGGTTGTCCTCATCCAGTGAGCGCACGCCCGGTTCCCCGTCGGCATCCTCCAGGTGGTTGCGGTCCACGATGTAGTTGTTCAGCACCTCGTCCGAGGTCAGCGCCTTGTTATAGATACGCACGCTCTTCACGTTCAGGTCGGCACCCGCCGACTTAAATTCCAACTGGCTCTGAATGTCAAAATTCACCTTGTCGAGCCACTTGGAAGCAGCCGACTCTTCACCGTTCACATAGAAACCGATCAGCGTGCGCTGTTCGTTGGTCTGCACGTTCGGATAGAACACGTAGGTAATGCGGATATTCGTACCCGGCTGGAACTTGGTACCCACCGAGTCTTCATAGCGCAGCACCTGTCCGGCATCCATCGCCTCGGTCACCACACCGGTCAGGAACTTGGCCTCTTCCGGAGTCACAATCAGCCCGTACCGGTTGCCGTTGTCCAGCTGCCCCAGGCAGGTGATCAGCTCGGCATCCGTATCCGTCACGTTGGCCGTGCTGTATTCTATCTCCAGCGTCATGCCCACGTCACGGATGGCAAATCCCTCGGGCTTGTCCGCCTCGTTGAAGGGGCGGTAACCGCCGTCAGCGGTCAGGGTCATACCTGCACCACCGGCCAGCAGCAGGCGGTCCTTGTGCCAGCCGCTACCGGCACCATATTCGTTCACGCTCCACAGCACGTCCCGGAACTCCATACGCTTGTCACCGCTCACCCAGCTTGCCGGGTTGTTTTCCGTGTTGCTTCGCCCGAAGGCGTCAAACGTACACACGGCATCCGGTGCCAGCGTGGCTTCAATGTCCGGGTGCGATGTGGTGTTCACCTGCACCTCAAGCACGGCATCGCCGCATGACACACGGTAGTCCAACGGTTCCACGTTCACGTTCGTCCGTCCGTAGCTGCCGGTCTCACCGCGTTGCAGCAGGTCTTCCTTCACCACGCTGCCCCGGTCGGTCACTTTCACACGGGCCGTGTACGCATCGCGGTCATAGCCGGCATACGTGAAGTTCCATGCCGTGAACTGCTCTGCCTCCAGCACCGGGTGTTTCCAGTCACGCTGGAACCCCGCTGCCCGGTGGCTGAACATCAGGCCGGCATACGCTGTCACACCTCCGCCTGCCTTCAGCAGCGTAATGTAATGCACCCGGCTCACCACACCGGAGTTCTCATGCTGCGCGTAGGCTTCCACCACGTTCGTACCCTCCTGCATCTGTGTCAGGGGGATGGTCACGTTCTTCTGCTGCACACCGCTGCCGGCCGAAAGACCGAGGGTAAAGGCCTGTCCGCCGTTCACGCGGTAGTAGATGTTCTTCTCACCGCTCGTGCCCTTGGCAGTAAAGGGGATGTTCACGTCATTTTTATATCCCCCGTCGGCCAGCCCGTTGCCCGCCGAGTAGGTGGTCTCCAGCTCCATGGCCACCATGGTCACCTTGGCCGTGGCCGTCTTCATCAGCGTGCCGTCCTGGTAAGTTGCCTGCGCTTCCACCTGTACGGTATAGGCAGTGGCATCCTTCAGATAGGGCGAAGCGTCAAAGGTATAGCTCTGTCCGGCTGTAACGCCCACAAACTCCGCATCCCGGAACTCACTGATGACGGTCGAACCGCGTTTCACGATTACACGGGCTTTCAGGTCGCTGTAGCCGTCCACCGTACCGCCACCGGCAGTGCCCACACCTACGGAGTATTTCACCACAAAGCCGCTGCCCAGTGCCAGATACTGCGAGGCGGGAAGTCCCGCACCGCCGCTGTCCGTCAGGTCGATGTTCACCACCACCTTGTCATCGTCCGTGTACTTGGAAAAGCGCACTTCCTTCGAGCTCTCGCCGCCCTGGTCGTCCTTCTGCTTGACGGTCATCACGTACTGGGTGCCGTCCTCGCTGTCCTGCACATCCACGTCCGTCACCGTACCCACCATCGCATCGAACACCGTTCCGGATGTAGGAGGTTTCGTCTCGCCGCTCACCAGTTCCTCGGTAGGGGTACGGTTTGACAGTTCCTTCTTCAGGAACGCTTCGATGTCATCGCCTGCATAGGCATGATAGGTGCCGTCCGGCTGTTTCTGATTCCATGGTGTTTCAAGATTCATCGGATGCTCGGTCGCGTTGATGATTCCGCTTATTTTCCTTTTTGCCATAATACTGTCCTTTTATAATAATCATTCATTTATCAGTTTTACTGCTACCGTTCCATGCGTCCGATCCGTTCCACGGCTCGTCGCCTTTCCAGTATCCAAGTCCGAAACAGCTGCTTATCGCAGACCACACCAGTCTTGCCCCGGCATAGACTGCCGACAGGGCACGTTTCCCCACATACGCAGCCGTTATTTCCTTACCGCCTATGGTTATCATCGTCAATCCTCCTCATAAATCAGATACAGCGTATTCGCATCCTTGTCCTGCAGCGCCTCGTAAGCTTCCCCGCTCATCACCTCATGCCGGTAGGCCAGCAGTCTCAGGCTGCCGCCTGTTCCGGTATATACGGCATCACCCAGCAGGTAGAGCTTGTCCGGCAGGATGGCTGTCCGGTCCGCATTCATGAATATGCCGGCAGGAGGCACACCCGCCACATCCCAGTCCCCGTACAGGGTGGAGTCCATGTGGTAGGCGAACTTCCCGGCATCCGCTACATACACTACGCTGCCGCCCGGTTTGGTACTCTTGTCAGGTAAAACGTTGCCTGTTTCCATCCATGAGGAAAAGCGTGCGGTAGCCCCGCCGATGGCTGCTGCCGTAGTCTGTTCCACCTTGGCAGCGGCGTTTTCTGCCTTGGCTGCCGCTTCGTTGGCCTTGGTGGCCGCTTCCGTGGCGACCTGGGTCTTTTCCTCCAGTCCGGCTACGGCTCCTTCCGCTTTCTTGGCGGCAGCCTCGGCACGGGCGGCGGCATCGCTCGCAGGCTTCCCTATCAGTTCCAGGGGGACGTTCACCATCTTGCCGTCCTTCTCCCCGGGCAGTGATTTCACACCGCTCAGCGAGGTGACGGTCTCCAAGTCCTCCACGCCGGTAGAACTCTGGAGTACACGGTCCAGCACTTCCTGAACCAGTTCTTCTTGTGTCATTTCTGCCATACTCATTCGTTTTTATCGGTTTCTGACCCGCCCAGGATTTCGTTCAGGGCATCTATCACATTGGGAAGACAATAGCGTTCCACCGCCATGTGTATCATCCCGGTTTCCTCTTCGCTGAACTCGGTCTCGCCGGTACTCTCGAAAATCTTGAACGCAAGCCGATGGGCCTTGATGCCACTGACACGCGTATACAGCAAATCGGCTATCTGCTCACGTGCATCGAAAACCTCCCTCGTCTGACGGGTTATTCCGGTGGGAACGCTGAAATTCCTGAAATCTAACTTTTTCATATATATCTGTTTTTTAGGATGAATGATTCAATATCTGGTAACGGAATCCGTCCGCTTTTGTAATAAGTACCGTTACGGAGTCCCCGGATGCCATCTCGTAGTTTTGCAAATCTTCATTGTGGTTATAGATACCTTTTAGTATGATATTCTTTGAACCGGGTCTGACCCTGAACGTGACAATGGCTGCAAAATCGGTAGGCAAGTAACTCATGCCGAACTTGTATGCCACAGAACTTTCCGACGGCAGCGTAACCTCTACCTTACTGTAGTTGGGTTCATTGTAATACATCAAAATGATATTGTGTTGTGAGAAATCCACCGTGTAGTTTCCACTTCCGAAGGTAAGCAGCTTGGCTTTCGTATTGATAAACGCCGGGGCAAGTAATGCCGCATTGCTGCTGATACCGTAGTTCTTCGTACCGCCGGTAACATCTATAAACAATCCATAGTTCGCTTGGTCGAAGCCGTAATTCCCGTATATATTGGGGGCTGAGTTCACGATACGACCGACAGCGGTAAAAGCTCCTCCTGCAGAAGACGGTATCACATCATCACCGAACATCACATATCCTTTGCTGCCGCCGACACGGAAAAAATCATCATAAATGGCAAGACCGCCACCGCTCCCGTGAGAGTCGGCCACAGAACCGATACGGCCGTTCCCTATCTCAAAGCCGCCGATTTTCCCTTTGCTGCTGTCTATCTCTCCGGTAAACTTACCGTTGGTCGTTTCAATGCTGCCGTCTTCCAGTATCTTGAAGTTGCCGTTGGCCGTTACCAGTCCCTCCAGCTGTATATGGTCGGCTGTCAGCTTGATTTTGCTCACGGTATTTCCGTACTCGTCCTCTTCCTCCACGCTCACCCCGATAAGGGCAATCTTTCCTGTATTGTCCTGCGCATACAGACCGGAACCTTCAGGCTTTATGACAAGCCCGGTCTCTTTCAGCGCATTACCGTCCTTGTCGAAGACCGCCGCTGAAATCTTTACCAGCCGGTCGCTCTGTTCGAACAGTGTACGGTACTTATAGGCCAGTGCGTCCGCCTTGTTGGTGCTGAACACCAGCAGCGAAATGTAAATCACGCCCGTAAACGACAGCTTGAAGTCGCCAGTGCCGTTCCAAAGTCCGTCCAACGTGAACATCTTCTCACCGCCAACGGGCAGGTCCTCTTCATGGCCGAACATGTTGAAGTTCTCAAACCCGGTCTTATCAGCGTTCACAAATTCTATTTTCAACCTTCCGGCCTTGATAACCCGGTAGCTGAACGACAGATACACCACGCCGGGCACCCGTTCGCCCTGGCTGTTCGTCTGCCGGTACTCCGGTACCAGCCGGAAGTCCTCCAGTTTCTGCATGATATAGCTGTTCCGGATATAGGCATAAGGCACCTTGCCGTCGGTCCGTATCTCGGCATGGCCGTCCGGCTTCGTACCGTAAGGACCGCCGTTCGCCCAGATCCAGCGTCCGCCCAGGGTGAACAGCGTAGCCTTGCTGCCCGTCTTCCATTTGTCCATGCCGTCGGCAAAACTGCTGTTGTCCAGATAACTCTGTTCTTCGCGTATTTCCTTGCGCAAGCTTTCCACGGCTGAATGGATTTTCCCCTCGGTTATCTCAAACCGCGTCAGGATGTCCTCGCCCGTCATCAACACGAACGTACCCTTCAGCCACACGTTGTCGGCATACAGGCCGTTTCCTTTCGGCTGTTTGTCTGCCGGGAAAGCGCTGCTCCTGATGCCGTCCAGCTTACCCAGCCGGCAACGAAGGCAGCCGTTGAAGTTCTTGGCCTTCACACCGTCCAGAATGTCGATACGGGGCTGTCCGTCCTCCGTGGCCGCAATGGATATAAGGTTCTGCCGGAGCGGGGTTTCGGTGTTGCCCATCAGCACGCACTCATCGCCTGCCTCCGGCTTCACCCCGCCAAACTCGCTTACCGGAACCAGCACACCATCGGCTATTACAGAAGACACCTCCACCCAGTAGGATTTGAGTTTTGTTCCGCCTGTAACCGCACAGCGCATCAGGTCATGGGCCACAAAACCCGATTCCTGCTCAAACACGATGCGGTAGTTGTCGCCCTGCTTCACCACGTCCTTGATCTTGCCGTTGGCTGCCGACACCACCAGCTGGCCGCACACGCTGCGCACCTTCTCGATCAGCAGTTCCAGCGCCACCAGGCTTTGCCGGGCAGTCACTTTGTCCACCGTCAGGTTTGTCAGTCCGGTCAGCTGGTCAATCCACAGCTGCCAGCCCTCACCGGTCAGCCCGTCCACAAACTCCGTGCTGCGCAGCAGTTCGCGGATCACGGCAGTCAAGTATTCGGCATTGCCCTCACCATCCACGATGCCGCAGGGCTTGCCGCCAGCAGCCTCGCCAAAGCTCACACCCTTCAGGAAGCGGATGGACTCTTTGGCTGTGTCCGGCTGGTTCTTGCTCAGGAACTCTTTCTGGCTGCGCCGGGCGGAAAACAGGTTGTTGTCCGTGGGCAGCGTCTTGTCCCAGCTTCGTATGATGTCCGGAAGGGCAGCGCCTTCCGTCTTTGATTTCGTATAGCTTTTCAGCGCACCGATGCTGTCCGTCACCTTGTCGAACTTGCCCACCTGCAGCGCATCGCTTATCTCGATGTCCATCTGCCCGGGTTCGTTCACCTTGCGGCTGATCTTGGTGATACGGCTCTGACGGTAGCCTTTTTCCGGGAAATACTTCCGGCTCTCCAGCTTCACCCGTCTGCCCACAAACAGGTCTATGCCGTGCTCCTCGATGTATACCGGGTCTGTCGGGGCTTTGTAGGCGGCAATGTCCAGCCAGTGGTCCCGGTTGTACTCGTCCACCGCAACCGCAAACTCCTCTTCGGCCAGCCGGTAATACTCATCCGGCATCCGGATATTCCACAGGATATAGGTGTCGCCTGCTCGGGGCACCAGCTTGCCGCCCGGCAGCTGGGTGTCGTCATCGTAGGGCCAGATGGTGATCAGTTCGAATTCACGTGCCGCGCTGTCGTAGTTCACCTCAAAGTAGTGGTCATCGCTTTCTCCCAGTCCGGCAAGGTCGCCCGTCTGGAACGACACACGTTTGGTTTCTCCGGCCAGCTCGTACAGGTTAGGGTCAAAGTCCAGTTCCCCGTCCCGGAAATAATAGACGGTGAATTTGTTTCCTTCATCGTCTGCCACCTCCTCGCTGCGAACCGAGCTCACCGTACCGACCCGACGGGGGAAGATGCCGCTGAAGGCATCCTGCTCGTAATGGTCATAGATGCCATATTCCTCCACGCCCTGCTCGATGTACTTCCTGCCGCCGGGAAGCATCAGACGCGGGCTGCCGTATTTCTCCGCATCGATGTTGCGGGTCGAGCCTACCGGGAACAGGCGCGTATAGAATTTGGCCGTGTTGCTCGTATCTCTTTCCAGGGAGGTCAGCCCCTTGCCATAGCCAAGGGTGATTTCTTCCCCGTGTTCGCAGCGGCACACGTTCACAGTCTGCCCCTCAACCCACCATTCCACCTTGCCGCCTGCCTTTTCCGCGATGGCTTTCAGCGCTTCGTCGCAGTACATCCCCTCGTAGTCTATCGTGATCAGCTCCGTACCTTCCACCGTACCCGTCTTCCAGTCAGTAATGTGGCCCATGCCGTTATTGATAGCCTTCACCACCATCGCCACATGCTCGCGGGGCGTGGCCGTCAGGGTAAACAGGGGGTTGGTGTCCCCGTCCGTCGTCTCCAGCACCAGGAACCGCTTGATCAGGCTCTCGATACCGTACAGCTTCAGGTTATACTCCCATTCACCATCGCTCACCTGCTTCGGCGTGTAGCGTTCTGTCAGCCAGTACCGTTCGCCCAGATAGTCCGTGTAGTCGTTCACGTCCAGGGGCAGGAAGGCATAATAGCTGAACGACAGGGAAAGCACATTGTCTCCCTGAACCTCCTTGCTTTGCGTCGAGCTGTCGTTCACGGCCACATCCGCACGCTTGGTTCCGGCTTTATCATATATCGTTAGAAGCATATTCTAATAGCGTTTGAATGGTTATATAATCGGTTTCGGTTCCCGGAACTTTACCCGGAACTTTCCGGCATGCACACCTTCCGTCCACAGATAGGTCAGCGGGGTGAACTTCGTACAGTCGGCATACTTCACCCGCAGCTGCAGATCCAGCTGGGGGAAACGGATCTCCAGCCAGCCGTCCTTCCCTTGCTTCAGGAAATTCACAAAGGCAAAGTACTGCTTCATCCAGCCTGCCTGGGTCTTGTTGTAAAGCGCAAAATGCAGCGTCACGTCACGCGCTTCATTCCGTGGGGTCAGCACGGGGCTGTATTTTTCCCCGTGCTCTTCCCGTATGTCCACAGCCGTATCCTTCTTGGCCTTGCTCGGGGTCAGGATGGCCGTCAGGTTCTCCATGCCCCCGCGCCGGTCTTCCACCAGGAACACGCCGTATTCCGTCCAGATGTCCGTGCCGTTCACCAGCACCAGTCCGCTCAGTATATTGCCCATATCACTTCACTTTTAGTCCGTCACGTATCATTTTCTTTATCACTTCCTTCAGTTCGCCCAGGTGTCCGGCGCTCACACCGGTGTTCTCGGCTATCCGGGCCAGATGCCCTTCAGCCGTGTCCATCTTCTCCACCACGCTTTCCAGCCGGTCGTCCATGCTGCTCCAGTGCTGCAGCCCGCCGGTGAACATGCCCTCCAGCTTCGTGCCCTGGTCCTGCGTCATGGCCGTAAAGCCGCCCGCTTTCGCACTTTGGCTCGTACCGCCCTGCTGCGTCTTGTCATAACCGGTGGCTGCCGCCAGGTTGTCACGCAGGGCAAGGGCTTCATCCATATACTGCATGTACTCTTCCATCAGCGCGTTCCGTTCCGCCTCGGTCAGTTCGTTGTCCTCCATGGCCTTGCCGAACTTCTCCCACCAGCCTTTCAGTTTGTCGCTGTACATCTCACCGATCTTGTTGCTCAGCATCGCCCGCATGAAGTACTCGGATATATCCTCCGCCGCATCCTTGGCACCGTACTTCATGTTCATCAGGTTGTCGATGAAGCTGCTGTACATACCGTCGAACGAAATGCCCGTCAGCCCTTCATACAGCTGGTCGGTCAGTTCCTCCAGCTTGCCGGCCTGGTCTATGTAGTCATCCAGTTTCTCGGTCAGTCGCCCGCCATAGCCTCCCTTACCGGTATTCTGGATTTGCGTCCACATATCCACGTTGCTGCGCAGTGCCTTCATTTCCTCCGGGCTCAGGCTCCACAGGTTCCCGTCCCACCGGCGGCCGATCTGTCCGCTCAGTTTGTCTATCTGTGCCTGGTTGAAACCGCCCCAGTAGTAGTTCCAGCTGTGGTGACTTCCGCTGTAGCGTGCCTGTTCCTTTGCTATCTGCAGATAGTTTGCATTCGTTTCTTTCTGGTATTTGTAAGCATCCCGGTAAGCTTCCACCGATTTTGTCCCCTTGCTTGCCTTAATGGTATCGGTCAGGTCTTCGATGGAAGTCTGCAGTTTCTCGTTCCGGTCCGTAAGACGATCTATAGCCGCCTGCACTTCCCTGGCGTTCCCGCCGATGCCGAACAGTTTGTTGAAACCTCCGAAAGACACCGTGTTCAGCAGTCCTCCGATACCATTCACAAGGGAACCGCCTATCTGTTTGAACAGGTCTCCGCTGAGGATATTGTCGAGTATTCCGGTTATCGCATTGAAAATGGTATCTATCAATGATGAGATAATCGGGCCAATACCGTCTTTCAGCAAATCCAGTATGGAGAGAATGGCCGATATGATCTGCCCGATGACTCCGGCACTTGACAGGGTTTCGGACATCCGGCTGATGGCATCGCCGACCTTGCCTCCGATATTCAGTTTTGAAAGACCGGTAAGCATGTTCTGGATTCCTTCAAATGATCCCTGCAAGGTTCCGCTCGCAAAGCCGTGCAACCCGTCGGATACCATGTTCAACCCGTCAACCGTGTCCCGGGAGGCACTTTTCACCTCCCCGGCAAGCGCCTTCATTTCAGAGGTGGCGTTCAGGTATTCTTCGTCAGCTGAAACGCTGGACGATTGGGCCGTTTGAAGAGCGATTTTGGTACGTTCTATTTCTGCCTGGTTACCGCTTTCAAGAGCCTTGTTGTAATCGGTCTGCGCCGCTTTTAACCGGGCGAATGCCGCTTCCTGCTGCAGTTTCCGCATTTTGCACGCGTGTTACGGCATCCCCAAAGCGTGCATCTGCGTTTGCAGCCGGGCAAAATCCAATGTCCCGTTGCCACCGGGGAGCATGCTTTGAATACGTTCAATGGCATCGTAAACGACCTGCTGGTCTGCGGCTCCCGTTTTTTTGAACTCATCCGTCTTGACATACTGTTTAAGTTCGCCAAGCAGGTTCTTCATCTGGTCTGCAAGCAGACCGGTCAAATCCCCGAACGCTGCTCCCCAGTCTATCTTCTGGGTAAGGGCTTCCATGTCCACTTTGTGCACAGCCGCATCACGCTGCTTCTCCAAAGTCAGCCTTTCGCCCTGGGACTGTGCCTTGCGGATTTTCTCGGCATATTCTTCAGCGATGGCCAGTTTCTGCTGCTGGAAGGTCCCGTATTCCTTCAGATAGTCACGCATGGCTTCCGCCTCTTCCCTGTACACGTCCGTCTCCGCTTTTTTACCGGGACGCGGTGTTTGAGGCACGGGCTTTTTCAAGTTCATCCTGTTGCTCCCGGGTAAGTCCGTTATCTCCGGTGGAAAGGCCGGCTTCCTTGTTCTCACGCTTCCAGTCGGTTTCCTGCCGGTTTATCTCTTCTTTCCGGGCGTTATAGTCATATTCGATTTGTGCCAGTTTCTTCTCGGTACCGGCTTGCATGCGGTCTATCTCTTCCTTCCGGTTTTCAGCCTGCAGGGCGGCAAGATCCTGCGCCAGCCTACGCTCTGTGGCAAGCCGTTGCTTGGCTTCCGCTTCCGGATTCTTCCGGACTGCTTGGGGTCGATTATGCCCATCCGATATTTCCTTTTTTGGCTGCTTCTGCGGCTTTCTTTATCCTCTTCCTCCGCTTTTTTCAGATAACCGTCGCGTTTGTTTTCGGCATTTTTCAACAGTACGTCATAAGCTTCCTGATCATGTTTCTTAATGGCAGCCTGTGCATCATAGAACTGCCCGGATTCTGCCATGCTTGACTGCATGATATATTGTCCCCATTTCCCGAAAAAACCCATGGCGCTTTCCGCCTCTTCCGGTTTCTGCGCCTTGATTTTATTCACCTCTTCATCGGCTTCTGCAGCTTTTTTTACAAGGTTCTGGACATTGGCCTGGTGCAGCAGGACCTGTACATAGTCCTCGCTCTTTTGGATAAGGGTATCATACCATTCGGAAAGTGTTTTATAATACCCGAAAGATTCCCCGTACTTGCGGTTCAGTTCCTCTACCTTCGCCTTTTCCTGTTCCTTGCTGCCGGTGAAGTTCTTTATTTCATCGATGACCGATTTCAGTTCGAAGCGGGTACGCACCATCTGGGCACGGCCGTCCTTCTCTATCTCGGTCATTTCCTTGAGTGATATGTTGAATTCATCCACGCCTTTTTTGGCACTGAACAGGTTTTTCGTCCAATCCCAGATTTCATCACCGTACATTACCAGCAGCATGATGCCGGTGGTCATGGCCGTCTGCCAGGAAAAAAGTGAGGACAGGACCTGCTTCCATACCGGTGTGCCCTTCTTGCCGGACTTCTGCAGCTCATCGTATTCCTTGCGGGCACGGGCCAGTTCGTCCGTAAAAATCGGCAGGTTGTTGCTGATTGCCAGGAAGAACATCTGCGGTCCCATGGCCAAAGAAGGCATTTCACGGGCGATCTGCTGGATACTGTTGTGAAGCCCGCCCAACTGGCGCTGCGCGTTGGGTACATCTGCAGGGGTGACCTGCACGGATTCCGATTCCTCCTGCAGCAGTTTCAGTTTGCCGCGCAATTCCTCAAGCTGCTTCTCCAGTGCATGGATCTGCGCGATATTGGCACTCTGGTCCAGATTGGGGGCAGCCGTCTCCCCGGCAAGGCGCAGCCTTTCCAGTTCAGCCTCCAGCAGCCTGACGGTATTACGCAGTTCCAGCGCCTCACGCTCGGCCTTGTTCATGCCGGGCGTGAGTTTGTCCTTCATCAAAAATTCAACTTCTACAGGTTTGCTCATTCCAGTTTGCTTTGAAAAAATCCTACTATATCGTTCGCTTCATCCTCGGCGCTGTGTTCCGGTCTGGGAGCACCGTTTCCGCCGCCTTGCTTTTTCCGCACATACCGCGGCGCGTCGCTCAGCATCATGATCAGCGTCTGGTAATTCACCCCATCAAGGATGTAATCCACGCTCCAGCCGGTCGCCGATGCAATCTGCCACACGAAGCCGAAAGGGCTATGGGAACCTTCATACCGGGTTCTTAACTCCCCTTCCTTGCCTGGCTCAGTCTCGGAGTCATCGGGTTCGCCCGCGCTGTCGAGCTGATAATACGCATAAAATCCTTCGTGCCCATCAGACGCTCGAATGTTCGGAACATGGCCGTCAGATAACGCCACTCCACAAAGTTCCGCAGTACCCACGCTGTCACCCCGATGCCCACGTGCCGCGACACGTATCCCCGGCATACCGTATAGGCCAGCAGGCGGCTCACAGCCTTACCATGCTCCGCCACAAAGGCCAGTTCCTCGGTCTTGTCCTTCGGTTGCCAATCGGGTTTGACACCCGTCTTCAGGTATTCCCGCGCCAGCAGAATCTGACCCCGCAGCCTCGGACGCTTCATCGTCACACGCACCTCCACCGGGCGTTTCAGCCACGGAAGCTTCCACCTTTTAAGAGGTACGGACACGCCGCTGTCAAGCAGCGCGTCCGCACACTCCATCTCTATCAGTTGTTCCAAACGGTCAGCCATACGTTAGCCCTCCTCACTTTGGAGCGATGCTGCAGCCGCGGCTTCCGCCGGCGGCAGCTTGTACTGCCCCCACTCGTCCGGTATTGCTTCCGTATCGAACACGCCGTAAGGCTGCGAACCGTCCTCCGGCATCGCCACTTCGAGCGTAACCTCTATCTTGGAGGTTTCTGTAAGGGTCAGCTTGCCTGCAGGATTGGAAAGTAGCGTGGCGTTGGGAATCAGTACGCTCTGTCCGGACACGAGGGAGAGTTCCCATGGTCCCTGCATGACAAGCACCTCCGACGGGGCTGTCCAACCGATCGGAGTTTTCTTTTCCAAATCTTCTTTCTTATAATGCAGGCTGCCGCCAAGCAGTTTGTGCAGGTTCGAATAGTTCATCTGGATCACATTGAACGTCGGGGCGATGCCGCCGTTACTCTGTGGGATGACCAGCACCGGGGCACCCTGCACCTGTTCGGCCTCGATCTTCGCGGCCTCGGGTTTCTTGCCGCCCAGGTCAAACGAGTTCTTTTCAATATACCCGATTGTGAAATCCTTATACTTTACGGCTCCTATGCCGTACATGAAATTCTTGTTCATCGTTTATAAAGTTTGATGGTTAATAACACACCGGCCAATAAGCCGGCCAATACACCTGTGATAAACGTCCGCATCCGGTTCGGAGGGCGTTTTTCTACCGTTTGAACGTCATTTGAAATTTCGCTCTTGGTTTCGCTACGGATGCGCGCCAGCTCTTCTTCATACCATAGCACCAGCTGCTGCAGACTGTCACACGAGGCTTCGGCCACGATGTTCCCGCTGTCGTCGCTGCCTACGGTCAGATTCGCCTGTCCGCTCTTGCCACGGTACACGGCACCTTCAGGAAGTTTACGGAGGCTGTCCGCAGGTATAGACAGCTTCACCGAACTCGCCGGTATACCCGCCATCACCAGTCCCGCCCGTCGGCTTCCGCTCGCGCTGTCGGTGCTTGCCGATTCCGTCTGTATCTTCTCCACCGTCGTGCTCTTCCTGCTGCTTGCGCAGCCCGCCAAGCACAGGACAGTCATCATGATGGCGGCAACTGTTGGCAGTGTCAATGGCCTTGCGCAGTCGCGCCATTTCGCGCTTGTTGGCCTGCAGGTCTTTTCTTGTTGCATTCAGTTCTTCTTTTAAGGGTACCACAATATTGCTCACCAAAACGCGGGTGGCATGTTCTGCGTTATCCACACGCACACCCTCTGCGTCGGCTTCGGCTTTCATCGCTTCCGCTTTCGCTTTCCTCACCGTAGCACGCAGGGAACCGATGGCTGCTGCAGTGCCCACAAGGCCGCCGCTAAGAATAATGTTCATGATCTCGCTAAAGTCCATACCACCCGTTTTTTAGTCAGCTCAATCCTTTTATTCTGCTTCCTCGCGTTTCTTCGAATAGTCCGATAACCCAATTGCACCAGTCCCGTGTCGGCTACCCCATTGCTACAAGTGAGGCACCAAAATCCATAGAGCAAGGCAATGTCCCAGCTCACATCACTCACAAATCCGGCATCAAGCCACCACAGTAGCATCGCGCACACCAAGCCCACACACCAGCTCACCAGCTGCGTCACCCAGCCTTTCATGTTGGGGAACAAACCTTTCAACCCTTCAGTAAGCACCACCACACCGCCGACGAAACCGGCAAAGGTGCCAATCATTGCGTCATAGTCCGTTGCCGGAACATCGGCCCCTTGGGCCATCACAGCCGATACTGTTCCCAGCATCAGCATCATAAACAGCATAATTCGTTTCATTGATTGCTTCTTTTATTATTGGTTAATACCTATTTCTTTCAGCCATTTCTGTACATCGAAACTGGGGCAGGCTTTGGCCGCCAGCTCGTTGTGTCCCACAATGCGCACATCCGGGAATCTGCGATGGAAGTCCTTCACATACTTCTCCAGTGCCTTTTTCTGGCAGCCGGTGCGGGTGTCCTTCGGGGTCTTGCCGTCCTTGGCCACACCGCCGGCATACACAATGTGGCGGCTCACGCTGTTGTACCCCTTGGCTCCGTTGGTCACTTCCCAGGGATCCACCTGCGCATCCTCGTTGTTGTTCACCAAGCGTTCCACACCGCCCTGCAGGTGGAACAGGTCGGTGTAGCCCACCTGTTTCCAACCTCTGCCACCCTGGCTTACGGGCGAAGTGTGCCACTTCCGGATGTCCGCCGATGATACCTCACGCCCCTCCGGGGTTGCCGTACAGTGAATTACCAGATACTTCAATTTTGCCATACCATCTTATCCTTTCTGGTTTTGGGTAATGGTAATCTTGGCCGTCTTGCTGCGGTCGGCATTGAGCGTAAGGTCAGTGTACCGGTTTTCTGACTGCCACTGTTTGCACCGGCCGAAATCTTCACGCCTTTATCCGTCGCTTCCACCTTGAAGCCGGCAGGGGCACTGCCTATCTCATATTCTCCGCTGGCGGTCACGGTCACTTCTTCACTGCCACCGGTTGCCTCAAGGGTCACACTGGCAGGGTCAACTGAAATCTTCTTCTCGCTCGCCTTGAACACGGGGTTGCTTCGCTTGTCCAGCACCACCACTTCTTCACCGAAGGCAATGTTCGTGTCAGCCTTCATCAGCATCTTGAAGAAGTACAGTTCGCTCGCGTTCGAGATCTTGTCAATCTGAATCACGTCTTCATCGTCCTGCAGGTTCACAGCCGCAAACAGGTTGCCGCCGGCATCGGGCGAACAGAGGGTGCACACAATCAGATCATCGGGCCAGGCCGCAAGCGTCTCAATGGTAATGCCCTTGTAGCGACGGGCATTCACATCGGTTTCGCTCGTGTTCTTGGACTCGCGCTGGGTCAGCTCGTCATCATACTTGTCAAAGTCGTTCACGCTCATCAGAATGCGGAGGTCCGGGTTGTTGCGGATGGCCACGGGAATCTTCGCACGCATGGCTTTCAGTCTGCCCAGCATGGTCGATTCTGCGCTGTCCACCACAATCACCTCAGTATCCTTGGCCATCTGGGTCAGGATGCCGTTAAACAAGTGGTCGTCATCATCCCCATATTCACCGTTCACATAGTGGTCACCCAGTTCAAACTGTACCCGCTTGGCCAACTCGGCAAGCAGGGCGTTCTGCGCTTCGGCGAGTCGAGATACAGGTTGCCCTTCGGTGCCATTTGCGCCAGAGTTCTCGAACGGTGCGGGGGTATAACACCGTAAAGGCCATGAAGTCCACCGGGTCAAGACTCTTTTCGTCGTAGTTGAAGTTGCCCTTCGAATCCTCCACGCCGGGGTTCTCCTTGCGCTTCTGGAGCATCTTGCCGGTCTTCAGGCGCGGCAGGCTGATTTTCTTCTCCACACCGGGAATCACCATGATCAGCCCCTTTTCCACAATCTCATTGCTCGTAGCGGCAAGCGTCAGCAACTGTTCCAGTACCTCGCCGCTGTAATTCGTGTTTCTTACAATTATTGCCATAGTTCAATCACTTTTTACGTTTGTCCTTAATTTCTCGCATACGCCTGTTCCAGGGGCTTTCTTCACCATTCGGTTCCAGATGCAGGTCTTCCATCACACGGCGCTTTACCGGCAGTTGGGCCAGGGCCTTTTCGCCGTTCTCGCGGTCATTGGCCAAAAGGTTTTCGTAGATGGGGCGGGTAGTCGCATCAATGCGACCGTCCTGCTCGGCTGCGTCAAGCAGCTGCTTGCGGGCGGCAAGGTCTTCGGCTTCAGCCTTGTCTTCGTAGGTCTTCACCTTGGCCTTCAGGTCGGTGTTCTCTTTCGTAAGGATAGGTACCTTGCCTGCCTCTTCCTCCAGTTGGTCCATCAGGCGGAACACATCCGCATCACTCGCGCAGTCCTTGAAGCGCGGGCGTTTCTTTACGTCTTCCAGATTCATGTCTTCTCTGTTTTTTTGTGGCTCAACGAGCCGGTTATTGAATAAAGTATATATCTGCGCCGGTGTACTGTCTGCCGGCACGGGGTCTGCATCATAGATGTCGTCTATGAAACCAAGGTCCAGGGCTTCCTTGGCGGTCAGCCAATGGTCCTCGCCGTCAAAATAGGTCTGTTTCACTTCTTCCTTGCTCATGCCCAGCCGCTCGGCATAGATTTCACTCAAGCTGCCTTCCAGGCTTTCTATCTCTTCCATGCAACGCTGCAGGTCCTGCTTGTTGCCGTAACACCCGCCGCTCACACTGTGCAGCATCAGACGGGCATATTTGCTCATTTCTACGGGCTTGCCGCAAAGGGCTATCACACTGGCCATGCTGGCGGCTATGCCATCCACATAAATGCGGATGTCGGCCTGGCTATGGCGCAGGGCGTTGAATATCGCAATGCCGCTGTACACTTCCCCGCCGTTGCTGTTGATACGCACCATGGATGCGTCGGCTCACGCGTTTCGGCTTCCATCAGTTCCTGGGCTATGCGCCCGCTTTGCACCTCCGTATAGTCTCCGATGTCCCCGTACAGGAATATCGTACTGGTGCCGTCGTCACTCGTTGTAATATTGAAAAATCTGCTCATCGTCATGTCTTTACCAGCGGTTTCCCCGCCTTTCGATGGTGCGAAAATAGAACATTCCCATGGCACCAAGAAACCGCGTCCGCATCATAACGTTTTCTGGCGTTATCATAACGCTGTAACCCGTCATCATGCGTACGCGCTTTTACAAACCCCGCTTTTTCATGCAATTTTGTAACGTGATTTACAACTAAAAAGGACGATTTATGGCAGATTTGACGAATGCCCAGAAAAAGGAATGGGCAAAAACTTTGTACCTCAAGGAAAACCTCACACAGCAGGAAATCGCCGACCGGGTGGGCGTGTCACGGGTGTCCGTGTCCAACTGGGT
>ENA-OQCU01000206-OQCU01000206.1-human-gut-metagenome-genome-assembly--contig:-NODE-206-length-32085-cov-13.830934_pt1 | contig 32085 bp, 23 predicted proteins | sample MGYA00242504_ERZ504590 | MGnify/ENA primary metagenome ERZ504590 (study PRJEB26092, sample SAMD00036318) | human gut metagenome | host: Homo sapiens | study: EMG produced TPA metagenomics assembly of... | reverse complement strand
GGATACGAAGTGTCTGGTTTTCAATAACTGCATCAATGGTCTCAAAAAGTTTTGGAAGTCTCTGACCTGATTTTGCAGAAATAAATACAAGCTCCGCATAAGGCATGTATGCCAGCACTTCACGGATACGGTTGGTGTGTTTGTAGATGGTTTTATCATCCTTTTCAACTGCATCCCATTTATTGACAGCAATGATAACACCCTTGCCGCGCTCATGTGCGATTCCGGCGATCTTTGCATCCTGCTCGGTTACACCTTCGGTTGCATCGATCACAACAACGACCACATCTGCCCGTTCAACTGCTGTTACGGTACGAATCACGCTGTAACGCTCAATCTCTTCTTTGATCTTACCTTTACGGCGAAGTCCTGCTGTGTCAATAAAAATGTATTCCCTGTCTTTCCATTTTACTTTGGCATCGACTGCATCTCTGGTAGTTCCTGCGATATCAGAAACGATCACTCGGTCTTCGCCCAGAAGTTTGTTGATCAGAGAAGATTTACCTACGTTTGGTTTACCAACCACTGCAACCTTCGGGATATCGTCATCTTCTTCTGCATCCAGATCTTCCGGGAATTCCTTAATGATCTCATCCAACATATCGCCGATACCGGTACGGTTGGCCGCAGAAATTGCTACCGGCTCTCCGATTCCAAGATTATAAAATTCATAGACGTCCATCATATATTTTTGAACGCTGTCAACTTTATTTACAACAAGAACGACTGGTTTCTGGCTTCTGCGAAGCATATCTGCCACTTTTGCATCAGAATCAACAAGCCCCTGCTGCACGTCTGTGATAAACACAATGACATCCGCAGTATCGATCGCGATCTGTGCCTGTTCTCTCATCTGTGATAAAATAATATCTCCGCTGTCCGGCTCAATACCACCTGTATCGATCAGTGTGAAAGACTTATCCAGCCATGTCACATCTGCGTAGATTCTGTCACGGGTAACCCCCGGTGTATCTTTTACAATGGATATCATCTCACCTGCCAGCGCATTAAATAACGTGGATTTGCCTACATTAGGCCTTCCCACTATTGCAACTACTGGTTTGCTCATACATTTGTCTCCTTATCTGTTTTTTATGTTCAACCGGATCCAGCACTGCCGAAACAAGGTCCGCTCCGCCAGGATCCACTACTATGATTTCTTTTCCAAGTTTTTCGGAAAGTTCTGTTATTGTAATATCATCGAGAAATACATCTTCTCCGCTTCGAAGCATGTTACACGGAATCAGAAGCCTGTCTCCCAGTTTCCGTCCGGAAAGCTGTTCTATAAGATCCTGCCCTGTAATAAGTCCGGAAACAGTGATCTTCTCTCCAAAGAAGTTATTTTTGATTGCAATTACCTCTGATGTGATGTTCGGATATTTTTCCCTGATCACATCCATACATCCTGCTATATAAGGAGCTGCAAGTCTTCCTGTCGCAACGGTGACCGAAAGTTTCCTGTCATCTCCATCTCTTTCCGCAATTGCCTGCCGAACCTCTGCATCCAGAAGCCGCAGCATGCCCACACCGTTTTCCAGCTGCAGATAGCCATCATAGCGATCTTCTTCCGGGAGTTCCTCCCCCGCCAGAATATACCATTCATCAGAGGCATGGATAAAGTGGATACCATATCTCTCATACATGATCTTCTGCCAGCGATGGATCTGTTCCAAAACCGCCTTCGCATCTTCTTTTGTAAAAGGTTCCAGTGGATAGAGTCCTTTGCGGAACTTCGTCAACCCTACCGGAACAACAGATACGCTCTGAAGTACCGGTGCATATTCAGACATTTTCTGAATGCTGTATTCCAGTTCTTCTCCATCATTCACACCTTTGCACAGAACAATCTGCCCGTTCATGGTAATTCCCGCTTCATAAAGCTGATCTACCTTTTTCAGTGCATCTCCTGCAAAACGATTATGCAGCATTTTTGCAGCGAAGCTGCGGATTCATTGCCTGAAAAGACACATTGATAGGCGAAAGGTGATATTTGATCACACGTTCAATATCTTCCTGACTCATATTCGTCAGTGTAACATAATTTCCCTGCAGAAAAGAAAGCTCACGATCGGTTTGAACCAGTGGAAGGACCAGGCGAGCACCGCTGGCGGCCAGGCGATCCAGAACCTGGTGATCACGGGCTCCCTGATCACGATCATCCCCTTGGTCATCGCGTTCTTGTGCCTGCAGAAGTACTGGCAGTCCGGCCTGGCCGCAGGCGCCGTCAAGGAGTGAGCGTACTTTGGCTCCCTTCTGGTGGAGGGAGCCGAGATAAAGGCATAACCACTAACAGAAGGAGGCACCTATGCAGATATTCGCATTGTTGAGAATTGTGCAGGTGCCTCCTTGTGTGTCTGTGCAACGTGAGGAATTTATTCCCGTAGACGCAGATTATCGATAAAATTCAATAAAGGAACTGAATCATCATGGAACGTAAAGAGTTCAAGTGGCCGCAGCCTCTTGCGGGCAACGAGCCCCGCATCTGGTACGGCGGCGACTACAACCCCGACCAGTGGCCGGAGGAAGTCTGGGACGAAGACATCGAGCTTATGCAGCAGGCCGGCGTCAACCTCGTCTCCGTAGCCATCTTCTCCTGGGCCAAGCTTGAGCCCGAAGAAGGCGTGTACGACTTCGATTGGCTCGATCGCGTCATCGACAAGCTCGGCAAGGCCGGCATCGCCGTCGATCTCGCCTCCGGCACCGCATCCCCGCCGATGTGGATGACCCAGGCCCACCCGGAGATCCTCTGGGTCGACTACCGCGGCGACGTCTGCCAGCCCGGTGCCCGCCAGCACTGGCGCGCCACCAGCCCGGTCTTCCTTGACTACGCGCTCAACCTGTGCCGCAAGATGGCCGAGCACTACAAGGACAACCCCTATGTGGTCTCTTGGCATGTGAGCAACGAGTACGGCTGCCACAACCGCTTCGACTATTCCGAAGACGCCGAGCGCGCCTTCCAGAAGTGGTGCGAGAAGAAGTACGGCACCATCGACGCTGTCAACGACGCCTGGGGCACCGCCTTCTGGGCGCAGCGCATGAACAATTTCTCCGAGATCATCCCGCCGCGCTTCATCGGCGATGGCAACTTCATGAATCCGGGCAAACTGCTTGACTGGAAGCGCTTCAGCTCCGACGCCCTGCTCGACTTTTACAAGGCCGAGCGCGATGCCCTGCTCGAGATCGCCCCCAAGCCGCAGACCACCAACTTCATGGTCTCCGCCGGCGGTACCGGCATCGATTACGACAAGTGGGGTTACGACGTGGACTTCGTGTCCAACGATCACTACTTCACGCCTGGCGAAGCCCACTTCGACGAGCTGGCTTACTCGGCCTCCCTATGTGACGGCATCGCCCGCAAGAATCCGTGGTTCCTCATGGAGCACTCCAGCTCCGCCGTCAATTGGCGCCCGATCAACTATCGCGTCGAGCCCGGCGAATTGGTGCGCGACTCCCTGGCCCACTTGGCCATGGGCTCCGACGCCATCTGCTACTTCCAGTGGCGCCAGTCCAAGGCCGGTGCCGAGAAGTGGCACTCTTCGATGGTTCCTCACGCGGGCCCCGACTCCCAGATCTTCCGCGATGTGTGCGAGCTGGGTGCCGACCTCAACAAGCTTGCTGACGAGGGCCTGCTGAGCACCAAGCTGGTCAAGTCCAAGGTCGCCGTCGTCTTCGATTACGAGTCCCAGTGGGCTACGGAACACACCGCCACGCCTACTCAGGAGGTACGCCATTGGACCGAGCCGCTCGCGTGGTTCCGCGCGCTGGCGGACAACGGTCTGACCGCAGACGTGGTGCCGGTTCGCGGCCCTTGGGACGAGTACGAAGCCGTCGTGCTGCCGAGCCTGACCATCCTGTCCGAAGAGACCACGCGCCGCGTGCGCGAGTATGTGGCGAACGGCGGCAAGCTGTTCGTGACCTACTACACCGGTCTGGTGGACGACAAGGATCACGTCTGGCTGGGTGGCTACCCCGGTTCCATCCGTGACGTGGTGGGTGTGCGCGTTGAGGAATTCGCCCCGATGGGCAACGACTTCCCCGGTGCCATGGACCACCTTGACTTGGACAACGGAACCGTGGCGCACGATTTCGCCGACGTGATCACCTCCGTGGCCGATACCGCTCACGTGGTCGCCTCCTTCAAGGCAGATAAGTGGACCGGTTTCGACGGCGCTCCCGCCATCACCGTCAACGACTTCGGCGACGGCAAGGCCGCATACGTCGGTGCCCGTCTCGGCCGTGAGGGTTTGGCCAAGAGCCTGCCCGTGCTGCTGGAGGAACTCGGCATCGAGACTTCGGCTGAGGACGATCGCGGTGAAGTGCTGCGCGTCGAGCGTGCGGACGAAACTGGCGAGAACCACTTCGTGTTCCTGTTCAACCGCACCCACGATGTTGCGGTCGTGGACGTGGAAGGCGAACCGCTGGTCGCCTCGCTGGCCCAGGTCAACGAGTCCGAGCACACGGCCGCCATCCAGCCCAACGGCGTACTCGTCGTCAAGCTGTAAAACCGCGCATAGCGCCTAATTACCCAACGGCTCCCTTGCTGCTCATCGTAGCAGGGGAGTCGTTTTCGTATCTCCAGCAAAGTCGGGTAGGGTGGTCACCGTGCGAGGCAAAAACAGAGTGACGATGGCGGACGTGGCCCATGAGGCCGGTGTTTCGGTAGCCTCGGTGTCTAATTTTCTGAACAAACAGCCATATATGAGCGAGGCGATGGCCGCGCGTATTGCGGAAGCCATCGACAGGCTCGGATACAAAGTCAACTCGTCGGCCAGAAACCTGCGTTCCGGGCGTACCCGGTTGCTCAAGCTGGTTATTCCCGATCTGCGGCAGGTGTACTTCTCCGAACTCGCCGAGGATATTCTGGCCGAGGCCCGGCAACATGGCTACGGCGTCATCGTGGAATCCACCACTAACAATCGTGCCCGCGAGCTGGAAAGCATCGCATCGATGGGCACGCACAGCGCGGACGGGCTCATCTTAAGCCCTCTGATGATGACGGTTGACGATATCGCGGCTTTGGATGGCGATTACCCGCTCGTACTGTTGGGTGAACGTTTGTTCGGCGTCAACGCGCCGCACGTAGTGATTCGCAATCGCGAAGGGGCCGCCGCCGCGACTTATCACCTGCTTGATGCCGGTTGCCGCCGCATCGCCGTAGTCGGTGCCGTGCCCCACCCCGAGCACGATTTCTCGTCGGGCTCCATCCGCACCCACGGATATCGTGAGGCGCTGGCCGCGCGCGGCATCCCCTGTGATGACAGTCTGCTTATCGAAACCCAAGGCTGGGGGAGCGCCGACGGTTTGGTCGCGGTGGACACCATGCTGGAGAGTGGCCTGCAATTCGATGCCGTGTTCGCTTTGAATGACTTGCTGGCGTGGGGCGTGCTGCGTGAACTGCGCGAACGCGGCGTTGCCGTGCCGGATGATGTTCGCGTCATCGGCTTCGATGACGTGGAGGAATCGGCCTACATGGTGCCGTCTCTTTCCACCGTTAACTCCGGCAGGGAAGCCATCGCCCGACTGGCCGTCGAATCCATCATCCAACAGGTCGAATCCGGCAGCCGTGCCCCCGCCCAAACCATCGAGGCCCCCTATAGCCTCTCCCTGCGCGAGTCCTCACCGGCGTTGGCGCGCGCCTGATGAATCCGTGGTTCGAAATATCCGAAGTGAATGACAAGGCCCGTCAATCGTATGGTGATTGACGGGCCCTGGTCGTATTGGACTTGACTGTACTTGGTACGGGCGTGACTCTCCGTCTTTTAGCCGTGGAATTCCACGCTGATCCAGGAGATGGCGGGAAGCGTTGCCGTGCAGGTGCCGGTGGCGTTCATTGCAATGTCGAGCGGTTGCGGCGTGACGGCTTCGGGCGCTTCGGCGGTGTTGGTGCGGTACGGATCGTCCTCATGCAACAGTTGCGCCTTGCTGAGCGCGAGCGTGCCGAGACCGGGCAGGCCGGGCAGCCCGGAAAGGTCGATGGTGAGCGTGTGCGGGGTGTTGGCGTCGCGGTTGACGGCAAGCAGCAGACCGGTGCGGGCCTGTTCATCCCACGTGACTACCGCGTCGATGGCCGGCACGTCGCCATATGCCTCGGTATGGATGGTGGGGGAGCTGATGGCCGGAGCGTAGGCCTGGCCGCGCGCGTGAAGGGCGGCTTCGGCGAACGGGTAGAACGTGGTCTGCCGCCATGCCGGGCCGTGTTCCTCGGCCATGATGGGGGCGATGACGTTGACCAGCTGGGCGCGCGAGGCGGAACGCACGCGATCGCAGTGCTTGAGCAGGGTGATCATCAGGGAACCTTCGACCACCGCGTCGGCCGCGGTGTAGATGTCTTCCAGCAAATGCGGAGACTTAGGCCATGGCTCGTGGTGCAAACCCTGCGCGGCCTCCGCCTTCCACTGGTCTTCCTGCTCGTTCCACTTGTCCGAATACCATACGCCCCATTCGTCGAAGGACAGGGCGATGTCTTTGGTGCCGTTGTTGGCTTCTCGCGCCTGATCGGCCGCGTCCGAGACGGTGGCGATGAACTTGGTCATGTCTTCGGAAGAGGCCAGGAAGTCCTGCATGGAGGCGGCGGTCCGGGTTTTATGGCCGCGGTCGAAGTAGTAGGCATGGCAGGAGACGAAGTCGAGATTCTCGTAAGCCTTGGTGAGCACGGTCTTCTCCCACGTGCCGAAGGTCGGCATATAGGCACCCGAGGAACCGCAGGCCACGAGTTCGAGACCGGACTCGGCGAGCTTCATGGCGTGGGCCACCTTATCCACCGCGCCGGCATATTCTTCCGGGCTCATGTGGCCCACCTGCCACGGGCCGTCCATTTCGTTGCCGATGCACCACATCTTGATATCCATCGGCTCCTCGATGCCGTTGGCCACGCGCTGATCCGCCCAAGCGGTGCCGGGCGCGCCGTTGACATACTCGAGCTCGTCGAGCGCGGCTTTCAGCCCCCGGGTGCCCATGTTGACGGCAAGCATGATTTCGGTGCCGGCTTTCTGGCTCCAGCGGTAGAAGTCGTCGATGCCCATCTCGTTGGTTTCGGTGCAATGCCAGGCCAGGTCGCGGCGCACGGGGCGATTCTCGCGTGGACCGATGCCGTCTTCCCAGTTGTAGTTGGATACGAAATTGCCGCCGGGGTAGCGCACGCAGGTGACGCCCAGCTCCTTGACCAGGTCAAGCACGTCTTGGCGGAAGCCGTTTTCGTCGGCGGTGGGATGGCTGGGCTCGTAGATGCCGCCGTAGACGCAGCGGCCCAGATGTTCTACGAATGAGCCGAACAGACGCGGGGGAACGTCGGCTACCGGAGTGGCGTCGGCGTTGAGGGCGATGCTGGCGTCCGGCGTGGTTGCGTTGCCGGTTGTGGAGACGTTACTGGCCGTGGTGCCGGCGGCGGTCGGCGCCGGGCTGCTTTCCTGCTTGTCGGGATGGGTGGTTTCGGCGGAATACTGGCTGTTGTGAGTGGTCATGAGCGGGATGCATCTCCTTCGGTTTGCGGTTAGTCACCATGGTGCGACGTGTCGTGTTTGCGTAAACATAAAACATGTGGTACCGTTTCTTAAAACGATACAAGGCTTGGAACAAAACGCCAAGTCCCGTCGTTTCCCATAACAAGGAAGGAAAGAACGATGAAGTTCGGCAAGAAGACAATTGCCCTGATTGGTGCTGTGGCCATGCTCTCCTCTGTAGCTGCCTGCGGTTCCACTTCTGCCGGGGATGGCGGAAGCACCGGCTCCTCTGATAAGAAGGTCGAGCTGACCGTGTGGTCCTGGGATTCCACACTGCCTCGTACGGTCAAGGGATTCGAGGCCAAGAACCCGAACATTAAGGTGAAGGTGACCAACGCCGGCACCAACAAGGACGAGTACAACGCACTGTCCAACGCCATCGAGGCAGGCTCCGGTGCTCCGGACATCGCCCAGATCGAATACTACGCACTGCCCGAATACGTGATTCGCGGCCACCTCGAGAACCTTTCCGATCTCGGTGCCTCCGATTTCAAGGACTTCTACACCCCGGGCACGTGGTCCTCGGTGAACATCAATGACGGCGTCTACGCCCTGCCGATGGATTCCGGCCCGATGGCCTGGTTCTACAACAAGGGCGTCTTCGACAAGGCCGGCGTCGATCCGACCCAGGTGCGCACGTGGGACGACTTCTACGAGGCCGCCAAGAAGATTCGCGCCGTGGACTCCTACATCACCTCCGATTCCGGTGACGCCGGCTTCTTCGACTCCATGACCTGGCTGGCCGGCGCGACCCCGTTCGAGACCTCCAAGGACGGCGGGACCGTGACCATCAACCTGACCGGTGACAAGAACGTCAAGACCTTCACCGACTTCTGGCAGAAGATGATCGACGAAGATCTCATCGACACCAAGACCGTCGGCTGGACCGACGATTGGAACAAGGGTCTGGATGACGGCTCCATCGCATCCCTGCTGACCGGCGCTTGGATGCCGTACAACCTGCTTTCCGGCGCTCCGAACGGTGACGGCAAGTGGCGCATCGCCCAGATGCCGACCGCAGACGGCTCCGAGACCAACTCCGAGAACGGTGGTTCCTCGCTGGCCATCGTGAAGTCCGACGACAAGGACAAGGTCGCCGCCGCCTACAAGTTCATGGAATACGCCTGCCACGACGCCGAGGGCATCAAGACCCGTGTTGACGGCGGCGCCTTCCCGGCCGACAACGACACCCTCAAGTCCGACGACTTCCTCAACATGACCTCCCTGACCGACTCCGACGGCAAGGCCCACGAGTACTTCGGCGGGCAGAAGTTCAACGAGGAGCTGGCCAAGGCCGCAGCCAATGTGTCCACCGGCTACAAGTTCCTGCCCTTCGAGGTCTACGCTCGCGGCAAGTTCGGCGACTACGCCGGCGATGCCTACACCGGCAAGACCACGCTCTCCGATGCCGTGGCTTCCTGGCAGAAGGACCTGCAGGATTACGCCAAGCAGCAGGGCTACCAGGTGAAGTAACGGCAATCACAGCAGACTTCCTCCTGTGGTTTCTGTAGCGGGAGGTTGCGATAACAGGATCGGGCACTCTTCGGAGCGCCCGATTTTCTTATGCCATGGGAGCAGTGGCGCGCGGATTGCGATACCAAGATGGCGTGTTGCCGAAGAATGTGTATAATAAAAGATGTTATCGCAACCATAGCTACAAAGTGGCGAAACAAAGCCGTTTTGTGACTACTGAACCATAGAGTGATGGTTCACGATAGCATGACGACGAGGAGAGTTGCCATGCTGTTGTGGTGACAATCACTGCAGACCGCCGAAAGGCGATCCAAGGAAGGAGAACAGAACGATGAAGTTCACCGTTGCTAAGAAGGCCATTGCACTTACCGGTGCGGTTGCCATGCTGGGTTCCGTTGCCGCCTGCGGTTCCGACACCGCCAGTGGCAAGCCGGCTCAAGATAAGGACGTTACCGAAATCACCGTGTGGGCTTGGGAGCCCACGCTGACCCAGGTTGCCAAGGACTTCACCAAGAAGACCGGCATCAAGGTCGATCTCAAGAACGTCGGCACCAACACCAAGGAATACACCCAGCTTGATAACGCCATCGAGGCTGGCTCCGGTGCTCCGGACGTCGCTCAGGTTGAGTACTACGCCATCCCGCAGTACGCCATCAAGGGCAACCTGCTGGACATCACCGACAAGACCTCCGGCTACTCCGACTTCTACACCCCTGGCCCGTGGGCTTCCGTGCAGTTCGCCGGCAAGGTCTACGGCCTGCCGATGGATTCCGGCCCAATGGCCTTCTTCTACAACAAGGAGGTCTTCGACAAGGCCGGTGTTGACGCCGAGCAGATCAAGACCTGGGATCAGTACTACGACGCCGCCAAGAAGATTCACGCTCTGGGCGACAACTACTACATCACCTCCGACACCGGTGACGCCGGCTTCTTCGACTCCATGACCTGGCTGGCCGGTGCAAAGCCGTTCCAGACCTCTTCCGATGGTTCCGAAGTCACCGTCAACCTGACCGAGGACAAGGGCGTCAAGACCTTCACCGACTTCTGGCAGAAGCTGCTGGACGAGGGCCTGCTCGACACCAAGACCGCTGGCTGGTCTGAGGACTGGTTCAAGGGCATGGTCGACGGCACCATCGCCTCCCTGTTCACTGGCGCTTGGATGCCTGCCAACCTGGCCAACTCCGCTGCTGACGGCGCTGGCAAGTGGCGTGTGACCCAGATGCCGACCGCTGACGGCTCCACCACCAACTCCGAGAACGGTGGTTCTTCGCTGGCTGTGCTCGCCTCCACCAAGAAGGCTGACGCTGCTTACCAGTTCATCGAGTACGCCAACCACGGCGACGGCGTGGCCACCCGTGTGGCCGGCGGTGCATTCCCGGCTGACAAGGCCTCCATGGAGTCCGACTCCTTCAAGAACACCACCACTGTGAAGAACGCCGATGGCGAGGACGTTGACTACTTCGGTGGTCAGAAGTACAACGAGGTTCTGGCTCAGGCTGCTGAGAACGTGTCCTCCGACTACCAGTTCCTGCCCTACGAGGTCAAGGCCCGCACCATCTTCGGCGACTACCTTGGCAAGTCCTACACCGGCGACCAGAAGCTGACTGACGGTATCGCCGCTTGGCAGAAGGCACTGCAGGATTACGGCAAGGATCAGGGCTTCACCGTGAAGTAAGCCTTGAACCCTCGCTGAGACTGCCTAGCTAATCTCACCTGATACACAAAGCCCCGTGACGAATCCCGTCACGGGGCTTTTACCGTTTTAAGCCCCGCCTAGTACACTCGTCACCATGCGAGTGATCGGACAGCGAATCAAAAGAATGGCAACCATAGCAGTGACTGCCATCCTTTCCGTATCCCTGGCCTCGTGCGGGCAGGCCACGGACGACAACCGTACGGAGATCAGCGTATGGAGCTGGGAACCGAGCATGGGGGAGGTCATCCGCCGTTTCGAAAAAGCCAATCCGGACATCCGCGTGAAATGGACCAATATCTCCGGCTACGGCAATCTTAATACCGCCATTCAAGACGGTTACGGCACGCCGGACGTGGCTCAAATCGAATACTATGCACTGTTGCAGTACGCGGTCTCCGGCCAATTGCTTGATCTGACCGACAAAATCGGCTCGGATTATTCCAACTTCTTTACCCTCGGCACATGGTCGTCCGTGCAGCTCGCCGGCCGTACCTATGGACTGCCCATGGATTCGGGCCCGATGGGCTTCTTCTACAACGAAGACGTGTTCCGCCAAGCCGGCGTGGACGCCACCAAGATCAAGACTTGGGATGACTATTACGAGGCCGCCGAAAAGCTCAAGGAGATCGGCGCGTATATCGCCGCCGACTCGGGCGACGGCAGTTTCTATGACGCGATGGTCTGGCTCGCCGGTGGTCAGCCGTTCCACACGTCGGCCGACGGCAAAACCGTGACCATCGATTTGGATGAGGATGCCGGCACCCAACGGTTCACCGAATTCTGGCAGAAAATGATCGATGAGGGGCTTGTTGACACCACCTCCGCCACATGGTCGGATCGGTGGAAAAGCAGAGTGGGCACCGGCACCATCGCCTCCGTGTTCTCTGGGGCTTGGATGCCGTCGCTGCTGCTGTCCAATGTGCCGGGCGCGGCCGGTCTGTGGCGCGTGGCTCCCATGCCCACCTATGGTGGGCAGCCTGCCAACGCCGAAAATGGCGGCTCGGCGCTGACCGTGTTGCAACTGACCCGTAAGCCGGATGCGGCCTATCGTTTCGTGGACTTTGTGGCGCATGACGCCCAAGGCATTAGCGCGCGTGTAGACGGCGGTGCCTTCCCGGCCGATTACGCCACCCTGAATTCCGCTGATTTTCTGGATAAAACCACGATTACCAATGACCGTGGCATTGAAATCCCGTATTTCGGCGGGCAGAAGTTCAACCGGGTACTGTCGGAGGCCGCCGAGGATGTGTCGGTCGGATACCAGTATCTGCCATTCGAAGTGTATGCGCGCAGTGACTTCAAATCGACGGTGGGCCAGGCATACGAGTGGTCCGGCAGTTTCCACGCCTATCAGCAGCGACAGGAAGCCATTGAGATGGGTATGAAGGACAAGGAAGGCAACCCGCTCGAACCATTGGAGAAGCCCGGCAAGAAAGTCAGTCTCTCCGACGGCCTGGCCCAATGGCAGAAAGACCTCCGAGAATACGGCCTCAATCAGGGCTTTACGATTAAGTAGGGATTCGGGGTTGGGTCGGAATCGACCGCGCTATACGCGGCCGATTCCTGCATACTACGTCACTTCACATTGCGCGAGTAGATGTGCGCCATGCCCTTGAAAATCAAATCCGGGTCATACACGTCAATCAGCTCGGTGTCATTCTCAAACACTCGACCGAGGCCACCGGTGGTGATCACCTTGAAATCCTCGCCTCCGAGCTCTCTGCGGAACTGACGAATCGTGCGCTCCACACCGCCCAAGAACGTGTAATACAAACCGGCCTGCATGCAGGTCTTGGTGTTGGTGCCCAGAATCGTATCCGGTCGCGTAATTTCCACTTCCGGCAGCTGGGCCGTATCTCCCCACAGAGCGGCCGCACCGGCACGGATGCCGGTGGTGATGACGCCGGAATCGACCACGCCCTTGTCGCTCACGTGCGTGAACGTGGTGGCGGTGCCGAAATCAGCCACCAGCACTGGGCCGCCATACTCGTAATAGGCACCGGCGCAGTCGGCCAGAATATCCGCACCCAGCGATTTCGGATCGTCAACGCGCACGTTCATACCGGTCTTGATGCCCGGTCCCACCACCATCGGATCAATGTCGAGGAATTTGACGATGGACGAACGGAAGGAGTGCATCACTTTCGGCACCACCGAACAGATGATCACATCGTCCACATCGGATGGCTGAAAACCGCTCATTCTCAGGAATTCAGTCAGAAACAGCCCATACTCATCAGACGTATGGTTGGCTTTGGTGGTGATGCGGTAGGTGCCGGCGATGGTATCGCCATCCAAAAAGCCCAGCACGATGTTCGTATTGCCGATATCAACGGCGACCAGCATGATAACCCTCCAGATTCAAGATGGATTTCATGCGCAATTCTACAGTCCCATGGCTATGATGGCCTGCGGTGGTCGACCCAGCGTGGCGGCCAACCGTAGAACACAACATATACAGAGGAAGAACCATGTCTCAAGACAATGGTGCGCACATCGAAGACGGCGCAACCACAGATGCGAGCCTTGCCTCGCGTGCAAAGAATCCGAAAAAAAGCGGCCCGAAGTGGTGGCTGATCTCACTGATTGCCGTCATCGTGGCAGTGGCGGTCGTCATCGGCGTCACGCTCGCTTTCGGCGGTAAGAAAGATGACAAGTCGGCCTCGTCCAGCAACCAATATGCCGACACCGTGACCATCGGCCTCAAACTGGCCCCCACCAATCTGGACATCCGCAACACCGCCGGCTCCGCGCTTGACCAGATCCTGATCGGCAACGTATACGAAGGCATCGTGGCACGTGACTCCAAGAACCAGGTCGCTCCCGCCATCGCCTCCAGCTGGGAGACGTCCAAGGACGGCCTGACCTACACCTTCCACCTCAATAAGAACATGACCTTCTTCAATGGCGACAAACTTGACGCCGAGGACGTGGCCTGGTCCATCAACGAGCTGATCGCTAAGGGCTACCACGACGCCGACGCGCTCGCCGCCGTCAGCAAGGTGGAGGCCAAGGACGCCGACACCGCGGTGATCACGCTCAAGACGCCGAACTCCAACCTGTTGTGGACCCTGACCGGTCGCGCAGGGCTCGTGTTCGACAAGGACGCCAAGTATGACCTGAAGACGCAGGCCGTCGGCTCCGGCCCCTACACCGTTGCCAAGTTCGTGGAAAACAGCTCGATCACGCTGAAGGCCAATGAGAAGTACTGGGGCAAGAACAAGGCCAAGACGCCCACCGTGGTCGTCAAGTATCTGGCCGACGACAACGCCGCGGTCAATGCGCTGAAGTCCGGTGACGTGCAGGTGCTCGCCCCGATTACCGAGAACCTCGCCGAACCGTTCAAGTCCGATTCCGCCAAGTACACGGTCAAAGCCGGCAACGGCACCGACAAGTTCGTGCTCGGCTTCAACAACGCTTCCGGTTCCAAACTGGCTGACAAGCGCATTCGCCAGGCCATCCGTTACGCCATCAACCACAAGGAGCTCATCGCCTCTCGCGGCGGTGCGGACAAGGCGCTCGGCGGCCCGATCCCGTCTCTCGACCCCGGCTACGAGGATCTGACGAATCTGTACCCGTATGATCAGAACAAGGCCAAGTCGCTCATGGCTGAAGCCGGCTATTCCACCGACAAGCCGCTTCAACTTACGCTGACCTACGCCAACATCTACGGCACCGAGCTCGGAGACCAGCTGCGCTCCCAGCTCAAGCCCATCGGCATCGACCTGAAGGTGAATGTGGTGGAGTTCTCCACGTGGCTGCAGGATGTGTACACCAACCACACCTTCGATATTTCGCTGGTGGACCACAACGAAAGCCACGACTTCGCATCGTGGACCGATCCGACATACTATTTCGGTTACGACAACAAGAATGTGACCAAGCTGTACAACGAGGGTGTTGCCGCCACCTCCGACAAGGAGCGTGATGCCAAGTTCGCCGCGGCCGCCAAGCTTGTCTCCGAGGATGCGCCGGCCGACTGGCTGTTCAACTACCGCATCACCACCGCCACGGCCAAGGGCGTTGAAGGATTCCCCTTCGACCTCAACCAGACCGTTCTGCCCCTCTACAACGTGACCTACACGAAGTAGTTCGTTACAGCAATGAGCTCCCTCAGTGAGGGGGCTCATTGTTAATCCAAGTAAAGTAGGCATTATGCGATTCGTGTTGAAACGGCTGGCGTTATTCGTGGTGGCGTTGTTCGGCCTGTCCGTGGTGGTTTTTGCAGCATTGCGCATTCTGCCTGGCGATGTGGCCTCCGTGATGGCCGGCGTCAACTCGCCGCCTGAGCGTGTGACCCAGCTACGCGAACAACTCGGTCTGGATCGGCCATTGATTGCACAATACTTCGATTGGATGAGTGTGCTGGCCCGTGGTGACTTCGGCACTTCAATCCTGACTGGTCGCTCCGTAACCTCCTTGGTAGGCGCACGTGCGTCCATCACCTTTCCCCTGATTATTCTTGCCCTGCTCATCGCCTTGGTCATCGGCTTGCCGCTGGGCTGTGCGGCGGTACTGGCCCGCAGCGCAACGGTGCGTGCGGTGTTTCATGTACTGGCTATTGTCGGCGGTGCCGTACCTGCGTTGTGGGGCGGTCTGCTGCTGATTCTGTTGTTCGGGCGCGGCGTAGGATTGCTTGATGTGTTTCCCTCGCAAGGGTTCCCGCTGGATGGCTGGGGCGCACCCGGTTCGGCGATATCAGCGTTGGTATTGCCGGCTGTATCGGTCGGCATCATCGTGGGAGCATCGCTTATGCGATACACGCGCGCGGCCTTAGGGGATTTAGCCAGTTCCGGCTACATCGATATGGCACGCTCGTGTGGCATGACGCGCACTCAGGCGGTGTTGCGTGTGGGATTGCGGTTGGCAACCCCGCAGCTGGTGTCTGTTATCGGGCTGACCTTCGCTTCGATGGTCACTGGCGTGATGGTCATCGAAAACCTGTTTGCGTTACCGGGCATCGGCAACGGTCTTGTGACCGACGTGGGCAACCGCGACCTGATTGCCGTGCAAAGCGAGCTGTTCCTGCTGGCCGCGTTCTTTTTGACTGTCGGCCTCGTGGTCGATTTGTTCCACCGCGTGCTCGACCCGCGTCTGAAAACCGCTACCGCCATTACGGAGGTGACCGCATGAGCAATGTTCGTCGTGCGACGACTGGTGGTCGACGGGCTGCCTTCGTCATCGTCCTGCACTCTATGTGGCGTCGTGCCGAGGGCAAATTCGCACTTATCGTGCTCGCTCTGTGGTTGCTCATTGCCATCGTTTCCCTGTTCTGGACCCCGCAATCGCTGTGGGCCACTGATGGCTACCATGTATGGGCCAAGCCGTCCGCCGAGCACTGGCTCGGCACTGACGGCACCGGCGCGGACGTGTTCAGCTGGCTGCTGGCCGGCTCACATACCAATCTTGTGATCGTGCTGCTGACCGTAGTGGCATCTATGGCTTGGGGGCTGCTGCTCATCGCGGCCATGGTGGCACGCAATGCGGCGCTCGCCAGTTCTTCGGTAGTGGTAGTTGATGCGTTGATTTCCGTTCCCACCGTGTTGATTGCGTTGATTCTGGCTGTGCCGTTGGGAGCGTCAATCGCGGTGATTGTGATCGCCTGCGGCTTCGGATATGGGTTGAATCTGGCTCGTGTGGCTCGCCCCGCAGCGTTGCTGGCGGCCCGCTCGTCGTATGTGGAATCGGCCTTGGCCAATGGTGCCAGCGGGTGGCGTGTGCTCATAAGCCATGTTATGCCGAATATTCTGCCGGTATTGGCTGTGCAACTGTCATTGTCGGCGGGCACGGCGGTGTTGGCTGAGTCGGGGCTTACTTATCTCGGTATCGGTGTGCCGTCCGGTGTGCCGAGCTGGGGGCATTCTCTGGCCACTTCGGTCAAACTCATCAACGTGTTCCCATTAACCGTGGTGTGGCCCGGCCTGATCGTCACGGTTGTGGTTGTGGCGCTGAATATTTTTGGTGATGTGCTGCGCGATGCCATCGATCCGGTCACCAACCCCGCATTACGTGAAATAGGAGGCGAACGATGAGCGTCGATGTTCGCGGGTTGAAAATCACGATTGGCGGCAAACCAATCGTCTCTGATGCGGATATGACCATTGCCGACGGTGAACGAGTCGGCTTGATCGGTTCTTCAGGCTCCGGAAAATCTATGATTGCCAAGGCGATGCTGGGGTTGCTGCCCCTGACCGCTGTGACTAATGGGTCGATTGATATGGGCAGCACGGAAATTATCGGAGCTTCCGAACGTGCGCTTGCCGACCTGCGCGGCCGGTATGTGGGTGCGGTGTTCCAGAATCCGGCTGCCTCGCTGAACCCGGTGATGACCGTGGCGCAGCAGATCGCCTTGCCATTGCGGTTGCACTATGATCTGACCAAGGTCGAACGAGCCGACCGAGTGAATGCCTTGTTGAGCAAGGTCGGGCTGGATCTCGATATGGCCGGCAAATACCCGCACGAACTGTCCGGCGGCCAACAGCAGCGCGTGGGCATCGCCACGGCGCTGATCACCTCACCGCGATTCATCATCGCGGACGAACCCACCACCGCACTCGACTCCATCACGCAACGCCAGATCGTGGACCTGCTGACCTCGCTGGTGGACGACGCCGGTGCCTCCATGCTGTTCATCACCCACGATTTCTCCGTACTCGCGCGTGCCACCACCCGCTGCTACGTGCTGGACGCCGGCCGCATCGTCGAATCCGGACCCACCGCCGACCTGCTCGCCGCGCCGACCACACCACAAGCCCAGCGCCTGGTCGCCGCCGCCCAAACCCTCACCCTCCACACCCCCAAGGAGGATTCGCATGAGTAACAGCAGTGTGCCGCTCCTCTCCGCCCACTTCATCACCAAATCCTTCGGCCCGCGCACCGCACGCCACCAAGTCCTCTTCGACGTCTCCGCCGACGTCCACGCCGGCGAATGTCTGGCCGTGATCGGCGGCTCCGGATCCGGCAAATCCACGCTGACCCGCATTATGCTGGGCTTGGAATCCGCGGACTCCGGCAGCGTGGAATACGAGAGCCAATCCATTGTCGGCGGCCGAAAATCGCCGGGATTCGCGGCCCTGCGCCGCGAATCGGGACTGGTGTTCCAGGACCCGTTCTCCTCGCTCGACCCACGTTGGCGAGTCGCCAAATCAGTGGCTGAACCGCTGAGTCTGCAACGGCGTGACCTGAACAACACCGATATCGACGAGCGAGTGGCCGCGGCTCTGACCATGGCAGGCCTTGAACCGGCAGACTTCCTGAACCGGTACCCAATCGACCTGTCCGGCGGCCAGGCGCAGCGCGTGGTCATCGCCCGCGCTATCATCAACGAGCCCAAAGTGATCCTCGCCGATGAGCCGATGAGCGCCATCGACGTGGCCGCGCGCATTCAGATCCTCGACACCTTCGCCGCCATCCGCGCGGCCCGGCCGAGCACCGCCATCATCATGGTCTCCCACGATCTCGGCGTGGTACAGCACATCGCCGACCGCATCCTCGTGCTCCATGACGGGCGTCTCGAAGAGACGGGTTCCACCGCTGAAGTGCTCGGCAACCCCCAATCCGATTACACCCGTCAGCTCATCGAGGCAGCCTCGTTATAGACCTTTTTTGGCTCCCTCTCTGAGGGGAGCTGTCGAATGCAGTGAGGCTGAGGGGAGTTACGGGTGCCGTCGTATTCCCCTCAGTCCGCTTCGCGGCCAGCTCCCCTCAGGGAGGGGAGCCGAGGCCGCCGGCGACACGCGCTTGTCGCGGGTTGTGCTATGGTGTGAGACATGCAGATTATCTCATGTTGTTGTCGCTAACCGACGCCCCTGGGCGAGCGGTCAGTGACGCATAACTTGAGATAGAGCATTCGAATCGCGGCAAATCTGTCGCATGAATTTTCATGAAATCGATGGCACGAGCGTAACCGTGTAACGCGCGAGTCGTGGTTAACATGAAAAACCGATTCACTTTCCGGCTTCACCGTACAGTGAGCGGGGATACTCGATTTCAAACTAAAGCCACAGTCCATTCGTCTGGGAACGTCGGTTCACGAACGCAACGCAGCAAAACCCCACAACCCCAGCAACGAAGGACTTCACATGACCATCCACAACAGCCTCGCAGAACTCATCGGCAACACCCCGCTCGTCAAGCTCAACCACATTCCGCAGGCGGCCGGCGTCAAAGCCACCATCGCCGTCAAAGTCGAATACTTCAACCCCGGTGGATCTTCCAAGGACCGCATTGCCGAACGCATCATCGACGCCGCCGAACAGTCCGGCCAACTGAAGCCCGGCGGCGTGATTGTCGAACCCACCTCCGGCAACACCGGCGTCGGCCTGGCCCTGGTCGCCCAGCAGCGCGGCTACCGCACGATTTTCACCCTGCCGGACAAGGTCTCCGAATCCAAGCGCGCGGTGCTGCGCGCCTACGGTGCCGAAGTCATCGTCACGCCAACCGACGCCGGCCCGGACGACCCGCGCTCCTACTATCAGGTCGCCGAACGACTGGCCAATACGATTCCCGGCGGCTTCCGCCCGAACCAGTACGACAATCCGAACGGCCCGCTGAGCCACTACTACACCACCGGACCTGAGATCTGGGAGGCCACGGACCACAAGGTCACGCACTTCGTGGCCGGCATCGGCACCGGCGGCACCATCTCCGGCACCGGCAAGTACCTCAAGGAAGCCTCCAACGGCGCGGTCAAGGTCATCGGCTCCGACCCGGAAGGCTCCATCTACTCCGCTTCCTCACGCGACGAAGTCCACCAGTACGATATCGAGGGCGTAGGGGAGGACTTCTATCCCAAGGCCTTCGACCGGAACATCACCGACGACATCGTGCGCGTGTCCGACGCCGAAGCCTTTGAAATGACCCGCCGTCTGGCCGGCGAGGAGGCGCTGCTGGTCGGCGGCTCGTCCGGCATGGCCGTGGCCAGCGCCATCAAGTACGCGCTTGCCAATGATTTGGACGAGAACCAGATCGTGGTGGTGCTCGCCCCTGATTCCGGCCGCAGCTACTTGGAGAAGATCTTCAACGACGACTGGATGCGTGCCAACGGCTACGGCGACATCGTGGAGCGCACCAGCAAGCCCTCCCTCGCCGAGCAGTACCTTAACGGAGCTCCCTCTGATGAGGGAGCTGGGGACGGACTCCATAACTAGCTATCAAAAGAATCAATACCAACATCCGCACTAACCAACCGCACCTGTTCTACCTTCGAATACGGAACGATCCCGAAAGGAACCCAATATCATGTCCGCTGAATACAACGCCAAGTTCGCCAACACCGACATCGCCACTCGCGCCATCCACGCCGGCCAGGAGCCCGACCCGACCACCGGTGCGGTCGTCACGCCGATCTTCGCCACCTCCACTTTCAAGCAGGATGGCGTGTTGGGCCTCAGGGGAGGCCACGACTACTCCCGCTCCATCAACCCCACTCGCACCAGCTTCGACGAGCAGCTCGCCGCCGTGGAAGGCGGCAAGTACGCGCTGAGCTTCTCCTCGGGCTTGGCCGCCATCGACGTGCTGCTGCGCTCCACCATCAAGCCCGGCGACAACATCCTGCTCGGCAACGATGTGTACGGCGGCACCTACCGCCTGCTCTCCAAGGTGTTCGTGCCGTGGGGTGTGGGCCTCGACGTGGTGGACATCACCGATCTGAAAGCCGTGGAAACCGCATTGGCCTCCAAGCACTACCAGTATGTGTGGGTCGAGACCCCGTCCAACCCGCTGCTCAACATCACCGACATCGCGGCCACCACCGAAGTCGCCCACAAGTACGGCACCAAGGTCGCTGTCGACAACACCTTCGCCTCGCCCGCCCTTCAGCACCCGCTGGCCGATGGCGCCGATGTGGTGGTCTACTCCACCACCAAGTACATCGGCGGCCACTCCGACGTGGTCGGCGGTGCCGTGGTGGTCAACGATGAGGAGACCCGCGAGAAGGTCGCCTTCCTGCAGAACGCCGCCGGCGCAGTGCCCTCCCCGTTCGACTCCTGGCTGGACATCCGCGGCCTGAAGACCCTGGATCTGCGCGTCAAGCGCCACAGTGCCAACGCCCTGAAGGTGGCCGAATGGCTCGAATCCCAGCCCTCTGATGTGATTGAGCGCGTCTGGTACCCGGGCCTCGAGTCCCACCCGGGTCATGAAATCGCCGCCCGCCAGATGCACGGCGGCTTCGGCGGCATCGTCTCCGTGCAGCTCGCGGCCGGCGCCGAGGCGGCCAAGCACTTCGTGGACCACACGCAGATCTTCACACTGGCCGAATCGCTCGGCGGTGTGGAAAGCCTCATCGAGGTGCCCGCCGCCATGACCCACGCCTCCGTGGCCGGCACCACCCTGCAGGTGCCCGCCAACCTGGTGCGCATTTCGGTCGGTATCGAGAACGCCGACGACCTTATCGCCGATCTCAAGCAGGCGTTGGATCGTATCTGACCGTACTGACGGTACTGGTGGCACCGTATTGACGGTGCCACCACGCTTATCGGCGGACTCGCTATCGATTGGTACCTACAAAAAATCCCCGGCCCACAAGGGTCGGGGATTTTCCGTTATCGATTAAACATATTGAATCAGCTGGCGTTGCCGCCCTGCCATCCGGTGGCATCCGCACCAGCCGGGCGCAACGTCTGACCGGAAGTCGGTGTGGTGCCATCAACGACCACACGAGTGCCGATGGTGGCAAAGTCGTACATCCACTTGGCGTCGGCCACCTGCATGTTGATGCAGCCGTGCGAGCCTGGGATACCCTGCTGCACATAGATGGGGTGCTCGCCCCACATGTATGCAGGAACACCGTGCAGGGCCTCGCCGCCGTTATAGTAGGAAACCCACGGCGTGCCTGGCTGGTTGTAGCCTTCGCCAACCATGGTCTGCGATTCGTACTTGAGATACACGTAGAACGTGCCGGTATCGGACAGCATGGAACCATCGGCGGTGGGCTTGCCAGAAGCGATGTTGAACTTCTTGACCACCGTGGTGCCCTGATATGCAGTGGCAGTCTGGTTCGTCAGATCAACATGAACCCACTTATCGCCATTTGCCGTATCGAAGTTATGAGGCACCTCGACCTGCTTGACATCATACGGGCTGTCTTTCACAGCCACAGTGGAATCAGTGGACTGGTTCTGCTCGATGGCGGTAGCCAGACGTTCGGGGGCGTCCCCGGCACCAGTCACTTCAATACCATCCACACCGAGTGTCTTATCGGCACCAATTTCCACGCCGCCTTCGTCTTTCGGCGTGATGTAGACCTCGCGTGTCACCTTGGGAACAGTCAGTTCTTTGGTTACGCTGTCACTGGTGACGTACTTGGTGATGGCATCGCGGTCGACTACCAGACTCATGGTGCCACCCGCCTTATTCACCGTGGGCTTGAGGAATGAGGCAATGGTATCGGCCGGGATGGTGACGCTCTTGTTCACGCCGTTGTCCACGGTCAGTTTGAGGCCAAGCTTGGCATTGGCGTCAAACTGTGTTTGCTGTGCGCTCGCGTCATCAATCGGATTCTTTGCGGTCTGTAGCTTGACCGGCACCGTCGCATTTTCGCCCGGGGTCGCGACGGCCTCCTTGACTGCAGCATTGACAACATTGGTATCCGGGCCCTTGCCGTCCTGACCCGCGGTGTAGTCGAACTGTTTGGTGCTCTTGTTGTAGACAACGGTGGCAATCTGCGCTCGGTCGGCCTCATCGACTAGGCCGGCGGTGACGAATTGTTCGGCAGTCTCTTTGTCCGTGGTGGCGGTCAGAGCGATATGCGGCTGATCGAAAATATTGAGCTTGGCCACGTCGCCGGTCTTCGCGTTCAACAGCGCATCCACGGTTTTATCCGTGTCGACGGTGACGCCAAGGTCCTTCAGCGAGGCTTTGACGCTGTTGCCTTCGGCGGTGAACGTCACCGTGGTGTTATTCAGCCGCTGCTTCACAGTATTCGCAAGTTCTTCGCGGGTCTGGCCCATGACAGAGACATTGCCCAAATGAACACCGGGCGCAGCCTTGTCTTGGAAGTACCAACGTCCGACGAAGAAATAGGCTATTAATGCGGCAAGCAACACTGCAAATATGGTTATGATGGCAATCCGTGCGGCCTTGCCATGTGATTTAGCGGTGGTAGATGCCATAACATGTTCACCCACATAGGCTGTATTATCGGCATGGTTATTGGTGCCATTGTCACTTTGCTGTGGTGTGGCGGTACCTGAATCCGCGGCTGCGAACAGCCCATCGGTGGCCACAGGCTGCAGCACCGCCGTCTCCTGATCGTCAGGAGAGGAGAAGGAAAATGTATCGTTGGCCATCAAAATGCCCCGTCTTAGTTCTCTCAAAGCGGCATATCGTGCGATATGCCGGGAATAACGTTCCTTGACGCATAATAATACGGAAGGGCTACGTACATCGTTGCGAGGTATTCCGTTATACGCTGAAATCCAGCCGCGGTCGGCCTACACTGGTCGTTTATGACAGCACATCAGGCGGCGCTGGAGGCGCTCACACGATACTTCGGCTATGACTCGTTTAGGCCCGGACAGCAAGGAATTGTCGAGGCTTTGCTTGCCGGACGCGATGTCTTGGGCGTGATGCCCACCGGCGCAGGCAAGTCCGTGTGCTACCAGATTCCCGCCGCGCTCAGCCCGGGTATGACTTTGGTCATATCTCCCTTGATTTCCCTGATGCGCGACCAGGTCGATGCGCTGAACGACCTCGGTCTGCCGGCCGCGTTCATCAATACCACTCAAACTCCCGACGAGCAGGCGATGGTGTTCGCCCAAGCCGCCGCCGGGCAGATCAAACTGCTGTACGTGGCCCCGGAACGCTTGGAAACCGGGCGATTCCGCGACTTTGCCGCCCGTACGCCGATCTCGCTGATCGCCGTGGACGAAGCCCACTGCGTCTCCCAGTGGGGTCAGGACTTCCGCTCGTCGTACTTAGGTATCGGCGATTTCATCGCCGGGCTGCCGCAGCGTCCACCGGTGGGTGCGTTCACCGCCACCGCCACCGAACGGGTGCGCCGGGACATCGTGGGACTGCTGGGATTGCGGAATCCGGCCGTCACCGTTACCGGATTCGACCGGCCGAACCTGTATTTTGATGTGGTCAAACTGGAAACCAAATACAAGGCCGCATGGGTGGCGCGGTATGTGGCCGACCATCCGGACGAATCCGGCATCGTCTACTGCGCCACCCGCAAGACCACCGAAGCGCTCGCCGACACGCTGAACCAGATGGGGCATCCGGCCGTCGCCTACCATGGCGGCATGTCGCCGGACGCGCGTGAGGTGGCCCAGCGCGACTTCATCACCGACAAGGTGCCGGTGGTCGTGGCCACCAACGCTTTCGGCATGGGCATCGATAAGTCCAACGTGCGTTACGTCATCCACCACAATCTGCCCGAATCCATTGAGGCCTACTATCAGGAGGCCGGCCGCGCGGGCCGTGACGGCGAGCCCAGCCGATGCACGCTGCTGTGGAATGAGTCAGACATCGTCACCCGGCGTCGGTTGCTGGATAACGATTATGAGAACGAGCGATTGACTCCCGAAGAGCAGGAGATCGTTCGCCAGTCCAAGCGCCGGCTGCTGGACGGTATGGTCGGCTACTGCCGCACCACCGACTGCCTGCACCGGTATATGACCCGGTATTTCGGTCAGGAATTGTCGCCGAATGCTGGTTCCGCGGCGGGTGAAGACATTGCGGCGGACTCTTCGCAGTCCGGCAGATGTGGTGCCTGCTCGAACTGCGAAAGCACGTTCGAGACCATCGACGTGACCCGCGTGGCGCAGGCGATCAGCCGTTGCGTGCATGACGCGGGGCAGCGCGTCGGTTCCGGCAAAATCGTCAAGATCCTGCGCGGCTCGCGGGCACAGGATCTGGCATGGCTGAACCCGGAGCGGATGCCCACCTTCGGCATGCTCAAGGACGTGAACGAGGCTCGCGTGCGCGACGTGTTGAGCCAGATGGCCACGGACGGGTACCTGTCAATCGCCGAAGGGCGTATGCCAATCGTCATGTTCGGTGCGCGGGCGGCCGAAACCGCCGCTCCCGACTTCCACTATGAGATCAAACGGGTGGAACGCAAGTCGGAGGCGGCCGGTTCCGGTCGGAGCGGGGGAGTGGCTGATACTGCCGATTCCGCCAATGTTCCCGGCGATGCGCTGGGCTCGTATATCCCGGACGATGACGAGGAATCGCTGTTCCAGAAGCTACGCGAACTGCGACGCACCATCGCCCAGGAAATCGGCAAGCCGCCGTACATCGTGTTCTCCGACAAGACCTTGCGCGACATGGCCCGCATCAAGCCGGTTACCAACGCGCAATTTCTGGCGGTCAACGGCGTCGGTCAACACAAGCTCGACCTCTACGGCCAGCGCTTCATGCAAGCCATCGCCTCGTTCAATGCCGGGAGTGCGTCATAACAATCTCCTATAGCGAACTGCGGAGTATTTGCGGGCGTTCTTGGGCTGGCTCGACTACGATGACTGTTCGATGCTTCATGACCGAACACTCGGCAAGTAGAAAGGCAACAGCATGGCAGAAGAAACGGCCGAAAAGCCCGTCGTCGAATCATTCCAGCTTGATCACACCAAGGTCAAGGCGCCGTACGTGCGTTACATCGACACCGAAACGGGCCCTCACGGCGACGTGATCTCCAACTATGATCTGCGCCTGACCCAGCCGAACAAGCAGGCCATCCCCACCGGCGGCCTGCACACCATCGAACACACCATCGCCGTGCTGCTGCGCGAACGTATCCCGGGCTACATCGACTGCTCGCCGTTCGGCTGCCGCACCGGCTTCCACCTGCTGACCTGGGGCACCCACCCCACCGAGGAAGTGGCCAAGGCCCTGAAGGAATCGTTGGAGTTCATCGCGTACAAGGCCACGTGGGATGACGTGCCCGCCACCACCGAGAAGAGCTGCGGCAACTATCGCGACCACAGCCTGTTCACCGCCAAGGAATGGGCCAAGCAGATCCTCGAGGAAGGCATCAGTTCCGACCCGTTCGAACGCAAGGTCGTCTGATTCGTCTGATTCGATCCAATTCTGATTCGGCTCCCGCTGGCGGGAGCCGGGGGCGAAGCCGACTGAGGGTGGCTGTCCTCAACTCGGCTGGACTGTCCGGCTCCTGCGGACGGGAGTCATTGTTTATTAGTGTCCGTCATGCAACGCGGAGGGGATTTCTTGTGCCTACGGCATGGTAGGTTGGCCGTCAGTTAGTCGCCGGTCACCGTGCCGGCAACCCGGCATGTCGGAGAGGTGAGAAGTGACTCAGTCGAACGCTGCAAACAAGGCGACAGGCCGCCGTTTCCGCCACGCCACCATGCGCGATCTGCCGCAGATGCAGAAAATCTACGCACGCGCACGCGCGTTGATGGCCGCCAACGGCAACCCCACCCAGTGGGGCAACGAATTTCCGCGTGAATCGATGATTGAGGACGACATCGCCAACCAGCGTACGATGCTGCTGGTCGACATCTGCAATGGCCACGAACGCATTCTGGCCCAGTTCGCCCTGTGCCCGGGCGAGGATCCGACCTACGCCAAAATCGACGGCGCCTGGCTGGACAACGACGCCTATGTGACCATCCACCGCATCGCCGCATCCGGTCTGGTGCGCCACGCGGCCCGCGACTGTATCAGGTGGGCCCTGAAGCACTACGGCAACGTGCGCGCCGACACCCACCCCAATAACAAGGCCATGCAGCACGTGCTCGAAAGCTCCGGCTTCGCCCGTTGCGGCCTGATCCAGCTGCTCGACCGGCCGGTCGACACCACCAGAATCGCCTATCAGCGCCACGAGTGGTGAGTGTGGCTGCCGGCTGATGTGCTCGTTTCTGAACCGTCATCGGTTTCTGACGGTAGAATCAGTGTATGAGAAGAACACGTTGGGTCGGGGCGTCGTGACGATGCTTGCGGCTGTCATGCTGTCGTCGTGCGGCGGCGTCCAGTCGGATCCCGGGTCGGACAATGGCCGTCCGTCCGGCACACCGTTGCCAATCCGTTCACCGCGCAGGTGAATGGAGAAGACATGGCGATGCCTGTCGGCCGATGGAGCCCCATCGGCCGACAGGCATCGAGGAAGTCACCGTGGCCGGCGGAACGCGCGGTCGCCGATTGGGGCGAATGGCTTGTGTGGTTCGCTTTGGTACCAGTAGGCGACCGTGGCCACGTCGTCCTGTCGTTCGAAGTTGCCGGCTTCCTCGGTGCCGATCTGCTGCCATTCGACGCGCAGGTCTCGCTCGAAGTAGATCGGGTCGGGGATGTGCCAACGGTATAGGCCGCGGGTCACGGGGGTGGCAGTGTCCCAGTAGGCGCTTTCGCGTCCGGCGAGGTTCTGCGAGTAGAACGGGAAGCCGAGGTATGGGCCGGTGAAGGTGCGCTCGTGCATGCGGCCGTGTTCGTCGAATTCGGCGAAGCTCCAGGCGCCGCCGAAGTAGTCCTCGGCGCCGGTGCTGCACCAGGTGGGGTATTTGCCGTCGCCGTCGATGTAGAACTTGAATTCGCCTTCGCCCCACCAGCGGCTTTCGAGCGCGGTGAGCGCCAAGTAGGTGCCGACGTAGGTGCCGTGTCCTTCGACGCCATCGAGCACCACGTAGTCGTGGGCGAGTTCGGTGACGCGTTGGCGGCGCCACTGCGCGTGGAAGCGCATCGTGTCGGCCGGCAGCCGGTCGTATTCGGTGTAGTCGATTTGGTAGAAGAACGCGGGCACGTCCTCGTTGTGGTCGTTGCGCAGCACGATGCGCGCGTGTTCGAACGGCATGGCGAAGTAGCAGTTGAAGCCCCGGTTCGGGTTGACCATGACGGGAATTGAGTTGATGGTGCAGGACTGGGCGTGTCCGCAGCAGAAGAAGTCGCCGATCGGGCATTGCACCGAGGGGGAGTCCTCGCCGTCCCAGTAGAATTCCAGGATCAGGTTGCGTAGCACGTCGGGGCCGGTGGGGGAGGTGCGGTCGGTTACCGTCATCCAGATGTGACGAATCACGCCGGGGCCCTCGACGTCCATCAATGTCACCGATTCCCCGGACCTCACCGTGCTGATGCAGGGGCTTCCCTTGCGGGAGGGGCCCAACGCGCTGGCCGCCATGGCCGCGCGGCCCTTGCCGCCGTCCGGGTTTTCGGCGTTGATGCAGCGGGTGCGGCCGGGGGCCCTCATGGCCACGGCATCCAAGGCGCCTTGTCCGAGCCCCGGCGCGGGGTTCGCTGTGGTGAATGCGTCGAGCATGATGCTTACTTCCTTTCCTGTCGCAGGCCCGGCCCGCCACGGCGTTTTGTCTGGGGCGGGCTGGGCTGCTGGGGGGTGTTATTTCACGGCACCGGCGGTGATGCCCTGGGAGAGCTTGCGCTGGGGTAGTGTCCTATATCTTGCGCGCTTTGGTCTTCGTCCGTCCCTGCGGCGATGATCGGTTCGCTTCCCGTACGGTCTCACCGAGTCTTGACATGTCGAGGTAGCGGCGCGTCGACCACTCGTTCGACGTGACATAGCGCACGCGTGCGCAGACGAGCATCAACGCGCTGCGTCCGTCGGGGAAGCTGCCGACCACGCGCGTGCGCCGTCTGACCTCGCGGTTGCGGGGGTGACCCTGGCGAGGACGTTGCGTTCGAAGCGGACCATGCACCGCTGGTAGCGGGCATCGCGTTCAAGGTCTCCTCGACGCTTTTTCTGACCATCCGGTCCAGGGTGGTCTCCGACATGGCCTCATATCGCAAAAACCGTACGCTGAAAGTGACTCAGCGTACGGTTTTCACGAAAGCAGCCATCGGCTATCGGTCAGCCGACAGTCCTCAGTCCTCAGTCGCAGCGACCTTGGCGTCAGCCCCGGCCTTCTGCTCAAGGCCGAGCTTGGAGCGCTTGCGGCTGTAGCCGAAGTACACGATCAGGCCCAGACCGAACCAGACGGCGAAACGCACCCAGGTCTCCCAGTTGAGACCGGCGATGAGCACGAAGCAGAATACGATGGCCAGAATCGGGGTGACCGGCACGCCCGGCGCGCGGAAGCCGCGGGGCGCATTCGGCTGGGTCTTGCGCATCCACAGAATACCGGCCGACACGATGATGAACGCGGACAGCGTACCGATGTTCACCAGCTCGAACAGCACGTTGATGTTGATGAAGCCGCCGGCGAACGCGGTCAGCAGACCGAAGAACCAGGTGCCCTTGAACGGGGTGCGGTACTTCTCGTGCACGTGGCCGAAGAACTTCGGGAACAGGCCGTCACGGCTCATGGCGTAGCAGATACGGGATTGGCCGTACAGCTGCACGAGCATCACCGTGGTCATGCCGATGAGGGCGCCCAGGTTCACGATCACCGCGAGCCAGTTCATGCCGGTCTCCAGAATCACGCCGGCCACCGGGGCGTCGATGTACTTGGCGAACTCCTTGTAGGGCACCACGCCGGTCATGATCAGGGTCATGATGACGTAGAGCACGGTGGAAACGGCCAGGGACAGCAGGATGCCGCGCGGCAGCGTCTTGTTCGGGTTGATGGTCTCCTCGGCGGAAGAGGACACGGCATCGAAGCCGATGAAGCTGAAGAACACGATGGAAGCGGCCGGCACGATGCCGTACGGCTGGGTGGAGCCGGGCTGGAAAGTGTAGATGCCGTACGGGGAGAACGGCTGCCAGTTGGACGGCTTGACATACCACACGGCGCACACGATGAACAGCACGATGATGGCGAGCTTGATGAGCACCATCACGTCATTGGTGCGCTTGGTCTGGTTGATGCCGATGGAGAGCACCCACGTGATGATGAGCACGATGACGAAACCGGGCAGGTTGAAGTAGGTGGTGACGTCCGGGTTGGTGCCGTAGGCGGCGGTCAGCTCGACCGGCAGGTGCAGGCCGAAGCCTTCCAGCAGTTTGTTGAAGTAGCCCGACCAGCCGGCGGACACTGTGGCCGCCTGCAGGGCGTACTCCAGAATCAGATCCCAGCCGATCACGAAGGCGATGAGCTCGCCGAACGCCAGATAGGCATAGGAGTAGGCCGAGCCGGACACCGGGGCCATGGCGGCGAACTCGGCGTAGCACAGACCGGCAAAACCGCAGCAGACGGCGGCCAGCAGGAACGATACGGACAGGGCCGGGCCGGCGGTCAGCGCGCCCTTGCCGGTGAGCACGAAGATACCGGTGCCGATGATCGCGCCGATGCCGAGCATCGTCAGATCGAAGGTGCGCATCGTGCGCTTGAGGGGAGTGGATTCGGCGACAAGCTGATCCACGCTTTTCTTACGAAACAGATCCATGTTCTTCTCTCATGAAATCTAGGATTATGGGGCTGAACCGGACGGATTTCCGGGATCCCGGCACGCCTCAACGCCGGGAATCAAAGGCGGCTTCCGAGAAACCGCATATCGGTCATTAGTGTACGACTGCCGGGCGAAAACAGACGATTGCGACTACACGTCACATTCTCGCGCAACAATAGGTGCCTATGAGCATGAACGCAGCACCTGAAATCGCATTCTCGTCCGAGCAGGGCAAGGCCAACTATGCGGCCGCCCGCCGCCAATACCCCGCACAGGCCATCGTGGACCTCAAAACCATGCGCGACAACATGGCCCACCTGGTCTCCGTGGTCGGCGGTCCCGCTTCCGGCACGGCGGTGATGGGTGTGGTCAAGGCCGACGCCTACGGCCACGGACTGCTGCCCGCCGCCCTGGCCGCGCTCGCCGGCGGCGCCACATGGCTCGGCACCGCGCAGTCGCACGAAGCGTTGCTGCTGCGCAAGCTCGGCATCGGCCCCGACCGCTGCCATATTTTGACTTGGGTATACAACGGCACCGAAGTCCCGTTCGACGAGCTGATCGCCGCCGACATCGACGTATCGGTCGGCTCCCTGCCCGGCATCGACGCGGTGGCCGCCGCCGCACGCAAGCTCGGCAAGCCCGCCCGCGTACACGTCAAGGTCGATTCCGGCTTCGGTCGCAACGGTTTCACACCGGCCGGATTCGACGCCGCGCTCGCCAAACTCGTGCCGCTCGCCAAAGAGGGCGTGTTGCATATTGTGGGTCAGTGGAGCCATCTCGCCGTGGCCGATTCGCCCGATGTGTCCGAATTCGTGTCCTCCACCGACCGCCAGATCGAAACATTCAAGGACTTCACGCGCCGCATGGAACAGGCCGGCATTCCGCCGGAGATCCGTCACCTGGCCAACACAGCGGCCACTTTGGACCGCCCGGAGATTCACTTCGAACTCACCCGCCCCGGCATCGGCCTGTACGGCTACGAGCCCGATCCCGCGATGGGCACCCCGCGCGACTGGCATCTGACCCCGGCCATGCGCCTGCAGGCGCAGCTCGGCACGGTCAAGGATGTGGAGGCCGGCCACGGCATCTCCTACGGCCGCACCTACCTGACCCCGGACAACACCTCGACCGCTATTGTGCCGCTGGGCTACGCCGATGGCATCCACCGCTCCGCTTCCGGTTTCGATATGGAAGGTGCCAAGCACGTGGAGAAGCCGGGCGGCCCGGTGCGCATCATGACCACCGAAGGCCCGAAGATCTACCGCGTGTGCGGCCGCGTGTGCATGGACCAGTTCATCGTGGACCTGCACGGATCCGCCGCCGAACTCGGCGTTCACGAGGGCGACACGGTCGAACTGTTCGGCCCGGGCCGCGGCGAGGATTACGTTGAGCCTACCGCCGACGATTGGGCCCGCGCCGCCGACACCATCAGCTACGAGATCTTCACCTGCCTGCGCAACCGCATCCCGCGCCTTTACGAGCATGCCGCCGAAGTGCTGCCCGCCGCCGACCTCGCCAAGCTCGACCCCGCCACGCTGCTATAAGGTGCATTACCGCCATACGGTGGCACCCCGTGATCCCTTCTTCCGAATATGTGCCACTGACATGTGCTGAGCGTCACATATTCGGGAAATCGGCCCCAATCTCCCGAATATGTGCCGTTGAGTTGACGTCAGTGGCACATATTCGGGAAGTCGGGATTACTGCGGCCGATATGTGTGCCTATGCTTGGCATATGGAAACGACTTTGGATGGGGAACAGGTGCTGAGCGATGAGGGCTACAGCGCCTTCGACGAGGAGCGATGGGCACCCGAGCCGCCCAAATCCAAGTCACGCACCGCGTTCGAGCGCGATCGCGCGCGACTGATTCATTCGTCCGCTTTGCGGCGTTTGGGCGCGAAAAGCCAGATTCTGATTGCCGGTACCGACGATTTCGCTCGCACTCGACTGACGCATACGCTGGAAGTCGCCCAGATCGGTCGCCAAATCGGCGCATTGCTCGGCTGTGATCCGGACGTGGTCGACTGCGCCTGTCTGGCCCACGACCTTGGTCACCCGCCGTTCGGGCACAATGGGGAGCGTGCGCTCGCCGACATCGCCGGCAATATCGGCGGCTTCGAAGGCAACGCACAGACCATGCGTATCCTGACCCGGCTCGAACCCAAGATCTTTCACCCGGACGG
>ENA-OQCU01000202-OQCU01000202.1-human-gut-metagenome-genome-assembly--contig:-NODE-202-length-32138-cov-4.588829_pt1 | contig 32138 bp, 34 predicted proteins | sample MGYA00242504_ERZ504590 | MGnify/ENA primary metagenome ERZ504590 (study PRJEB26092, sample SAMD00036318) | human gut metagenome | host: Homo sapiens | study: EMG produced TPA metagenomics assembly of... | reverse complement strand
GCACATTGGCAGATTCGCCGATGAGCTGTTCAATCAATTGTTTTAGATTTATATCCGTAATCTTATAAAGACGATCTTTTATATAGTTGGTCTTAGATGTATTAAGATTTGAATTATTTAACTTAGGCAATGCACCATTATAAACATCATCTCTAAAACCATAGGTTTGAAATAATCTAACGAGGTCATTACCAGTTCTTGCAGCCCATAGCTCATTATTGTCTCCAATTATGAAAGGAACTATAGCCTCTTTTGATGCGTTTGATATTTTCATTTCTATTAATGTTTTAAAAGTTACACCCAAAATTACACCCAATTTTTCATATATCAAAATGTACCCTATGAGTTTCAATGAATTTAACAATTTTATAAACGCTTAATTTACAATAAATTGAGATTTTATGAAATTCTATGATTTCGTAAGTTCTGGAGCCCGTCTCTCCGCGAAAGTAGAAAAGTTAAAGTTGTAGATTCTTGAATTTGAACGATTCAAGAATTTTTTCTTTTTCTAGTATTTTTCCTTCATCTTTTCAAGGAGCTTATGTTAAATTGGAATCCGGTAATTTGATTTATGAAGACAATTTCGATATATGATTCGTTGCTTGTTTTAGGGCGTGGAATAGGACAAGTCATGTTTCAGAATAATGCGTTGTCCGGTTTGTTAATGTTGTCGGAATTTTTTCTGAACTCGTGGCAGTTGGGAGTATTAGCGGTAGGCGGTAATATAATAAGCACGTTGGCGGCTTGTATCTCAGGTTATGGACGTGACGATATAAAGAATGGACTGTATGGTTTTTAACTGGCACATTGATAGGTATAGCAGTCGGAGTTTTCATGCAGCTGTCTTTGTGGTCTTTGCTGCTCATGGCGGTAGCTTCATGTTTTTCTACTTGGATAGTACGGCTTTTCAGCCGGCAGCATTCACTTCCCGGATTTACTGCTCCTTTCATTTTTTCTGTGTGGATATTATTGGGAATCTGTACTTGGATAACGCCGGATTTATTGCTGGTTTCCGAAACGGTATCTGATACTGTGCGGGAGGTTGATTACGTTCAGGCTTTTTGTTTAGGTATTGGTCAGGTCATGTTTCAAGAAAATTTATTGACCGGACTGTTCTTTTTGGCTGGTATTGGGGTTAATTCATGGACTGGAACTTTTTATACTGCGCTGGGGACACTTCTTCCTGTTCTTTTTGCTGTATTTTGGGGGATAGATCCGGAAATGTTGAATATGGGATTGATGGGCTATAACTGGTCGTATTGTGTGCTTTGGCTTTAGGAGGCAAAACTTGGAAAAGCTTTGTATGGGCTTTATGTTCAGTCTTGCTGTCCGTTGTATTGCAGTTTGCAGGGATCAAGTTGGGAATTACTACTCTGACTGCACCTTTTGTACTATCTGTATGGATGATAATGATAATGCAGAAAGTGGTGAATACAAAAGGTGAATATAGACAGTATCGTAGTTCAGCAGATTGATTTATAATGGATGTAAAACAATCTAATTGGGATATTATTATGGATCTAAATTGATTGACGCAAAGGCTGGAAAAGTATAGCTTACGCTCAATGAATCATTTATGAAGGATCCCTTTCAAAATCCTTCACGACAACACATTGAAAAACAATGTATTGTGTAAATATGAAGGATTTGAAGGATTTCCCGGTGTTTTTTTATTTTAATAGGTTTTATGATAACTCCAATCCCAGTGCTTCTTTTAATTTCAGCAGATTCGGGTTTTTCTTGCTCATCATCTGGAAACGTTCCACGTGGCTGTAAGCACGGATGTTCTCGGTAGGGGCACTGACACGTACCGTCATGGTGATTTTCCGGTTGTGCAGACGTTCGCGTAAGTGATTCTGAACCGATGGTATCAATTGTACCATATATTTTTCTACCATATCATTGTCTACTGTCACTTCAAAAGTCGTGTCATTCAACAAATGCGGATGCATGTTCATCATTCGTGCTGAGTTAGCCTTCTCTTCTTTGGGCAGGGCGGCTGCAAATTCACGCCAGTAATAGTCCAGATCTTTTTCATTGAAAATATAATCTTCGTATGTGGCATCGTTTTGGACAGCGGTGCTTGCCGCTTTTGCTTCTTGCTTCTCCGCGGCTTGCTGTTCGTGCAAAGGACGGCGCAGGGATATACCGAGTGAGCCCGCCTTGAACACCGGGATTTTTTTCTCTTCTCTGGTCTGAGGCAGCGGGCTTGGACGGTTTGCGTTCATACTGCCGGCTGTACTTGTACCCTGTAGCTGAGGAGCGGCAGTTGCTGCGGTCTGTGCAGCGGCAGTTTTAGCCTGAGGCTGTGACTGCGTGGCGTCTGTGGAAGCCGCTTGCTGCGTAAATAGGGGTTTTAATATCTTCTTAGGGCCACGCCCACCACTTGCATCGTCGGCATCGGGCAGAGTGAGTTGGGCGCATTGAATCAGTGTCAGTTCTACCAGCAGACGTTTGTTTTTGCTTGCACGATAGTTCAGGTCACAATCATTGCATAGCTTCATGGCACGGTACAGGAATTTCTGGTCGCATTTTTGTGCTTGTTCTTTATAGCGGTCGCGGATACCGGCGCCTACTTCCAGCAATTGCAGGGTGGAAGGGTCCTTGCTCACCAGCAAATCCCGGAAATGAGAGGATAGTCCGGTGATGAAATGACTGCCGTCAAATCCTTTTTTCAATACGTCGTTAAAAAGCAGCATGGATTCGGGAACTTTGTTTTCAAGCAACAAATCGGTCAGCTTGAAATAATATTCGTAATCCAAGACATTCAGGTTTTCAATCACACTTTTGTAAGTGATGTTCCCACCTGTGAAGCTGACTACTTGGTCGAAGATGGAAAGAGCGTCGCGCATACCACCGTCGGCTTTCTGTGCGATGACAGTCAGGGCTTCGGGTTCGGCGTTGATATGTTCCAGTTTGGCAACGTATTGCAGATGGTCGATAGTGTCTTTGATGCCGATGCGGTTGAAGTCATAAATCTGGCAACGGCTCAGAATAGTCGGCAGTATCTTATGCTTTTCCGTTGTGGCAAGGATGAAGATGGCATGATGAGGCGGTTCTTCCAATGTTTTCAGAAAAGCATTGAAGGCGGCTTGCGACAACATGTGGACCTCATCAATGATATATACCTTGTACTTGCCGATTTGTGGCGGGATACGTACCTGCTCAATCAGCGAACGGATATCTTCTACCGAGTTGTTGCTGGCGGCATCCAGCTCATGTATGTTGTAAGAACGCTGTTCGTTGAATGCCAGACAAGACTCACACTGATTGCAGGCTTCGCCTTCGGCAGTGGGGGTCTGGCAGTTGATGGTTTTGGCAAAGATACGTGCACACGTTGTTTTTCCCACTCCACGCGGTCCGCAGAACAGGTAGGCATGTGCCAGCTTGCCGGTGGCAATAGCATTTTTTAAGGTGATGGTCAACGCGCGTTGTCCCACAACCGATTCGAATGTAGCGGGACGATATTTTCGTGCCGATACGATATAATTTTCCATAAGCGGAGTTCTTTTTTCTAATATGAGTTCTGCAAAAGTACATAAATTATCCGTTTTTATGGGTAGGATTGCTTGAAATATTTCTATCTTTGCAAAAATCAAAAAAGGGATTCTTTGTATGAGCAAATTGCTGACTATTTGGAACTACATCCGGCGCCATAAGTATATGATTACGGTGCTGATCTTTATTGTAGTTATTGGTTTTCTGGATGAGAACAGCTTGATTCAGCGGGTAAAGCATCGCAGTGAGATCAGCGCGCTGAATAGTGAGATAGAGAAATATAGAAAGCAATATGAGGAAGATACGGAGAAACTGAAGGAACTGACCACGAATCCTGAGGCTTTGGAGAAAATAGCACGCGAGAAGTATTTGATGAAGAAGCCCGACGAGGATATTTTTGTGTTTGAAGAATGAGTAAATCTTATAATATAATTTCGATGGCAGGGGCAGTCCTGCTGCTGGCAGGTGCGGTGTTGCAAATCACCCGGTGGGAGCTTGCGCCTTATCTGTATACGCTGGGTGCTGTGATGTTCGGCTATGTGCAGGTCATGGGGAATCGTTATGATGGAAGGAATTTTATCATCAAGCGTTTGCGTAGACAGCAGATTTTCGGGGCTGTCGCACTGGTCTTTACAGGAGTATTGATGTTTACCATGAAACGTAACGAATGGATTGTTTGTCTTTCCATTGCCGCTGTCCTGGAACTTTATACGGCTTTCCGTATTCCGCAGGAGTTGGAGAAGGAAAAACGTTAAGGAACCAGTGTCATTTTTTGTCCGCGTTTATAGAGGCTTATCTTGTGAAAAATAGGAGAACGCGGACGACACTTGTTACGTGTGGTCCGCGTTCTAAAAAAATAGTTGTCCGGTATTGTTATTCCACAATGGTCATTTCATCTACCAAGTGTTTCGCTCCTGCAAACTTATCAATAATAAATAAGGTATAGCGGATATCCACACAGGCTGCACGTTGTAACTGGGGATTGTAAGCAATGTCACCGGTCAGTCCTTCGTAGTTGCGGTCAAAGCCGGTACCGATCAATTCCCCTTTGTTATTGAAAACGGGGGAGCCGGAATTACCTCCTGTATTGTCTGTTCCTGTAACAAAACAGATGGGCATTTCACCATTTTTCATGGCATAGCGCCCGAAGTCTTTCTTGTTATACAAGTCCTTCAGTTTGGCCGGAACCACGAATTCATAGTTGTTCGGATCCTCTTTTTCCATCACTCCTTTCAACGTGGTGTAATAGTTGTATTCCATACCGTCTTTGGGGCTGTATGAACCTACTTTACCATAAGTGAAACGTAACGTGGAGTTGGCATCCGGATAAATAGGAGTGCCTTCATGCTGTTTCAGCTTCATCATACCCTCTACCCAGGTTTTATGGGCCAGATTATAAGCATCGGTTTCGGCTTTCATGGCTGCATCGGTATCTGCATAACCTTGGTCTACTGATTTGGCATATTGCACCATCAGGTCATTTTCCAATGTCTTGGCATCCGGCTTTGCCACAAAGTTGTCAAAGGCTTCACGGCTTCGGAAGATGGATGTATCAAAACAAGCATCGACAAAGGCGTCAATGTTTCCTTTGAATTCTTTGTCTATTACTTTAAAGATGCTGATGCGCTGTTCGGCCGGAATTAATTCTGCGTAAGTTTTCAGCAAAGCTTTGGAAACTTTACGGTCTATTTCGGGATTATAGTCTTTATTGAAAAATTTATCGGCTTGTTTGATCAGTGTGCTTAATGCATGATCCAGCGGATTGATTTCTTTAGTAGCATGAGGTACTTTATATCCTTTTTTCAATGCTTGCAGGACTTTGTCTGTGGAAGGAATCTTATAGAATTCCGTTCCCAGTTTGCAAACTTCGTAAATGGCTTGCTGATGATATACGGCATCCCGGCGTTTGCTCACGATTTCCCGGATAGCATCGAAGGCTTTCTGGTAGGCGTCAGTACCCGTCTCACGTCCGTAAGCCAGAAGCTTTTCCTGTTGTTTCTTTTTCGTATCAAGTACTTTCAGCTGAACCAGTCCTTCGTTCATACCGATAGCATTCTTCCAGTAATTGGCTGACGAGGCGTATTTGCTGGCATACTGGATGCGTACTTTATCACTTTTCAGCATCTCTTCCAGCAGATTATTCAATCGTACGGTGCGGACGGTCTTACGCATGAAGTTGGTAGTCTGCATACGTTCTTCCACTTCGTCCGAAATCATGTATCGCCAGTTGCGTCCGGGAAATCCCATTACGAAAGTGAAGTCTCCCTCTTTGACTCCTCCTAGGTTGATGGTCAGATGTTTTTTCACCTTCAAGGGTACATTGCTTTCGTTATAGTCAGCAGGTTTACCGTCGGGTGTTGCATAAATGCGGAACATGGAGAAATCGCCACAGTGACGGGGCCACATCCAGTTATCGGTGTCAGCTCCGAACTTTCCGATGGAGGAAGGAGGAGCGCCTACCATACGGACGTCTTTATAGATGGTCTTTATAAACAAGTAATAGCGGTTGGCTCCGTAGAAAGGCTTTAGTTCCAAAGCGGTGAACGGAGTGATCTCTATATTTTCTTGTTCGGCAAAACGTTTGGCTACTTTGCTCAGATAGGAGGGGGACAGGTAGTTCAGTCCTTCCGGGTCCTCATCTTTGGCCAGTTGTTCCTTTACATAAGGAGTGACGTCCAGAATTCTGTCTATGAAGGTGACAGTCAGCCCCTTGCAGGGAAGTTCTTCTTTGCGGCTCATAGCCCAGAAGCCGTCAGTCAGATAGTCGTGTTCTACCGAACTGTGTTGCTGGATATAGCTGTAACCGCAATGATGATTGGTCAGCACAAGACCTTCAGCAGAAATGATTTCACCGGTACAACCGCCTCCGAAATGCACTACAGCATCTTTCAGGCTGATGCTGTCCGGACAATATACTTTATCAATGCTGATATCCAGTCCCATATCATACATGGTGGCTGCATTCTGTTCTTTCAGATCAGTCAGCATCCACATCCCCTCGTCGGCATGGCCGGCAAGGGTTGTGAAAGTAAATAGCGAGAGTAATAGTATCTTTTTTCATTATTCAACAATAGTCATTTCGTCAATCAGGTGTTTGCATCCGCCCAATTTGTCGATGATGAATAATACATAACGTATATCCACTGCGATACAACGCTGTAAGTTGTTGTCGAAATTAATGTCACCACTCAGTGATTCCCAGTTGCCGTCAAAAGCGGCACCGATGAGTTCGCCGTTACCGTTGATGACGGGAGAACCTGAATTACCGCCGGTAATATCATTGGTAGTCAGGAAACAAGCAGGCATATCACCGTTGGGCAATGCATAACGTCCGAAATCTTTTGTTTCATACAATTCTTTCAGTTTGGCGGGAACAACAAATTCCGGATTGGTAGGATCCTCTTTTTCCATGACACCTTTCAGCGTAGTGTAGTATTTATAGTGTACGCCGTCTTTGGGATTGTATGATTTCACATTGCCGTATGTCAGACGGATGGTGAAGTTGGCATCCGGAGCTTTGGGTTCCGGTGAATACATTTCACACAGACCGCGTACATAAGTTTTGTGTAATAAATCCATGCCTTTCATCGATTCAGCCAGTTCGTTTCCCAGCTTGTCCATCAAGTCATATTTAGCCCGTACGTATGCAGTCATAGGATCTTTTTCTATGGCTTTCACGGTAGGTTTCTTGATGAATTTATTGAAATTCGCTTCGTTGGAGAAGATGGAATTGTCATAACAATGGTCTACGTATGCGTCATAGTTACCTTTAAAATCCTTCTGGATGGTAGTATAGAAGGCAGGTAAAGCATTGGCAGGAACCATTTCGGCATACAGGGGCAACAGAGCTTTGGCCACTTTGCGGTCTACTTCGTGATCGTAGTCTTTGTTATGTATATCGGCATATACTTTTTTCAGCGTTTCAATATTTTTATTAATCGCTTCTTTATCTTTATTTTTGATTGCGTCTTTCAGCTTGTCCAGAATCAGATAAGGAGTGCCGAATTCTATACCTCCTTGAAAGACTTCACGGAAACAGGTGTAGTTATAAAGAATAGGATTACTCTTTTCGATGGCGGCATCAATTTCGCTGACTACTTTTTCATAATCAGTGTTGCCTTTGGCTTTAGCAAATGCTGCGAACTTGGCTTCCTGTTCTGCTTTTGTTTCCAATACCTTATTGTCGATAATGGCTTTATTCATGCCGATAGAGTTTTTCCAATAGTTGCTGGAACCTGCATATTTGCTGGCGTATTGGATACGTACTTTGTCACTGGCAGCCATTTCTTTCTTCAGTACATCCTGACGCACACCACGTATGCGGATACGGGGTTCGTTGGTGGAATGCATCCGTTGTTTCACTTCACTTTGAGTCAGATAGCGGTTGGTGCTTCCGGGGAATCCCATAATCATGGCATAGTCACCCTCGTTAATACCTTTCAGTGAGATAGCCAGATGCTTTTTGGCTTTCAGAGGAACATTGTTTTCATTATATTCTGCCGGTTCGCCGTTGGCATCCGCATAAATGCGGAAGACGGAGAAGTCGCAAGTATGGCGGGGCCACATCCAGTTGTCTGTTTCACCACCGAATTTACCGATGGATGAAGGCGGAGCGGCAACCATGCGTACGTCGCTGTAGGTTTTCAGATAAATCAGATAGAATTTATTGCCTGCATAGAAAGGCAGAGCTTGTGCGCTGATACCTGCTTTTCCGTTCAGGTCACTGGCTTTCAGTTCCTCGTCGGCCAGTTTTTTCAGGAAGTCGTATTCAAAGGTTTCCTCTTCTTTTACTTCGCCTGATTTTACTTTATTGTTTACTTTATCTGTGACATCGACAATGCGTTCTACAAATTTGAACTTCAATCCCGGAGTCGGTAGCTCTTCTTTGCGGCTTTTTGCCCAAAAACCGTCAGTCAGGTAGTCATGTTCTACCGAGCTATGTTGCTGTATCGCTCCGTAGCCACAGTGGTGGTTGGTCAGGATCAGTCCGTCCGGTGAGATGATTTCACCGGTACATCCTCCTCCGAAAATGCCTACTGCATCTTTTAATGAAACGCGGTTCGGGTTATAAATGTCGTCTGCTTCCAGCAGTAAGCCTTGTGCTTTCATGCGGTCTGCCAAATGCTGCTCTTGCATCAGTTGCAACAGCCACATACCTTCGTCTGCCTTCGACGGCAAGAATGCTACACACATCAATGCGAGCAATAAAAGTTTGAATTTTTTCATGTTGTGTACTAATTGTTATTTCTTTATCCTTATATCGGTTACAAAAATAGAAAAAAAGAGGGAACTTTGCACTATAAATTGCCTTCTCGGTAATAATCTTCTATTTAGTTTTAAATTTTAATAAAATATTTTTGTCACTAAATTATAGATTGTACCTTTGTATGCGAAAAATAGTAATGGGGCGTAGATAAGCATGAATAAACTTTTTTTCTCTGTGGTATCTTTATTGGCTTTTACTTCATGTGCCAGTGAGTATAAGATAGAAGGTAGTTCTTCTGTTTCTCGTCTGGATGGGAAAATGCTATTTGTAAAAGTTCCTAGTGGAGACCGGATGCTGAGTATTGATTCGGCAGAGGTAATTCATGGAATGTTCAAGATGGAAGGTATAACCGATTCTACTTCAATGGCATCCTTGTATATGGATGATGAGAGCATCATGCCTTTTGTCATTGAAAAAGGGAAAATATCCATCAGTATTGATAATGCCCGTATTGTAGTTACCGGAACTCCGTTGAATGATCGTCTGTATGATTTTGTGGGAAAAAAGACTTCTTTGGATGACAGAGCATACGAGTTGGAGCGTCAGGAGAGCCGTATGATTATGGATGGAAAAGCACCGGATGAAATTCAACGTGAGATAACGAGAGAACGTGAGAAACTGGCTGCTGAAATGAATGCATTGGCTAAGGAGTTTATCCAGAAGAATTATGATAATGTATTGGGACCGGGTGTTTTCATTATGTTGTGCAGCAATTTTCCTTATCCTGTCATGACTCCCTTGATTGAGGAAATTATAGAGGAGGCTCCTGACGATTTAAAAATAACTCCTTGGTAAAGGGTTATGTGACAGTAGCCCGTTCGAATATGGAAAAATTAAAAGCTCCCCATTAATGAGGAGCCATTTTTTTATCTGTCTTGGTCTGGATTGTCTATTTTTCCTTGATATTTTTCAGGTAAGTCTTTCTCAATTTCCCTGTAAGCCTCTTCCATGGTTGCTTTGATGTTTTCCATTCCCTGGCTTTGCGGATAAATGGGCTTATGTACGACTAATGTCATAGGATGCCAGGATACAAAATCCGCCGGTACGGGGAAGAATATTAAAGGAGCCGATAATAGTGAGTGGTACTACGGGAAGTTGCAAATCATCTGCCAGTTGGAAAGCACCTTTCTTAAAATATCCCATGTGCCCGGTAAAAGTACGTGCACCTTCGGGAAATACCACTAGAGAAGTTCCATCCTGTAGTACGTGACGGGCATGTTCTATGGTTTCTATTACCTTCTTGGGACCGGATTTATCAACGAATATATGTCCGGCAGCTTCACAGGCTTTGCCGACGAAAGGCATTTTGCGCAGACTTTTTTTCATCATCCATTTAAAGTTTCGTCCCAGAAAACCATAAATCAGGAAGATATCGAAAGAGCCTTGATGATTGGCTACAAACACATAGGATGTTTTTTTAAGTACTTCCGGATGTCCTACTACCTTGACAGGAATAAGTAATACATAGCAGAAAAGCTGTGACCATATTTTTTCCCGGATAATATCCCCAAAAATGCGGATTGCCTATCCATGAACCAATAATGGTAACTATTGCTGTAAGTATGGTTAATACCAGCAAAATGGGAAGTGCTATGAATAGTTGGTATAAAATATATAGTACTTTCATTTGTCTGAATTTTAGTTGTACAAAGATAGAAAAACTATTTTATATTTTATGTAACGTGATTACTGTAATTTCCGGCCATGCTCCAAGGCGCATAGGGAACATCAGGTAGCCCAAACCAATATTGACAAACAAGGATTGTTTTCCTTCCTGGTATAAACCGTTGTGTTCGGGATATACGAATTTAGCAGGAGAGAAGCCAAACAGGCTGAACTGCATTTCATGGGTGTGGCCTGAAAGCATTAGCTGTACATCACTTTCCGGCAAGACTTCTCTGTGCCAATGAGTGGGGTCATGGCTCATTAATATTTTATACATTCCTTCCGTTCCTTTTAATGCTTTCTGCAGATCTCCATAATTGGGAAATGGGGGATTTCCGCTGTTCTCTACACCTGCCAGGGCTATACTGTCTCCATGATGATGTAGAATGACATGATCGTTATTGAGTATTTTCCATCCCATGGCAGCCTGTTTGGATTTCAAGCTGTTCAGGTTAGCTTCTTGAGCTTCTTCTGTTTCCCATTTTATATAAGGGGAATAGTCATGGTTGCCTAAAACGGAATACACTCCGTCTTTTCCTTTTATCTGTTCTAGAATAGGGATAAATTCGTCCAATTCCGTTGCCACGTTATTGACCAGGTCACCTGTAAAAAGTACCAGGTCGGCATGTTGTGCATTAATAAGGTTTACAGCCTTCTGTAAAGCAGCACCGTTGCCAGTCCAGCTGCCGGAATGGATATCAGATATTTGTACAATGCGGTAGCCGTCAAAGCCGCTGGGAAGTTCATCGGAACTGATGGTTACCTCCCTGATTTGAAAATGCTGTTTTCCTTCGGTTGCTCCATATATTACATATATTAACGAGGCTAAAGCCAATCCTCCTGCTACATATCCTCCATACAGTTTTTTGCCGGAGATGATATATAGGAACTTCATAAACAGGATAACAATGACGAAAAGTGCCTTGGGTACGGAGAAACAAAGAAAAATCAATAAGAAATTGCTAAGTCGCTGCATGGAATCCGGACGTGGCTCATGTATAGAAAAGACTAATGTCATTCCCAATAAAAGAAACAGACTGGGAAGCCAATAAGCCCAATGTGTCCAATTTTTGGGAAACACGGCGTATATATGCCTTGTATATATACATATCGGGCAATATCAGTAGCAGTAGAAAAAACAGAAATAACTTTATCAGCATCATAATTTATTCGTTTTTTATAGATTGGCGGCGAGAAACTTTTTAGTTTCTTCTATACTCATGCCCCGGCGGGCGGCGTAATCTGCCAATTGGTCTTCACCTATTTTTCCGATGGAGAAATAGCGGGAAGCCGGATGGGCAAACATGAGTCCGCATACAGAGGCATGGGGCTTCATCATACCATTCTCGGTCAATGAAATTCCTATTTGCTTCATATCCAGCAACTCGTCTAATAGGAAATTGACGGATTGGTCGGGCAAGGAAGGATAACCTACGGCAGGACGTATCCCTTGATATTTTTCATTATGCAGGTCTTTTACGCTTAGGTTTTCATCAGGTGCATATCCCCAAAGTTTTTTGCGTACATCTTCGTGCAGTTTTTCGGCAGTAGCTTCCGCCAGTCTGTCGGACAATGTTTGCACTAACATACGTTTGTAATCGTCTTCTGCATAGAGCCGCTCCATTTCTGCATCTACCGTAGTGGCGAATGCTCCTACTTTGTCTGTGATACCCGATGATAATGGACGCACAAAGTCACTCAGACATAAAAACGGGTCATCTTCTTTCAATTTTGCTGTTTGTTGACGCAAAAGCGGAAAACGCTTGCTGTTCAGCAGCAGATCATCTCCGTCGGCATTGGCATCCATGATATTGACCACTCCGTGGGTCTGATACGCTGCATCCAGTTCATTCAACATCCGATTTGCCTCTTTGAAAAGCTGCATGGCTTCACTGGCTTTCGGACGGTCTTCTTCCGCAAAACCGGTGAGCCACATGGCCCGGCATGAATCACATCCATGTATGTCCGCAATGGCGGCAAACTTGGGTTGAAACGGACGCGGACGGCAACATTGAAATGGGTGCCAAGCCGGACGGCACGACCTACACGCTGCCCGGCTATCATATCTCAGCTGAAGTGGTTGCGGAGATGCACAAAAAACGGCAGTTATGCATCTGTCGGGTCGCTCGGCGTGCTGAGTGAGTCCTCGTTTTACACGGTGGGCACCTGCGTCAAGGATGATAACGGCGATGCGGATTTGATGATCTTCGTCTCCACGCAGGACCCGAATTCGGCAGGCGTGGTGCGCCACTCCACGCAGACGCTCGTGCTCATCCTGTTGGTGACGCTGGTCGTTATGCTGGTGATTTCGTTCATGATCTCTCAGCATGTCACGCGTCCGCTCAAGACGATTGCCGCCGCCGCCAAGGAATTTGCGGGCGGCAACTTCGATGTGCGTGTGCCCGAGGACAACCGCTGCTACGAGTGCAGGGTGTGGCTGTAGTCCCGCAGAGTCAGGCGGATGTCCAGCGCCACCTGATCGTTCCGGCTGCGGCCGGTGTGCAGGCGCTTACCGGCGTCGCCGATGCGGGCGGTGAGGGTCTGCTCCACGAAGGTATGGACATCCTCGGCGTTGGGGTCGATGGTGAGAGCGCCGGAGGCCAGATCATCCGCGATGGAGGCCAGACCGCTCAGCATATCCTCGCAGTCCTTCTCGGAGATGATGCCCTGCTTTGCCAGCATGGCGGCGTGGACGCCGCTGCCGCGCATATCCTGCGCGATCATCCGCTGGTCGAAGCGGATGGAAGAGTTGAAGTCGTTGACGCGGGAATCGACCGCCTTGGAGAAACGGCCCTTCCAAAGTTGTTCTGCCATAAAAGAAGCTCCTCTATAGAAACGGCAAAGCCGCCGCAGGGGAAAAAAAGCTCCCGCGGCGGTGCCGCCAGCAATGATGCCGGTAATTTGAGCCTTCAGCGTGAAAGTGTAAAAAACACGCCAAAGGGGATGGTAAGCTGGTTATTCCTTGACCTCGGGCCAGTTCTTGGACAGCTTTGCGCGCTCCTTGATGGACAGGCCGAAGAGGTTGATGAAGCCGGCAGCATCGGACTGGTCATAGTCCTTATCCACGCCGAAGGAGGCAGTCTGCTCGTCGTACAGGGTGTACGGAGAGGTGACGCCGGCGTTGATCATGTTGCCCTTGTAGAGCTTCAGCTTGACATCGCCGGTGACGGTCTTCTCGAGGCTGTCGGCGAAGGCATCCAGCGCCTCACGCAGCGGGGTGAACCACTGGCCGTTGTAGACGATGTCGGCGTACTTCTGAGCCAGCTTAGCCTTGAAGTGTGCGCTCTCCTTGTCCAGAGTGATGGTCTCCAGAACATTGATGGCCTTGTACAGGATAGCACCGCCGGGAGTCTCATAGACGCCGCGGCTCTTCATGCCCACCAGACGGTTCTCGACGATGTCCAGCAGGCCGATGCCGTTCTCGCCGCCCACCTTGTTCAGGTACTCGACCAGCTCGACAGCGCCCATCTCCTTGCCGTCAACGGCGGTGGGGATGCCCTTCTCGAAGTGGAGGGTGATGTAGGTCGGGGTGTCGGGTGCCTGCTCGGGGCTGACGCCAAGCTCCAGGAAGCCGGGCTTATTGTACTGAGGCTCGTTGGCCGGACTCTCGAGGTCGAGGCCCTCATGGCTCAGGTGCCACAGGTTCTTATCCTTGGAGTAGTTGGTCTCACGGTTGATCTTCAGGGGGATGTGGTGAGCCTCGGCGTAGTCGATCTCCTCGTCACGGCTCTTGATGTCCCACTCACGCCAGGGAGCGATGATGGCCATATCGGGGCAGAGGGCCTTCAGGGTCAGCTCGAAACGCACCTGGTCGTTGCCCTTGCCGGTGCAGCCGTGGCAGATGGCGTCTGCGCCTTCCTTGATGGCGATGTCGGCCAGAGCCTTTGCGATGCAGGGACGTGCGAAGCTGGTGCCCAGCAGGTAGTCCTCATACTTTGCGCCGAACTTCAGGGTGGGGAAGATGTAGTTCTCGACGAAGTCCTTCTTCAGGTCGAGGACGTACAGCTTGGAAGCGCCGGTAGCCTTGGCCTTCTCTTCCAGACCGTCCAGCTCAGTACCCTGACCCACGTCGCCGGAGACAGCGATGACTTCGCAGTTGTTGTAATTCTCTTTCAGCCAGGGAATGATGATGGAGGTATCCAGACCGCCAGAGTAAGCCAGAACAACTTTCTTAATATCTTCCTTTTTCATGATGATCGCTCCTTTGTTTATTACACTTTTTATACTTTTGTTTTCCGCCCGGGCATCCCTCCCGGGGCGCTCGACGTCTTGTCTTTCTGAGTACGCTTTTATTATACGCCAAGCGGTTTTTCCGTCAATGCAGAAAACCGCCAAACCTTGTGCAGATTTGGCGGTCCTTTTCTGTTATTTTGTATGTTTATGCATTATTTTCTAAATATATACAAATTTTATGCATTTTCAGTTTGTATATGCATGCTGTATACAGTCCGTTTTATACATTCTGTCCGCCGTCGGCACGGGGTTGACGGCCCAGTTCCGGCACGGCACGGCGTTCGTGTTTTTATTTATTCTTTTTCAGCCGTCCACCCGGCGCAGAGGGCCTCTTTCTGGGCCTTCGTCAGCTTTTTGAGGGCGATCTCCCGCCGGAGGGCGGCGGACTTGTCCGCACATGCTTCCAGGTAGGCAAAGCCCAGTGCCGTATGGGTGCGGGTATACTTTGCGCCTTTGCCGCTCTGGTGGGCCTTGAGGCGGGCTTCCGGGTCGTTCGTCCAGCCGGTATAAAGCTGGCCGCCCGCGCAGCGCACCATGTAGACGTAAGCTGTCTTTTCCGGCTTCTCAGATGCGGCCATTGTTCTTCAGCACCTGACGGCAGGCGGCAAGGGCCGTCTCCTTGTCCTTGGCCGTGATGAGGAAGCGGCTGGCGTGGCAGAAGCTGATGCCCTCGATGCCGCTTTTCTGCTCGATGACCTCCTGCGGCTGGCCGGCCCAGCTCTGGGGGAAGGGGAGCTTGGGCTTTTTGGTCTTGTGGTCGGTGACGCACTGGGCGCTCCAGCCGCCCCGCTGGCTGGGGTAGATGACGAAAAGGGCGTCGGTCTTGTACAGCCCGTTCTTCCAGGGCAGATAGCAGGGCAGCACCACGATGCCGTCGCGGGAATTTTTGTATGCCTGCTGGACCTTCTCGTCGGCGCGGTTGACGGCGTTGGCGCTCTCGATCTGGTTCTCCAGGATCTGCTTTGCCACGGCCACCGCCTTGAAGAAGCAGGCGTCCTGGTCCTCTTTCGAGTCCCACACGGGGTTGAAGAAGCCGATGGCGTCACAGAGGCTGTTCTGCTCGCCGGTATTGTCGTTCAGATCGAGGGGCTGGATGAAGTTCTCATCAATGAGCCGGGCCTGACGCTCGCCTACAAGGCCGGGGCCGAGCACCTGCCACAGCAGGCCGAAGGCCGCGTAAGGGATGCCGTTGGGGCGGGTCTCGCGGGGCTCCTGATGGTGGTCGAACATGCCAAAGCCGATGTCGTACACGATGCCGTCGAAGTCATCCGGCACCACGAAACCGCGGGTTATTTTAATATCCGGGCGGAGGATCTGGAGCAGGGCAGTGGCGAACACGTCGTCGGCGTGGAACTTGCCTGCGTGGGTAAAGCCGTTTGCGGGTATTTTCATAGGGGGTTCTCCTCATTCTCTCATGCATTCTGTTGCACACAGTATAGCACATTCCCGGGCGGCGGACAACAAAAAGGAGCCGCCGCATGACGCAGCAGCTCCCATATTCTACAGAAAATTTTCTCAGTGGTTGGCCTGTGCCGCTTCAAACTCTGCCTGCGTCAGGATCTGATAATCCGCAGGGATGTTGAAGAGATTCTGGTCCACAGTGGTGCTCGTGACGCGGTACTCCACGATGGTGCGGCCCTCGGCAGCATCGGTAACGACATACTTGAGGTCATCGCCGACCAGGCAGTAGGAAACGGTGGCCGTCTGGCCGTCGGCATCGGTGACCGTGTAGGACAGGGCCTCGCAGTCCTGACCGTTCACATTCACGGTGGTCACGGTGCAGGGGATCTCCTGTGCTTCGCCTTTGTCAGCGGAGACTGCCTCGCTTGCGCTCACAGTGGGTACTTCGCCCTTGACGGCCATCCTGGATGCATCGTCCACCAGATAGCCCTGACCGTCTTTCAGGATATAGACCAGACTGCCGGCGTCGCCCATATCCATCTTAATATAAGCGTTGCCGTTGCTGCGGGCTGCGATCATGGTCTGGGCGGTGCCATCGGGGGCAGTGGTGACGATCTCCTGATACAGCTCTGCGCCGGTGCGCTGTGCCAGCGCGTTGTTGATGCGGGTCTCCACGGAGTCACCGGGAGCCGCCATGCACACCGGCATCAGCACGGCGGCCATCACTGCAGCCACCAGCAGAGAAATAAGTTTCTGATACAGCTTCATAGAAAATTCTCCTGTCTTTCAGCTCATTTTGCAAAGGCGTTTTCCTCTTTTGCATTTGCATTATCTTACAACTTTTTCCGGGCCACTGTCAATCATCACATTTGCCCTCATGTCAAAAAACAGCCGCAGAGGCGTTTCTTTCCCTCTGCGGCTGCGGTTTGTAAAGTTTTTGTGGAAATCACTTCCGGCCCTTGCGGCTGGTCTTGGTGACGGCGCGGGTGGGGGTCTTGGTCACGGCTGTGGTGGGCTTGACCGCCGGGCTGAGGTTGGGCTTCGGGGTCAGGGCCTTGGTGGTGGGCTCGCCCAGAGCCAGCACCTGGGAAAGCGCGGCCTGTGCGGCGGCAGCATCGCCGTCGGTGACGGCCAGAACATCAGAGTAGAACTGCTCCATCTCCTCGCGGGTGGAGAAGGTGGCGACGTACATCTGGTTGCCCATCGCGCCGGAGAGGGCGTCGGGGATGCGGTCCACCATCTTCATGTTCTTCTGGTACTTCTGCATGATCTGCTCATGGCTGTACACGAAGTTCTTGCCGTCGCGGCGGCCGGCGAAGGGGCAGTAGTAGTGCTCGCCCACGGGCATATCGGTGCCGCCGAAGGCGATCATGTCGGCCCAGATCTTATAGACGTTGGTGGAGCGGGCGAAGTTTATCATATCGGGGGTGAAGCCGCCGCAGGGGCGCATATTGACTTCGAGGGCCACGATCTGGCCCTTTTCGCCCATGCTGGCCTGGTTCTCGGTCATCCGGAAGAACTCGAAGTGGACGAAGCGGCTCTTGACGCCGAAGCTCTTGACGACGGCACGGCCTGCGGCGCGGGTGTCCTCGGGCAGGTCCTTGATGATGTAGTAGATGGAGTTGTCGTTGTCGTTCACGATGTCCATGATGGACATGGGGCTGACATTGCCGGCCTCAAAGATGGGGTTGCCGGAGGCGTCGATGATGGCGTCGTAGCTGTTGACCTCGGCGCGGACGAACTCCTCCATGATGTAGGAGACGTCCGGGTGCTTCTCGGCCTTGCAGGCGAGGAAGGTCTTCAGCTCTTCGTCATTGGACAGCCTGTGGGTATCGGAAGCGCCCACGCCGTTGTCGGGCTTGACCACCACAGGGTATCCCACCTGCTTGATGAAAGCCTTGCAGCCGTTGAGATCGTCCACCATGTGGTAGCGGGCAGTGGCGATGCCGGCCTTCCGGTAGTACTCCTTCATCTTGCTCTTGTACTTGATGCGGGGCATATCCTCGGTCTGGAAGCCGGAGGTGATGTGGAAATCGGTGCGCAGGGCTGCGTCCCGCTCCAGCCAGTATTCATTGTTGGACTCCAGCCAGTCGATGCGGCCATACTTGAAGATGAAGAAGGCCACAGCGCGGTAGACTTCGTCGTAATTCTCGAGGCTGCCGACCTTGTAGTACTCGTTCAGGCTGTCCTTCAGCTCCGGCTTCAGCTCATCGTAGGGCTGGTCGCCGATGCCCAGCACATTCATGCCGTCGTTCTTCAGCTCCCGGCAGAACTGCCAGTAGTTCGTCGGGAAGTTGGGGGAGATAAAAATAAAATTCTGCATAATTTCGCGTCTTCTTTCCTTGAATATCCTCTATTTGCTGCCTCCCGCAAAGAGACACTCCAAAAGCCTCTCCCTTTGGGAGAGGTGTCACCGCAGGTGACGGAGAGGGCAAGCCCGGTAAAACAGCGCCGCCGCACAGCGATAAGCAGGCCCTTTGTCAGAGCGATGCTATCGCAGAGTCCTTTTGTCTCTTTTCAGCGTCCTTGCCCTCTCAGGCGCTCACGCGCCAGCTCTCCCAAGGGGAGAGCCTTTCGTCACCCCAAAATATACGGCATGTAATAAACCGCCTGCTTATACCACCAATCCCAGTCGTGCTTGACGTCGTGGCCCCACAGGTCCACCCAGACAGGGATGTTCTTTGCCTCGAAGATGCGCTTGAGCATCCAGGTGGTGTCGGGCTGCTCCCATGCGCCCTGACCGCAGCAGATGACAGCCTTCTGGTTCCGGTACAGCTCCATATAGGGGTGATCCTCCGGGAAGTTGCGCATATAGTCCACGGGAGAGTTCATATACACCAGCTCATCCATGTAGTCGCCGAAGCCGTAGTGGGCGGTGTAGATGCCGCTGAGGGCCAGACAGCCGCAGAAGATGTCGGGCCAGCGGAGGTAAAGGTTGACCGCATGGGTCGCGCCGAGGCTGCAGCCGAAGGCGATGACGCCGGGCAGGTCATCCCAGCCGTTGCGCTCCTTGGACAGATAGCGCAGCTTGGGGACAGCCTCGTCCACGATATAATGCAGCCACTGCTCATACCGGCGGATGCGCCAGTAAGGGTCGCCATTGGTGTCCGACCAGGTCTCCTTATCCAGCGTGTCGATGGACATGACCATGAGCTGGCCCGACTCGATCCAGGGTGCAAGGGTGTCGGCCATGTGGAAGTCCTCGAAGTCGAAGAAGCGTCCGTCCTGACAGGGGATGTACAGCATGGGCCGTCCCCCGTGTCCGTAGACTTTGCACTCCATCTCCCGGCCCAGCGCCGGGCTGTATTCCTTAAAATACTGCATCTCCATATGCTTTCCTCCTCCGTTTGGTTCAATCAAGCTCGTACATCAGGGTATGGAACACGAAAGGCAGCTGCTTTTCCCAGCTGGCTTCGCTGTGGTCTCCACCCGGCACGACGCGGGCCGTCAGGTTGATGCCCCGGGCAAAGATCCTGCTGCACATCTCGCCGAAGCCTTTCCGCATCCCGTCGTGGTTGCCCATCTCTCTGGAGCCGTAATCCATGTAGAGCACGGTACCCGGGGCCAGCTTGCAGCGGCCCACCAGCGCCGTCAGCGCCTCCGGAGCCACCCACAGCGAGGGCGAGAGCGCCGCCGCACGGCCAAACACGTCGCTGTACTGCAAAAGAGCGTACAGGCTCATGAGGCCGCCCATGGAGCTGCCGCCGATGAAGGTATGAGCCCGGTCGGGCTGGGTGCGGTAGTTGGCGTCGATGCAGGGCTTGAACTCGTGGACGAACCAGTTCAGGGTGTCCTTGCCTTTGCCGTCGAAGTGGCCGTACTGCTTATCGTCGAAGCGGTAGGGCGAATACTCCACCAGACGCTCATTGTTGGCACCGGCGTTGCACTCCACCGCCGCCACGATGAGGGGCGTATCGGTGTAGTCCAGATAGTCGGCCACGCCCCAGCTCTTACCGTAGGTGGCGTCCTCGTCGAAAAACACGTTCTGCCCGTCTAACATATACAGCACCGGATACCGCCGGTCAGGGTCAGCCTCGTACATGGTGGGCAGATAGACATAGGCCCGGCGCTCTTCTTCGCCGCCCACAGCGGGGTAGCGGATGCTCCACTTCTTTATCATCTTTTCATTCCCTCTCGTTTTTCAGGTGTACTTTAAGTGTATCACCCGCGGCAGAGAATTGCAATCCGCACCGGATACAGCAAACGCCGCCGGGCGTACAGCCGGGCGGCGTTCATAAGCCTTTCGTCTCTTAGTACTTCTTCTCCACAGGGACGATCCAGCCCTTGGTATCGGGGATCTTGCCCCACTGCATACCGGTCATGGTGTCATAGAGCTTCTGGGTGACAGGGCCGATGCTGCCGTCGCCGATGTAGGCGTGCTCACCCTTCCAGACCAGCTCCTTGACGGGGGAGACGACAGCGGCGGTGCCGGTGCCGAAGACCTCTTCCAGCTTGCCGTCGCGGGCAGCCTGCATGATGTCGGCGATGGCCAGCTTGCCCTCGATGACCTCATAGCCCCAGTCCTTCAGCAGCTCGATGCAGCTGCGGCGGGTGACGCCGGGCAGGACGGTGCCGACGGTGGCGGCGGTGTAGACCTTGCCGTCGATCTTGAACATAATGTTCATGCTGCCGACTTCCTCGACGTACTTCTTCTCGACGCCGTCCAGCCACAGCACCTGAGCGTAGCCCTGCTCCTCAGCCAGCTCGCCGGCCTTGATGGAAGCAGCGTAGTTGCCGCCGCACTTGGTGAAGCCGGTCAGACCGGGAGCGGCACGGATGTACTCGTCTTCGACGTAGATGCGCACGGGGTTGATGCCCTCGGCGTAGTAAGCGCCCGACGGAGCGCAGATGATGCAGAAGATGTAGTGCTTGGAAGCGTGGACGCCCAGACCCACATCGTTTGCGAACACGAAGGGACGGATGTACAGGGAAGCGCCGTCAGAGTGAGGCACCCAGTCACGGTCCACATCCACCAGAGCCTCGACGGCCTGGATGTAATCCTCAACAGGGATCTTGGGGATGCACAGACGGTCAGCAGAGTCCTGCATACGCTTTGCGTTGCACTCGGGGCGGAACAGCTGGATGGTGTCATCCGCAGTGCGGTAAGCCTTCATGCCCTCGAAGATCTCCTGTGCATAGTGGAACACGACCGTAGCAGGGTCCAGCGGGAAGGGTGCGTAGGGGACGATGCGGGCGTCATGCCAGCCCTCGCCCTCGGTGTAGTCCATAACGAACATATGGTCGGTGAACTTCTTGCCAAAACCCAGCTTAGACTCGTCCTGCGGCTTTTCCTTCGGGCAGGTAGTACGAGTGATCTTGATGTCCAACATGATAAATTTCCCTCTTTTCTGATCTCACACAGCGCCGCGCGGGCTGCACGCCCTGCGCCAAATATGCCGAATGTTGTTTTCTATTATAATGCCGTGAAACGGATTTGCAAGCAACCGAAAAATGTTTCATCTTTGGGGCAGTCAAGTTGCCACAAATTATCGAAAATGTCAATAGTAAATGCGAAAAAAATATAAAAAAAATATAATTAGGCTTCCCGCGCCAATTCTTCAAGGCATTCCGCGAACACGATTTCAGCAGTTTTCCAGCCCAATATTTCACGCGGATAGTTGTTCATCCATTCTTCGGCTTTCTTTACTTCCGCTCGACTGACCTTATTGCCCTGGGCTCGGTGGCGGTCATAGCGTCGGCCGTGGTCATGATGCTCACCGGGTGGGATGGCTTCGATGCCATCGCCGGCGGCCTGATCGCGCTGCTGATGATTCCACGTGCGGTGAAGCTGTTGCGCGATGCGCTGAAAGTGCTGCTGGAGGAGACCCCGGACGGATTGAATCTCGACGAAGTACGTACGCATCTGGAGAATATCCCCCACGTCGTGGCCGTCCATGATCTGCATGCGAGCACCGTGTCCACCGGCATGCCCATGCTCATGGCGCATGTCGTGGTGGAACCCGGCATGAGCATGGATCAGGCGGCGAATGTGCTCAGCCAACTGCAGGACTGCCTGCGCGAACATTTCCCCGTCTCGATTCCCCACACCACGTTCCAGCTCGAACCGCAGGGGTACCGTTCGCCCAGCGCCGAACAGCTGCACTCCTGAATGGGACGCCGCATTGCGCGGCTTGATACGACAATGGGTTGGGTGATTGCCTGAAATCGGGCGATTACCCAACCCATTGTCGTATCAAGCCGCGCGAGTGTATTGCAATTGCAAGGTCCGGGACGGTTGGCTGCGGTCAGAGTCGACGCAGCACGCTGACGACCTTGCCCATGATCTGCGCGTGGGTGCCATCGATGGGGGAGTATGCGGGGTTATGCGGTATCAGCCAGATGTGGCCATTGTCCTTGCGGAACGTCTTGATCGTGGCCTCGTCGTCGAGCAACGCGGCGACGATGTCGCCGTTGACTGCGGACGGCTGTTCGCGTATGACCACGTAGTCGCCGTCGCAGATGGCGGCGTCGATCATCGAGTCGCCGTGCACTTCGAGCATGAACAGTTTGCCGCTGCCCGTAAGCCGTTGTGGTAGCCGCATGACATCATCGATGTGCTGTTCGGCGGTGATCGGGACGCCGGCGGCGATGCGCCCGACCAGCGGGACGTCACGGGATGCGAGAATCGACTCGCTGGCCTCCGTGTCCCCGGGGAAGGGGAGTACCGTGGCGGTTTGCGAGTCCGTGCCGGAATCATACAACTCGATGGCGCGGCCCTTGTTGGCGCTGATATGAAGATAGCCCTTGCGCTCCAGCGCATGAAGCTGATGCTTGACCGATGACGGGCTCTTCAGCCCGACGGCTTCGCCGATTTCTCGGAAGGACGGAGCGAACCCCTGTTCCGCAATGTGCTTGCGTATGGCATCAAGCACCAGATGCTGCCTTTCGGTCAGGGCGTCATCGCGTTGCCGCGTGGCATTTTTCGAGGTGGGTGCTGGTGTGCTCACGTCGACTCCTTTCATCTTCGTTCAATCATAGCGTGATTTGTTCCGTGAAAACAAACATTCGTTCGATATGGCGTGTTGCTTTTGTCGAACCGCTGTGTCACTATGAGTACAGTTGTTCTATGAAACATGAGTTCGAGAAGGAGGGCGACATGATGGAACAAATGATTGAGGCAGCGGGGCTCCAGTGTGCATCGAGTCGTCATGATGCGATGCGCGATGTGGCGTTCGATGTCAGAAACAGCGATGTTCCAACGTTTTCGAGGAATATGGATTCTTCCGATGCGCAACGGCGTGATTCCCGGGTGATTATCGGAGTGTGCGACGAGCATGGTGTTCGCATGGCGAAGAAGGGTCATTCGACCATGTGTTTGACTCTTCGCGGCAAGATCGTGTTCTCGATGATGGGCGCCCTGCTGTGCCTGTGCATGATCGGCCTGCTGATGCCGCAGGTCGCCCGGTCGGCGCCGGATCCCTCCGCAGTGTACAGCTATACCGTGCAGCCGGGGGACACCTTGTGGTCATATGCCTCGGCCATCACTCCTGATGGGGGCGATGTGCGCGACACCATCGATGATCTGATATCGCTCAACCATCTCGATGGTGTCTCGTTGCAGGTGGGGCAGCGGCTCAAGGTGCCGATTGTCTGATTCCGGCGAATTCGGAGCGGTGCGTCCCCATGAGTGCTTTTTCGAATCGCTCTTCGGAATTTTCCGCCGGCCGCTTCCGGTATTCGGATGTGACCGTTGACATGGGGAAGGGGCTTTGTCAACGCTTACGATATTCTGAGGTCATGCATTGTCCTTATTGTCAGAATTCCGATACCAAGGTCATCGATACGAGAATCAGTGATGACGGGTTCTCGATTCGTCGCAGGCGTGTGTGTCAGATATGCCACAAACGCTTCACCACCGTGGAAAGCACCATGTTGTTGGTGCGCAAGCGTTCCGGAAACGTAGAGCCGTTCGACCGCAAGAAGGTGGTGTCCGGCGTGAGGAAGGCCTGTCAGGGACGGCCCATCAACGAAGACGATCTACGCACACTCGGTCAGCGCGTCGAAGAGGATCTGAGGGCGAGGGGCTTGCCGAAGTCGATTCGGACGATGTCGGCAAGGCGATATTGGCTCCTCTACGGGAGCTCGATGAGGTCGCCTACCTGCGATTCGCCAGCGTGTATCAGAATTTCGATGGTCTTGAGGACTTCCAGCGAGCCATAGACGATCTGCGCAAGGAAAAGCACATCGAGGCGGAACAGCACTGAAACGGAACGGTGCTGAAGTGAAGCAGTGCCGGAGCGAAGCAGTGCTGAAGCGGAACTGCGCTGGTCGAAACTGCACTGACACGAATCAATGTTGATGTCGATGCCGACGTCGACATGTGACGCCTGATATGCGACCGGCCCCTTCCGTGATCGAACAGCGGAAGGGGCCGTGTGGAAAATCGATGACCGGCTTGTTCAGCTGATCACGCGCATGCGAATCGTGCCCTCGATGTGGCTGAGCGCGTCCAGCGTGGTCTGGCTGGGCTTCTGCGATACGTCAGTGACCACGTAGCCGAGTTCGCCCTCGGTTCCGAGAGACTGCGCAGCGATGTTGATGTTCTCCTCGCCCAGCACATGGTTGACGCGGGCGAGAACGCCCGGCAGGTTGGCATGCAGGTGCGCGATTCGAGCGGCGCTCTTGCACGGCCCCAACGTCACCTGGGGAAGGTTGACCGAAAGCATGGTCGACCCCTTGTCCCAGTAGTCCTCAAGTCGCTGCGAGACGAAATGACCGATTGACTTCTGCGCCTCAAGCGTCGAGCCGCCGATATGCGGGGTGAGAATCATGTTGTCCTCGTCGGCGAGATCGGTGTCGAACGGATCGCCGCTCTTCTTCGGCTCGACGGGGAACACGTCGACCGCGGCGCCGGAAAGATGACCGGAATCCAGATGACGCTTCAACGCGTCCAGGTCGGCGACGAAGCCGCGGGACAGGTTGATGAAAATGGCATTCTGCTTCATGCGGGCGAACTGGTCCTCGCCGAAGAAGCCAGTGTTGGACTTGCGGCCGTCCACATGCAGGGTCACCGCATCGGACTGCTCCAGCAGTTCGTCAAGGGTCTCGCAACGGTGGGCGTTGCCCATCGCCAGCTTCTCCTCGATATCGTAGAACACGACGCGCATGCCCAGAGCCTCCGCCAGCACGGACAACTGCGAGCCGATATTGCCGTATCCGATGATGCCCAAGGTCTTGCCGCGAACCTCATGCGAGCCGGAAGCGGACTTGTCCCACAAGCCATGGCGCATGTGATGTGTGTGGGGCGGGAATGCGGCGCATCAAGCAGATGATGTCGCAGATCACCAATTCCACCACGGAACGGGTGTTGGAATACGGGGCGTTGAACACGCCGATGCCATGCTTGCCCGCATAATCGAGATCCACCTGATTGGTGCCGATGCAGAAGCATCCGACCGCGGTCAGGGACGGGCAAGCGTCGATGACCGCCGCGGTCACGGACGTCTTGGACCGTATGCCGAGCAGGCTCACGCCGTCAAGCGCCTCGATGAGTTCCTTCTCGCCCAGGGCGCCCTTGCGCGTCTCCACTTCGAAACCGTGATCGCGCAGCGATTGCGCCGCATCCGGGTGAATGTTTTCCAATAACAGAGCTTTTGCCATGGTACCTACCTTATAGCTGCAAAGCCGTTTCGTCTTCCCCTGTCCGCACTATAACCAATCGCTGCGTCGGTCTGGTCATAGCCACGTAGAGATCCGAAGCCGCCACCAGACGCGAGGGAGCATCCTGCTCGATACGTCCTGGCTGTACGACCACTACGGCGTCGAATTCAAGTCCCTTGACCGACTCCGTGGAACCGACGCTGATCTGCGCGTCCCACTCGTGCTGCTCGGACAGCCGGTTCGTCTCTTGCTGTCCCAGCGTACCCGGAAGCGTTGAAAAGATAGTGGATCGGAGCGGGTCGAGCATGTGGGCGGGGGCGATGACCGCTACGCGACCGGTTCCGTCCGCATCCACGAACTGCTTGGCTAGCTGCGCGACATGCGATGCCGCGGTCGCAATCGTGTCGGATTCGCTGTCGACGATGATCCTGCGCACGGCGTCCGATATCGTGCGCACGGCGTTGACCGTCGAGATATACAGTCCCGCCTTCTGCGCGAAGTCCGAGGCGAGGTCCGAAACCTCCTGCGGATTGCGGTAGTTGATGGTCAGCTCGTTGAGATCCCACCGCCGCTCGCCGAACAGCCGGTTCATCGTGCGGTCCCAGCGGCGCGTGCCGCCGAGCGCAGACGTCTGAGCCACGTCGCCGACGATGGTGAACGAGCGCGACGGGCACCGGCGGATCAGCATGCGCCAGTCCATCGCGGTCAGTTCCTGAGCCTCGTCGACGACCACATGCCCGTATGTCCACTCGCGGTCGGCCGCGGCACGCTGTGCGATGAACTCGCCGCTCTCGCCATTCATCTGGTCGACCAGCATCTGCGAGGAGACGATGCCCGACCCGAGACCTACCGAGTTCAGGGTGTCCTGCGCGAACTGCTCCTCCTGGGCGCGCTTTGCGTTCTTGGCGGCGATCTGCGCCGCGATCTTGGGGTCGGGCCCCAGAAGCTCCATGGCCTCGTCCAGCAGCGGCACGTCCGATTGCGTCATCGGGGCGCCCTTGGGGCGGGTGAGCGCGGCGATGCCGTCGTCGTCAAGCCACGGCGCGAGCGCGCGAAGACGGCGCGGATGGGACCACAGGTTGTCGATCAGCCACGTGCCGTTCATCGGCAGCCACGCGAGGTTCAGCGCGACCCTCACCTTGTCGTTCAGGCGAAGGTTCGTCAGCGCCTCGTTCAGCTCGTCGTCGGACGGCGTATAGTCCAGCTGCTCGGCGTAACGGTCCCGAAGCGCCATCAGCATGGTCCGCACGAAGGTCTCCCGCGCCTTGTTGTGCGGCTGGCGCGTGCGCTTCGCCTGGTCGATGGCCGCCCTGACATCGGTGTCGAGCATGCGGACCGCGAAGCCGTTCACGTGCACGGTGGGCAGGTCCTGCGGAACCCGTTCGCGCAGCGCGATGGCGTTGGCCACGACCTGCGCCATGCGACGGTCTCCCTTGAGCTTGGCGGCGAGCGGCGTGTCCGTCGCGGTCGCCTTGATGCCCGGGATGAGGTCGGCGATGGTGCGGCTGACGACGCCCGTCTCGCCGAGCGAGGGCAGCACCTGGTCGATGTAGCGCAGGAACGTCGTGCTCGGGCCGATGACCAGCACGCCCGGAGCGCTCCAGCTTGCGCCGGTGCGTGTACCAGCAGGTATGCGGCGCGGTGCAGCGCGACCGCGGTCTTGCCGGTGCCGGGCCCGCCCTGCACCACCAGAGCCCTGTTGAGATCCGAGCGGATGATGCGGTCCTGCTCCGCCTGGATCGTGGCGACGATGTCCGTCATCTTGCCGGTTCGGCGCGAACTGAGCGATGCCAGCAGGGCGCCTTCGCCGGTGAGCGTCCCGGCCTTCGAGGCCTTGTCCACCTGCTCGGAATGGACGTCGAGCACCTCGTCCTCGATGCCGATGACATCGCGGAAGTTCAGTGTGATATGGCGGCGCATGACGATGTCGCCGTGGTTGGATGGCGTCGCCTCGTAGAACGGGCGGGCCGCCTCGGCGCGCCAGTCGGTCAGTATCGGCTCGTGGTTCTCGCTGGACAGGCCGATGCGGCCTATGTACCGGCGCTCGCCTTTCACGTCATCGAGTCGGCCGAACACCAGACGGTCTTCCATGGCGCGCAGCTGGGTGAGCCGGTCCTCGTACATGGTGGCGAACGAGTCGCGTTCCGTGCGCTGGGTGGGGGACCCGTGCGAGCCGGCCGCACGTACCGTATCCAACCGCGTGCGCGTCTGCGATCGCAGGGCGTCCAAGCGGGCGTATGCGCGGTCGACCGCTTGCTGTTCCTCGTGCAGTTGCGTTGATAATCCCGGCATTGATGTCCGTTCTCTCGGTGAAAACTCAGGCATTCAAATGTAGCGCAAGGGCAATACGAAGCCGTGTGGATGTGTCCTGCCGCAACGGCGCTCCGAAGCGGTTGTGGAGGATACGCATTAAAACTATGTGGAAAAAACCATTTCGTGGGGATTTGTGGTGAGAAGTGGGGTACAGTGGTGGATTGGTGTATCCGGATTCACGGTTAGGAGGTGGAACGTTGGCAGACGACTCGCAAGTCCAGAACGCCACGAACCCCTCCGCACAGCCGGAGCCGATGGCCCTGCCCCCGCTGTTGCTGGGCACGTACACCCCGAAAATCGACGCGAAGGGCCGCATGGCCCTGCCCGCCAAGCTCCGTTCCCAGCTTGGCGCGGGACTCGTCATGGCGCGCGGCCAGGAACGGTGCGTCTACCTCCTGCCGCAATCGGAGTTCCGTCGCATCGCCATCCAGATCCAGCACACGTCGATGGGCGACAAGGCCGCACGCGACTACCTGCGCGTGTTCCTGTCCGGAGCCGTCGACCAAGACCCGGACAAGCAGGGACGAGTGCTGGTACCGCAGATGCTGCGCGACTACGCGAACCTCGGCGACGACATCGTGGTGATAGGCGTGGGCACCCGCGCCGAGATCTGGAACCGCGAGGCTTGGGAACGATATCTGAACGAGAAGGAACAAGGCTATGCCGACATAGCCGACGACGTGCTTCCGGTGGTGGGATTCTGATGACTGATTATGCTTCGATTCACCAGCCAGTACTGCTTGAGCAGTGCGTGTCGCTGGTCGCCCCGGCGTTGCAGGACCCCGGATCCATCGCGGTCGACTGCACGCTCGGTCTGGCCGGCCACACCATCGCCTTCCTCAAAGCCGCGCCGCAGGCCCGAGTGCTGGGCATCGACCGGGATGCGGAAGCACTCGCCATGGCCACCGAGCGCATCGCCGGGGAAGGACTTTCGGACCGCTTCATACCTGTCCACGCCGCATTCGACGCGTTCGGCCAGGTGCTTGACGACCAGGGCATCGATCGGGTGAATGCGGTGTTCATGGATCTGGGGCTGTCGAGCCTGCAGATCGATGAGACGGACCGCGGCTTCTCCTACGCGCACGACGCGCCGCTCGACATGCGCATGGATGTCAGCCAGCCCCTGACCGCGCAACGCGTCCTGGCCGAGTACCCCGAGCGCGAGCTGGTACGCATATTCCGTGCATACGGGGAGGAACGGTTCTCCCGCCAGATCGCCCGCGAGATCGTGCGCCGTCGCGCGCAGGAACCTCTGACGACGTCCGCCCAGCTCAACAGACTCGTCGACGAGGTGGTGCCGCAGGCGCACCGTCCCGCCGGAAACCCCGCCAAGCGCGTGTTCCAGGCATTGCGCATCGAAGTGAACGGCGAACTGGACAAGCTCGCCGGCACCCTGCCGCAGATAGCCTGCCGGCTCGCCCCGAACGGCCGCCTGGTGGTCGAGTCGTACCACTCATTGGAAGACAAGACGGTGAAGTCGTTCATGAACGAAGGACTGCGCGTGGACGCGCCGGCCGACATGCCGGTCATCCCCGACGACGCGCAGCCGTTCTTCGCGCCGCTGACGCGCGGCGCCGTCCAGGCCGGGCCGGATGAGATCGCAGCCAATCCCAGGTCGGCGTCGGTGCGCCTGCGCGGCGTCGAGCTGGTCAGGGCCCTGCCTGCGCGCTGGCGCCAGCGCTTCCGGCACGACGCGCAAGTCGCCCGGGACCATGAGTCGGCCCGGGACACGGGTGAAAACCGCGGCAGACACGGCGGCCGCGGCAGACATGACGACATGACGGCACGAAACACGACATCGAGAAGGAGGGGATGATGGCCTCGACATTGCGAACCGCCCGCTCCAACGCGGCGCCCGCGGCACCGGCGGGGCGCGGCTCGGATGACGCCGCACGCCCCGCCGCCCGCCCGCAGCTGCACGTCATCGACGGCTCCTCCCAGCGCAACGGTTCCCGGTCCACCGGCAGCCTGGCCCGTATCATCGCCTGGACCCAGGCGCGCGGCGCGTCACTGATCCACGTCACGGTCGCCATCGTCTTCCTGGTCGCCACGCTGCTGATAACCCTGATGCTGCGCACGCAGATGGTTCAGAACTCCTTTGAATCCAACACGGTGCAAAAAAACATCAACATGCTCACCCAGGACGTGCAGGACGATCAGGCGAAACTTGACGAGCTGATCTCGTCGCTGCCCGACAAGGCACAGAAGATGGGCATGGTGCCCCAGCAGGATTCCGTCACCATCGATCTCAACGGGTACAAACCCAGTAAGGGGTCCGCTCAATGATCGGCCGAATAACCGCAATGATACGGTTCGCCAGATGCCGCAAGTTCCTCTTCCAGTGCATCGCCATCGGCGTCATACTCGCGATGGTCGCCTCCGCATGCCTGTTCAAGCTGGCCTCCATCCAGCTGATAGACGGCCAGATGGCCGCACAGGCGGCGACCCAGGCCCGGACCAAGAAGGTGATCGTCCACTCGATGCGCGGCAAGATCACCGACACGAACGGCACCGTGCTGGCGCAGAGCGTCGAGCGATACACGATCATCGCCGACCCGTGGGCGGCCTCGCAGTTCGAGCCGATCGACTGCGACACGCAGAAGGCGAAGCAGGCCGGATTCTGCCACAAGGTCAACGGCAAGCCGGTCGGGGTCAAGGGATCCGCGGGCGTGGCCCGTCTGCTGGCACCCGTGCTGAAGATGGACGCGAAGACGCTCGGCGCCAAACTGACCGGCACCAGCCGGTACATGATCCTGAAGAAGGACGTGACGCCGACGGTCAAGCGGGCCATCGACGACCTGAATCTGGGTGGCGTGGTCTATGGCGAGTTGAGCAGCCAGCGCATCTACGCCAACGGCACCCAGCTCGGCGCGCTGCTCGGCGGCGTGAACGATTCCGGCAAGGGCGTCGCCGGAGTGGAAAGCATGGAGAACTCCGCGCTGACCGGCACGGACGGTTACGTCATCTACCAGCAAGGTAACGGCGGCGAGGAGATCCCCGGCACGCTGACCGGTTCCCAAGAGGCCGTGAACGGCTCCGACGTGGCGCTGACGCTGGACCATGACGTCGACTGGTACGTCAAGCAGGCGCTGCTGGAAGGCCAGAAGAAGACCAAGGCGACGTGGGCCATGGCGGTGGTCCAGGACATCCAGACCGGCGAGATACTGGCCCTGGAGGACACCGACGAATACCAGGCGGGCAAGCGACCAGGCCAAGCTGAACGCGTCTCGCGCCGTCAGCGAAAGCTTCGAACCGGGCTCGGTGGGCAAGGTCATCACGATGTCCGGACTGCTGCAGACCGGGCTGCACAAGGCGACCGACAAGTTCACTGTGCCCTATTCGTACACCAAGGACGGGCAGGAATACCATGACTCGTCCGCGCACGGCGACGAGCACTGGACTCTGGCCGGCATCATCAAGAACTCCTCGAACGTGGGCGTGGTCATGGCTTCGTCGCAGTACACGAAGAAGCAGCGGTACGAGTACCTCACGAAGTTCGGCATCGGCCAGTCCAGCGGCATGTCCATCCCGGGCGAGTCGCGCGGGCAGCTCGGCACGCCGGAATCGTGGGACGGGCGAACCGGCAACACGATCCTGTTCGGTCAGGGATACTCCGTGAACGCGCTCCAGCTGACCAACGTCGTCGCGACCATCGGCAACAAGGGCGTGCGCAAGCAGCAGTCGCTGATCAAGTCGGTCACCCACGCCGACGGCACGGTGGCGACGCCGCAGGAGGGCTCTTCCACGCGCGTCATCGACGAGTCGGTCGCCGACCAGGTCAAGAACGCCATGGAATCCGTGGCCGAGGGATACAGCAAGGTGGTGAACGTCAAGGGATACCGCATCGCGGCGAAGACCGGTACCGCCGAGGTCGCGGGAAGCGACGGCCGGCTGACCTCGATCGTCGCCGATTTCGCCGGAATGATCCCGGCGGACAACCCGCGCTTCGCCATCACCGTGATCATGAAGGACCCGCAGGGCACCCACGGCGGCATGACGGCTGGCCCGGTGTTCGCCAAGATTGGTGAATTCCTTATGCAGAAGTACAACGTGCCGACCTCCAGCCCGCGCAACGATGCTATTGCAGTGGACTGGTAAGGGGCCGCGCCGGAAATCCGGCGGGGCGTCGACAAGGAACATACGGAAGAAAGGCGGAAGCGAT
>ENA-OQCU01000197-OQCU01000197.1-human-gut-metagenome-genome-assembly--contig:-NODE-197-length-32295-cov-5.490550_pt1 | contig 32295 bp, 34 predicted proteins | sample MGYA00242504_ERZ504590 | MGnify/ENA primary metagenome ERZ504590 (study PRJEB26092, sample SAMD00036318) | human gut metagenome | host: Homo sapiens | study: EMG produced TPA metagenomics assembly of... | reverse complement strand
CTTTTCGGCCTGCTCATGAGACGGAGGGCCTTGCGGTAGCCCTCCGGTCCGGCATACCGAAGTTGCAGGCCATGTTCTCTTCCAGTGTGGAACCCTTTGCGGTGGCCGATGACGGTCACAGGCATCCCGTGGAAGCGGGCGATGCCGCCCAGGATGGCGCTGTCCTCCCGGCACTGACGATCGCCGCACTGCTCAAAGGAAATCGGTGAACAGGGCGTTGATGGTCTCGTCGATAGTGGGGCGCTCGGGATGGCGGGCCAGAAAGACCCGGTCCTCGGCGGTCAGCGGGCCGCAGCAGCGGAGGATCTCATCCTCCTCCACGGCCAGTTCGGCCAGCTCGGAAGCGTGGGCCGTGATGGCGGCCATCTGGCTCTCCTCGTCCTGTGCGCCGCCCCGCAGGGCAGCGATCTGGGCGTCCAAAGGAGCAAGCTGCTCCAGAAGTTCTTTTATCATTCTGTTTTCCTCCCGCCTGCGTGGAGCTGCAGCAGCTGGATGAGGGTGGCGCGGAGCTCACTGCGGGGTACGACCTTGTCTACAAAGCCGTGTTCCAGCTGGAACTCGCTGCGCTGGAAGCCCTCGGGCAGGCGCTCGCCGATGGTCTGCTCGATGACGCGGGGGCCTGCAAAACCGATGAGTGCGCCCGGCTCGGCCAGCATGATGTCGCCAAGGCTGGCAAAGCTGGCGGTAACGCCGCCGGTCGTGGGGTGGGTCAACACACTGATGTACAGCCCGCCCTTGGCCGAAAAGCGCTCGATGGCGGCGCTGGTCTTGGCCATCTGCATCAGGCTGAAAATGCCCTCCTGCATCCGGGCGCCGCCGCTGGCCGAAAAGATGACCAGCGGCAGTTTTTTCGCCGCCGCGTACTCGATGGCGCGGGTGATCTTCTCGCCCACGGCCGTGCTCATGCTGCCCATAAAGAAGCGGCTGTCCAGCACAGCGGCCACCACCGACACGCCGCCGATGCGGCCCACTGCCGCGACAGCAGCCTCGCTGAGGCCCGTCTTCTGGGTCTGGGCGCTGAGCTTGTCGGTGTAGCCGGGAAATCCCAGCACGTCCTGCGGGGCCAGCTCTGCGTCCAGCTCCCGGAAACTGCCGCTGTCCAGCACAAGGCTCAGGCGGTAGTACGCACCGATGGGCTGGTGATTGCCGCAGTTGGGGCAGACGAAGAGGCTCTTGGCCCAGATCTGGCGGGTGGCACGGCGGCCGCACTGCTTGCATTCCACAAACTGCGGCTCATGCCACGCCACACCGGTGTCCCTCCGGGCTTTGAGCTGGAAGGTACGCTCCCGCATCCGGCCCGGGAGCAGGTCTCTGATGTCGTTCATCGTTATGCCTCAGCGTGTGCAGTCAGGTAGTTGAAGATGTCGCCGACGGTCTTCATGTTGGCCAGCTCCTCGTCGGGGATGGAGACGCCGAAAGCGTCCTCCAGAGCCATGTTCAGCTCCACGGCGTCCAGGCTGTCGGCCTCGAGGTCCTCGGTCAGGCTGGCCTCCATCGTGACCTTCTCTTCCTCGCAGTTCAGGGTGTCAACGACGATCTTCTTCATATCCTCAAAAGTCATGGTGATTTTCTCCTTTTATCTTGTGTATGTGTGTTGTACTATCGTATCTTGTTCGGGCAAATCAGTTCATGTCATTTAGTTAAATGTTTTGAACGATTTGATAAGGCCATTATACTCGCGAGGCCACCATTGTCAATAGTTTTATCTAAAAAGTTTTAGTTTTCTCATTTCTTTCACAGGTCGTTGCGCAACCAATACAATATTTTCGTCGTGTATTTCGGGCTTTTTGTAGTTTTTCCCGGCCCCTGTGCGATATTCGGCCCAGAAACGCTGATAGATACAGAACAAAAAGAGCAGAGACTTGCGGTTTCGCACCGCAGGCTCTGCTCTTTTGTGTTATTTATTCTTCATTTACGCCAAGTCTTTTATATACTTCTGCCTCGTCCACGGGAACACCGGAAATTTTTCCAGCTTCCAGTTCCTCCATGAGGCGCGCTCTATCTTGTTCTTTCATACTGTTATTTCAACCTGATTTCCTTCCACCGCAAGGACACAGCTTTCGTAATAGCCGTCTCCGGTGGTGCGGGGGCCGCTGAGGACTTCGAGGCCGTCGGCCTTGAGGCGGGCCGTCAGCGCATCCACCTTCTCCCGACTGCCGACGCTGAACGCGATGTGCGCGTATCCGGTGCGGGCGGCAGGCTTCGGCTCGTCGGCCATCCCGGGTTTGTTCATCAGCTCCAGGCGTGCGCCGTCCGCGAAAGTGAGAAAGTAGGAGCGGAAGTCCGTCCTCGGGTTGTGATAGCCCGCATTTGGCACGGCGTCAAAATAGCGCACAAAGAAGTCCTTTGCAGCCTCGAGGTCGTTGACGTACAGGGCGATGTGCTCGATTTTCATAGCGTCTCCTTTCTATGTTTCACCAGATAGTAACCAATGCCGAAGCTGTTTACAAGGCCCTGCACCATCAGGATGCAGAGGCCCAGCAGGATGCTGCCGGTGATGGGGCCGGATGTCAATGTATGCTGCACGGGGTAGATTTCTCCTTTTTCACATCTCAACAAAATTTCATACGGTATTCTTTGGGAGTACAGTGTTTTATCTCCCGGAAGATCTTGATAAAGTAGCTGCCATCGGTGAAGCCGCACTCCGCGCCGATCTCGCCGGTCTTGAGCCGGGTGGAGCGAAGCAGCTCAGCGGCCTTTTCCACCCGGTACTGCTTGACATACTGGATGGGCGTGATGCCCAGCATCTGCCTGAAACTGCGCAGACAGGCGCTCTCGCTGAGGGCCACGCTGCCCGCGATGAGCTGGACTGTCAGCTCTTCCGCGTAGTGTTCCTCCACGAAGCGGAGCATCTGCTTCATCCGCTCGGAGGCGATCTGCTCCTGCTGGGAGACTTTCGTCCGCCCGCCCACGCACTGGGTGCTCAGCAGCCGCAGGGCCAGCGAGAGGTAGTAGCGCACCCGGTTCTCGTAGTCGAAGGGTTCGTCCGACACGGCCTTCCAGCTCTCGTGCAGACAGTCCAGCACCTGTTTCTGCCACGGCACCAACCCATCCAGAAGGAAAAATGGCGGGGCGTCGGGCTGGGTCATGGGGCGGATGAGCTTCTGCCAGAAGATGGTGTCCATACCGCCCACGAGCCGCGGATGGAACACGCCCGAGTGGAGCAGGGCTGTGCCTTCCGGTGCCTGCTCCACCGCGTGGAGGACGCCCGAGTTGATGAACACTCCCTGCCCGGTCTGCAAGGTGAGGCGGGTCTTGTTGACGTCCACATGGAGCGGCCCCTTCGTGCAGAGCACATATTCAAACTCTTCGTGCCAGTGCCACGCCACCGAATAGCTGGACAGATCCTCGGCATAGCAGGCGATGGGAAACAGCGCGCTGCCGTGCTGCACAAGTTCCCTGCCCTTTTCGCTGGCGACGATGTTGGAGCTGATATTTAGTGCCATATTCGCCAATTCCTTTCCCCAATACATTGAAGATTTTTTATCAAAGCCGATTTTGTTGTACAAAGTATGTGTTTTTGTTCTATCATTTGTGCCGATTTCGTGGTATTATTTCATCGGAGCTGATAAGCTCAGTATAGCACTGAAACGGGGCAGATACAACCCACTTCCAAGGGTCTTGCGCACTGTCCCACAGCTCCAAGGCCGCGATGCCGCCCGCACCCCGACCCACAGGGCTTTTGCAGAAGCCTTACACACTTTACCGAACACGGAGGTATTTATTATGCTTCGCATCGAATATTTTGATAAAAACCGCTTCATGAAACAGGTCGCCGCAAGCCGCGGCAGCGTCATCCTGCACCTGGACAATGGCTCCACCTGTGACCTCAAGAAGGACAACGAGGCTTCCGCCATCTTCCAGACCCTGGACGCCCCCAAAAAGGGCTTCAGCATCAGCGTGAGCGACCCCGCTGATGTCACCGGCTTCCTGCGCTATATGCTCGAGGCTGGCCGCGCCTGCTGAAAACGCCATCATCCATTCTTCATTATTCATCATCACAGCAAAACGGGACAGCCCCGCTCTGGCACATCTCAGAGCGGGGCTGTCCCGTTTTGTTGCATTTTTATTTTACAGGATGCACCGGCTGATGGCCTGCGCCACAGCCAGCAGCTCTTCCTGCCCGATGAAGCCGAACTTCATCTCGTGCTCGTCGGCGTAGCAGACCGTCAGTTCCGAAGTCTGCAATGGGTCGCCGAAGCCTGCCGTCTGGATGCCGAAGTGGACGATCTTCCGGTAGGGCAGGACGAAGATCTCCTGCCGGGTGCCGGTAACGCCCTGCATATCCACCATGAAAATGCGGTGGCTCGTAAAAACGGCCTGATCGCGCACCGTCTTGTATGCGCCCACGATGCTTTCGCCGTCCAGCAAAAGCGCCTGCACATTCTTGCAGATCTCCTTCTCTTTGATGCGGATGAGGTTCTGCATCGGCTTTTCCCGAAATTCCATACCGGAGTCTCCCTTCTTTTGCCCTATATAATAGGTGTTTCTGGGCCAAGTATAACATTTCTGCCACAGAGCTTCAAGTCATTCTCGCCTTTTGGGCCGGGTTGTGTTATACTGACAGGTGATTTGAGATTTCTTGTATACAAAAAAGAGGTTCACCTATGGAGATCATCGTACATCAGGCCATTCTCCACGTTCTGGATACCACGCTGGATGCCCCCGTGCTCAGCGGCAGCTGCATGGAGATGACAGCCGAAAAGACGGCCTATCTGCAATACCACATCGAAAAGCTGCTTGCCAGCGACGACATCCGCCAGTGCCGCCCCCTGCCGGACTCGGCATTCCGGTACGAGCTGGAACAGAACAAGGACTTTATCGACCTGTCCTGCCGCATTGCGGGCGTCCTGTTCGACTATATGCATGCTCATACCACCATTCCGGGGGCCGACCTCGCCGTGGTGGATTTCACCCGAGACGGCCAGCCGTGGCTGGGCATCCTCAAGCTCAACTATAAAAACGGCTACACCCACTACACCGAGAGCGTAGACGGTGCGCCGGTCAACTCCATCATCCAGCAGCGGGCCTGCCTGCCCACCCAGAGCGGCAAGGTGGAGGAAGGCGCACTGGTGGACCTGACCGACTACTCCATGAAGCTGCTGGAGAAAAAGTTCGACATCGACGGCCACAAGGAGTTTTATCTTTCCACCGTCGTTTTCCAGTACACCACCGCCGAGCCGGAAAAGAAAAAGCTGCAGGCCATTCAGGACGCTGCCGTCCAGGCCGTGCAGGAGAACTATCAGGATGAGCCCCACGTGGAGGCACAGGTGGCCATGCTCATTGCCAATCAGGCCGCTGACAACGACAACAAGGTGACGGTCGAGCAGGTGCGCCGGCAGCTTGCTGAGGAATACCCGCTGGCGGCTGTCCCCTTCGACGACTATGTGGAGAAAAGCGACGTCCTCGAGCCGGCGCAGGCCCAGCAGCCCGTCACTGTCTCCCCCGCCCGCATCCGCCGGATGGAGAGCCGTAGCATCCACACCGCCAGCGGCATCGAGGTAAAGATCCCTACCGAGATCCTCTCCGAGGATTCTGCGGTGGAATTTCTCCACGCCGAGGACGGCAGTGTTTCGCTGCTCATCAAGAACGTCATCCTGTAAGGAGGGGAGCTTATTATGGATCTTGCTGTCATCACCGCCCAGCAGGTGGCGGAACTGTTCATCCTCATAGGGCTGGGGGCTCTTGGTGCCAAGACCGGCCTGCTCCGCCCCGAGGGCAAGCAGACTCTCTCGAACCTGCTGGTCAACCTCGTCGTCCCGGCCATGATCATCAACTCCTACCGCATGGAGTTCAGCGCTGAAATTCTGCACAACCTCATGGCCGCGTTCGCCCTGAGCACCCTGTCCATCCTGCTGGGACTCATCATCACCCTGCTGTTCACGGCCCGCAGCAGGGACAGCCGGACGCCCATCTTCCGGTTCGCCTGTGTTTTCTCCAATGCGGGCTACATGGGCCTGCCCCTCATTTCGGCACTCTTCGGCTCCGAGGGCCTGCTTTATGCCAGCGCCTTCTTCACCATGTTCAATCTCCTGCTCTGGACGGTGGGCTACAGCATGGTCAGCGGCAGCTCCGACCCCAAAAAGGTCGCCCAGAGCCTGCTGCACTGCCCGGCCATCTACGCCATCGTCGTGGGTCTCGTCCTCTACCTGCTCCAGATCCCGCTGCCCGACCTCATCGTCCAGCCCATGGAGCTTCTGGGCGACATGAACACTCCCCTCTCCATGCTCATCACCGGTATGCTCATCGCCTCGGGCGACCTGCACCGCACCCTCACCGATCAGCACATCTGGAAGCTTACCGTGGTCCGGATGCTTTTCATTCCGGTGCTGACCATCGCAGCTTTCGCCGCGCTGGGGCTCTTCCGCTACGGCATGGTCACGCAGGTCATCCTGCTGCTGGAATGCTGCCCGGCCGCGTCCATCACCTCAGTGTTCGCCGTCCAGTTCCACCACGATGAGCAGTTTGCCGCCGGCAGCGTCGTGCTGACCACCCTGCTCAGCATCGTGTTCCTGCCGCTGTGTGCGCTTATCCTTACGGTGTTTTAACCTCTCAGTCTGCTTCGCAGACAGCTCCCCTATCAGGGGAGCCCTTGGCAAGCCGGTCAGGCCCACCCTGACTGAGCAAAGTTTTTCTTTTCGGAAACAATAGTGCCCTGCTTTCCAGGGTCACAGGAGTTGAAAACCATGTCTGATATTACCATCCGCAACGCCACATTGGCCGACGCACCCCGCATTCTGGAGATCTACGCCTACTACGTCGAGCACACGGTCATCACTTTCGAGTACGATGTGCCGTCGCTTGCCGAGTTCGAGGACCGGATGCGGGCCGTCATGCAGAAGTACCCGTATCTCGTCATCGAGCGGGATGGCCGCATCGAGGGCTACGCCTATGCTCACGCCTTTGTGGGACGTGCCGCCTACGACTGGGCCGCAGAGCTGACCATCTACCTCGACCACGACGCCAGGCGCGGCGGACTGGGCCGCGCCCTCTATGAGGCACTGGCCGACCGGCTCAAGGCCATGGGTGTCCTCAACCTCTACGCCTGCATCGGCTACCCGCAGGCGGAGGACGAATACCTCACCAAAAACAGCGCCCAGTTCCACGAGCATCTGGGCTTTACGCTGGCCGGTACCTTCCACAACTGCGGCTATAAGTTCGGGCGCTGGTACGACATGATCTGGATGGAAAAAATCATCGGCGAGCACCGCCCCGACCAGCCGGACATCGTGCCGTATCAATATTGAGCCTATTCAAAAAAGCAGGCGCATCCGCTGGATGCACCTGCTTTTGCTTTACTGTTTATCCATCTGTTCTTTGTGGTATTGCAGCGTGTACAGCTGATAATACCGGCCATGTGCGGCGAGAAGCTGCTGGTGAGTCCCCTGCTCCAAGATCCTGCCGCGCGACAGCACGATGATGTTATCTGCGTGCTGGATGGTGGAGAGGCGGTGTGCCACGATGAGCATGGTGCCGACGCTGCGCATCTTTTCCAGCGAATCCTGAATCAGAAGCTCCGTCTCAGTGTCGATGTTGGCGGTGGCCTCGTCCAGGATCATGACGCTGGGCTTATGCAGGATGGTGCGGGCAAAGCTGAGCAGCTGGCGCTGGCCCGCCGAGAAGTTATTGCCGCGCTCCCGGACTTCTTCGTCGAGGCCGTGCTCGAGTTTGTTGATGAAGTGGTCGGCATTGACATACCGACAGACCTTCATGATCTCTTCGTCCGGAATGTTCTCCTCCCGCAGGACGATGTTGCTGCGGATGGTACCCGAGAAGAGGAAGACGTCCTGCAGCATCTGGCCGAAGTGACGGCGGAGGGAGGAGATCTTGATTTTGCGGATGTCGATGCCGTCGATCAAGATCTCGCCCTTCTGGAACTCGTAGTTGCGGCAGATGAGGGAGAGGATGGTGCTCTTGCCCGAGCCGGTGGAGCCGACGAAGGCCACGGTCTGGCGGGGCTCCACATGGAAGGAAACGCCCTGCAGCACCCACTCGCCGGGGATGTAGCTGAACCAGACGTCCCGGAACTCGATGTCGCCCTTCACTTCGTCCAGCTCGACGGCATCGGGGCGTCCACCATCTGGGGCTGGATGTCCATGATGGAGAAGACCTTCTCCGACGACGCCAGCGCCGACTGCAGCCAGTTGAACTGCTCGGCGAGGTTCTGGATGGGGGTGAAGAACTTGGAGATATACATATAAAAGGTGACGATGGTGCCGCTGGAAATGGTCTGCCCGAGGAAGGTGACATGGTTCAGATGGCCCATGCCGCCAAGATAGAACAGGCAGAGGATCGAGCTGATATACAGCATATACACCAGCGGACGGAAGACGCCGAAGACGAAGATCTGCTCCTGCGTGGCCTTGGCGAGGGTCTGGCTCTTCTGGCGGAACTCCTCCATCTTCTCGTCCTCGCGGCCAAAGATCTGGGTGACTTTGATGCCGGAGAGATTCTCGGAGAGGTAGGTGTTGATGTCGGTGGTCGCGTCCTTGACCTTGCGGTAGGCGCGGCGGGAGAACTTGCGGAAGATGACCGTGAACAGGAGGATGAAGGGTACGAAGCAAAGCACCATCAGGGTCAGCTCGTAGTTCAGGAAGAGCATCGCCACCAGAATGCCCAAAATGACGAAGGCGTTCTTGGTCAGGTTGACGAAGAGGTTCGTGAACATCATCGAGATGGCGTTGGTGTCGTTGGTCACGCGGGTGACGAGCTTGCCCACCGGGATGTCGTTCAGCTGGCCGTGGGAGAGGCTTTCAATGTGGGTGAAAAGGTCTTCACGCAAATCGGAGATGATGCGCTGGCCCACACGCTGCAAAATAACGGCCTGCAAATAGGTGCTGGCCATCGAGAAGACCAGCACACCCGCGTACACGGCCACACTGACATAGAGGCTTTTCAGTTCGAAATCGCCCACCACAAGCTCTTCGATGTAGCCCACGATGAGGGGCGACGCGATGTCGTAGGAGATGGAGAAGAGGACGAGAAAGCCCACGACGACGAACTGCCTGAGGTAGGGCTTGGCGTAGCCGAAGAGGCGGCGCAGGATCTCGCCGTCGGCCATGCTGCGCTCGAAGCCCATAGCCGTTTTCTTGTCTTTGACGCAGGCGTAGGCGGTGAGCAGCAGCACCGACACGGTGCCGATGACGCCGCCCACGAGAAGAAGCGGATTCAGACTCATCATGCGTTGCCACCTCCCACTTCGTCTTCCAGCTTCTGCAGATCGACCATCTTGTGGTACTCCGGGCAGGATGCATAGAGCCGGTCGTGAGGGCCGACGGCCTCCACTCTGCCGTCCTCGAGGAAGATGATCTTATCCAGTCCCTCCACCGTCGAGATGCGGTGCGCGATGAGCAGAGTCGTCTTACCGGCACGGCTCTTTTTCAGGTTGTCGAGGATGATTTTTTCCGTCCTGGTATCCACCGCCGAAACCGAGTCGTCGAGGATCAGGATGGGCGCATCTTTCAGCAGGGCGCGGGCGATGGAGATGCGCTGCTTCTGACCGCCCGAGACGGTGACGCCGCGCTCGCCCAGGACAGTCTCGTAGCCATCCTTGAAGTCCACAATGTTATCCCGGACGTCAGCAAGGCTGGCTGCCCGTTCAATGTCCTCGGGGGTAGCGTCATCCACGCCAAAGGCGATGTTGTGGGCGATGGTATCCGAGAAGAGGAAGTTCTCCTGCGGGACATAGGCACATGCCTGCCGCACCGAGTGGATGGAGACGCCGTTGACGTCCTTCCCATCCACGAAAAGGGTGCCGTCGGGGACATTATAAGTGCGCAGGAGCAAATCGACCAGCGCCGTCTTGCCTGCGCCGGTCTTGCCCACGATGCCCACGCTCTCGCCGGGCTGGATCGTGAAGGAGATGTTTTTCAGCACATCGAACTCGCCGTCCGGGTAGCGGAAGGTCAAATCGCGGAACTCAATGCCGCCCTTGGGGTTTTCGAGGTCCGGCACACCGGCGCGGTCGGCCACATCAATGGGTGCGTCCAGCAGCTCGGTGATGCGGTTGAGGGAGGCTTTGCCGCGGGAGGTCTTTTCGATGAGCATTGAGATCGCCATGATGGGCCAGACGATCGCCTCGAAATAGCCGATGTACTCCACCAGCTGGCCCGCATTAAAATCTCCCTTGTAGACGAGATAGCCGCCGTAGCCGAGGATGACGCAGATGACCAACTCCACGAAGAACGTCACCATTACTTCGAGCAATACCGAGATGCGGGTATACTCCACGTTGACCTCTTCATTGTCTTTGTTGAGTTTGCGGAAAGCGATGAGCTCTTTGAGCTCCTTGACAAACGCCTTGATGACCGCGATGCCGGAGAAGTTCTCCTGCGCAAAGTCGGACAGGTCAGAGAACGCCTGCTGGCGCTTCTCCCACGTTTTGGTCATGGTCTTGCCCATCACGGTGCCGATGGCAAACATGAACGCTGCCGGGATGAGGGCCAGCATGGTCATGCGTCTGTCCATGCACCACATCCGGTAGAGGGCCAGCAGACCCAGCACCAATGCGTCAAAGAACATCAGGATGCCGTCGCCGAAGCACTCCTGGATGGTGTCGAGGTCGTTGGTGTAGAGGCTCATGAGGTTGCCGACCTTGTTCACCTGATAGTACTGCTGGGACAGACGGCGGCTGTGGTCGAACATCTTCTCCCTCAGATCCGCCTGCACCCGGATGCTGGTGCCGAAGAAGCAGATGCGCCACAAAAAGCGCCCCACCACCATGAACAGCACGATCCATATCATGGGCAGGCAGATGTGCTGGAACAGCACCTCTTTCGTGAAAGGCATCGTCTCGCCCCTCACCACCACCTGTCCAAGGTTGACGCCGTTGATGACCAGACGATAGAGCTGCGGCACAAGCAGCTGGATATAGTCCACCATCAGCAGCGCAAGGATGCCCAGCAGCAGCGCGGGCGCGTGGCGCAGGTAATAGCGGTTGATGTACTTGCCGAATATCACTGGTTTTCCCTCCTTTTCCTATAGCACAGAGGCGAGCCAACGCCCGCGGGCCGAACTCCCGCAGGCGGTCAGCCCGCCTCTGTTTGTTGCACGATAGTCTCAGTATACGGCCCGGAGCATCGAGTTGTCAACATTTGATGCAGTTTATGTTGAAAAAAGCCATCGTCGTGCATTTCTGCACAAACGATGGCTTCATGTTGGAGCGGCCGACGAGGCTCGAACTCGCTACCTCCACCTTGGCAAGGTGGCGCTCTACCAGATGAGCTACGGCCGCATACGCGGTGCATTTATCCTTGCACCCTCCCGTTCGTATCTCAAACGGGGCCCCCGCGAAAGCTTGCGAATGCAAGATTTGTGGGGAAGAGGAGAAATTTCAGTGCTTGTCACAGCGGTCTTGCTTCGCAAGACTGCCCGACAAGCGGCTGACATTTCGACGTGGTGCCTCCGATCGGAATCGAACCAATGACACGGGGATTTTCAGTCCCCTGCTCTACCGACTGAGCTACAGAGGCATAGAAAGTGCATTTATCCCTGCACTCCCCAAAATCCGTTTCTTGAATCGGGGTCCCCGCAAAAACTTGCGAACGCAAGGTTTTGTGGGGAAGAGGAGGAATTTCAGCGCTTGTCACTGCAATCTTGCTTGCAAGATTGCCCGACAAGCCGCTGACATTCCGACGAAGCGACCCGGATCGGGCTCGAACCGACGACCCCCAGCGTGACAGGCTGGTGCTCTAACCAACTGAGCTACCGGGCCACATGGTGGAAGTTAACGGGCTCGAACCGCTGACCCTCTGCTTGTAAGGCAGATGCTCTCCCAGCTGAGCTAAACTTCCACAATAATGGAGCGGCCGACGAGGCTCGAACTCGCTACCTCCACCTTGGCAAGGTGGCGCTCTACCAGATGAGCTACGGCCGCAGATTCCATTGTGGCGCGCCGGGCGTTCCCGGCGACGTCGATTATTATACCGCAGCTTTCGCCTCTTGTCAACTGCAAATTTGCATTTTTTGAAAAAAGGGACGTTTCCGTCCCCCTACTGCGTACAAAGCTGCGGAAGCGTTCAAGTTTGCCGCGGCTGACGCGAAGAAATTTTAATTGCTTTCCTTTCTTAATATCGTTATAATTAAGATTGTCAAATCGTTGCTGAACTTTCGCGCCTGCCGCTTCGGGCTGCTGCACCGAGGAACAGGCGTGTTTTCATGCAGGGGAGAATATAGGAATAAGGAGCAAACGCAATGTACAAGATCACGGAAAAGGTGGCGCTGAACCCCACCGTTACAAAGATGGTCATTGAAGCCCCGCTCATTGCCAAAAAGGCAAAGCCCGGCCAGTTTATCATTGTGCGCCCGTTTGAAGACAGCGAGCGCATCCCCCTCACCGTCGCAGGCTATGACCGCGAGAAGGGTACTGTGGACATCATCTTCCAGATCGTCGGCGGCACCACCATGGAGCTGAACAGCCTCGAAGTGGGTCAGAGCGTCCACGACTTCGTCGGCCCGCTGGGCCGCGCTACCGAGGTGGAAGGCCTGAAGAAGGTCTGCGTCGTCGGCGGCGGCGTGGGCTGCGCCATTGCACTGCCCATCGCCCGTGAACTCCACGAGCAGGGCTGCGTCGTCCACAGCGTGGTCGGCTTCCGCAGCAAGGACCTGCTCATCCTCGAGGACGAGTTCAAGGCCTGCAGCGACGAACTGCGGATCATGACCGACGATGGCAGCTACGGCACCAAGGGCGTCGTCACCGCTGCCCTCGACGAGCTGGTGGCCGCCGGCAACCAGTACGACCTGGTCATCACCATCGGTCCGCTCATCATGATGAAGTTTGTGGTCAAGACCTGCCAGAAGCACGGCCTCAAGAGCATCGTCTCCATGAACCCCATCATGATCGACGGCACCGGCATGTGCGGCGGCTGCCGCCTGACCGTGGGCGGCGAGACCAAGTTCGCCTGCGTGGACGGCCCCGACTTCGACGGCGACCTCGTGGATTTCGACGAGGCAATGGCCCGCGGCACCATGTACCGCCCCTTTGAGGCCAAGGCCCGGGAAAAGGCCTGCAATCTGTTCAAGACTCAGGAGGGAATGTAAAATGGCTTTTAATATGGACCCCAAAAAGTGTCCCATGCCCACCCAGGACCCCAACGTCCGCAACAAGAATTTTGAGGAAGTGGCTCTGGGCTACACCGCCGAGATGGCCGTGAACGAGGCCAAGCGCTGCGTCCACTGCAAGAACAAGCCCTGCCAGACCGGCTGCCCCGTCGGCATCGACATCCCCGAGTTCATCGGCCATGTGGCCGAGGGTGACTTCGAAGCCGCCTATCAGGTCATCAATCGTTCCTCTTCCCTGCCCGCCGTCTGCGGCCGCGTCTGCCCGCAGGAGAGCCAGTGCGAGGGCAAGTGTACCCGCGGCATCAAGAACGAGCCCGTCGGCATTGGCCGTCTGGAGCGCTTCGTGGCCGACTGGCACCGTGAGAATGTCCACACTGCCCCCGTCGTGCCTGAGTCCAACGGCCACAAGGTCGCCATCATCGGCGCAGGCCCTGCCGGCCTGACCGCCGCAGGCGACCTCGCCAAGCTGGGCTATAAGGTCACGGTCTACGAGGCCCTGCACGTCGCAGGCGGCGTGCTGATGTACGGCATCCCTGAGTTCCGTCTGCCCAAGGCCATCGTCCAGCAGGAGATCGACGGCCTCAAGAAGATGGGCGTCGATTTCGAGTGCAACATGGTCATCGGCAAGGTGCTCACCATCGACGAGCTGATGGGTGAGTACGGCTATGAGGCCGTCTTCGTGGGTTCCGGTGCCGGCCTGCCCCGCTTCATGGGCATCCCGGGCGAGAGCCTAAAGGGCGTCTACTCTGCCAACGAGTTCCTGACCCGCTCCAACCTGATGAAGGCTTATCTGCCCACCAGCAAGACCCCATCCGCACCGGCAGGAAGGTCGCCGTCGTCGGCGGCGGCAACGTGGCAATGGACGCTGCCCGCAGCGCCCTGCGTCTGGGCGCTGAGACGGTCTACATCGTCTACCGCCGCGGCATGGCTGAGCTGCCTGCCCGTAAGGAAGAGGTCGAGCACGCCGAGGAAGAGGGCATTATCTTCAAGACCCTCTGCAACCCCGTGGAGATCCTGCCCGATGAGGACGGCTTCGTCAAGGCCATCACCTGCATCGAGATGGAGCTGGGTGAGCCGGATGCTTCCGGCCGCCGCCGCCCCATCGAGAAGAAGGGCAGCGAGTTTACGATGGACGTGGACACCGTCATCATGAGCCTGGGTACCAGCCCCAACCCCCTCATCCGCTCCACCACGCCGGGCCTCGAGACCAACAAGCACGGCTGCATCGTCACCGAGGGCGACGAGGGCAAGACCAGCCGCGAGGGCGTGTACGCCGGCGGTGACGCCGTCACCGGTGCTGCTACCGTCATCAAGGCCATGGGCGCAGGCAAGGCTGCCGCCAAGGCCATCGACGAGTACATCCAGAACAAGTAAACGATCCATATAGTAAAAGCAGGTCATCCCGCCGGGATGGCCTGCTTTTTGTTATCGGTAAAGATTTGCCGCCTCCGCGTTTTCCAGCGTCAGCAAGCGTATCTTCTTTTCGATGCCGCCCGCGTAGCCGGTCAGGCTGCCGTCGCTGCCCACCACCCGATGGCAGGGAACGATGATGGAAACAGGGTTATGCCCCACCGCGCCGCCCACAGCCTGCGCGGAGACGCGCTTTCCGCCGTTTATCTCCGCCAGCTGTTTTGCCAGTGCGCCGTAGGTCGTGGTCTGTCCGTAGGGGATCTGCAGCAGCAGCGCCCACACCGCCTGTCGGAAATCGGAGCCGATAAGATGGAGTTTCGGAGTAAAGTCCGGCTCCCGGCCTGAAAAATAGACGTCCAGCCAGCGGCAGGCGTCTCCCAGCACCGGCATCGTCCCCTCTTCATCCTCTGGAGGAAGCTTCGCCGCAAAATACTTCTGTGCCTCGAACCATACTCCGGTCATCCCTTCTTCGTCTGCTGCCAGCAATATCTTTCCCAGCGGCGAATCGTAATGCATCGTATCGATCATGGCGGTTCACCCCTTCCTTTTCGGCTTTTGGGTCGGCGCGTAGTCCTTGAGGCCCGGCACCGCGCCGCCTGCTGCCGCCCAGAGGTAGAGGCTGGCCACGCTGCAATAGGGACTGAACCGGCGGCGGTACTTTTCGAACAGTTTCCGGTCGATTTTTCGGTGGTGGTACACCATCCGCAGCCCACGCTGGATGGCGAGGTCGTCGTAGCTGAACACGTCGGGCCGCTGCATACAGAAGAGCAGTATCATCTCTGCCGTCCAGACGCCGACGCCTTTCAGGCTGCTCAGCTCCCGGATGGCCTCATCGTCCGGCCTCTGCCGGATGCCCTCAAGGTCAAATTCTCCGCTCTCGATTTTCCGGGCAAAGTCCGTAATGTATTCAGCCTTTCGGAAGGTCATACCGAAGCTCTGCAGCTTCTCAACCCCGGCTCCGAGGACGGCAGCGGCATCCACCACACCGAACTCGTCCTGCATCCGCTTCCAGATGGTCGCCTGCGCCTTCGTGGAGATCTGCTGGCCGACGATGTGGTGTACCACCGCTGAAAAGAGGTCGGTATCCACTTCCCTCTCGATGTGTCCCGCCTGTGCGATGACCGCCGCCATCCGCTCGTCTCTTGCGCTCAGATACGCCGTTTCCGTTTCGCCGTATTGGAAATACATACGAGCCCTCCTTCTTTCTATACAACCTTTCGTTTGCTTATCAGTTGTTGATTTGATTATAACAGAACGTACGAAGTTTTGCAATATAAAAGCGCTCTGCCAAAAAGCAGGGCGCTGAAGGTTTGTTGGCAAGCCTATTCTTGGACGTTCAGGATGCGGCTCTCTTTTAAATGATAACCCTGCTTTTTATCGGTACGGTGTACAGATCACTTACATTCCTTCTTCATAGCAGAATAGCCGATGAGAACGGTCCACACATAGGCGCAGGTCTTGGGGATCATCAGCATCCCGATCATGGGGATGGCATTGGCCCAAAGAACAACGGGAATGTAGAAACCGAAGCTCAGCACAATGGTCAGCCACATCCAGCGGAAAGCCGAGTCGTTATGCTCCTTGGCGCTGCGGTAGAACAGCACGATGATCAGCAGGCCCATCAGTGCAAAAGGAATGTTACGGTAAATGCCCCAGGACAGCGGGGATCCGTCGCTCAGCCACTGGTTCTGCGGCATCATGCACAGGATAACACGCACAGCAGCCAGACCGTAGATGGCGGCAGTCAGGCCATTGCTGCCCTTGACCCGGTAGCGCTCACGCCAGACATAGTACAGCAGCACATAAAAGACTGTCATTGTCACAGAGGTGATCCACTTCCCCAGACCCAGGGGAACGGTAAAGTTTTCAAGACCCGTGGTGCATAGAGCCAGAGCACGGGGAATCAGATGGAACGAGTCGCCGGCACCCAGAACGACAGCCATCAGACCGAACAGCTTGAACTGGTGGCTGCCCTTGCAGCCGCGGATCATCAGGATACCGATGGTGATGACGGATACCAGATACACCGCATCAAAAACAGTTTCTACGATTGCTTGCATAGTTGATTGCTCCTTGTTGATAGATCAAATTGATTGTAACACTGCATTTTTTGCAGGGTCGTCCTAGTTTTTACGGTCATCAGGGGCTTGTTTGGCATAGCTGCATCCAAAGCGCAGGATATTGAAGCTGGCAGTGTTCCACACAAGGCAGGCAAGCCGCAGCAGGATACTGCGATGAACTTTCCTATGAGCATCCCCTTTGAGTGAACAGTGTTCAATTTGGACGTTATAAAATTCCCACAGCAGTGTGGGAAGAAAATGCGGTCAATATAAGGTTCTGCGCACGATCTCCAGCACAGCGGCGGGGTCGTAGTCCTGCCGCAGCAAAGCAGACAGCATAAGCGAAAACAGAACATCGGCAAATTTTTCAACGGTGAATTGCTCATTAAAAGCGCCCGGACGGATCTTGGCATCCTGTTGCAGCACCGTACACAGACCGTTTAAGATATGGTGCCAGATTCGCTGCATGTGCCGTTTGCCATCGGCCTTCTCCTCCTGCATAAAGCCGAGAGAGTGCAGTGTGAAGAATCCGGGATACTGCTCATAGCCGTAGGCCATGCGCTCGTACATCCATTTGACACAGGTCTGCACGTCCTGAAATACGGCCTCGTCCTGCGGGCGGTGGAAAATTTCGCACCAGACGCTCTCGACCGTGGCGCTGATAAGCTCAGCTTTGGAGTCATAATAGTTGTAGATCGAGCCAACCGAGACCCCGCATGCCGAGGCGACAGAACGGATGCTGACTGCCGCCCAGCCCTTTTCCCGGATAAGCTCACGGCTGTTTTTTAAAATCTCTTCCTTGGAGGTCACGATCGTATTCATGTAGTCACCCTCAATATGAACAATGTTCATTTTTATTATACTGCCCATTCCCACTTTGTCAAGGGGATTTCATAAGTCGCGGGCCGGCTGGAAGCTCTGGCTTTCCCAGGGGAAAAGGAACCGTGATACTGGTTTGATCCTGCCTCGGGTGTTATTTTTTCTGTTGCTTTGGACGCGAAAAAGCCCCGCCTTCAAGCGAAAAATCTTGAAAGCAGGGCTGTTTTTATACGTTGTTCTGTTCTATTTTTGAGGAGCTCAAAAGCCGGAAGGCAGATTTTATTACTCGAGCTCGCCAAGCGGAAACGCACTCTAAACTTTTTTGTATAGACCGTTTGATTCCATTTGGCTTTATTTGATACCAATTATCCCAATCCTATGGGGTATCCGACTTTCTGCTATCAAAAAGCTATCAGGGGATGCTATCAACGTAAGTGGTTCTCAGTTTTTTGTCTACGCTCATTGCAAAAGTGAAATACTACTTCTTATTTCATTCCACAATCGTTGCCTAATCTCAACCGCTGTATTTATTGAGACAATTCCGAATGAAGTTATTGGTCGATATGTAGAAGCTAATTGTGAATTATGATACTTCCAAATTGCGTTTTCGCTACCATTAACTCTCCCTTGCAGGATCCAAACCATTTTGGGGGGGGCGCTACTTCGAGAGGCAACGCTTATTTCACAGGAGTATTTACGAATAACCTCGGGCAAACTATGCTTTTTGATATTTGCTCTGGATGAGAACTTTGCATCAAATATCGCATACTCTTCGTCATCCTCAGAAGAAGCAAATTTCAACACAAAGTCCGGTGTGTAATAGTCCGGATTTCCTGCAGGTGGTTTCGTTGTTTTAAAAAGCGTGAGATCGTTTTCAAATTGAACCGCACTTATAACCGGTTGATAGTACAGTGTGGCAGTTACTTCACCATTGCTAAGTAGATAAGTATTTGCAACATCCTTTTCGTTTTGATAATGCTCATCCGCTGAGACATAGTCAAATTTGAAAACAGGTTCTTTGACATTTGCCTTTTGATATCCGTTGTCAGCTAAAAGTTTCAGAAGCCGTAGCAGGCAATAATACTCAAAGAGTTTATCCAAAGTCTTTACTTGCAGAATTAGCCGCTCTTTTTCTAAGCTATACTCCCCGTACCGGAACCAACGAACTATAATTTCGAACACTTGTGCATAAGGCTTAATCTCGCAAAAAGTGTTTGTTTTTCGCGGCAAGGTATTCAGTACTAACGGTTGGACATCAAATAATGATGAATACTGTTTGCCCACACTCTGAAGTGTGTCGATTAAGCAATCGAGCTTTTTCAATAGTAGCCTGCAAAATGAAATTTGCAAGGACTTGATCGTAATAATTGGTGCACGGTACTCTTTTGGAAAACTACCGTGAATTCTTGAAATAACGCGCTCCTCATTCAAAACGTCTCTATCAAATTCTGCAGAAACCTGCTTTGCGTTTAGCAATGCTGTGTTCAAAAAGCCGATGATAACTCTGTTTTCATAAACATTCCAGCTTTTTTCGGCTTGCATCTGTTCTGACTTGATATGGTAAGAAGTTTTTACCGTGAAACTGAATCCCGCTTGTATATGGAACAGCAGCTAACTGATCTGCGTTCTGCAATATCCAATTAAAACTATCACGAGAAACTTGCTTCACTTTTTCATATGGTACAAGCACTTCGGTACGCTTTATTGTGTGCTTGCCTTGTGTTTTGAAGTATGCAAAGTTGTTCTTATAACACGCAATTACTTGTTCCAATAATTGAATATAAGAACTGAGAGATTTATACGCATGCTTATTCCACTCTCCTGTATACAAGCTATTGTTTGTGCCTCGGTCTGCATTGGAAAAAATCCACTCTCCTACTTGTGTATCATCAAAGGTTGGCCGTCAGGAATGCCCAGCCCCGCACTGTGGCCTGTTGCTCCATCCGTACCGCCCAGACTGCCGCCAGCAGTAGATTCATCCCCGGCCCGGCGGCAGCCAGCCCGAAGAGCTGCGCCCTGCGCAGGGATTCTCTCGGAACCCGCAGGCAGAAGCCTGTCATCGTCACATCGACACGGGGGAGCTTCCGGAGCATCATCCCGTAGGCCAGCAGATGACCCATCTCATGGAGAAAGGCCGCCCACAGCCCGGCCCGCAGAAATCCGCCCGCGTCCATCCAGAGCAGAATGTACAATACCCCGCAGAGCAAAAGCGGATCCCGGAAGGTCAGCGGCCCCAGCCGGATGCTGTGATGGAAGGGGCGGGTTGGGGAAGAACAACTTCAGGGATTCTTTTTTCTCTCTCATTCCATCCTGTGCATTCTTCATTTGTTCACTCCCCCATCTCCTCCATTTTAAGTTCAAGTTTTCAGAAGTTTATGCAGGCAGGAATGCAAATAGCCCTCCCGGTTATTTGAAATAACCAAGAGGGCCAAAATTGTTTTTATCAACTATAAATCATTTCTGGTTCTGCCGCAGAATCATTCTTCCTCTGTGTCAAATTCCAGATAAGCACCCTTCATCGGGCTGGCTGCATGTTCGCTGAACAGCCGCAGGGTTCCGTTCTTATAACGGCGGGCTTTGGGCTTCCATGTAGCTCTGCGTTCCTTCAGGATCTCGTCCATCTCCTCCGGCGTTTTCGGCTGTCCTTTGACGCCGATGATGTTAAGCTTTCGCTCCGGAATATCGATCTCGATCAAGTCACCTTCCGCTACCAGAGCGATGGGACCGCCCGTCTGCGCCTCCGGGCTGCAGTGGCCGATCACCGGGCCAGTAGAAGCTCCGGAAAAACGTCCGTCTGTGATCAACGCGATCGAGCGGCCCAGCTCCTTGTCCGAGCTGATGGCCTCGCTGGTATAGAACATCTCCGGCATACCGCTTCCCTGCGGCCCTTCATACCGGATAAACACGGCGTCACCTTTCTCGACTTTATGGTGGAGGACCGCATCCAGACATTCTTCCTCACTATTGAACGGGCGGGCACGGAGCACCGCGCGGAACATTTCCCTCGGGCAGGCCGTATGCTTGATCACGGCTCCTTCAGGTGCCAGATTGCCCCGCAGAATTGCGATACTGCCATCTTCACCGATCGGCTGACTTGCCGGACGGATGATATCACTGCGGGTCAACTTCAAACCACAGCGGGCGTTTGCCTCATCCAGAAGCTGCTGGCAATGCTCGTAGAATCCATTCTTTTTGAGGTCTTCCAGATTTTCGCCCAGCGTTTTTCCGGTAACGGTCATGGCGTCAAGATGGAGAACATCACGGATCTCTTCCATAATTGCAGGAACACCGCCCGCATAATAGAAGAACTCTGCGGGCCAGCGGCCTGCCGGACGAATATCCAGCAGATATTTTGCGCCGCGATGGAGCCGGTCAAACGTGTCACCATCGATCTGGATCCCGAACTCGTGCGCGATCGCAGGCAGATGCAGCAGTGCGTTCGTCGAACCCGAAATTGCCGCATGGACCAGAATTGCGTTTTCAAAACTATCCATCGTAACAATGTCGCTGGGACGGATTCCCTTATAGGCCAGTGCGACTGCCTGACGCCCCGCACGATGCGCATAGCTGACAAGATCCGGACTGGTCGCCGGCAGCAATGCACTTCCCGGGAGCGCAAGACCCAGAGCCTCCGCCATGATCTGCATGGTCGAAGCGGTTCCGATAAAACTGCACGCACCACAGCTCGGGCAGGCGTTCTGCTTTGCCCAATCCAGCTTTGACTCGTCAATTTCGCCACGCTCATACTTCGCGCTGTAAATTCCCAATTGTTCCAGCGTCAGCAGTTCCGGGCCTGCCCGCATGGTTCCGCCCGTAACAACGACCGACGGGATATTGACCCGTGCCAGACCCATCAGGTTTGCCGGCATTCCCTTATCACAGCTGGCAATAAAGACGCCTCCGTCAAATGGGGTCGCATTGGCGTGGATCTCGATCATATTCGCGATCATCTCACGGCTTGCAAGGCTGAAATTGATGCCATCGGTTCCCTGACTTTCACCATCACAGATATCGGTGCAGTAATACCGGGCACCATGCCCGCCCGCATCCTGAATTCCCTTGCAGGCAGCTTCGACCAGTTTGTCCAGATGTCCGCTTCCCGGGTGGCTGTCGCCAAAGGTGCTTTCCACGATGATCTGCGGCTTTGAAAGTTCCTCCGGCTTCCAGCCGGTCCCCAGCCGCAGCGGATCCAGCTCTGGTGCAAGTCTGCGCATTTTCTGACTGATCAGTTCCATGATTTAACCTCCCAAATACAGATCCCGGACCCTCGGGTTGCTTGCCAGCTGCTTGGCATCGCCGCTCAGCTGTACTGCGCCGGTCTCAATGACATAGGCCCGGTCCGCAGTCTTCAACGCAAGGCGGGCATTCTGTTCGATCAGAACGATCGTGACGCCTTTTTCATGGTTCAGTTTCCGGATCGTTGCAAAAATGTCGTTGACAACGATCGGCGCAAGACCCATCGAAGGTTCGTCCAGCAACAGAAGCTTCGGCTTTGCCATGATCGCCCGTCCCATTGCCAGCATCTGCTGCTCACCACCGGAAAGGCTTCCGCCCTTCTGATCTCTGCGCTCTGCCAGCCGGGGGAACAGCTCATAGACTTCATCCAGTTCCGGCTGGATGTTATCGCCCTTCTTCCGACTATACGCACCCATCAGCAGGTTTTCGTGTACCGTCATATCACTGAAGATCTGGCGGCCTTCCGGGACCTGAATCACGCCACGCTCCACGATCCCTGCGCTGTCGATTTTTCCGCCCAGCTTCTCACCTTTGAAAGCAATGCTTCCCTTATAGGGCATCAATCCGGAGATGCAGCTGAGCAGCGTCGTTTTTCCTGCGCCATTTTGGCGCCGACGATCGTGACGATCTCTCCTTCGTACACTTCCAGACTGACAGATTTCAATGCCACGATGCTGCCATAGGACGCAGCAACATTTTCCACCTTCAGCAACGGTTCGCTCATTCAGCATCCTCCTCTTCTTTACCCAGATAGGCTTCAATGACGCGCGGATCATTCAGAGCGGTCTTGGGATCACCATCACAGATTTTCTGTCCATGATCCAGAACGGTAATGCTATCCGAGATATCCGAAACAAATTTCATGTCATGTTCCACCAGCAGGACGGTCACGCCCATATCCCGCATCCGGAAGATCAGGCGGCTCAACTCCGCGCTTTCCGTGCTGTTCATACCTGCGGCAGGCTCATCCAGCATAATGATCTTGGGTTTGCTGTTCAGCGCACGCGCAATTTCAAGGATACGCTTTTTGCCATACGGAAGTCCGGATGCCGACTGCATTGCCAGATCTGCCATACCAACAAATTCCAGTGTCTGCATCGCATTCTCGTAGCATTCTTTCTCTGCCTCGCGGCTGCGGCGGGTCCGCAGAACACTGCCCAGCATACTGCTGCCTGTACGGGTGTGTGCGCCGACCATGACATTCCGTACGATGTTCATATTTTCAAACAGAAGGATATTCTGGAATGTACGGGCAATGCCCCGGGCAGTGACCTGATGCGCCTTCAGTTTGGTGATGTCTTCCCCGTCAAAGGTAACGGTTCCGGAGGTCGGCGTATAGATGCCCGATACAATATTGAAGAAGGTGGTCTTGCCCGCACCGTTCGGCCCGATCAACGCATGGACTTCACCCTTCTGGATTTCCATGTCAACATCGTTGACAGCCTTAAGTCCGCCAAACTGCATCGTAACATGGCTTGCCTGCAAAAGAACTGCCATCGTTTATTCCCCTTTCTTTGCAGCCACAGGCTTTTGTGCCCGCTTACGCGCTGCGTTTTCAATTGCGATGCGAATAAAGCCATAAATACCGCCCGGCATGAAGATGACCGAAAGGATGATCACCAGACCGTAAACAAAGTCCAGATGGTTTGCGAACGGACGGAGCAGTTCCGGCAAAGTGGTGATGGTAAGCGTACCGAGGACCGGGCCCCAGAGGGTTCCCATACCGCCGACGACGGTCATTGCCAGAGTCGAGATGCTGACCTTCGAGAACATATCCGCGCTCAGGTAGCTGTTTGTGACAGCGTAAAGGACACCTGCCAGACCTGCCAGCGCGCCGGAGATTCCGCAAACCAGAAATTTAAGCCGGGTGATATCCACGCCCATGGCAGAAGCCGCAATCGGTGCGCTGCACATTGCCTGCATTGCACGGCCGGTCTTGGACCGGACCAGACGGTAACAGAACAGGAAAACCAGAAGCAGGACAGCCAGAGAAATATAGTAGAATTGCCAGTTGCGCAGTTTTACGCCGAAGAAACTCCACTTCGCAATGGCGGGAATGCCGGTGGCACCGCCCGTCAGCCAGCCTTCGTTCACGATAAAGGTCGAGACTGCTTTGTAAAATCCGACCGTTGTCATCGCAAGAAAGATCGCGTTCAGTTTACAGCACGCCGCACCCAGAAGCAGCCCGGCCGCAAAGGACATCAGGACTGCCGCAATCACGGCCAGAAGGAAATGTACGCCATAATACTTGTTGAGGATTCCGTAAGTATACGCGCCGATCATCATAAAAGCCGCGTGTCCCATTGAGATCTGGCCGGTATAGCCCAGAAGCAGATTCAGGCTGCAGCACATGATGCCGAAATAGCAGTAAGAGCAGAGAATATTGATCAGATAGTTGTTATCGATGCCCAGCACCAACGGTGCAGCTACCGCACAAAGGATCAGCACTCCGATCGTGATTTTAGTCGAACGTGAAACCGTATTCATGCTGCCGCCTCCTTACACCTTCGTGATCGATTTCTTGCCCAGAATACCCTGCGGACGGCAGAACAGAACAATCACAAGGATCACAAACGAGAATACATCTTTATATGCCGTAGAAATATACAGACTGCACAGCGACTCCACGATACCCAGCAGCACGCTGCCAAGCATAGCACCCGGGAGACTTCCGAAGCCGCCCATGACTGCTGCGGTCATCGCCTTGTTGCCAAATGTCGTGCCCATGGAATATTTTACGGAGTAGATGGGACCCATCATAACACCGGCCACCGCTGCGAGGCAGGCTGCGATCACATAAGTTGCCATAATGATCGTCGGGGTCCGGACACCCATCAGGCTGGCCGCCTTACGGTTCATGCTGACCGCAGTCATCGCGCGGCCGGTTTTGCTGTACTTCATAAAAACGGTCAGTGCGATCATAAGGACTGCACAGATCAGAATGATCAGAAGGTTCTGTGCCGTGATCACCAGACCGCCGATCGAGAAGTTTTTCTGCGGGAAGATATTATCACTGCGGACAACATCCGAACCCCAGATATCACGGACGATCTCCTGTACCACATACTGCATACCCAGAGTCGCCATCAGAAGCGACATTGAGGGCCGGTTATACAGCGGGCGGTAGGCCAGACGTTCCAGCACCAGCATCAGGATACTGGTAAAGAGAGCTGCTCCGGCAAATGCGATCACCACGGGGAGTTTCATCCGTGTGAAGAGGGTCAGGCCAACGAACGCGCCCACCATATAGAACTCGCCCTGCGCAAAGTGGCCCATTTTTAATGTACTATAAATCACACTGTATCCCAAAGCGATCAGCGCGTACACACAGCCTTGTGCCAAGCCGCCAAATACAGCCTGAAAGAACGTAACCACAATATCACTCCATTTCTATAAAAATACCCGCCAGCCGCCGGGATTACGCCGAGGGACTGGCGGGATTTCAGATATTACTGTTGCTTGCTTTTACAGGCTCCACTCGACCTTGCTCATCTCAAAGTCACTGTTCCAGACACCAATGTTCATCTGTCCCAGACCGACGCCGTTATCAAATGCACCGAAATCAAAATGACCCTGCACACCATCGAAGGTCGCCTTGCGCAGCGCAGCATTGAGGTTCTTATTGAAGTCCTTGCTTTCCGGATCCTGCGCGCCCATATCATTCAATGCAGTTGTCACATGGAACACAGCGTCCACGACACGAGCCGGGACATCCGTCAGAGCGTCGCCGGTAGAGATGTAGCCAGAATACTTCTCCGTAATCCGGGGCTGCAGCTTGTTCTCCGGATCCGGGATATAACCAACCGGGAAGACAACACCATCGATGTCCTGTGCGGACCAGGTCGTCAGCATCTGGTTCTGAGCCAGATTGGTGCCACCAGCAAAGAAGATATCATCACCACAATACTGGTGCATCGCTGTGTAGCAGAGCTGGCCGTTTGCCTGATTCAGGCCCCAGTAGATCACACAGTCCGTACCTGCGTTCTTTGCATTCAGTGCAACCGAGGTATAGTCCGTATCTTCATTGGACATCTGCTCATGGGTTGCCAGATCCATCCCATAGGCTTCCTTCAGATACCGCTCAATCTCCTTGGCCGCCGTCATACCGCCCTCGGTATTGATATTGATGAGGGAGATGTTCTTATAGCCCAGATAACCGACCAGGTAGTCGATCAGCGTGTCGCCCTGCACAAGGTCCGTACCGGTCTCGATGCACAGGTACTCCCAGCCCTGAGAAACCGAAGCCGGACCGGAAACAATGCCCAGCAGCGGGGTCTGTGCATCCTCGAAATACTGGCCGTCTGCAAGGATCATCGTCGTCAGCATATGGCCGATGGAAACATTGCATCCGTACTGATCCAGCGCAAAGGTTGCGGCGGTCGGCGCGCCATCCGTGGTTCCCTTATCATCGATATACTCGAACTCCAGCTCATAGTCCGGGAGCATATTGTCCTCTGCAATGACATCGCTGGCCGCCTGAATTGCTGCCTGATACTGTGCATAGAACTGCTGGCTTTGGCCGGACATCGGGCACATGACGGCAACCTTGACGATCTTCTTGGTCCCATCACCTGCTGCGGCGGAAGCAGTTGCCGAACCAGTGGAAGAAGCAGCCGTGCTGCTGCCGGAAGAAGATCCTCCACAGGCGGTCATTGCTCCGACTGCTGCCATGGCACCACAGATGGATAAGAAATTACGGCGAGAAATCTTTTTCATGTTAGTACCCTCCTTCGCTAACATTCCATTGTGCGGGGTATTTTACGATTCTTCTCTTTTTTGGCGTACGCTGTTTGAATGTTCGACATGGCTTCGTCTCTCTTTTGTGACATCGTACGTCTTACGTCGAACATATTATCTCATTTTGTCTCTATTTTGTCAACATCAATCCATTTGATTCGTGTGATATCACAAAACCCACTTTTCGATTTTCGTCATTTTGACCATCTTTTCACATTTTTGATCCCTGAAATTTACTAAAAATTTGTTGAAACACGGTTTTGAACCTCCAAAAAATCACTGTTCTGCATAAAAAAGAACCGCCGTATGTCTGCGTCGGAGGATCCCCCTCTCCCAGAACAATACAGCAGTTCTCCCTGAAACAGGCTGTGGCCTGTATCTTATTCTATCGTATTCTTAAATGTCTTTTTCCTCTTGTGCAAGCTTCTGATGGATGCAGTCCCAGTTATATTTCAAATGCTGCTGCATCGCCTCCCGTGCCTTCTCCGGGTCATGCGCCGCAATTCCGTCCGCAATTGCACGATGTGTCTCGATCGTTTCCTGCAGCAGAGCGCTATGGGTCATTGCGATCAGCATATCCACGCTCCGGTTGATCACAGGAATGATCTTCGGCACAACAATATTTTTGCTTGCCTGCGCAATTGCCACATGAAATCGGATATCCTCTTCCAGATGCGGCGCATCCTGACAGATCAGACGCTCGACGCGATCGCAAAGGTCGTAGATCTCGCGGATATCCTCCAGTGTTGCTTTGCGCGCAGCCTGTTCCGCGATCCACGGCTCGATCACCATTCTGATTTCCAGCAGATCCAATCCCAGCTTTTGCTGGTCCTGCTCATAGTTGAATCCAAACGGATCCTCCACAATTCCCGGGTTCTGGGTCACAAAGGTACCTTTTCCTCGTTGGATCGTAAGGATATTCCTCGCGACCAACTGTTTTACAGCCTCTCGTATCGTACCGCGTCCAACCCCAAGCTCCTGCGCCAGATCAAATTCATTGGGCAGGCGGTCGCCTTCTTTCAGCTCCCGTTCCTGAATCAGCTGTGCGATCTGCTCGGCGACACGTTCCGCCAGAGGCTGATTTTCTTTTTGTACCGCATTAAACATTTCACATTCTCCAATCTCCTGCCGGATTGTCTCTCTCCAAAGACAATTTCGTCTTATGACGTCCGACGTCTTTCTTTTAACTTAGAGTACCATTCATTTTAGGAATTGTCAATCAATCTCATCAACTTTGTTTTTCAGATCAGGTCTTGAAATCCGCCGTACAGATGTGATATAGTAAAGTCATGGCTTCGTCTTTCTTCCAATGGAAGAGAGGTTTCTGATGAAAAATACAATGATTCCGGATTCGATCTGGATAAATGCCCACATTCAGACTATGGATGATTCTCTTCCCTCAGCGCAGGCTTTTGCCGTTGCCGGGGGAAGGATCACTGCGCTTGGCACCGACGATGAGATCCTTTCGCTCCGTGGCCCGCAGACAGAGATCCATGATCTGGAGGGGCATTTTGTTTACCCCGGATTTATCGAAGGCCATATGCACCTTCCGATGTATGGTGACAGCCTGCTGACCCTGCCCGTCCGGGATCGCTCCCGGCAGAAGATCCTTGAAATGGTTCGTCAGCGCGTTGCACAGTCTGCTCCCGGCGAGTGGATCGTCGGCGGAATGGGTTGGAACAACGAAGTCTGGGACGATCCTTCCTATCCTTCTGCGCTTGAACTGGACGCAGTCGCGCCTCAGAATCCGGTCCTGCTTCCCCGGATGGACGGCCACATGATCTGGGTCAACCATCGTGCTCTGGAAGCCGCCGGAGTGACCGAACAGACCCCTGATCCAGAGCACGGAGAATTTATGCGGAACCCCGACGGCACACTTCTGGGCTGCGTCACAAATGAGGCCGCTGAACAGGTCAAAGCGTTTGTTCCGGAAAAGACCGCCTTACAGAGAAAAGATGCTCTGCTTGCCGCACAGCAGCAGCTTCTTCAATACGGTGTAACCAATGTGAACGACATGGGCACCTCCCTTGAAGATGTTCACGACCTGAAAGCATTGTACGAAAGCGGCGAGTATAAGCTCCGCTTTCACGGCGCGCTTCGTTACGCACTCGGGCCTGACGCCCCTGCGGACGAAAAGGCTTATCTTGCTCAGTGTCCGGAAATTGATCTCTACAACGGTCATTTTACCGTCCGGGCCTGTAAGCTTCTCGGCGATGGCGCAGTCGGTTCCCAGAGTGCGTGCCTGAAGCAGGATTATTCCGATCGTCCGGGACATCGCGGTGTCAAAATGCGCACGGATTCCGAGCTGTACGCCTGTGTACGGGAAGCGGCAGAACATGGAATACAGATGATCATCCACGCAATCGGTGATGATACCATCGATCAGGTTCTCCGGGTCTACCAGCAGGTTCTGCAGGATGTTCCGACGCCGGATCACCGTTGGCACATCGAGCATTTCCAGACAGTTGACGGCGATCAGCCTGAGCGTGCCCGGGAGCTTGGTGTCTGGCCCAGTATGCAGCCCCTTCATGCGCCGAACAGCGCGTCCATGGCACTTCGCCGTCTCGGGCCAGATCGCGCCAGCCGCGCGTACGCCGGCGGTCTTGTCCTGCGAAAGATCGGGCATATCTCGTGGGGATCGGATGCACCCGTCGCCACGCCTTCCCCTCTGAGCGGAATGCACGCTGCTATTACGCGAACAAACGACAAACTTCTTCCCAAGGGAGGATTCTTCCCGGAGAATGCCGTGACCCCAGAAGAGGCCCTGCTGGGGTATACCCGTTGGGGTGCGGAGGCTCAATTTACAGAGAAGGAATGCGGTACCCTGAGCGTCGGCAAATATGCTGACTTTGTCGTGCTGGATCAGGATCTGCTGAAAACCGCTTCGGAGGTTCCGGATGATCTGCTGAAACTCCGTGTCCTGATGACGGCCATCGATGGATGCCCCGTCTATAGGGCAAAGAACTGAGCAGGAGGTTCTGTTATGAGATCGTTTCCCTACCCCATTCCGGAGGAGAAGAAAGTCCGGGTGATCCTTGATACCGATTGCGCCTGTGAAGCTGACGACCCGTATGCGATCGTACACGCACTCCTGAGTCCCAAGATCTCCGTGACCGGGATCTGCGCAGAGCATTTTGCCGACCGTTTCGGCCCTGACAGTATGGAGGAAAGTTATCGTGAGATCCTCCACGTTCTGGATCTTGCCGGACTGAATGGGCAGGTACCGGTTTTCCGCGGAAGTCCCTGCGCACTGTCCGACGAAACCACTTCCTCTCCTTCCCCTGCATCGCAGTTCATTATTCAGGAGGCTCTGCGGGATGATCCCCGCCCGCTGTTTATCGCCGGACAGGGTGCTCTGACAAATATCGCGTCTGCCCTGCTGGAAAAGCCTGAAATCGCTGACCGCTTCACTCTGGTCTGGATCGGCGGCGGTACCTATCCGGACGGCGAGTCGGAGTTCAATGCGGAAAACGATATTGCTGCCGCCAACGTCCTGTTTGGCTCTGCGGTAGAGCTCTGGCAGGTTCCGAAGAATCTGTATTCCAAGATGACCGTTCCATTCAGCGTCCTGCACGAGAAGGTCGCCCCCTGCGGAGAAATCGGACAGTACCTCTTTCAGCGGGTCATCGATACAAATTATAAGTTTGTGTCCTGGATCAAACGTCCCGGATATACTCCGGCCGCAGTTGCGGCATCCTACCCCGGCGGAGAAATGTGGATCTTGGGGGACAGCCCTGCCATCGGCCTGATCCTGTTTGACGAACGGTATTCCTTTGTCTATCGCCCCGCCCCTCGTTTTACGCCGGATTCCCGTTATCTGCCCGCTCCCGACCCACAGCGTCTCATCCGCGTTTATACCGAGATCGACCGGGAATTCATCCTGAGTGATTTCTATGCAAAGCTCCGCTGGCATTTTGGCGCGGACCCCAAATAAGATTTGCTCGATAAAATTCGCCCGTGGCTTTATGGCAAGAGTTTCTCATCCAGAACTTCCGCCGGGTCACGGGCATTTCCATGCGACCAGAGTTCAAAGTGGAGGTGCACGCCGGTGGCTCGTCCGGTCTGGCCGACGGTTCCGATGATCTGGCCGGCACCCACGACCTCGCCGGGGCGGACAAAGAGGTATTGCAGATGCGCGTAGACGGTTTCCTGTCCATTTTCGTGGCAGAGGCGCAGGACGTTGCCGTAACTGGTACTCATCCGGGCCTGTGACACCACGCCGTCCATCACCGCAAGAACGGGTGTCCCCTCCCCGCAGGCAAGGTCGATCCCACGGTGAAACGTCTTCTGCCCGGTGAAGGGGTCCTCCCGCCAACCATACGCATCGGACACACGCCAGCCGCTGCTTTCCAGCGGGAAGCGGCAGCTCTGCGCTTTCCCGGCCCGCGCGGTCAGGCCCGCCATCCCGATCAGGATCGCCAGCAGCAATGCCGCCACGACCCGGCGGTACGGCCGTTTTGCCGTTCTGTTCTGCTTTATCCGCATTTGGTTCCCTCCCCGTTTTCCGCAGTTTATGCGATTGTTGAAGAAAATAGCCTTCGGGATGTTCCCCGGGTACACAAAAAGACCCTCAGCCATCTGGCCAAGGGTCGCACGCCGGTATTTTTCAATCCGTTCATCTGCCCCGCCGGGCGGGACGGTCAATGAAGATCCACAAGATACATTTTCTGGTAAAGAGGTTCCACTGACGGGTTTTCCAGAATCAGCAGGCGGAGTTTTTGTCCAGCCCGCCTGCGTAACCGGTCAAACTTCCCTGCTGACCCACGACACGGTGGCAGGGTACAAGGATGGACACGGGGTTATGCCCCACTGCGCCGCCCACTGCCTGCGCCGACACCCGCCTGCCGGTCTCCGCTTCCAGCTGCTTTGCCAGCGCACCGTAAGTGGTCGTTTTGCCGTAAGGGATCTTCCGCAGCAGTTCCCAGACCGCCCGGCGGAATGCCGTCCCTTCCAGATGCAGCCGCGGCATGAAATCCGGCTCCTGACCGGAGAAATAGAGATCCAGCCAGCGGCACGCGCTTTCCAATACCGGCGGCAGAGCGGTTTCCTCGTTTTCCGGGGCAACGCCTTCCGGAAGGTATTTCTGCCCCTCAAACCATGCCCCGGTCAGACCCTCTTCATCGACCGCCAGCAGCATCCTGCCAAGAGGGGATTTGTACTCAGTTGTGCGGGTCATGGCGTCACATCCTTTCACATTGCGTGAAACAGAAAGCTTTCAGAAGAATTCTTTTTGATCGCTCTTGCGACAAACAGCGTAAGAGCCGTGGCGGAACTTCCATCCTTCTCCCACGGTTGTTTCTTTTCGTTTTTCAGTATACCAGATCTTTCGGCTCCTTTCAATCGTCCTGTACGGAGCACGCACCGGAACTTTACGGACACTGTTCCGCTGACAACAAGAAATCCCGTCCCGGAAAGCGGATATGCTCCCGGGGCGGGATAAGATTATTTTATGGTGAATTTAATCTGTATATCGTCGAATTTTACTCCAATTCGGTAAGTTCAATTTCTTACTAAACAAATTTGTTTAGTAAGACTGTTTTTTGTAGGTTGCATTTCCATGAGGTTGCTGTGGTAGATGTGGCTTGCTGATTTTTTAGTATCAGGATAGTATCACGCAACCAGTGGGATCTCTGGGAGTATTATAGCCGATGATTCATCCAAAATCAAGGATAATTCCATCATTCATCCTGAAGGCTTAAAATGTCTCCCAAGCAAATATAGGTTTGAATAATGCACCGGGTCGCATCTTGTCTTGTCACCTCATGATGAACACCCTTGCATTGCAAGTCCGTCAGATTATCCATCCAATCCAGTAGATAAATCACATTGCTTCCAACCATACTTTTAGAGGGGCTCTTATCTTCCAGCTTTTCAATCACCGCTGAAAGTTTATTTTTATAGTGCTCTCCACTAACGTCAATTTCCTTTCCAGATTTTGTTTTATACTTTTTCTCTTCGTATCCCGGAAAGTATT
>ENA-OQCU01000195-OQCU01000195.1-human-gut-metagenome-genome-assembly--contig:-NODE-195-length-32604-cov-3.607414_pt1 | contig 32604 bp, 27 predicted proteins | sample MGYA00242504_ERZ504590 | MGnify/ENA primary metagenome ERZ504590 (study PRJEB26092, sample SAMD00036318) | human gut metagenome | host: Homo sapiens | study: EMG produced TPA metagenomics assembly of... | reverse complement strand
GCAGGCATTGGAGCCCGGAGCAGATAGCCAACCGGCTGAGGCTGGACTTCCCGGATAATGGGGATATGCACGCGAGCGTCGAGACGATCTACCAGGCCATCTACCTGCAGGCCAGGGGCGAACTCAAACAGGAGCTGAAACGCGCCATGAGGCAAGGCCGGGCCAAGCGCAAGCCACAGGGCGACGGCGGGCGCAGACCCCGGTTCCGCGAGCCCATGGTCATGATCAGCGAACGGCCGGCCGAGATAGAGGACCGCGCCGTGCCCGGACACTGGGAGGGCGACCTGATCACCGGCGCCAAGAACCAAAGCGCCATCGGCACGCTCGTCGAGCGCACCACCAGGTTCACGATCCTGCTGCGCCTGCCCGACGGGCACGACGCCGAGCACGTCCAGCAGGCCATCATCGACAAGATGCAGCACCTGCCCAAACTCCTGCGCAACAGCCTGACCTGGGACCAGGGAAGCGAGCTCGCCCTGCACAAACGGATCACCACGGCACTGGACATGGCCGTCTACTTCTGCGACCCGCACTCCCCGTGGCAGCGCGGTACCAACGAGAACACCAACGGGCTCCTGCGCCAGTACTTCCCCAAAGGCACCGACCTATCCGTCTACCCGGAGGACTACCTCGACGCGGTCGCCGAGGAACTCAACGACCGGCCACGCAAAACCCTCGGGTTCATGAAGCCCAGCGAGAAGATCATCGAACTACTCAACACCGCAAGCTAACCTAACAACCAACAAAACCAATCAGGCGTTGCAACCACCACTAGAATCCACCCCCCGCAAGCTGTCGCGGGCATGGCGTAGCTTAGAGAAGTTGCTGTTTTCAGCAGCGCGTATACACACTCCTGCCATGGATAGTCCATGGCCGACTAGTCCGAAGGAGGTGGGTGATGTCTGCGCATAAGTACGAACTGATGTTCATTGCCGATCCTGAGCTGGATGAGCGCGGTCTGAAGAAGTTGACCGAGCAGTATCTGGAGCTCGTCACCAAGGAAGGTGGTTCCGTCGAGAACACCGATATTTGGGGACGTCGCAAGCTCGCTTACGAGATTGACGGCAAGACCGAAGGCAACTACGTGGTGGTCAACTACACGACCACTCCCGAGGTCAGCGCCGAGCTCGATCGTGTGCTCAACCTGAACGAATCCGTCGTCCGCACGAAGATTCTTCGTAAAGACGCCAAGTAAGCCGTATGAGTTTCTGATTGTTCGCGACTCGCTGAACCAAAGGTAAGAAGGTAAGTCATGGCAGGCGAAACCATCATCACCGTGGTGGGCAACCTCACGGCAGATCCCGAACTGAGGACCACGGGAAACGGCGCTTCCGTCGCCAGTTTCACCATCGCCTCTACCGCGCGTACCTACAATCGCAACACCGGGCAGTTCGAGGACGGCAATGCGCTGTTCATGCGCTGCTCCGCCTGGCGCGATCTCGCCGAGCATTGCGCCAGCACGCTGTCCAAAGGCACGCGTGTCATCGCGCAGGGGCGTCTCCAGCAGCGCTCGTATCAGGCGCAGGACGGCTCGAACCGCACCGTCATCGAGATGACGATTGATGAGATCGGCCCGTCGCTGCGTTACGCGACCGCGCAGGTCACGCGCACGTCCAGCGGCAACGGCCAAGGCGGATTCGCCGGCCGTGGCAATGGCGGCAATGGCGGATTCAACGCCGGTCAGGGCAACGCCGGCGGCTACCAGGGTGGCCGTGGCAATGGCGGCTTCAGCGGTGGCTATCAGGGTGGCGGCAATGGCGGCTACCAGGGTGGTGCGTCCGCTGCGGGCAACGCCGGCCAGAGCGCCGCGCCCGCGACCGATCCGTGGGGCACGTCCGGCGATGCCGGCTCGTCCTTCGGTTCGTTCGGCGGCTCGTCCGATTTCGGTGGCGATTCGCAGGAACCCGAGTTCTGATGCCCGTCCGCGGCCATATGAAGCCGCGCGACGCACGTAACAATCCAGAAGCAAGCATTCAATCGTAATTTTCAAGGAGAACATCATGTCACGTAAGAGGCCGCAACCGCCGGTCAAGCCGTTCAAGAAGAAGCCGAACCCGCTGAAGGCCGCCAAGGTCACCGAGATCGATTACAAGGACGTCGCGCTGCTGCGCAAGTTCATCTCCGATCGCGGCAAGATTCGTTCCCGTCGTATCACCGGCGTGACCGTGCAGGAGCAGCGTGAGCTGTCCAAGGCGATCAAGAACGCCCGCGAGATGGCCCTGCTGCCGTACGCCACCACCGGTCGCTGAGTTAGGGAGGATAAGAAATGGCTGAATCCAAGGTTATTCTCACCCAGACCGTTGCCAACCTGGGACACTCCGGCGATGTCGTCGCCGTCCGCTCCGGCTACGCCCGCAACTACCTGATCCCGCAGGGCCTCGCCTTCGCGTGGACCAAGGGCGCCGAAGCTCAGATCGTGCAGATGAAGCGTGCTCGCCTGGCCAAGGCCGTCGCCACCCGCGAGGATGCCGTCGCCGCCAAGGCCGCCATCGAGGGCACTACCGTCGAGATCGCCGCCAAGGTGTCCGAGTCCGGCAAGCTGTTCGGTAGCGTCACCGCCGAGCAGATCGCGCTGGCTCTCTCCGACAAGGCCGCGGTGAACCCGAAGGCCATCGAGGTCGAGCCGATCAAGACCACCGGCGACTTCCCGGCTAAGGCCGCCCTGCACCCGGAGATCACCGCCTCCTTCTTCGTGAAGGTCGTCGCCGAGTAACTCCGGCCCATCAGACAGATTATCGTCTGAGCTTAAGCATCAGCCCCTCCGCCGCTCCGCGCGGCGAGGGGCTTTTTGTATTGTTCCAAGTCGCAGCGAATGATTCTCAATAAGGAAGGTGCGAGGATTGCGAACATTTACGCACAAGTGAACAATATGAGAAAACGCTGTTTTCCAAGGATTTGCGGACATTGATGTTCATTTGGAGTTGCGGCGGGCTCGCACCTTTCTTAATGAGAATGATTTGCTGCGAGGATGGGCGTTCTCAAGACGCGGAAGCCAAGCCAGCCCCGTTCAACTCGTTGACAGCGGCGAACGGCATCACCCTCAAAGCCGGTGAGTCCCTGCTGCTCAAGGCCGGCGCCACCTGCACCAGCGCGACCCAGACCATCGACGGCGCCTCGGTCAAGACCGGCCTGCGCGTCATCAACGCCAAAGGCACCAAGGACGCGCCCATCACCATCGGAGCGTACGGCGAAGGCGCCGCGCCCATCATCGCCGGTGCGGGCGTCAGCGAGACCATCCTGCTGAAGAACTCCGAATACATCACAGTGCAGGGCTTCGAAGTCACCAACACTGATGCGAACACGGCCGATTACGAGAAATACATGCGCCGCGGCATCGCCGTGGACGCTCGGCAACGCCGACAACACGAAGAACAACGACACCGGCGGTGCCACTCGGCGCCCGAAGTCCGAACTGAACCAGGCCGACGCCGTAGTCTCCGGCGAGTACGCGGCGAAACTCGGCGAACAGCTCACCCCGTACAACGACGACACCCCGTCCACGCTCAAGGTGCAGGTCAAGTCCAACCTCGCGTCGCTTGGTGCCGTCAGCTCGTTCAGCCAGTACCGCAAGACCGTGCTGAGCGAGACCGTGGACGCCGAAAGCAAGGAAGGCGGCAAAATTCACTACAGCGGGTCGTTCATCGTGCCGCTCGACGTGGACCCGTATGCCGCGCTGTGGGTCGCCATCTCGCAGACCGATCTGGCCTCCGGCTCGTTCGCGTACATCGACAACGTCACGCTCGTCGAGGACTCCGCGGCCGTGTCCGACGTCGCGTCGATCGCCGTGACCACTCAGCCGACCAAGACCGAATACGCCATCGGCGACGCGCTCGACCTGAGCGGCATGGTCGTCACCGCCACGATGTCTGACGGCACCACCGCCGCCGAGCTCGGCGAGGGTGAATACACGGTCTCCGAGTTCGACTCGTCGACCGCCGGCGAAAAGACCCTCACGGTGACGTACGCCGCCGATACCTCGCTTACCGTCACGTTCAAGGTGACGGTGAAGGAGGCCGAGCCGGTCGACACCGTGCCGCCGGTGATTTCCGGTGCGGATGACGTGGCCGTGGAGTTCGGTGCGTCGTTTGATCCGATGGCGGGTGTGAAGGTGGTTGATGATGTGGACGGTGATGTGACCGGTGCCGTGAAGGTGTCCGGTGACACAGTGGACACGAGCAAGCCCGGCGCGTACACGTTGGTGTACACGGTGAGCGATGCGGCCGGTAGCGAGGCGTCCGTGACCCGTGTGGCCACCGTCAAGGAGAAGTCCGGCGAGACGCCCGTCGAGTCTGGCGACAAGGATCCGGACGGCGACAAGGAGCCCGACAAGGAGCCCGACAAGGACGGTGATAAGGACGACCAAGGCAACAAGAAGCCGGGCCTGTCCGCGACTGGCACCTTGGTGTCCGTCGTTGCCATCGCCGCAATCGGCCTGCTTGCGACGGGCGCCGTGTCTGTGGCGGTTCGCCGCCGTCGCGACATCTAAGGCGCGGATTTCCTGAGTCGCGTTGGCCCTGAGCGGCTCAGGGCCAACGCATGGCATTGATGCCGGTCGAATGGCTGTCCCATTCGACCGGCATCTTCGTCTATTTGGCCTTGCCCGGCGTGATTCCACGATGTATGTGCTGCTATCTTCGTTTCGAGGGGTTGATTCCATTGTCTGGGAACATCTATCTGCGTTTCAGGGGGTGGCCAAAACACTATGCACGGAGTATATGGGGCATTTGCTCATTGAAATCATGCGGTTTGCGTGATGTTTATACTTTGCTACCAACCCCCTGAAACGCAGATGGATGTTCGTCGCTGCCTGAATCAACCCCTTGAAACGCAGATAGGGGCGGATTGCGAGGATCACCCGGGCGGGGGGCATGCTTCCAGCGGCGAATTAGGGGTGATTTTGACATCGGGCGCACCCTCTCGACGAAAACAAAAAAGGTCAGAATCTTTCGATTCCGACCTTGCTTGTGCCCCCGCAGGGATTCGAACCCTGGACACGCTGATTAAGAGTCAGCTGCTCTAACCAACTGAGCTACAGGGGCGTTGGTCATTTCTTGAGCCGAGTGATAACTATACTCGGAACTCGCTGCGATGCCAAATCGGCATGTCGCGTACGGCGTGTCGCGAGTAATTCCCAATGGGTTCCACATGACTGCACCCAAGTGTGCATGGCAGGGCAGGGTGTGAATCAACGGGGATTCTGCCGTCCAATCCGCCCGTATCGCCGTTCGTCAACGGGGTAAAGTGTACAATCACGTCGTTTGCTTTCGCACCCAGCGAATTGAGTCGCCGGGAGTACGAGAGAAATCCAATCATCCAGAGACCGTGAGCAGTCAGCCATGTCTGCGATGCGGTGGAGAGAAAAGAAGAAGCCGTGGAATATTCCCTCTTTACCAAGCTGGCTGCCGAGTTCTTCGGCACCGCCATCCTGATGATCTTCGGCAATGGCTCGGTCGCCAACGTCGAACTCAAGAACACGAAGGGCCACCACGCCGGCTGGCTGAACATCGCCATGGGCTACGGCTTCGGCGTCATGTTCCCGGTGCTCATGTTCGGCGGCGTGTCCGGCGCCCACATCAACCCGGCCATGACCCTCGCCCAGGCGATCAACGGGGCTGTTCCCGTGGAGCGACGTGCTGCCGTACATCGTGGCGCAGCTGCTCGGCGCACTGCTGGGACAGTTCATCGTGTACCTGACGTATTACCCGCACTACAAGGAGACCGAGGACGCGGAAGCGATCCTCGGCACGTTCTGCACGACCGACGCCGACAACGACAAGATCAACTACTTCCTCAACGAGATGTTTGGCACGCTGGTGCTGGTGTTCGGTGCGCTGTGCTGCCTGATGCTGCCGTGGGGTTCGAAGGATTTGGCGGCCGCGTCGATCGTGGTTGGCTTCATCGTATGGGGCTTGGTGACCTCGATGGGTGGCCCGACCGGCCCCGGACTGAATCCGGCCCGCGACCTGATGCCGCGTCTGCTGCACGCGATTCTGCCGATTCCGAACAAGGGCACCTCGCGTTGGGGAGAGGCGTGGATTCCGGTCGTCGCTCCGATTGTGGGCGCCATCGTCGGCGCGTGGCTGTACGTGTTCTTCTTCGCGTGATTTTTGCGCGAACCGCGTGAGCCGCGGCGGGCTCGCGTGACGCCACGCGTGTTGCGCGGCCCCACGGCTGACGGGATACAATGCAGGGAGAGACGCCTACGAAAAGCGTGCCCTTGTGCTCGCGCTTTCGCGGGGCGGCGCGGCTTGACCTATGACGTTGCTGGGAGTGATTGAAGTTGCAGCGGTTGCGTGGTGACGATATGCGTCGGGTGTTCCGCACCCGGCGCATTGCCGTATGTGCGGGGTTGATTTTGGCGCTCGTGTTGTTTGTTCTTGCGGTGCGGGCGAGCGTACTTCGCGTGCCGGGCATGGGCGGTGAGCGGTCGTCCATCGCGCAGCCAGGTGCAACAGCGCAGCCGCGGTCTGCGGGGGAGCAGAAGGGCGGCGATTCCGCGAAATCGTCGGCCACCGCGAAATCCACCAATTCCGAGGCACAGTCAAACGGGTATGACCCCTCGAAGCCGTTCTCGCAGGCGCAGCGGCGCGAGATTCTCAAGAAGGCGCAGCAGACCGCGGCGGCCAGCGGCAAACCCCGCCACGAATACCATTACTGCGTGTCCACCAAGGGGAGCGTCGGCGATACCGGCGAGTTCGGGCGCACGGTGTACGCGACGCTGAATGATTCGCGTGGGTGGCCCCGTGCCGGTCTCACGTTCGTGGAGAGCGGTTCCAGCAAGTGCGACATGACGTATATCCTGGCCGCGGCGAAGTATATGAAATCGTTCTCGTCGCTTTGCTCGTCGCAGTACAGCTGCCGCGTCGGCAATCAGGTGATCGTCAATTATGACCGTTGGCGCGAGCCGACCGACAGCTGGCTGAAGGGCGGCGGCAATCTGGCGAATTATCGCACGATGGTCATCAACCATGAGACCGGTCACCGGCTCGACCATCGCGACAATGAAACCGTATGCCAGCAGACAGGCAAGCCGGCGCCGCTGATGCAGCAGCAATCGATATCGTTGCGCGGCTGCACGATCAACGAATGGCCGCTCGACTCGGAGCTCTGGGCGCGGTGGTGATCGGACGATTCGCGCCGACGCCGTCCGGACGAATGCATATCGGTAACGTGTATGCGATGCTGGGTGCGTGGCTGTCGGCTCGTGCGGGTGGCCCAGAGCGTACAAGCCGGACGGGCGGTGGAGCGGGCGATGCGGATTGCCTGAATAACGTGAATCGCGTGGATGGCATGAGTGGCGCAGCCGATCCAGGCGATGCGGACGGCGGGCGAGGACGCATGCTGCTGCGCATCGAGGACATCGACACCCCGCGCGTGCTGCCGGACGCGGACCGCTGGATCATAGACGATCTGGCATGGTTGGGACTGGACTGGGATGGAGAGCCGGTATACCAGTCGCGGCGGCTCGACATCTACGAGCAGGCGTTGCGCGCGCTTCAGGGCATTGACTTGCGAGACGCCGCCGCGTTCGGTGGCCGTGATGGCGTTGGCGGCACCGAGACCACTGCGCTGATATACCCGTGTTTCTGTTCGCGCGCCGACATCCGTGCGGCCTCGGCGCCGCAGGAGGGCGACCGTTTCGTCATGTATCCCGGCACATGCCGGCGCGCGCTCGCCGAGCATCCGCGACAGGTCGAGCAACGCTTGGCGAATGGTGATCGGCATTCGCTGCGCATCGCCATGCCCGTCGCCGGCGACGTGCGTGCCGTGGTCACCGTGCATGATCGCGTGTTCGGGAACTGCCGATTCGATTTGCCGCGCGATTTGGGCGATACGGTGGTGCGACGGGCGGATGGTCTGTTCGCCTATCAGCTGGTTGTCACGGTTGACGACTTGCTGATGGGTGTGGATGACATCGTTCGCGGGCGTGACCTGTTGCGATCCGCCGCGCTGCAGCTGTACATCCGTGAGCGGCTGCTCGACGCCGGCTTCGGGGATAGCTCGGATGGCGGCGTTGCCGCGGCTCATCGCGATATCCGTTTCGCACATCTTCCGCTGATCGACAATGCGGCCGGGTCGGCGGCTCGCCAAGCGTGAACGGTCGCTGGATATGGGAACGTTACGCAAACATGGCGTCACGGCGCATCAGGTGATCGGCTATTGCGCGTGGCTGCTCGGATTGCAGCAAGAGCCCGAGCCGTGCGCTGCTGCCGACCTGTTGCATGGATTTTCGTGGGATGCGCTCGCCGCAGATTCGCAGGATCGTTCCATCCCCGACGACCCGTTCAACATCGGATTGTGAGATTCCTCCTCTATATGCTGCGTGCGGAGCCTGTTCGCGTCTCCCGGCCCCCCCCAGTCTCGCATCGCTCGACACCCCGCCAGCGGGGGTCCACGCCGGAAGTTCCCGGTTTCTCTAGCCGATTCGCCCTCATCCGTGGGCATACTAATATATGGTGCAGCAAGACGGATAGGGAGCATATGATGACCGCTTACATGGATCACAAGGATCTGACCAATGAAAGCATCGACGAGACGCGGGCGACGCAGATTCGCGATGGCGTGCATCGCGTGCTTGACGCCATCGCCGAAGCCGAGTCGGCGGCCGGTCGCGCTCCCGGTTCGGTGAAGCTGCTGGCGGCGACGAAGACCCGTGACGTCGGCGAGATCATGGCGGCGATCGATGCGGGCATCCGCATGATCGGCGAGAACCGCCCGCAGGAGGTCATGGCCAAGGCCGAGGGACTGCGTCGCCTGTGCGCGGACCGGGGATTTGCGCTCGGCACAGGCGACGGCGACACCACTCGACCGTCTGATGCCGAACACATCCCGTTCCATCTCATCGGCCCAGCTGCAGGCCAACAAGATCGGTAAAATCCTCCCCGACGTCAACACCATCGAATCGGTGGACGGCGTCGAACTGGCGCAGCGCATCGCCCGCCGTGCCGTCGCCCGTGGAATCACGGTCGGCGTGCTTCTGGAAGTCAACGAGTCCGGGGAGGCATCGAAATCGGGTTGCGACCCGCAGGCTGCCGTCGACATCGCCGCACAGATCGCGCAGCTGGACGGCATCCGGCTCGAAGGCCTGATGACCATCGGCGCGCACGTCGATGACGAGGCCACGATTCGCGCCTGCTTTGCGCATCTGCGCGGCACGCGCGACACGATTCTCGCCTCTCGCGCGCCCGGCACCGAGCACTGCACGGAACTGTCGATGGGCATGACGCACGACATGGCGCTCGCCATCGTGGAGGGTGCGACGATTGTGCGCGTCGGAACGGCGATTTTCGGCGAACGCGCGTTCATCTGACGGATTGCGGCAGGCCTCGGCGGAAAGGGGCCGGGCTGTAGCGCCCGCGCTGCGCTGCCGGCTTCTCGACTTCCGTTTGATGGTGGGCATACGATGGGGGTATTGGTGTCGGCTGACGGCAACGTGAGGTGAGTGCGGTCATGAAACGTGATGATATGCGGGTGAGCCGCGGTGCGCGGCCTGACGAGAGTGCAGAGGGTGCCGTGCCGGTGTCATCGAGTGATGATATTCGCGTCCATGCCGTGGTGGCGGGTCTGGTGCAGGGCGTCGGATTCCGGTATTTCACGGTGATGACCGCCGGCAAGCTCGGCCTGGGTGGTTGGGTGCGCAACTGCTACGACGGCTCGGTGGAGGTCGAGGCGCAGGGGGAACGCGGCAAGGTCGCCCGTCTGATTTCGGCATTGAAGCAGGGGCCGCGCTATGCCGATGTCGAACGAGTGGACGTCACTGAGATCCCGCTGCAGGAGCTGAAGCCGGCCCGTCATGGGTTCCCCTCGTTCGGCGTGTTCTACGAGCGATAGTTTCGGGTCTATTGAGACGGAACTGTTCCATCGGCAGATGATGGTAAATGACGTTAGCCGATGGTTCAGCCCACTGTCAGAAGCAATATATAACTCTGCCCCCGCTGGCTGGCTCCTTGCGAAGCGGGCAGGAGCGGTTTGCGTTCCTAAGTGCGCGCTGAAACGTTCAGCCTGCGAACATAAGAACGCAAATCGCACGGTTTGCGTTCTTATGTTCGCGTACTCGTCGATACGGCGCGCACTTAGGAACGCAAAAGAGTCCGCGTAATCTCACGATGAGAGCCTCCCTCAGTCTTGTTGTGCTTTGACGGGAGCAGACACTTCGCTGATACAGCGATATACCGTTATGTAAGAGGCCTCAGGCCTTGATTTAAGCCGTATCTCGGTATATTTCCCAAGAATTTTCCCCGTAGGGAAGGGGGTATGGACTGATTCCCGAGGACCTTATGCCGCAAGGGCTGTGAAAGCGGTTTCTCTGCGGGGGGGGGGGCATGTATTCGGCGTTATTCCAATGTTTCGGGGGATTGCGTCGATTTTTGGGTGCGGATACGGTCAGGAGTTAACAGGCCGATGGAAGTCGATGATCTGCGCATGCTGCGACGGTGAGAGTCGCAATCGTGAGTCTTTGTCGAACTGCTGAACGCCGGATGAAGAGTTTTGGAAATGATGAAAGGGGTGCTTATCGTGACTAAGCAGAATCGGAAACCACCGCATACGAGGGCGATGCGCTCTCGCCTGATCGCGGCCGCCGTATCCGTCGCGACCGTTCTTGGACTTGCCGTCACCGGCACTGCGATTGCGGCCAATGCAGGGACAGCCGCACCCGAAGCCGCGCAGTCGGCCACGACGCAGGCATCACAGGCCGGCACCGGCCCGATCAGCGGCGTCGCACAGGGCGACAGCGCTCAGCAGGGGAGGGCGCCATCTGCCCTGACCGATCGCGCCGGGACTGGTGCTTCGGGGCAGACCGCCACGGTCAAAGCGTCGGCTGCGCCTCGCGCCACGGCGAACGACAGCAAAGTGAAGATAAACCTATTCGATTATTGGGACAACCGTGATCCGAATGGCCCGGCAAAGGACGCTGGCAAAGAGAACGTGAACTATGCCACGGGCGGTACCAGCAGAAATGAGGCGGCTGCAGCATTCTACTTCAACGGAAACGGTACGGATTGGAACGGCTGGACTGGCAGTGCAGAAACCTCTCCGGGCATCGTCAAGACGAACCTCACCAAGACCGGCGCTGACGCAGTTCCGCAGTTCTCTACGATGGTGACCAATAAAAATAATGCACAGACCGACATGACGTATTTGTTCACAGAAAGCGAGTGGGCCAAGGCATATACCAATGGCGGCAATGGGCTGACGGGGCTGTTCGATCCGACGGAAGAGGCCAAGGGCCACTATGTGTACGACTCCAGTACGACGTACGCCGCGCTGAACAGTGCCGGTACCGGATTTGACCGGTCAGCAACATGGACCGAGAGGACTGACGCATGGATTCCGAAATTCCTGCCGTTCAATGCGGATAAAAGTCGGCTGCGGATCGACTCTTATTCGGTGCGCGGCGCCCGGTACGCCTTCGGTATGACCGCATACGCGAAGTTCATGCAACCGAAAGAAGGCAAACTCGTCGATGATTCCCCGATGACGTTCAACTTCACGGGTGACGATGATCTGTGGCTGTTCGTCGACGGCATGCTTGTGTTGGATATCGGTGGCATCCATGATGCCGCCAGCGGCTCCATTAATTTCGTGACCGGTGTGGTGACGATTGTCAGCAATAAAACCACTACGACCACGTTGCAGGCGTTGTTTACTCGGGCGCTCAGGGACCAAGGCAAGTCGGATGCCGAGATCACCGGCTTGGATGGAATCCAATATGGTCAAAGCCTCCAATGGCTCCTACACCACGTTCAAGAACTACACCAGTCACGAGATGAACATGTACTACTTCGAGCGTGGCCATTATGGTTCCAACTGCAAGCTTGACTTCAATTTGGTGACTCTTGACTCCAGCCATATTCAAATCGGCAAGGAGACGGAGAACGTTCCTGAAGCTGACAAGGACAAGAACTATACGTTCAACGCTTATGTCAACTATGAGGGAACCGACAGTGACAAGGATTACACGTTGTACACGGGTAAATACGACGTGTACAACACCGCCACCAGCACCAAGGACGGTGAAACCCGGACCACGGATTCCAATGGCGTGATCACGCTCAAGGCGGGCCAGTATGCCGTGCTTTTGGGCAGCGACGCCAAGAGGATCACCGAGTCCTCGAAGTACAAGGTGACGGAAATCAACGTTGACCAGGCCACGTATGCGGTGAGCGCCAATGGCGGTCAGGTCAAGGTGACGCAGGAGAAGGATTCTGCGACCACGGAGCCGGTGTCGGTCGGTGAGGTGCCACGTACCACGGTGACGAACACGGTCGTCACGGCGCCCCGGTACCGCAAGTACATCAAGGCGAACAATGATGGCACCTATGACCTGTCCCTGAACGTGACCGGCACGCAGTCCGGCTCGTCGCAGACGACCGTGTCCCCGGCCGACATCGTCGTGGTGTTCGACACCTCCAGTTCCATGAGTAAATCGATGGGACACAACTCTCGTCTTGAGGTTGCGAAGACTGCCGTCAACAGTATGGCGCAGCATCTGCTGACGTCTGAGAACCAAGGCAAGGATAGCAACATCCAGATGGCGCTGGTCCCCTTCTCGACGACGGTGGGCAATGTGTCGAACTTCACCGACAACGCAATGGACATAGTCAGTGCCGTTAATGGTCTGGGCGCCGATGGTGGCACGAATTGGGAGGCCGCGCTTAAAGCCGCCAATGCCAAGCTGACTTCCGGTCGTAAGGGCGTGAAGAAGTACATCGTGTTCATGTCAGATGGCGACCCGACGTTCCGCACGAGTTCCGTGCAGACCGGCACTGATTGGTGGGGCCGTCCGATCTATGATGGCGATGATATCTTGGGTCTTCCTGCCGGGGTTCATGGTTCTGGCAGCAGTGATCGATATGGGGCGAATCTCAGCTCCGCTGTTGCCGAGGCTAACAGGCGTGGCGATGCGACGTTGTTCTCGGTTGGCGTGTCCTCCGATCCGACCAAGATGCGTGGCTTCGCCGATCAGACGAAGGGCTCGTATTACAGCGCCACCAGCACGGATGAGCTGAACAAGGCATTTGCCGATATCATCGGTCAGATCAACAGGAAGTCTTCGTACAAGAACGTGTCCATCACCGATACGCTGTCGGACTACGCGGAGTTCGTTAATGCTAACTTCGGCTCGAATGATGTGACGGTGACGGCATCTAAAGACGGTAATGGTGTCGATCTCAACGAGAGCGATTACACGGTTACCGTTTCGGGCAAGACGGTGAAGGTCACGTTCGCGGACGGCTATGAGCTTCAGGATGGCGTGACGTATACGGTCACGTTCAAGGCCAAGCCGACGCAGAAGGCCTACAACGAGTACGCCGCCAACAAGCAGAATGACGACAAGACCGGATATAAGGATGTTCTTGGTGCCGACGACACTGATGCGGATGGTCACCATACTTCGTCCAATTTGCCCGGCTTCCATTCGAATGCGGATCACGGCGCGAAGCTGGAGTACACCGTCGTCAACACGGTCGGCGACCATACCGCCGAGACCCCGGGGTCCGTGGAGTACCCCCACCCCGTCCTGCAGGTAAAGACCGGCAAGATCCAGGTGACCAAGAACTGGTCCGATGGAGCGGAGAAGCATGGGAATGACTCGGTGACCGTCACGTTGAAGCAGTGCAATGCGCAAGGTGAGGATTGCAAGGACATCAACCGGACCGTGACCCTCAACAACCAGGGTCAGTGGGCTGGTGCGTTCGAGAACCTCGCCCCTGGCACCTACCGCGTGGAGGAGTCCAGCGTGGACGGCTACACGGCGTCCTACGACCCCGAGAACCAGTTGGTAACCTTCACTGCCGACGACCTGTGGGCGGCTCCGGATAACAACAACATGACGACCTTCGACAACGTCAAGACGTACCCGGTCACGATCACCAACACCCGTAATACGGTGGATCTGGTCGCCGGTTCGGTCAAGGTGACGAAGACGGTCCAGGGTTCGAGCACCGACAATGATTTCTCGTTCACGCTGAAGTCCGCCACGGATGACCCGAATGCGAGCAAGGTAATCTGGCCCGACGGGGACAGCAAGCAGTTGACGACATCGATTACCGGCCACTTCAACGCAGGCGAATCCAAGACCAGTGTGTTTGCGGGCAAGCTGACGTTCCCGGCCGAGGAGGCAACGTACAAGTTTGTCGTGACTGAGGACGGTGCCGCCGATCCTCCTGTTGGCTGGAAGTACGACACCAGCGAGCGGACGATTACGGTGGATGTACGGCAGGGGGATGACGGTACGTGGAGTGCCGCTGCCACCCCCGATATGGCCGAGTTCACCAACACCTTCGTTGCCGTGTCCGCTCTGCCGATGACCGGCGGCGCCACGACTCGTGACTGGCTTGTGTATGGGGGCGGCTTCGGCCTGCTCGCGGCACTGGTCGGAATCGGATACTTCATCTGGCGCAAGCGTCGGCTCGTCTGACCTGCGGCGGATGCTCCGCCCTCCTCCCTCGTCGGGGAGGGCACACGGGGGCGGCGACCAGTCGCCCCCGACAACTCAAGATTTGCGGACTGCGGAAGACTCAACGACTGCCGCTTCCGCAGTTGCAATAAACAAAACAACGAAAGGAAGAGGAGTTTCTCATGAAGTTCAAGAAGCTTTTCGCGGGTGTCGCAGCTGCGGCCACCCTTCTCGCCGGCATGGCGTTCGGCACCGGTTCCGCCAACGCGGCCGAGACGACAGTGGACACTGCTGCAACAGTCACGTTCAAAGCGCCCAAAAAAGAGCAGCTGACCAGCGCCCGGCTGAGCGCATACAAGATCGCGGACTACGTGAACTATGGCACTGCCGAAAACCCGGTGTATGGTGTGAAGACCGCTGCGGGCGCCGATCGCACGAAGCTGGCTGCGGCTCTGACCACCGCCGGCTTCCATAACGTGCCGACCGATGGCACCACTGATTTGATGGCTTGGGCTATGAATCAAAAAACGACCACGGATACGGATGGTACCGTCACGCAGGTTCAGTTCGATCAGTCCGAGACCCGTCCGTGGAACAATCCGTCTGTGACGCGTAAGTTCGCGGATGCGCTGCAGGACAACAACCCGTTCACCGCCACCGCGGGTTCGTTCGTGCTGAACGAGGCGACTGGCAGCGACACGGATGGTTGGACCGCCACGAACAAGACCGCGCTGACTGCTGGCGTGTATCTGTTCCTGGACGGCAACGCATCGACCGATACCCTGACTCAGGCCGTCCCGATGATCGTGAGCACCGGCTCCGTTAACGCTGAGGGCGTTCTGTCGCTTGGTGATAGCACCGCAAAAGTGGACATGAAGAGCACGGTGAGCGGCCCCCAGACGAAGTCCACCACCAGCAAGAGCGCGTCCGTGGGCGAAATCGTGCCGTTTAAACTGGGCTACACGATTCCGAATCCGGTCCCGACCGGCTTCGCCCTGCAGTTCAAAGATGTGCCAAGCAAGGGCCTGACCGTCGACTTCGCCAGCCTGACCGTTAAGGCCGGCGATGAGGTGCTGACTGGCCCCGATTACACGGTGGAAAACAACCTGACTGACAACAAGGGCGACGGCGCCAATACTTTCGTGGTGAAGATCACCGACCCGGCCAAGTACGCCGGCAAGCAGATCACCATCACCTACAACGCCACCGTCAATGACGAGGCCGAGACGGTCAAGGGCCAGGATTACCACGCGGTGACCAACAAGCTCGTCGGCAATGATGGCACCCCCATCCCCGGCACTGAAACCCTCACCAAGATCTTCGGCTTCAAGTTCACGAAGGTCAACGCCCAGGGTGAGGCCGTCGAGGGCGCGAAGTTCACACTGAGTGTCGCAGGAGGCCAGAACGGCGTGCTGCCGAACAGCGATAAGTACCCGCTCGAAGTCACGTCCGGTGCCAACGGCGTCGTCAAGTTCGACGGACTGAAGGCCGGCAGCTACACCGTGACCGAGACCGCGGTCGCCGACGGATACCAGAACTTCAAGGCCTCGTTCACCGTGGCCATCGATGAAAACGGCAACGTCACCTTCGCCGGCACCGACTCCTGGGGTCTCGCGCCCAAGGACAGCGCCGCCGACTACAAGGTGACCAACGTCAAGTCCGTCTTCGAACTGCCGAAGACCGGTGCTGCGGGCATCGCGCTGTTCGTGGTGATCGCCGCGCTGCTCGGCGGCGCTGCCGTCACCGTGTACGCCAAGTCTCGCCGCACCAGCCGTGCGCTGCGCTGACTGACACGATAACAGGCCAAGCCGCAGCATGACGTGCGTCCCGCACGAGCATGGTGGCGGCTTCGGCTTGCTGTAACCATTCGCCCCCGGCAGCACCCCTGCCGGGGGCAACACAGTACATACACGAATTCGTTTCACGGCGATTGCAGTGACGGCCGGCACAACAACAGGAGGATGCGCATGGCATCGAGGAGACACGGATCGAAACGGCCGGCCACCTCATCCGGCAACGACCCAGCCGTCAAATCCTCCCATGCGCCCGCACGGTCAACGATGACCCGCAGCCTGCCGGACAATGACGAGCAATCCTCGAATAATTCCCGTAAATCCTACCGAAACAGCCGTCACAAACCCGCCGTGCAGCCGCAGCTCCCGTACTCGATGCTGAGCTTCAATCAGGCGACCGACATCTCCGACCTTGTCGCGCAACGCAAACGACTGCGCATACAGCTCATCATCATGCGCATCGTCACGCTGATACTGGTCATAGCCGCTGTCGCCGTCGCCGGATATCCCCTAGCGCTCCAATACCAGAGCTCGCTCAAACTCGCCCAAACCTCACGCAACAGCGCACAGCAGGTCGCCGGCTGGCCATACCCGCAAGCCGAAGACGCCCTCGCCGCCGCCCGCGCATACAACGCAAAACTCGCCAGATCCGGTCAACCCGTGCTGGGCGAGGCCATCGACCCGTTCAGCGCCGCACAAGGCGGGTCGAGAGCCAAAGGCGAGGACTCCGCCGCCTCCAAAGACAAGGAATACCAGTCCCTGCTCGACTCGGGCGACGAAGTGATGGGAACCATCAAGATCCCGAAAATCTCCGTCAACCTGCCGATCTACCACGGCACGTCACAGACCGCTCTGGCCTCCGGTGCCGGTCACCTGTACGGCTCCTCGCTGCCGGTCGGCGGGGACAGCACGCACTCCGTCATCACCGGGCACCGCGGTCTCGTCAACGCGATAATGTTCACGCGGCTCGACGAGATGAAAACCGGCGACTTCTTCTACATCGAAGTGATGGGGGAGACGCTCGGCTACGAGGTCGACCGCATCACCGTCATCAACCCGGACGACACGTCGCAACTCAAGATCGTGCCCGGCGAGGACCGAGTGACGCTGATGACGTGCACGCCGTACGGCGTCAACACGCAGCGCCTGCTGATATCCGGGCATCGCGAGCCGATCCCGATGCCGGCGCCGGACCCGTCCGACCTGCATGACACGCGCACCATCGTGACGATGGTGGTGGTGTGCGGGCTGCTCGGCGGATGGCTGCTGCTCGGCGTGATCGGGCGGATTCGCCGGCTGCCGTTCAAGCCGATGCGGCACGCGTCGTCGTGGCCGCGGCGCATGCGTGGGTGAGGTGCGCCGGGTTCACGGGGGCAACGGGGGGGGCGGCGTCGCCGGTGAGGTCCTCGAAGGCGGACTAGCAAGGTTTTCGGGGGATCTCGCCGTGCGAATCGAACTTGCCGTGAGATAAACATGAACTTCCGGTCAATACCGTGCATATCACGGAAAGTGAGTGTACGCTGAGGATTAGCCGATCAGGTGCATACAGCGTTGCATGTGGACGGTTGCGGTAACAATGATTTGACCCGGTCAACGGGGCTCTCTGCAAAAGGGGGACATATGAGCAACACGTATCCAGATGGAGCGCCGCAGACTCCGTATGGTGATCCGAACAATGCTGCGGGCGCGGAAGGCGCGCCCGAACCGCAGCCAACGCAGGCTTTCCCGCCGGTGCCGGTCGTTCCTCTGCCCGGGCAGGGAGCGGGCGCGCCGACGGGAGCCCCAGCCGCCCCGTACGGGCAGGGCGGGGCCCCTTATGGTGGTGCGCCGACTGCCGCGTACGGCGAGTCGCTCGCCGGGCCGCAGGGCGGCGCCGAGCCGTATGGATACCAGGCGGCGCCGTATGGGCAGGAGCCGGGAGCGTACGGACAGTCGGGCGCTGGCTCCGCATACAACCAGGGTGGGACTCCTTATGGTCAGCAGCCTGAACCCGGTCCGAACCCCTTCATCCAGCCCGATGGCGGAACTCCGTATGGTGGCGAGGCGCCTACCGCCGCGTATGGTGAGCCGCTTGCAGGGCCGCAGGGCGGCAACGGCAATGCGCCTGCCGCGCCCTATGGTCAGCAGCCCGAGCCGGAGTATGGTGCCGGCGCGCCTACCGCTGCATACGGTGAGCCGCTTGCCGGCGGTGCCCCGGGAGGGTACGGTCAGCCGGCCGCACCGTACGGCGGCGAGCAGCCGACCGCCGCGTACGGACAGCCATACGGCGCCAACCAGTACGGTGACCCGCAATACGGGAACCAGCCGCCCGCAATCGCGCCGCAAGGCTACGGCAATCCGTACCAGCAGGAACCGCCGAAGAAGAAGAGCCGCGGCCCGCTCATCGCCGGCATCATCGCCGGTGTCGTTGCCGTCATCGCCATCATCGTCGTAGTCGTGCTGTTCGCCACCGGTGTCATCGGCGGCAAGAAGGACAGCAGCGCCGACGCGAAACCCAACACGTCCACCAGCCAGACGCAGGGCGACAGCAAATCCAAGAGCGACAACTCCAATGGCGACAACTCCAGCAACGGCAACTCCGACGGATCCAGCAGCAACGATCTGAACAACCTTGACGACGCGTTGCAGAACGGGGCCGACGACACCAACAACGATCTCAACAACGACAGATCCAACGGATCCTCCAGCTCCGGCAAGCCGTCACTGGAAGAGTTCGTCAACTCCAGCGAAATCCAGTCGCAGCTCGACAGCATGACCTCGTCGTACCAGGGCATGGGCATCAGCATCAAGGCGTACGCGGAAGGCAACACGCTCGTGTACGACTACACGCTGTCTGACACGTACAGCAGCATGGGCGACATGATGACGTCGAGCCTTGACGGGATGGACAGCACGTTCAAGTCGGTGGCGCAGACGCTCAACGCAACCTGCGACACCGGCGGCAACGCCAAGGTGCGCGTGTACCTGCATACCGAAAGCGGCAAGACACTGTTCGACAAGAGTTACACGGAGTAAGCGGGTCCAGCTCGCGAGAATCCGACAAGGCGGGACGGTCATGATTGGCCGCCCCGCTTTTCGTATGCGCGTTCTTCGTAAGGATTGCACTCGCACTGGTTTACACTGGTGGGTATGAGAATCGCACGTTTTTCACTCAACGACAAGCCGCGCTATGCCTTCGTCCAGCAGGACCCGGCCGACGGCAAGGACTACCTGATCGAACTGGACGGATATCCGTTCGGAGCCGCGCCCGTCAAGCCCACAGGGGAGCGGTACGCGCTCGACGCCGATGGGCTGAGGCTGCTCGCGCCGGTGATTCCCTCCAAGGTGTACGGTCTCGCCAAGAACTACGAGGCGCACGCGCAGTTCATGCACGAGAGCGGGCACTCCGAGATTGCTCACGCGCCGGAAGACATGGTGATCTTCTCGAAGCCTTCCACGTCGGTGATCGGGCCGGACGATCCGATCGTCATCCCGTCGTATTCGAACGATATGAACTTCGAGCCCGAAGTGGCGGTGATTATGGGGCGTATCGCCAAGAACGTGCCGGTCGAGAAGGCCATGGACTACGTGCTGGGCTTCACGTGCGTCAACGACGTGACGCTGCGTGACCTGCAGGGGCTGGATCCGATGTGGACGCGGGCGAAGGGCTTCGACACGTCCTGCCCTCTCGGCCCGTGGATTCAGACCGAGCTGGACTGGAAGGACGCGAAGATCTCCTTCACGCTCAACGGCGAGGACGTGCCGATGGCAAGCGGCACCACTGCGAACCTGATTCACGGTATCCCCGAGCAGATCGCCGCGATTTCCTCGTTCTCGACCCTGCTGCCCGGTGACGTCATCATGACCGGCACCCCGAACGCCTCCGGTCACCTCGATCCCGGCGACGAGCCCATCGTCCACGTAGCCGGCATCGGTTCCCTCCGCAACGTGGTCGTGCGCGGCTAGGCGACAGCACAGTGTGCTGTCGCAGCGCACGAGCCGAGCGACAGCGAAGCCAGATTGGGTCGGCCGCAGGCCGTCCGAAATTGCGGGACCGTGCGCGGCATTGCCCGTCGCCTCGACCGGGACGTTGATGATTGGCTCGGGGAATCCATACCGTTTGAGCAGCAGGCGCAAGTGGGTCTCGGCCGGGGAGTCGGTGTTCTCGCGAATCTGGGTGAGTGCCCTGATGCATTGTTTTTTTGCCCCTGGAACGAGTCGCATGAGTGGATGAATTTTCTGAGTTCGGCCAGAGTGGTCCGTCTGCGTGCGGGGTCGCGGCATACCAGCGAGTCGCCGAATTCTATGAGGTCTTCGAGGGACAGCTCTTCGGCCGTTTGGGCGAACAGCGCCTCGGGGGAGGCGCATAGGAGCCCATGCACCTCGATGGTTGCGCCCGAGGCGTCCGTATTGGGCCATACGCGGGGAATGATGTCTTTCGCGCGCGTCCGCCGCGTGGTTTTGAACGTGACAGTCGCTGCGGGGCGGTTCTTCGTTGATCTCAAACATGACCGCTCTCAAAACTCGCAGATACGAGAACTGTTTTGGCGGAAAATGGCGGTTTCGGGTTTCGTATCTGCGAGTTTTGAGAGCGTGTCGCACGGATTCGAGTTATCCACATTGCGTTTTGGCGCTTCAAAATCAGTGCAAAACTTGAGTCGCGTGCGCTCAACTTTCGGGAATAGAATGGGTGTCGAATCGGTTGTGCGTATCAGACACAGACGGAAAGCGCTGTGCGGGGCGGTTCGGATGTCGTGGGCCGCGGCCGCCAAGGCGCATGAGACATACGGAGGTTGATATGGAACAGAAGTTCACCACCATGGCCCAGGAAGTCATCGGTGATGCGATTCAGAGCGCGTCTGCCGCGGGCAACGCGCAGGTCGAGACACTGCACGTGATGGATGCGCTGCTGCGTCAGGAAAACGGCGTGATTCAGGGACTGATTCAGGCGGCGGGCGGCAACCCGCAGGCGATTGGCGCCGAGGTGCGCAATGCTCTGGTCAAGATGCCGGCGGCGAGCGGGTCCACCACATCGCAGCCGCAGGCGAGCCGCCAGCTGACGGCGGCGCTGGCGCAGGCCGAGAAGGAGATGCAGCAGATGGGCGACGAATACGTCTCCACCGAGCACCTGCTCATCGGCATCGCCGCATCCGCGCCGAACCAGAGCGCGGACATCCTCAAGGCGAACGGCGTGACGGCCGCGGCGCTGCGCAAGGCCGTCCCCGGCGTGCGCGGCGGCGCCAAGGTCACCAGCCCGGACGCTGAGGGCAGCTACAAGGCGTTGGAGAAGTACTCCACCGATCTGACCGCCCGAGCCAAGGAGGGTAAGCTCGACCCGGTGATCGGGCGTGATCAGGAGATCCGCCGTGTGATCCAGATCCTGAGCCGCCGCACCAAGAACAACCCGGTGCTGATCGGCGAGCCCGGCGTCGGCAAGACCGCCGTCGTGGAGGGCCTCGCCCAGCGTATCGTGGCCGGCGATGTGCCGACCACGCTGCAGAACAAGAAGCTCATCAGCCTCGATTTGGGGTCGATGGTTGCCGGCTCGAAGTACCGTGGCGAGTTCGAGGAGCGCCTCAAGAGCGTGCTCAACGAAATCAAGAACGCCGACGGCCAGATCATCACGTTCATCGACGAGATTCATACGATCGTCGGCGCTGGCGCGGCCGAAGGCTCGATGGATGCCGGCAACATGCTCAAGCCCATGCTGGCGCGCGGCGAGCTTCGCCTGATCGGCGCGACCACGCTGGACGAGTACCGCGAGAACATCGAGAAAGACCCGGCGCTTGAGCGTCGTTTCCAGCAGGTGTTCGTGGGCGAGCCGAGCGTGGAGGACACGATCGCGATTCTGCGTGGCCTGAAGCAGCGTTACGAGGCGCACCACAAGGTGACGATCGGCGACGACGCGCTGGTCGCCGCCGCGACGCTCTCGAACCGCTATATTTCCGGCCGTCAGCTGCCCGACAAGGCCATCGATCTGGTCGATGAGGCGGCCGCGCACCTGCGCATGGAGCTCGACTCCTCCCCGGAGGAGATCGACGAGCTGCAGCGCAAGGTCACGCGCTACGAGATGGAAGAGATGCAGCTCAAGAAGGCCGAGGATCCGGCCAGCAAGGAGCGCTTGGAGAAGCTGCAGAACGAGCTCGCGAACACTCGCGAGAAGCTGAGCGGCCTCAAGGCCCGCTGGGATGCGGAGAAGGCCGGCCACAACAAGGTTGGCGACCTGCGCGCCCAGCTGGACGCCAAGCGCGTCGAGGCTGACAAGTTCACCCGTGAGGGCAACTTGGCCGAGGCGTCGAAGATCCTGTACGGCGAGATTCCGGCGATTCAGAAGCAGCTGGACGCGGCCGAGAAGGCCGATGCGGAAGACGGCGCGACGGGCGAGACCAAGCCCGAGCCGATGGTGCCCGACCATGTGGACGCCGATTCGGTGGCCGGCATCGTCTCCGAGTGGACCGGCATCCCCGTCGGTCGCCTGATGCAGGGCGAGAACGAGAAGCTGCTGAGCATGGAGGACTACCTCGGCAAGCGTGTGATCGGCCAGAAGGAAGCGATCGCGGCGGTGAGCGATGCGGTGCGTCGTTCGCGCGCCGGCATCAGCGACCCGAACCGTCCGACCGGCTCGTTCCTGTTCCTCGGCCCCACCGGCGTGGGCAAGACCGAGCTCGCCAAGGCGCTCGCCGACTTCCTGTTCGACGACGAGAAGGCCATGGTCCGCATCGATATGTCGGAGTACATGGAGAAGGCGTCTGTGAGCCGTCTGATCGGCGCCGCGCCCGGCTACATCGGCTATGAGGAAGGCGGCCAGCTGACCGAGGCCGTGCGTCGTCGTCCGTACTCGGTGGTGCTGTTCGACGAAGTCGAGAAGGCTAACCCCGAAGTCTTCGACGTGCTGCTGCAGGTGCTGGACGACGGGCGTCTGACCGACGGCCAAGGCCGGACTGTGGACTTCAAGAACACGATTCTGATCATGACCTCCAACCTTGGCTCGCAGTTCCTGGTGAACCAGGACATGGACGCGGACGCCAAGAAGAAGGCCGTGATGGATGCGGTGCACATGAACTTCAAGCCGGAGTTCCTGAACCGTCTGGACGAGATCGTGATGTTCCATCCGCTGACCCGTGAGGAGCTGGGCGGCATCGTCAACATCCAGGTCGCTCAGGTGGCCTCGCGTCTGACGGATCGCCGCATCAAGCTCGACGTCACCGACGCGGCTCGCGAATGGCTCGCCAACACCGGCTATGACCCGGCGTACGGCGCTCGTCCGCTGCGCCGTCTGGTGCAGACCGAGGTCGGCGACCAGCTGGCGCGCATGCTGCTCGCCGGCAAGGTACACGACGGCGACACCGTGCTCGTCGACCAGACCGGTGGCGAGCATCTGGAACTCGGTACCATGCCCGAGGATCCGGATGCCGGTTCCGATGCCGACGTCACGGTCGAAGACGTCACCGAAGACAAGTGATGGCCGGGTGATAGCCGTATAATGGCCGAGTCGCGATGAGGGGAGGCCGGGCTCAATACCCGGTCTCCCCTCATCGCGTCATAAGTGCGTCACGCTGTGCGGGTCTCGTCACGCGGCGCGCGCTCGCACAGCGTGACGGTTCGTGAGAAGCCTTATTTTTCAACGTTTTGGAGTATGCGTCACTCTGTGCGCTCGCTCTGCGTGACGTGACCCGCACAGCGTGACGCTGCATAGTGCGTGTGTAGGCGCTGTGGTGCCCGGATTCGCGCGTAAGTCCGAACGCGCCGCGACCCCTATTCGCCGACCGCGGCGCGCTGCTCCACGAACTCGCATCCAGCTATCGCGCGGGCCATGGCGTCGCGCATGGTGGACAGGAACACGCCGTCGCGCGTGAACGCCAGCGCCTGCACCTCGATGCCGTACGGCGAAAAACCGGTGAGCTTGACGAGTGGTTCACTGCCGGGTTGCGCGAATTCGACGGTGGCCGTGGCCACCGCGCGCTTCACCGCCTCCGTCACGTGCGCCGGGTCGCTGCCGGCCTTCGCGGTGAACGTCATCGTCACGCATCCTTCATTGGACGGCGTGAGCTTCTCCAGCGACGCGGTGTTGAGCACGGAATTGGGTATGACCATCTCGTTGCCGTTGCGCTCGCGCACCACCGTCTGCCGCCACGTGATGTCCTTGACCACGCCGGTCGCCCCCGCGACCGACACCAGATCGCCCGGCTGTATCACCTTGCCGAGCATCAGCCCGAAGCCCGAGATCACGTTCGCCACGGTGTCTTTCAGACCCAGCGACACGGCGATGCCGCCGACGCCGAGCGCGGTCATCAGTGTTGTCGGGCTGATGCCGAACACCGGCTGCAGCACGATGGACGCGGCCAGTATCCACACCAGCACGCGCATGATGTTGATGAATATCGACGCGCTCGGCATGTCCGTCCGATCCAGCACCTTGCGCATCACCCGTGCCAGTCCCTTGGTGATCAACAGCGCGGCGACGATCGCCACCAGCAGGAAGATGATTTTCCCGGCGTTCGCCTCGAACCATTGCAGTATCTGATCCATGTCGCCTCCAGGGTCGCGTCCGCGTCGCGCACCCCGCGGCGGCGACTGCTCTGCAAGCCACTTTAGTGGGCGGTTTTGAAATCTCCCGGAATGTCGCCTTTGAAAATGCGGCTCCAGTAGGCCAGCATGTTCTCCTTCGACATCGACAGGTACACTCCCATGGCGAGCACGGCGACATCCTCGTTGAGCAGGTCGTCGACCGAGAGTCTCTTGCTCAGCTCCGGCCACCGCCGCAGCACCGCGAGGATACCGCCGACGGTGAAGTCGAGCATCAGGTCGGTTTTCAGATCCAGGTTGTCGGCGTCGAGCTGGAGGTCGTTGATGATCATCAGACGGCCGAAGTCCTTCAGCGACTCGATGAGCTCGGGCGAGCTATGGCTGCCGGCGAGCAGTGCCAGACGGTCGAGCCGCTGCCGCTGAACTGGGTCGTTCATCACCAGGGAGCATTGGCGCCTCCATTCGATGTCGGGATTGAGGTCGGCGCGTGGCGCCTGCACGGTCGAGTGCTCCACGGCGTGCATGATCGCCGAATCGGCCAGCTCCGGCAGGCTGGCGTAATGGTAGTAGAACGAGTTGCGGTTGACATGCGCCTCGCGTACGACTTCGGTGACGGTGATCTTGCGGTATTCGTGGTCTGCGAGCAGCTCCCAGAACGCGTTTTCGAGGCGTTCGGTCGCGGAGAGTATCTCGGAATCCTTGCGTGGGCGCGGCATGATGGTTCCCTTCCTGCGTGACGTGCGGCTATCGTTTATTGGGCACTATGTCTATATGTGTGATATGGATTATTGTAGGGCGGATCGTGAGGCGGATGATCGAAAAATAGGCGAACTGTCCATTTTTTCTCGGTTGGCGAAACAGAGTTCGGGCACGAGACGGCTACCGCGAGGAACGGGACCGGACCGCGGCCATGAGCAGCCCCATCGCCTCGATCAGATGACGGCGATCCGCCTCCGACAGACCCACGAACGTGTTGATCATCGTGGGAACGGCCTTCAGACCGGCCGCCATGAGATCGGAAATGCTGTCGGCATGGCTCGACCGCAGCACGGAGAACAGGGCGTCCACCGCGCGCTCACGGTCCTCGGTGCTCAACGATTCCAGCCAGCCGTTCAACGACCGGTTGAACAGCTGGGAACTCGGCGACACCTGCGGCAGATATTCGAAATCATTGCCCGAGACCTGCCAGGAGAACGTCAGATGCTGCATCACGCCCTTCTGGTCGGAGCGTACAACCCGCATCGGCTCGGGCGTCTCCAGAATCATGCCGACAATCGAGGAGTCCGGTACGATCTTCACGATGAGGGGCCATGACGCTCCGATACGGATCGCTGCCGACGATCTGCGACGGGAACCCCGGGCCCGTCCAGCGAATACACCGCCGTGACACGCCGCTGCACCGGCTCGGGCGCGTTCATCGCCGCATACACGGCCAGATTGCCGCCCTTGGAATGCCCCAGCAGCACCATCGGGCCGCGCCACAGGCGCGCCACGGCGCACACATACTCACATGCCGCATGCTGTGCGGGCACCGGGTAGCGAAACGCCATGTTGAAATCCTCTTTCCAACCCACGAGCGAGTCGTCCGTGCCGCGGAACGCCACCGCCAGCGTGCCGCCCGGCAGCAGCATGGTCACGGCGGCGAACTGCATCTGCTGTTCCTCGCTGAAATGCTCATCGGATGCGTCCACGCGAACGCAGGCAAAGCGCGGATTGACTCCGATGGCGGCGTACAGCTCCTGCGTCAGGCGCGGGTCGGCGAGGCCGTTATGGCCGCTCTCCACATGAAAATCATCGGGTGTCAGCGCCGCCGACACCGAAGCCAGCGTTGCGTCGCCGAACTCCGGGGCGGACAAATGGCGAATCGAGCGCACCGGATGGCGCACGTCGATGCTGCTCAGACGTCTGCGGAATGTGCCGGATCGTGCCTCGACATCGGCCAGAGTCCGCACGCATGCCGGCATGTCCTGATAGACAAGCGACGCCAGCACCAGCGCGTCGACGGCGTTGAACGGTGCGTCGACGCCGAACGGGCGGGTCTCGGAACGTGCATAATCGATGATGTTGGGCGTCGTGCGCCTCCTTTCCGCCGCGGCGGGGCTATGCTTGTCGTCCGGAGCCGCTAAGGGCCGGGCGGGTGACCGGTTACCCGCCAATATACCCGGTTCCCAACCCGCGTGAACCCAATAACAACCGGCGACATGCCCTGTTGTGCGTGGTCGGTGGTAAAAACGAAACCAGAGTCCAACGGGGAGGTTGTGCCATGATCAACGAAACATACAAAGCCATGCTCGGCGGCAAATCGGTCATTCGAACCCTGAGTGAATACGCGACCGCAAGGGGCACCGAAATCGGATACGACAACGTGTTCGACTATTCGCTGGGCAACCCGAGCGTGCCGTGCCCGTCCAGCTTCACCAAGGCGATGATCGACATGTACGAGACCGCCGATCCGGTCGCGCTCCACGGATACAGCCCGTCGCTGGGCAACCCGGAGGCGTGCCGCACCATCGCCGAAAGCCTCAACCGGCGTTTCGGCATGGACTACACGGCCGGCCACATCTTCCCGACGACGGGTGCCGCCGGTGCGCTCGCCCACGCGCTGCGGGCCGTCACCAAGCCCGGCGACGAAGTGCTCACGTTCGCGCCATACTTCCCCGAATACCATCCGTATGTCGAAGGCGCGGGCGCGCGGCTGACCGTCGTGCCCGCCGACATCGAGAGCTTCCAGATCAACTTCGCGGCGTTCGAGGCGGCGCTGAACCCCGAGGTGGCGGTCGTGCTCATCAACACGCCGAACAATCCCTCCGGCGCGGTGTATTCGGCCGAAACGCTCGACCGGCTCGCGGGTATCCTGCGGGCGAAGCAGGCCGAATACGGTCACGACATCTTCCTGATCAGCGACGAACCCTACCGCGAGATCGTGTTCGACGGCGGCACGCAGCCGTACCCGGCCAAGTTCTACGACAACACGCTGACCTGCTACTCCTGGTCGAAGTCGCTGAGTCTGCCGGGCGAGCGCATCGGCTACGTGGCAGTCAACCCGCGGGCGACCGACGCCGAACTCATCGTGCCGATGTGCGGGCAGATCTCGCGCGGCACCGGCCACAACTGCCCGAGCTCCAGCATGCAGCTCGCCGTGGCGAAGATCATCGACGAGACCAGCGACCTGAGCGTGTACGAGACGAACATGAACCTGCTGTACGATGCGCTGACCTCGATCGGCTTCGACGTGGTGCGCCCGGGCGGAACGTTCTACATCTTTCCGAAGGCGCTGGAAGCCGACGCGAACGCCTTCTGCATGAAGGCCAAGGAATACGACCTGATCCTGGTGCCGTCCGACAGCTTCGGCGTGTCCGGGTACTTCCGCATGGCCTACTGCATCGACACCGACAAGGTGAAGCGGTCGATTCCGGTGCTGGAGCGCTTCGCGCGCGAGGAATACGGATTGTAGGCGAAACCGCGCTCTCAAAACTCGCAGATACAGCACCAAAATGTCGATTCTGGGGCTGTATCTGCGAGTTTTGAGAGCGCGTTCCGTCTAAGAGCATCCAGAAAGCATCAGAAAACATTCGAAAACCGTTCCGCAAGGTTGCAGGACGGTTCAACGTCAGGCGCAGGGGCCGCTAGGAAAGCCGTCGTTCAATGGAGTCAATCCAAGGAAAGGACGACGACCATGAAACCCCATGACATGCAACCCCATGTGAGCCCCGGCGGCATGGTGCTGATTCGGCACCTCTCGGCCGGTTCCGCTGGCTCCGTCTCAACCATGCAGCCGCCGAGCGGCAGCTTCGGTGGCGGCGCCAACACCATGCAATACGACTATTCCGGCAGCTACTCGGTGTCGCTCACCGTCGGCGAAGACTCCACCGCCGTCATCGACGGTATCGACATCACCGCCTCCAGCTCCGGGTCGAACGGCGTCTTCGCCACCGATTCCGGAACGGCGCTCGTCAACGACACATCGATTGAGACCATGGCCGACAATTCACGCGGGCTGGACGCGACCTACGGCGGCACGATATTGGCGAACAAGATCACCGCGGACACGCAGGGCGACCACAGCGCCATCGTCGCCACCGATCGAGGCGGCGGATCGATCTCTCTCGCCGATGCGACGCTGAGCACCGTCGGCTCCGGCTCCCCGCTGCTGTATTCCACCGGCGACATTCAGGTGAACAACGTCTCCGGAACCTCATCCGGCAGCCAGATCGCCGGCATGGAAGGCCTCAATACGATCCTGATCAAGGATTCGACGTTGGAAAGCACGGTCACCGGCAAAACCGCATCCGACCCGATCGCCAACGGCATCATCATCTACCAGTCCACCTCGGGCGGCGTGACCGCCGACACGATTTCCAGCGTGGGCCTGTACCTGCTGGAAGGCGCCGCATGGACCGACGCGGCGACGATCACGGACAACGCGGCGGCCGGCTCCGGCACAGGCACGGCGAGCGACGTCCCCATCACTGTGAATGTCGACGGCACGTCCACGTGGGTGGTGACGAAGGATACGACCATTTCCGCGCTCAACGTCGCTTCCGGCGGCGACGGCAACACCGTCACCATCGTGGCGAACGGCAAGACCGTGGTCTCCGGCAGCGGCGACGTGACCGTCACGGTGACCGGCTCGTATTCGACCTCGGTCTCGGCCGGGAGCGACACCATCGACCGCAGCGAGTTCGACAGCCGGTTCGGCACATCGACAGCGTGGACGATGGCATAACCATGGCGGCGTGCCAGACATCAACATCAGCAATCACTTCATCAGTCAGTTTTCAAAGGAGTCATCATGACCAGCAACAACAGCAACAATGTCAACAATGCGAATGGCGGCGAGAGCGGCAACGGCGCGGATGGTGCCATCGAGGGCGTCGCTATCGAGGCGGCGGCGAACGTCACCGGTTCGGAGCAGCGTCAAGCGGCTGTGAATGACGCCGCTGTGGCTGATGGTTCGGTGACTAACGGTCCGGCGGGTGGCTGGGGCGTGGAGCCCGGTTCCGCGGCTGGTCGGGCCGATGGTGGCCGGGCTGCGGCAGACAACGGCGGTACAGACGAGTATGCGGGAAATCGTGCGGCTGGTCTGGGAGACGCCGAATGGGCTGCCGGGACCGGGGCTGCTGGATGCGGAACCGCCGGATACGGCTCGGCTGGGTATAGGCTCGCGGCAGCTCCGGGCAGTTCCGGCTATGCGCCGAACGGTCCGATGCCGGGGAGCTACGGCGAGGGGTCGTGTGCGGCGTGGTACGCGCAGAATGCGCCGACGCAGGCAATGAATCCGCAGCCGGGGAATATGCAAGCGGTGAGTGGCCAGAACATGAACGCGCAGGACGCGAATATGCAGGGCGCGAATACACCAGATGCGAACGCGCAGGGCGGCCAGATGCCGTTGTATGCGGATTGGAACGGCCGGGGGCCGGTGCCTGGAGCAATGGGCGGTCAGGTCCCGACACCGAAAGGCTCGAAGGGCGGCGAACACGCGTTGAGCGGTAAGACGTGGGCATTGCTCGCCGTGGTGTCTCTGGTCTGCGGCCTCGTGGGCGGCGTCGGTGGAGCGCTCGCGGTGAACGCGCTGACCGACGACGAAGATGGCACGGGCAGCAGCCAGCAGATGCAGATGCCCGGAGGCATGGGACAGCCGCCCAGCGGCGGCCAATTCGGCAATGGACAGTCTCAGCAGTATGGCGGCTCAGGGAAGTCGGACAGCCGGCTCGGCAGTGGTTCCAGTGGCTCCGGCAGCAGTGATGCGACCACAATGTAAGCCATGAGCCGGGCAAGGCTCAGCGCGAAGTGAAAGCGTCCAACCGCAATCGCTGCCCCCCCCCCCTATCTGCCCCATCATCCTCGTCAAATTACGGGTTGAAATAGCCGTTCTGGGCAATTCCCCGTGTGAAATCGCCAGTTTTGAGCTCGAAAAACGGCGATTTCACACGGGGAATTGCGGATTTCGGCTATTTCAACCCGTATTTTCGCGTTCTGTTCGCCCTCCACAGCCCGTAAATGGCCCAGCCGGTCGGGCTTTACGGCTCATCCGGCCAGCGCATCGCTGACGAATCGGTCGACTGCCGACCAATGCGGCCCTTGCCTCCTCGGCTGCATCACGGCGCACGCCCTCCAGTTTGGCGCCGGGAACCTTACCGGCCCTGACCAGTTTCATCATCGAAAGCGGCGCCTGCGTGTCAAGGACGAATCGGAACATGAACGCCGACGTGGCCAGCGTCAACGCGCCTGCGGATGCCGCGGCGATGCCGGTGATTCGGCATCCGCGCCGTACCCGGCCGGCGCGTTGCGAGCGAAATGAGTCATACCGATGCGTGAAAGCAGCCGGCGTAAACGCAGCGCAGCTTCCCCTGCGGATACCCTGTGCCGACTGGATTCCAAGCCGGCTGCACGGCCCAAGCGCGGCCGGCATGCCCGGGAAGAGCGCGAAAGGCGAAAAATCCTCACGACCTCTAGCGAACCGCGCGAACGGTTGTTAGTGTTGATGCACAGACGATTTCGGTTGCCGCGGCAGGCGTGCCGTCGGCTGATTGACGCCGCGCGCCGAACGCTGCATATACCGTTTGGTGCGCACCAGACGTAGAGCGGCGGTCTCCAAGACCGCAGGTCGTTGGTTCGAAGCCAACCGCGTATGCCAGTCACTTGTTTTTTCGGGGTCTGCCTCCGCCGACGCCCCGACCGGGACGCTTCGCGTTCCATCCGTCTATCGTCTCCGGGAGCCAGCCGCGCGTGCGGCCTATCATGGCGTCGGGTTCGGGGAGCTTGAGGTTGAGCAGGCCGCCACTGGTTATGCCGAGGCGTTCGGACCTGCTTGACGCCGAGAGATATGCAACCCGAGAACACGCGACACGCAGTGAATCTCAACGACCGCAGGACTAGGCAAACAACAAATGGCACTACGCAGATGCTCATACACCCACTGCCACCTGCCCGTCACCCGCGGCCAGGCATGGGACCTCGGACATAACGACCGGCGCGACGGATACAACGGACCCGAACACTGGAACAAGCAAACAGGAAACAACGTGGCGACTGCAGGCCGGGTGAGCCTACTTCTTCTTCGGCACGTAGATCACAGTGTCGATCAGTTCTCGGTAGTGCGCGACGATCTGCGCGCGGCGGGTCTTCAGGCTGGCCGTCAGCATGCCGTTGTCTTGTGTGAACTCGTCGGGCAGAATCTCGAACTTGCGGATCGACTCGGCGCGAGACACGCCCTCATTGGCCTGATTCACCGCACGCTCGACTTCGGTGTGCACGATCGGATTGCGGGCCAGCGACGCCAGATCGGACTCCTCCTGAGCGCCCTGCGATTTCAGCCACGCGTTCGCATCGGCGAGATCCAACGTGACCAGCGCGGCCACGAACGGCTTCCGGTCGCCGATGACCAGGCACTGGTTCACAACCGGCGATGTCATCACGGCGGCCTCCAACAGACCGGGGGAGACGTTCTTGCCGCCGGCGGTGATGATCAGATCCTTCTTGCGGCCGGTGATCGAAATGAAGCCGTCCTCGTCGATGTCGCCCAGATCGCCGGTGTGCAGCCAGCCGTCGACGATCTGCTCGGCGGTCACATCGGGATGGTTGTGGTATCCACGGCAGACCAGATGGCCGCGTACGCACAGTTCGCCGTCGTCCGCGATACCCGCGGTGACGCCGCTCATCGGCATGCCGATCGTGCCGATCCGATTGTTCTCCGGCAGGCTCACGCACACCGGCCCGCAGGTCTCCGTCATGCCGTAGCCCTCAAGCAGCGGCATGCCGATGCCGTTGAAGAAGTGGGAAAGCTCGGAGTCCATCGGAGCGCCGCCGGTGATGGCGAAGTCGGCGTTCGGACCGAAAATCGTGCGGATCTTCTTGTACACCACCAACTCGTAGAACCCGTGGGCGAGGCGCCCCCGCCACGGC
>ENA-OQCU01000193-OQCU01000193.1-human-gut-metagenome-genome-assembly--contig:-NODE-193-length-32687-cov-4.736333_pt1 | contig 32687 bp, 28 predicted proteins | sample MGYA00242504_ERZ504590 | MGnify/ENA primary metagenome ERZ504590 (study PRJEB26092, sample SAMD00036318) | human gut metagenome | host: Homo sapiens | study: EMG produced TPA metagenomics assembly of... | reverse complement strand
ATCCGCCGACAGAAGAAATAGCCGTACTGATGGAGGCGGAGCCGGGAGAGAAGGGGAAATATCTTCTGATGGCCGGTATTGCTGTGCTTGGAATTGGACTGCTGTTTGTACTGCCTCCGCTGGGTGTGGCTGTTCTGTTTGCTTCTATGGTCGGCAACGGACTGATGCATGGAAGGGAGAGCAAAAAGCTGGAGAGTGCATTAAAAGCGTTTGGCTGTATCCTGCGGCTGCAGCGGACAGCCAGGGAACTTGGAAAAGAAAAAATTTCCGGATTGGAAAGGTATCAGAAGCGTCTGGAAGAACAGGAAAAACAACTCCGTCCGATTACAAGAAAATGCAGAACACTTGTGAATACGAAAGAATCGCAGGGCGGTGCAGCAAACATGATTTTTGCATACTTTCACACGTTCTTTCTGCTGGATCTGATCGAGTATTCTTCGGTTGTTTCCGGAGTGAAATCGTATGAAAAAGCGATTCTGCAGATGGCAGAGGATCTTGGACTCCTGGACTTTGCACTGTCTGCAGCATCGTACCGGGAGAGCCTTTCGTATTACTGCCGGCCGGAATTCCTGGATGAGAAAAAGGCGGGCTGTCGGATCGATGTGGAGGAGCTTTATCATCCGCTTCTGACACATCCGGTGGCAAACAGTCTGTATGCGGAGGGCGGAATTCTGCTGACCGGCTCGAATGCGTCGGGAAAATCCACATTTATGAAAAACATGGCAGTGAATGCGATTCTGGCACAGGCACTGAACACGAGTCTTTCGAAGCGGTACCGCGGTGTTGTGTGCCGGATCATGACATCCATGGCACTCCGCGATAATCTGGCACAGGGAGAGAGTTACTTTGTTGTGGAAGTAAAATCTTTAAAACGGATTCTGGAGGCAAGCCGTGAAAAAACACCGCTTCTGTGCGTCATTGATGAGGTGCTGCGGGGAACAAACACGACGGAGCGGATTGCAGCGTCAGAGAGTGTGCTTGCTGCCCTGCGCCGTGCAAATGTGCTCTGTCTTGCAGCAACACATGATACTGAACTGACGTATCTGCTGGAAGATCTCTACACCAATTATCATTTTGAAGAGCAGATTACCGCGCAGAGTATTTCCTTCCCGTATCGCCTGGAACAGGGGCCGGCAAGAGGAAAGAATGCGATTGCGCTGCTTGGAAATATGGGAATTGATGAAAAAATTGTAAAACAGGCAGAAAGAAGAGCTGCGGAGTTTGAAACAACAGGAAGCTGGGAAAAGAATAAGTTTCTGAGATAGAAAAACAGCCGGGAAAAATTGATCTTTTTTGAAAAAATATGCGAAAATGGTTCAGCATTTTTTCATTGTGTGTTATGATAAAATAGATCGCGTGGTCCGGCAGAAAAACCGCCGGATCTGTTAAGGAGAAAAACATGAGCAGGACAGGCTTGGAAGATGCATATATTATGCGCGGCAGCAAGAAACTCCGCATGGGATATACGACGGGTTCCTGCGCTGCAGCGGCAGCGCGGGGAGCGGCGTTTATGCTGCTTTCCGGGAAAGAAATACAGGAAGTGAAAATCCATACGCCAAAGGGCATTGTTCTGAATCTGGAATTGCTGGATATCCGGAGAAGTGCCGAAAAAGTAAGCTGTGCCGTCCGAAAAGACGGCGGGGATGATCCGGATGTGACAGATAAAGCATTGATTTACGCGGAAGTGACGTTTGGAACAGAAGAGGGAATTGTAATCGATGGAGGATTCGGCGTCGGGCGTGTGACAAAGCCGGGGCTGGATCAGCCGGTCGGAAACGCGGCGATCAACCATGTACCGCGCCAGATGATCCGCGAGAATGTGGAGGAGATTCAGAAAAAACTCGATGATTTCCGTGCACTGCAGGTTATCATCTCCGTACCGGAAGGGGAAGAACTGGCAAAGCATACATTCAATCCGAGACTTGGCATCATCGGCGGCATTTCAATCCTTGGAACGAGCGGGATTGTAGTGCCGATGAGCGAGGAGGCGCTGATTTCCACGATCCGCGTCGAGATGGAAATGCGGAAAGCACAGGGTGACCGCGTCCTTCTGGTGACACCGGGAAATTACGGACAGGACTTCTTAAAAACGTATCCGTGGGTCCGTGCAGACCATTCCGTTAAGTGCAGTAATTACGTCGGAAAAACACTGGAATTTGCAGCTGAGCTCGGCTTTGACGCCATCCTTTTTGTGGCACATCTTGGAAAATTTGTCAAGGTGTCCGGCGGAATTATGAATACCCATTCCCACGAGGCAGACTGCCGTGCGGAGCTTCTTACGGCGCAGGCGGTGCGTGCAGGGGCGGATCTTGCACTGGCAAAAAAACTGCTGGAGACCGGAAACGACGGAAGAAGCGGTGCAGATTTTAAAGGAAGCAGGATGCCTGAAAGAGACCATGGAAAAAGTGACAGAAAAAATTGCTTTTTACATGAATTACCATATTGAGGGCAGAGTGCAGACGGAGGCGATTGTTTTTTCAAGCAATGAGGGCCTGCTCGGGGAAACCCCGGGAGCGGGAGAACTTCTGGAGCGCCTGCGGGAGCAGGAAGAAAAAGAAAACAGAAAAGAGTAAAAACAAAATGACAGGAATTTTATTTGGAACAGGAATCGGACCGGGAGACCCGGAGCTTATGACGTTAAAGGCCGTCCGTCTGATCCGGGAAAATGATACGATTGCAGTACCAGGAGAGAAACCGGAAGAGAGCATTGCCTACCAGATTGCTGTTCAGGCAGTGCCGGAACTGGCAGAAAAAGAGCTCGTTGCTATTCCAATGCCGATGACAAAGAATGCCAAAGAACTGGAGGAAAATCACCGGCGCGGTGCAGAAAAAATAGAGGAGCTGCTGGATGCAGGAAAAAACGTAGTATTTCTGACACTCGGAGATCCAACCGTGTATTCTACCTACCTTTATGTACACAGACGGGTACTGGAAGACGGTTACGATGCGAGAATTGTAAGCGGTGTTACATCGTTCTGCGCGGCAGCAGCATCTCTTTCCGAGGGACTGGTGGAAAATTCCGAAGAACTGCATGTGATTCCGGCGTCTTACCAGATTGAAGATGCACTGGAACTTTCAGGAACAAAGGTTCTGATGAAAGCGGGTAAAAAGATGCCGGCTGTGAAACAGTTCCTGAAGGAAAAGAACTGCCGGGCGGTGATGATAGAAAACTGCGGCATGGATACGGAACAGAAGTATTTCAGCGCGGAAGAAATCCCGGACCAGGCAAGTTACTATTCACTGATTATTGTAAAAGAAAAGAGGAAAAAATAGATGGTACATTTTATTGGAGCGGGCCCTGGAGCCCCGGATCTGATTACGGTAAGAGGACAGAAGCTGCTTGGTGAGGCGGATATTATCATTTATGCAGGTTCTCTTGTCAATCCGGCACTGCTGGATCTGAAAAAAGAGGGCTGTGTGGTATATAACAGTGCAACCATGACGCTGGAGCAGGTGATTGATGTTATGAAAGAGGCCGAAAGCAAAGGCCAGACTGTGGCAAGACTCCACACGGGAGATCCGTGCCTGTATGGTGCAATCCGCGAACAGATTGATGCGCTCGATGCCCTTGGAATCGCTCACGATGACTGTCCGGGTGTCAGCTCTTTCTGCGGAGCGGCTGCTGCCCTTGAAATGGAATATACGCTGCCGGATATCTCCCAGAGTGTTGTCATCACCAGAATGGCCGGAAGAACACCGGTTCCGGAGCGGGAGAGCATTGCGTCTTTTGCGGCACATCAGGCAACGATGGTTGTATTCTTAAGCACGGGACTCTTAGAGGAACTTTCCCGTGAGCTGATTGCAGGCGGCTATACGGCAGATACTCCGGCAGCGATCGTTTACAAAGCAACCTGGCCGGAGGAGAAGACGTTCGTCTGCACCGTTGGAACACTTGCCGAGACGGCGAAAAAGAACCAGATCACCAAGACAGCGCTGATGATCATCGGAAATGCCGTTTCCCAGGGAAATTACCGCAGAAGTGATCTGTACAATCCGGCGTTTACCACCGAATTCCGAGAGGCAGAAAAATAAGATGAAAATAGCCATAGCAAGTTTTACAAGAAACGGATGCGCCTGGAATCGAAAACTCTGTGCGGCACTGAAAAAACACAGCTGTGAAGGATATGCACTGGAAAAGTACGGGAAAGAAGCGGGAATTCCTGCGATTGCACCGTCGCTTCCTGCATGGACAGAGCGCATGTTTCAGAAAATGGATGCGATTTTGTTTATCGGGGCGTGCGGGATTGCGGTGCGCAGTATTGCACCGTACGTGAAAAGTAAAAAGACAGATCCGGCGGTTCTGTGTATGGATGAACAGGGAAAGTTCGTGATTTCATTACTTTCCGGCCATATCGGCGGAGCAAACGAGCTGACGGAAGAAGTTGCAGCTGTAACGGGTGCGGTTCCGGTCATTACAACGGCAACGGATGTCAATCACAAGTTTGCGGTCGATGTCTTTGCTGTAAAAAATCATTGTGAAATTTGTGAGATGGAGCTGGCAAAAGAGGCAGCGGCGCTTCTGGTGGACGGAAAAACGGTTGGATTCTGCAGCCGTTTTCCGGTGGATGGAACAAAACCGGAGGAACTGATCCCGGAAGAGGCGGCAAAACCGTCGATGGGAATCTGCATTACCACATCGGAAGAGGATTCGCCATATGAGAGAACACTTCACCTGATCCCGAAGGTGATCACCGTCGGCATCGGCTGTAAGAAGAATACACCGGCCGGCCGGATTGAAGAAAAGGTTCTTGCGGCACTTGCGGCGGCCGGGATTTCTCCAAAAGCAGTTCGACAGGCGGCAAGTATTGATCTGAAAGCGCAGGAGCCGGGAATTCTGCAGCTGGTGGAAAAGTATGGCTGGCAGTACCGGACCTTTTCTGCAGAAGAACTGGAAACGGCGGAGGGGGAATTTACGCCGTCTCCGTTTGTGAAGAAGATTACAGGAATTGACAATGTCTGTGAGCGCAGCGCAGTTCTTGCCGGCGGCAGACTGATAAAGAAAAAAAAGGCAGCGGACGGTGTAACAGTTGCACTGGCTGCGGCGGACTGGAGGGCAGTATTTTGAGTACAATTTTTGTCGTGGGCATCGGCCCCGGAGCATATGAAAAAATGACGATCGAGGCGGCGGATGCGCTGCGGAACTGCGATGTGATCATCGGCTATACCGTCTATGTGGATCTGGTAAAAGAACATTTTGCAGGAAAAGAATTTCTGACGACGCCGATGCGGAAAGAGGTGGAGCGCTGCCGTCTGGCATTTGAAACTGCGGCAGAGGGAAAACAGGTTGCTATGATCTGCAGCGGAGATGCCGGCGTTTACGGTATGGCAGGTCTGATGTATGAGCTTTCGGAAGAATGGCCTGATATTGAAATTAAGGTAATTCCAGGCGTGACCGCCGCAACGGGAGGCGCTGCCGTTCTTGGTGCACCGTTGATCCACGACTTCGCCCTGATCAGCCTGAGCGATCTTCTGACACCGTGGGAGAAAATTGAAAAACGTCTTCTGCTGGCATCGGAAGCGGATTTTGTCATCTGTCTTTATAACCCGGGAAGCCATAAGAGAGCGGATTATCTGGAAAAAGCGTGTGATCTGATGCTTCGTTACAAAGCGCCGGAAACCGTCTGCGGAATCGTAAGCCAGATCGGAAGAGACGGGGAGACGAGCCGGACCATGACGCTTGCAGAACTTCGCAATACAAAAGTGGATATGTTTACGACGGTATTTATCGGAAACAGTCAGACAAAGGAAATCCGGGATCACATGGTAACGCCGAGGGGATATCGCTATGAATAAAGTAATCGTCTTTGCCGGAACGACGGAAGGCCGGGAAATCTGCAGTTTTCTGAAGAAATATGAGATTGCATCCCTTGCCTGTACGGCGACAGAATACGGCAAGTGCCGGATCGAGGAGGGCGGTGCCCTGACGGTTCGAAGCGGAAGACTAACAGAAGAAGAGATGGAACAGCTTTTTGGCGAAGAACAGCCGGAAATGGTTATCGATGCAACCCATCCGTATGCCGATCTTGTGTCGGAAAATATCCGGTCTGCATGTGAAAAAGCAGGAAAAACGTATCTTCGGCTGCTGCGGCCGTCGCTTGCGGCAGATCCATCCTGCGTCATGGTCGATACGACAGAAGAAGCGGTATCGTATCTGGCGGGTACAGAGGGAAAGATTCTGGTGACAACAGGAAGCAAGGAACTCGCAAAATTTGCAGAGCTTCCGGATTATAAAAACCGTGTGTATGCCCGGGTGCTGCCGTTGCCAGGCGTAATTGCATCCTGCGCGGAACTTGGATTTGATGCCGCACATACCATAGGCATGCAGGGACCGTTTTCTATTGACATGAACGTTGCAATGCTGCAGTCGTTCCATGCCGAATGGATGGTAACGAAGGAATCCGGAAGAAACGGCGGCTTTGAAGAAAAAATTGAGGCAGCCAAAAAGGCCGGTGTCCGTGTCGTTCTGATCGGCCGTCCGAAAGAGGAAGAAGGACTCTCGGAGGACGAGGTCAAGCGGTATCTCGTTGAAAAATTTGATCTGTCCGTGAAACGGGACGTCGTGATCGCCGGAATCGGACCTGGTGCAGAAGCACAGATGACGCTGGCGCTCGTAGACGCGTGTGAGCAGGCGGATGTGCTGATCGGTGCGGGACGCATGACAAAAGCAGTAGAAAAATATCAGAAGCCAATGCTTGCAGAATACAGCCCGGAAAAGATTTACGAGTATCTGAAGGCGCACCCGGAATATGAAAAGATTGTTCTTCTGCAGTCGGGTGATGTCGGCTTTTACAGCGGAGCAAAGAAACTTCAGGCCGTCCTTGCGGAAGATGCGGATTTTTCTGTCCGTGTAGAGCCGGGAATTTCTTCGCTGGTTTATTTCTGTGCCAAAATCGGAGTGTCCTGGGAGGATGCAGCATTTGTGAGCCTGCACGGGCAGCACTGCAACTTTCTGGAGACGGTCCGCCGAAACCGGAAAACTCTGGCGATCGCCGGCGGAAAGGGCAGTGTCAGGGAAATCTGCCAGACGTTAAGTTCGTACGGCTGGGAGCAGATTGTGCTACATGTGGGAACGGATCTGTCGTATCCGGAAGAACAGATTGTGACAGGAACCCCATTCGAACTTGCTAAAATGGAGTTTGCTCCGCTTGCGGTTCTTCTGTTTGAAAACCCGAATCCGGAACCGGAGTTTACAGCCGGCATGGCAGATGAAGTATTTCTGCGTGACAAAGTACCGATGACCAAGCGGGAAGTGCGCAATGCATCTCTTTCTCATCTGCAGCTTTCTTCGAATTCTGTTGTCTATGATATTGGATCGGGCACAGGTTCTGTTTCGATTGAGATGGCGCTTCGTGCAGCACAGGGAAAGGTATATGCGATAGAAAAAAATCCGGCAGCCGTTGCACTTCTGCAGGAAAATAAAAAGAAATTTGCAGTGGATCATCTGGAAATTATTGAGGGAACTGCACCGGAAGCACTCGAAGCACTCCCGGTTCCGACGCATGCATTTATCGGCGGGTCTGCCGGAAACTTAAAAGAGATTCTGGAACTGCTCCTGCGGAAGAATCCGAACATCCGCGTGGTATTAAATACAGTAACCGTGGAAACATTAGCGGAGGCAGCATCGTGTTTCAAAAAACTTGCGTTTGAAGAGCCGGAAATCGTCTGCCTGCAGGCTTCCAATGCGAAAAAGGCCGGAAGAAGCCATCTGATGATTGCCCAGAATCCGGTTTATATCTTTACAGCCCAGGGAGGTGCCAAAGAATGAAAGCACCAAGAATCATGCTGGCAGCAGGAAGGAGCGGAAGCGGGAAAACGATGATCACCTGCGGACTGCTCCGTGCACTGCAGCAGATGGGAAAGCAGCCCGCAGCGTTTAAATGCGGCCCGGATTATATCGATCCGATGTTTCACGAACAGGTAATCGGCGCCCCGTCGTGTAATCTGGATCCGTTTTTCACAGAGGAAGAAACAACACAGTATCTGTTCTGCAAACATGCAGCGGGTCATGACATTTCCGTATTGGAAGGCGTTATGGGGTATTACGACGGTCTTGGCGGAATTTCTACCAAAGGCAGCGCCTACGATCTCGCCGGTATGACAAAAACGCCGGTTCTTCTGGTTGTCGATGCCAAAGGCATGAGCGTTTCAGCGCTTGCCTTTATCAAGGGATACCTGCAGTACAAAGAGGACAGCAGGATCGCCGGTGTAATCTTTAACCGGATGTCAGAGATGCTGTACCGGGAGATCGCGCCGATGGCGGAAAAAGAACTTGGCATTTCCTGTGTCGGCTTTGTGCCGGAACTGAAGGAATGCCACTTAGAAAGCCGCCACCTCGGCCTTGTGATGCCGGATGAGGTGGAAAATCTGCAGGAGCAGGTCAATCTGCTTGCAGAAACACTGCAGAAGACACTGGATTTTGAAAAAATTCTTGCGATTGCAGAAGGGGCAGAAGAGCTCTCGGGAAAAATGCCGGAAGTCCTGCGTAAGGTGACAGAAAGCGAAGCAGCCGCCAAGGTGCGTGCTGCGAAGCCGATTCTTGCCGTTGCAAAGGATGAAGCATTCTGTTTCTTTTATCGGGATAATCTGGAGCTTCTCGCGTCGCTTGGAGCCAAAATCGAATATTTTTCGCCGCTTTCCGATGCGGAGCCGCCAAAGAATACAGACGGATTTCTGTTCTGCGGCGGCTACCCGGAGCTGCACGCAGAAGAGCTTTCGGAAAACCAGACCATGAGAACGAAGATCCGCGATAACATCCGTCAGGGAATGCCGGTTCTTGCAGAATGCGGCGGTTATATGTACCTGTCAGAATCCATGGAGGATATGGATGGAAATGTGTATCCTATGGTACAGGCTGTTCCGGGAAATGTTTACCGGACAAAAAAGCTGGGAAGATTCGGCTATATCACCCTCACGCCAAACACGAAGGATACCTTTCGGAACGGCGGAAATCCGGTGCGCGGCCATGAGTTCCATTACTTTGACAGCACAGACTGCGGAAGTGCATGGCATGCGGCAAAACCGCTGCGGAAGCGGAACTGGGAATGCATTCATGCGACAAAACGGATGATGGCGGGATTCCCGCATCTTTACTATATGGCAAGTCCGCACCTCGCACTGGAATTTCTGGAGCAGTGTGTCTCTTACCGGAAAGAACAGGAGAAAACAAGATGAAAACAGCATTAGCAGCCCTGATTGTGGGCTATGGATTGGACCTGCTGCTTGGAGATCCCTCCTTTTTGTACCATCCGATCCGTGTGATCGGAAATCTCATTGCTCTGCTGGAAAAAATGGCTGCGGAAGGTATTTCCGAAAACACCAAAGGGAGAGCTTGCCGGAGGAGTTTTTCTCGTGATCCTCGTCTGTCTGGCGGGATACGGTGTTCCGGCACTGCTGCTCTTTGCGGCATTTAAAATTCATCCGGTCATCGGCTTCCTTCTGGAGGTTCTCTGGTGCTGGCAGATTCCGGCAACGAAATGCCTGAAGGATGAGAGCATGAAGGTCTATCAGAAATTAAAAGAAAACGATCTTCCGGGGGCGCGCTATGCGGTTTCCATGATCGTAGGACGTGATACGGAAAATCTTTCGGAAACAGGAGTGACGAAAGCTGCCGTGGAAACGATCGCGGAGAATACGTCGGACGGTGTCATTGCACCGCTCCTCTTTCTTGCCATCGGCGGACCGGCATTAGGCTTTCTGTATAAGTCCATCAATACCATGGATTCCATGGTGGGATACAAAAATGACAAATATCTGTATTTTGGACGGTGTGCGGCAAAGCTGGATGATGTCGTCAATTACATACCGGCGAGAATCAGCGCATGGCTGATGATTCTTGCGTCTGCATGCGAGCGCATGAACTGGAAAAATGCAGAAAAAATTTACAAACGCGACCGTTACTGCCACGCCAGCCCAAATTCTGCGCAGACAGAAGCAGTTATGGCAGGGGCGCTGGAAGTACAGCTTGCCGGAGATGCCGTGTATTTCGGCAAAGTCGTAAAGAAACCAACGATCGGCGATGACATCCGCCCGGTCGAGGCGGAAGATATCAAAAGAGCAAATCATCTGATGTATCTGACCTCGTTCCTCGGACTGGTGTTCTTTGCGGGAATCCGCGCGATCTTTTTATTTCTGTAAAAAGAGAAGATAGAAACACAACGGAAAAGAGAAAGGAAGGCATATGGTATGAGACAAAATCCACATGGAGGAGACATTTACACGAAAAAATGCAGAGTCGATTTTTCTGTGAATGTCAATCCTCTTGGAGCTCCGGAAAGTGTGAAAGAGGCGGTGAGAAAGAGCGCGGAATCGGTGGAACAGTATCCTGACGCACTGTGCCGGGACCTGACCCGGGTACTGTCGGAAAAGGAGCAGCTTCCAGAAGAAAATATTCTGTTTGCAAACGGCGCCGCGGAGCTTATTTTTGCCCTGACACAGGCTCTCCGCCCGAAAAAAGCGCTGATTGCAGCGCCGGGATTTGCAGAGTATGAAGCAGCACTTTCAGCGGCAGGGTGTTTTATCCGTATGTATCTGCTGCAAAAGGAAAAAGGCTTTCTTTTACAGGACGATTTCTGCGATGATCTGACCGACGATCTGGATCTTGTTTTTTTATGTAATCCAAATAATCCAACCGGCCTTACGATTCCGCAGGAACTTCTTTTAAAGATCCTGGATAACTGCCGGGAGCGTAACATCTATCTGGTGCTGGATGAGTGTTTCATAGAATTTCTGCCGGAGCCGGAAAAAGTGACGATGCAGGGAAAACTGGACGAATATCCGAATCTGCTGATTCTGCGTGCGTTCACAAAGATTTACGCAATGCCGGGCCTGCGTCTTGGCTATCTGCTCTGCAGCGACGAGGATCTGCTGGATCGGATCAGCCGCAGCATGCAGTCGTGGAATGTTTCGATTCCGGCGCAGATGGCAGGCCTTGCCGCCCTGAACGAGGATGCTTACGTCAAAGAAGCACGGGAACTGATCGGAAAAGAACGCGCCTGGATGAAAGCAGAACTGGAAAAAGCAGGTCTTACCGTATGGGATTCCTGTGCAAATTATTTGTTCTTTGAGGGACCGAAAGGACTTGCCGCACGGCTGGAAAAAGGCGGCATTCTGATCCGCGACTGTTCCAACTACTCGGGCCTTGCCGACGGATATTACCGTGCAGCCGTACGCACACATGAAGAAAACCAGATTCTGACAGAAGCCGTTTCACAGATTCTGCAGTGGTTTTAGGAGGAAAAACGATGGCGAAAGTAATTATGATACAGGGAACGATGTCAAATGCGGGAAAGAGTCTGCTTGCGGCGGGCTTATGCCGGATTTTCCATCAGGACGGATACCGTGTGGCGCCGTTCAAATCACAGAATATGGCGCTGAATTCGTTTATTACGAGAGAAGGCCTTGAGATGGGACGTGCACAGGTCATGCAGGCGGAAGCGGCCGGGATCGAACCGTCCGTTTTGATGAACCCGATTCTGTTAAAGCCGACGAATGACACCGGTTCGCAGGTGATTGTAAACGGTGAGGTACTGGGAAACATGAGTGCGCGGGAATATTTTTCCCACAAAAAAGAGCTGATCCCGGACATCATGAAAGCGTACCATGCACTGGAAGAACAGTATGATATCATTGTGATCGAGGGAGCCGGAAGTCCGGCGGAGATCAACCTGAAAGCCGATGATATCGTCAATATGGGAATGGCAAAGCTTGTGGATGCACCGGTGCTCCTCGTCGGAGATATTGACCGCGGCGGCGTTTTTGCTCAGCTTTACGGTACCGTAGAGCTTTTAGAGCCGGATGAGCGCGACCGCATCAAGGGTCTGATTATCAACAAATTCCGCGGGGACAAAACCATCCTGGACCCGGGCGTTGTGATGCTGGAAGAAAAAACACACATCCCGGTGGTCGGCGTGGCGCCGTATCTCCACATCGAAGTGGAAGACGAGGACAGTCTGACCGAGCGATTCACCAGAAAAGAGGAGATCGGTCTCATTGACCTTGCGGTCATCCGTCTCCCGCGTATTTCAAACTTCACCGATTTCAACCCGTTCGAGCGGATCGAAGGCGTATCACTCCGCTACGTAAGCTCTGTCTCCGAACTGAAAAATCCGGATATGATTCTGCTTCCGGGAACGAAAAACACGATGGAGGATCTGCTCTGGATGCGTCAGAATGGTCTGGAAGCGGCCGTACTGAAGGCGGCTGCGGCCGGAAAAGTAATTTTCGGTGTCTGCGGCGGCTTCCAGATGCTCGGAGATACGCTGAGCGATCCGCTGCATGTCGAAGCCGGCGGAACGATCAAAGGAATGGGACTCCTGCCGATGGATACCGTATTTGCCGGTGAGAAGACGAGAACCCGCGCGGAGGGCGCTTTTGGAAAAACAGAAGGCGTTCTTGCCGGGATCGAGGGAACCCGGATTGAGGGCTATGAAATCCATATGGGAGAAACGGTGCGGAAAGAAGAAACAGAAGCATTCACGTTCATCGATGATCAGAACCGTGCTGATTCGGATAAGCTGGACGGTGCACAGAAAGGAAATGTGTACGGTACGTATGTGCACGGCATTTTCGACAAAGAAGAAGTTGCCGAGCGGATCGTGGAAGCACTTGCAAAGAATAAGGGAATTGCCATGGAGCAGATTCACGGTGTCGATTACCAGACATTCAAAGAGACACAGTACGATATTCTCGCAGATGCGCTGCGCGAGCATCTCGACATGAAGAAAATTTATCAAATTCTGGAAGAAGGGGCATAAAGATGAAGATAGAACTGGAGCAGGTAAGCCCGCACGAGATTGAAAAGAGAAGCTTTGAAATTATCACGGAAGAATTAAACGGAAGAACGTTTCCAGAGGATCAGGAACTGGTTGTAAAGCGTTGTATCCACACAAGTGCGGATTTTGATTATGCGGATAATCTCTGCTTTTCGGAGCATGCGGTGGCAAAAGGCATCGAGGCGATCCGGGAGGGAGCCTGCATTGTGACGGATACGCAGATGGCAAGATCCGGCATCAACAAAAGGTGCTTGCGCGCCACGGCGGTGAAGCGCTCTGCTTTATGTCAGACGAAGATGTTGCGGCAAGAGCAAAAGAAACCGGAAGCACCCGCGCGGCAGCCTGCATGGAAAAAGCGGCGGAGCTGGATAAAAAGCTGATTATTGCGGTTGGAAATGCGCCGACGGCACTGGTCCGCCTCTATGAACTGATCGGGGAAGGAAAAATAAAACCGGCGCTGATCATCGGAGTTCCGGTCGGCTTTGTCAATGTGGTACAGTCCAAAGAACTGATTATGCAGACCAATATCCCGTATATCGTGGCACGCGGACGAAAAGGCGGCAGCAATATCGCGGCGTGCATCTGCAACGCACTCCTGTATATGATGGATCAGGACCGCGGATATTAAAAATAGATGAAAAAACGGAAAGCAGAAGTCTTGACAGATTTCGAATCACCGTTTATACTATGGAACATGGAAAAAGGCTTGGAAGGGAACAAGTAGACGTACAAAACGCGGACAGAAAGCAGCCGGCAGATGAGAGGCGCATGCAGGTTCTGTACGATTCGAATACATCCTGGAGTTGCGCACCGAATAAAACGGGCGGCAGAAGAACTATGATGCACGTTTTTAGTAGGCTGCGACGTAAGAGACGAACGTTACAGCGTCAGGGTATTCAGAGATTTTGGATACCGACAAAGGCAGTTGCCGTGAGACAGCTGTGAAGTAAGGTGGTAACACGGGAGATACGGGCTCTCGTCCTTTGAATCGGAAAGGACGGGAGTCTTTTTGTATAAAAAACTTTGGTCCCAGACGGTAACACATACCCGAAAGTCAACCGAAAAAAGGAGAAAAACAAAATGCAGATTTATGACGAACTGATCGCCAGAGGCCTTCTGGCACAGGTAACCGATGAAGATGAAATCAGAGACCTGGTAAACAATGGAAAAGCAACGTTCTATATCGGATTCGACTGCACTGCAGACAGTCTGACCGCAGGTCACTTCATGGCACTGACCCTGATGAAACGGATGCAGATGGCAGGAAACAAACCGATCGCCCTGATCGGCGGCGGCACCACCATGATCGGTGACCCGTCCGGAAGAACCGATATGAGAAAAATGCTGACCCGCGAGGAGATCGACCACAACGCAGAGTGCTTCAAACGTCAGATGGAGCGTTTCATCGAGTTCGGCGAGGGAAAAGCTATGATGCTCAACAACGCAGACTGGCTGCTGAACCTGAACTATGTAGAACTGCTCCGTGAGGTAGGTGCATGCTTCAGCGTCAACAACATGCTCCGTGCAGAGTGCTACAAACAGCGTATGGAAAAAGGTCTTTCCTTCCTGGAGTTCAACTACATGATTATGCAGAGCTACGACTTCTATCACATGTTCCAGAAATACGGCTGCAACATGCAGTTCGGCGGCGATGACCAGTGGTCCAACATGCTGGGAGGAACCGAACTGATCCGCCGTAAACTTGGAAAAGATGCCTATGCAATGACCATCACCCTTCTGACCGACTCTCAGGGCAAGAAGATGGGTAAAACCGCAGGAAACGCTGTATGGCTTGACCCGAACAAGACCAGCCCGTTCGATTTCTACCAGTACTGGAGAAACGTGGACGATGCCGATGTCTTAAAATGTATCCGTATGCTGACTTTCCTGCCGCTGGAGCAGATCGACGAGATGGATTCCTGGGAAGGAAGCAAGCTGAACGAGGCAAAAGAGATCCTGGCCTATGAGCTGACCTCCATGGTACACGGCGAGGAAGAAGCAAAGAAAGCGCAGGAAGGCGCACGTGCCGTATTCTCTACCGGAAGCTCCGAGCATATGCCGACCAGTGAACTTTCTGCAGAGGATTTCACGGACGATAAAATCGATATCGTAACCCTTCTTGTCAAAGCAGAGCTTGCAAAGACCAGAAACGAAGGACGCCGTGCCGTAGAGCAGGGCGGTGTATCCGTAGACGGTGAGAAAATTACAGATCCGAAATATGCCGTAGAAAAAGCAGCCTTCGGCGAGGACGGTATCGTTCTGAAAAAAGGAAAGAAGAATTTCAAAAAAATTTGCGTTAAATAATTAAGTGTGCTATTATAAAAGAATGGATTCCCGGAAGAAATTCCGGGACACACTGAATTATTTGGAGGACAAACAGTCATGGAAAAATATGGCGTAAACGAATTACGAAAGATGTTTCTTGAGTTCTTCGAGAGCAAAGGACATCTTGCTATGAAGAGTTTTTCGTGATTCCACACAACGATAAAAGTCTTTTACTGATCAACTCCGGTATGGCTCCGCTGAAACCTTACTTCACAGGCGCAGAGATTCCGCCGAGAAGAAGAGTAACAACATGTCAGAAATGTATCCGTACCGGCGATATTGAAAATGTAGGAAAAACAGCCCGTCACGGCACCTTCTTTGAGATGCTCGGAAACTTTTCCTTCGGTGATTATTTCAAACACGAAGCAATCGCATGGTCCTGGGAGTTTTTAACACAGGTAGTAGGGCTCGATCCGAATCGTCTGTACCCATCCATCTATCAGGACGATGATGAAGCATTTGATATCTGGAACAAAGAGATCGGCATCCCGGCAGACCGTATTTTCCGTTTTGGAAAAGAGGACAACTTCTGGGAGCATGGCGCAGGTCCGTGCGGTCCGTGTTCTGAGATTTATTATGACCGCGGAGAAAAATACGGCTGCGGCAAACCGGGATGTACCGTTGGCTGCGAGTGTGACCGTTACATGGAAGTATGGAACAACGTATTCAGCCAGTTCAACAACGACGGCGAGGGCCACTACACCGACCTGATCCAGAAGAACATCGATACCGGTATGGGACTTGAGCGTCTGGCCGTTGTTGTACAGGATGTAGATTCCATCTTCGATGTCGACACCATTCAGGCACTCCGCAACAAAGTATGCGAAATCTCCGGAAAAGAGTATGAGGAAGATCATGAGACCGATGTTTCCATCCGCCTTATCACAGACCATATCCGTTCCGCAACATTCATGATTTCCGATGGAATCATGCCGACCAACGAAGGAAGAGGCTACGTACTGCGCCGTCTGATCCGCCGTGCAGCACGTCATGGCCGTCTGCTTGGCATTGACGGACTGTTCCTTGCCCGCCTTTCCGCAAGCGTAATCGAAGGATCCAAAGACGGATATCCGGAACTTGAAGAGAAAAAAGACTTCATCTTCAACGTTCTGAACAACGAGGAGACCCAGTTCAACAAAACCATCGACCAGGGACTTCATATCCTCTCCGAGTTCGAAGAAAAAATGCAGAGCGAAGGCAAAAAAGTTCTGGACGGACAGGATGCATTCAAACTGTACGATACCTACGGATTCCCGCTGGATCTGACCAAAGAGATCCTCGAGGAGAAGGGCTACGGCATCGACGAGGACGGTTTCCATGCAGCAATGGAAGAGCAGAGAGAGCGTGCAAGATCGAGCCGTGAAGTAACAAACTACATGGGTGCTGATGCAACCGTTTACGATGAGATCGACCCGTCCGTAACAACTGAGTTTACCGGATACGATCATCTGGAGGATACCTCCAAAGTAACCGTTCTGACGACAGAGACTGAGATTGCAGAATCTCTGATGGAAGGCCAGAAGGGAACCATTTTCGTAGAGAAAACTCCGTTCTACGCTACCATGGGCGGTCAGGAAGGCGACTGCGGTATCATCAAAGGAGCAAATGGTGTATTCGAAGTAGAAGATACCATCAAACTCCGCGGCGGAAAATACGGCCACGTCGGTGTCATGAAATCCGGTATGATTTCAAACGGCGAGAAAGTTACGCTTCAGGTCAACGAAGAGGCAAGAAAAAATACCGAGAAGAACCACAGCGCAACACACCTTCTGCAGAAGGCATTAAAGACTGTTCTCGGTGCACACGTAGAGCAGAAAGGTTCTCTCGTAACCCCGACCAGACTCCGTTTCGACTTTGCTCACTTCCAGGCTATGACACCGGAAGAACTGGAAAAAGTTGAGAATCTGGTAAATGAAAAGATTCAGGAGCAGATCCCGGTTGTAACCGACATCATGGATACTGAGGAAGCGAAGAAATCCGGCGCGATGGCTCTGTTCGGTGAGAAATACGGCGACAAAGTACGTGTCGTTTCCATGGGAGACTTCTCCAAAGAGCTTTGCGGTGGTACCCATGTAAAGAATACCGCTGAAATTGGACTGTTCAAACTTGTTTCTGAGGCAGGCGTTGCAGCAGGTGTCCGCAGAATCGAAGCTCTGACCGGACCGTCTGTTACTGCATACTATAAAGCACAGGAAGAGAAAATGCATGAGGCAGCAGCTCTCTTAAAGACAACACCGGCGGATCTCCTCGAGAAGATCGCTCATCTGCAGGCAGAGGCAAAAGCACTCCAGGCAGAGAATGAGTCCTTAAAGAGCAAACTGGCAAAAGAAGCGCTCGGCGATGTTATGGATAAAGTAACCGAAGTCAAAGGTGTAAAACTTCTCGCTGCATCTGTACCGGATGTCGATATGAACGGACTGCGTGACCTTGGCGACCAGCTGAAAGAAAAACTGGGAAGCGGCGTTGTTGTTCTGGCATCTGCAAAGGACGGCAAAGTAAGCCTTCTTGCCATGGTAACCGATGATGCGATGAAGAAAGGTGCACATGCCGGAAAACTGATCAAAGAAGTGGCAGCCGTTGTCGGCGGCGGCGGCGGTGGACGTCCGAACATGGCACAGGCCGGCGGAAAGAATCCGGAGAAGATCGACGAAGCAGTTGCAAAAGCTGCCGAGGTACTGGAAGGCCAGATCGCATAACAATAAGCAGGAAAAACAGCACAAAATCCTGCCGCCTGCAGGGCAGAAAAAGGAGCCAGGCAGGCGGCAGGGAAAAATTTTGCAAAAAAATGAAAAAACTTGTTGACGTACGAGATTTTTCTGGTATAATAAGAACAGTGCAAAAAATACCCATACAGTTGTATTATGCACAATCTACAACTGGAGGGAGGTTAGGTGTGAGACTATGTCAAATGTAATCGTTAAAGAAAACGAAACGTTGGACAGCGCTTTACGCAGATTTAAGCGTAGCTGTGCAAAAGCTGGCATTCAGCAGGAGATTCGTAAAAGAGAGCATTACGAGAAACCAAGTGTTCGTCGTAAAAAGAAATCTGAAGCTGCCAGAAAACGTAAGTATAATTAATGTGCAAAAAATCCCCGGCGATCTGTTTTGCCGGGGATTTTTATACTTGTAACTTAAAGTCGCAGGTTTTGACAAAACAGCAAGGCGGTGACAAATGAGAATTTTGTACAAAATAGCAAACAAGCTGTTTCGTATCGTGAAAAAGATTCTGAAGCTGCTTACCAGCCGTATGGTCATTATCGGTGTTGCACTTCTTCTGGAATTTTGCTGGCTGGCCGGAATTATGATGCAGCTCAATGAAAAATCTGTCTACATCAACTATGCGGTCACGATCCTTTCCCTGATTGCAGTGCTTTCGATTATCAATAATCCGAAAATGAATCCCGGCTACAAACTGATGTGGGCAGTCTGTATCCTGGCGCTTCCGGTAACCGGAATCTGCCTGTACGGCATTCTCGGCCATTCCAGTGTGGCAAGAAAATTCCGTACACATTACGATACAGTTCTGCTTTCGCAGGGAGGCGTTCTTGGAGAGGAAGAAGAGACGCGTAAAAAGCTCGAGGAAGAAAATATCCTGGCAGCGGGGCAGTCTTCCTATCTGACCAATTATGCGCATTATCCTGTTTATGTAAACACAGAAACAGAGTATTACCCGCTGGGAGATGTATGGTTTGAGCACTTTATTGAGGAACTCAAAAAAGGCAGAACACTACATTTTTATGGAATATTTCGATCATCAGCGAGGGGTATCTGTGGGATACGGTGCTGGAGATTCTGAAGGAAAAAGCGGCCGCCGGTGTGGATGTGCGGGTGATTTACGATGATTTCGGCTGCGTGACGACACTGCCGTATCAGTATTATAAATCGCTGCAGCAGATGGGCATCAAGTGTGCGGCGTTCAATCAGTTCCGACCGGTGCTGAATGTCATTTTAAATAACCGTGACCACCGGAAAATTGCCGTGATCGACGGTCATACGGCTTTCACGGGCGGCATTAATCTTGCGGACGAATACATTAACCGCAAGGAGCGGTTCGGCCACTGGAAGGATTCCGGAATCTGTCTGCATGGTGAGGCGGTATGGAGTTTTACGGTGATGTTTCTGCAGATGTGGAGCACAATCACCGGTATGGAATGCAATTTCGAATCATACCGGCCGGAGATCTATCACGAGGAAGCGTTTAAAAAAGACGGTTTTGTGCAGCCGTACGGCGATTCCCCGCTGGATGGAGAGACAGTAGGCGAGCATGTTTATCTGAACATTATTTCACAGGCGAAAAAATATCTTTATATTTTTACCCCGTATCTGATTCCGGACAACGAGACGCTGACCGCTCTCTGCATGGCGGCAAAGCGCGGAGTCGATGTGCGGATTGTAACGCCGGGCATCCCGGATAAGAAGATTGTCTATATTCTGACGCAGGCCAATTACGAGATCCTGCTGGAATCCGGCGTTCAGATTTACCAGTATACGCCGGGCTTTATCCATTCCAAGAGCTTTGTCTGTGATGATGAAGTTGCGACGGTCGGAACGATCAACATGGATTACCGGAGCATGTACCTGCATTTTGAGTGCGGTGTCTGGATGTACGGCAGCAGTGCGGTTGCCCAGGTAAAAGAGGATGCGCTGACCACGTTTGAACAGTGTGAGCAGATCAATATGGACTACTGCCGAAAGAAAAATTTTGCAGTCCGTGCACTCCGCGGTGCGCTGAAGTTTCTGGCACCGCTGCTGTAAACGGAACAGACAGCATAGTTCTGCGGTCGTCTGCATAGCCTGTAGGGAAGAAAGAGCAGATGTTTCGGGGGAATATGAAGAGAAGAACACGAAATATCGTCTGGAGCCTGCTGATGATCCTGGCGCTTCTTACAGCGCCCTTGAAAGTGACGGCGGCAGAGCAGAATGGAGAATCTTCCGACAAGCAGCAGAACGAAACAACGGAACAGAAAACAGAAGAGACGGAGGAGACAGCACCGGAGATGACAACGGACCTTGGGCTGGCTTCGCCGTCTGTTCTTTTGATGGAGGCACAGACCGGAACTGTTCTGTACGAGAAAAATGCGTCGGAACAGCGAAGCCCGGCGAGCATCACAAAAATCATGACGCTGCTGCTGATTTTTGAAGAGCTCGAAAAAGGGACGCTCCAGCTGACCGACGAAGTGACGACGAGTGCGCACGCCAGAAGTATGGGCGGGTCCCAGGTCTTTCTGGAAGAGGGCGAAAAGCAGACCGTTGAGACGATGATCAAGTGTATTGTCGTTGCTTCGGGAAACGATGCATCTGTAGCGATGGCAGAGCATATTGCGGGGACAGAAAGCGAGTTCGTCAGCCGGATGAACCAGAAAGCAAAAGAACTCGGCATGAACGACACGAAGTTTGAGGACTGCTGCGGCCTCACGGATTCCGACGGCCATTACACGACAGCGGCAGATGTGGCGAAAATGTCTCGGGAGCTGATCGAGCGCTTTCCGCAGATCCTGAACTATTCCTCTATATGGATGGAAGAGATTACGCATGTCACACAGAAGGGAAGCAAACCATTCACCCTCACCAATACAAATAAGCTGATCCGCGGCTATGAGGGCTGTGTGGGACTGAAAACAGGAAGCACCTCGAAGGCGAAGTACTGCGTCTCGGCAGTGGCGAAGAAAAAATGATCTGACGATGCTGGCAGTCGTGATGGGAGCACCGGACTACAAGGTGCGGTTTGCAGATGCAGCGTCACTGTTCCAGTATGGGTTTTCGTCCTGTAGCATCTACATAGACCGGGAACGCGATCCCCTGCCCGGAACTTTCGGATTGGTTTTACGGTAAAAGCAGGAATACGGCAGAACTGGAATATGCGGAAGAATTCCGCTATCTTACGACGGGCGGGACGGTGATTGGTGAAGTGGAAAAAACCGATGGAACTGCCGGAAGAGGTGCAGGCCCCTATCCAGAAAGGCGAGTGTGCCGGAAGAGTTGTTTACAAAGCAGACGGTGAGGAACTTGGTTCCGTTGCGATTTTATATGGAGCAGACGTGGCAAGAGCCGGCATGTGGGATCTGTTCGGATGTACGATGAAACAATATTTTCTTGGGACGGCATAAAGCCGGAGTATCATGCGCGAAAAGGAGAAAACATGGCAAAGAAAAATTACTATGCGGTAAAACAGGGAAAGGTTCCGGGCATCTACCGGACATGGGATGCGTGCAAAGCGCAGGTACACGGTTATCCTGGGCGCAATTTACAAGGGATTTGAGCGTCTGGAGGAGGCAGAGGCCTTTCTGGGCGGCGGTAAAATGCCGGAACCATTGCTGCGGGAAACAATCGGAACGTATTTCGCTGCCCCGGAACGAAAGGCAGTACAGAGCACGGCAGCACCCGATCCTTCTTCTTTGGACTGGGAACACCTGATTCTGGCGGAAAAACCATGCGAAGACCCGGAATACGCCGGTGTCGGCAGGAGCGCCGTCGCATACGTGGATGGAAGCTATCAGCATGCGCTCGGAAAGTTCTCCTGCGGTGTGGTCCTCTTCCTGGACGGAAAAGAGCTGAATCTTGCAGAAGAATACAGCGATCCGGATCTCGTCTCCATGCGGAATGTGGCAGGCGAGATCAAGGGCGCAGAGCTGGCCATGGCTTACTGCCTGACACATGATATTCCGGAGCTGGCCATCTATCACGATTACCAGGGAATCGCAAGCTGGTGTACGAGAGAATGGCAGGCGAAAAAACAGGGAACCATCGATTACCGGAATTTTTACGATCTGGCATCGGCCAAAGTTGCGATCCGCTTCTGCAAAGTAAAGGGCCACACCGGCGTCACCTACAACGAAAAAGCCGATCAGCTGGCAAAACAGGCACTGGGCTTATAAACAGCAGGGAAAACGGGTTGTCATACACCGAAAAATCAAGTATAATGAACGGTATGAGAAAATTTACAACGACCTATTACAAACTTTCGTCAAACGGAAAATTTCCGGAAGGAAACGGTTTTCGTCTGGCGTTTATCAGTGATCTCCACAATATGGAGTTCGGCCCGGACAACACGGTGTTAAAGGCAGTCATCGATGAGGCGGCTCCGGATCTTGTCATCATCGGCGGAGACCAGATTGTGGCAAAGCCGGGGGAGAACCTCGACCCGGGTCTGAGTTTCGCGGAACGTCTTGCGGAGGAATACCAGGTGATCTATGGCTGCGGAAACCACGAATACCGTCTGAAGCTGTACCCGGAACAGTACGGCGATCTGTATGAAAAGCTCCGGGAGCGCCTGAAAAAGGCAGGAATCTGCTATCTGGAAAATGAGACGGCGGATCTTACCATCAGCGGCTGTCCGGTCCGGATCTACGGCTATGCCATGGACCGCACCTATTACAACCGCTTTTACCGCGGACCGCTGCCGGTTTCGGAACTGATGGACCACCTTGGAAAACCGGCTCCGGCGCGCTACGGCATTCTGCTGGCGCATCACCCTGCCTACCGCAGCTCCTATGCATCATATGGAGCCGATCTGACGCTTTCCGGCCATTATCACGGCGGCGTGGTGGGCCTTGGCGCGCACCGGGGGCTTGTGACGCCGGATTTCCGCCTTTTTTCGAAAAACTGCCGCGGGCTGTTCCTGACGGGCGGCACCTGCCAGATCATCAGTGCAGGAACGGGCGAACATACCATTCCGGTCCGCATCTGGAACAGAAGAGAATTGATTATTACAGATATCGGGAAAACGTAAGGGAGAACAGAGCACATGGCGATACCAGTAAAGCTTCCGGTGTTTGAAGGACCGCTGGACCTTCTTCTTCACCTGATCGATAAAAACAAAATAGATATTTACGATATCCCCATTGTAGAGATTACGGACCAGTATCTGGAATACATTCATCAGATGGAGCGGGAAGACCTCGACATCATGAGCGAGTTCATGGTCATGGCGGCGACGCTTCTGGATATCAAATGCCGCATGCTGCTTCCGAAAGAAGTGAATGAGGAAGGCGAGGAAGAGGACCCGAGAGCCGAGCTGGTGCAGCAGCTTTTAGAGTACAAAATGTACAAGTACATGTCGTACGAGCTGCGTGACCGCATGAACGAGGCGAGCCGTTCCGTGTACAAGGAACCGACGTTTCCAAGAGAAGTGCTGGAGTACAGGACGCCGGTCGACACCTCCGAGCTCCTTTCGCAGATTTCTCTCGCGAAGCTCCATACGATCTATAAAATGATTTTAAAGCGCCAGGAGGACAAGATCGACCCGATCCGAAGCAGGTTCGGAAAGATCGAAAAAGAAGAGGTCAGCCTGCCGGACAAGATGACGTATGTCGAGCAGTTTGCTGTTAAAAAACGCCGCTTCAGCTTCCGCGACCTTTTGGAATCCCAGCCGGGCAAGGTGCATGTGATTGTCACCTTCCTTGCAATCCTGGAGCTGATGAAAACCGGCAAAATCCGGATCAGCCAGGAGGAGCTTTTCGGGGATATCCTGATTGAATCCCTGGAGGATGAAGACACCGTAGTTGTGCCGTATACAGACGAGACAGACAGTGAGGACAAGACAGATGGAAGAACAGAACAGGAATAAAGAAACTGCCCCCGGGTGAGGCAAGACGCCCCTCTTCGGTCGAGGAGGCGGAAGCAGCCATCGAGGCAGTCCTTTTTGCGATGGGAGATTCCGTGGAGCTGGGAAGGATTGCAAAAGCGATCGGCCATGACACGGAGACGACCCGTAGGATTCTGAACCATATGATGGAAAAATATAATACGAAAGACCGCGGCATCCATATCGTGGAGCTTGAAAATGCGTATCAGATGTGCACGAAACAGGAATATTATGATTATCTTGTCAACATCGCCATGCAGCCGAAGAAGGCGGTTCTGACCGACGTCATGATGGAGACCCTCTCGATCATTGCCTACAAGCAGCCGGTCACGAAGCAGGAGATCGACAAGATCCGCGGCGTCAAGAGCGATCACGCGGTCAACAAACTGGTGGAGTACAATCTGGTGCAGGAGCTTGGCCGCCTCGACGCGCCGGGCCGCCCGATTGTGTTCGGCACGACCGAAGAATTCCTGCGGAACTTCGGCGTCGATTCCACCGACAATCTGCCGGAGATCAGTCCGGTCAAGATGGAGGACTTCCGCGCAGAAGTGGAAGAGGAAATGCAGATCAAGCTGGATGTCTGATCCGGCAGGAGAAAAAGAAGGGAGATACCGATATGCCTACTACGTACGCACACGACAGGTTCGGAAGAGAAGTCTATGAACAGCTTCCGGTAAATTTGAAAAAGATCATTCGAGAAAACAAAAAATTGTATCTGATCGGACTGCACGGGCCGGATATCTTCTTTTATTACCATCCGTTCTCGAAAAACCGTGTGTCTGATTACGGAACGTTTCTGCATGAGCAGACGGCTTCCGTTCTGTTCGAGGATGAGGTGAAAAAGTATCAGCAGAGTCCGTCAGAGGCGATGGAAGCGTATCTGTTAGGCTTTGCCTGCCATTACCTTCTCGATTCGACGTGTCATCCGTATATCGGGAAATTTGTGGATCACACTGGAATTTCCCATGCAAAGATTGAGACGAGCCTTGACCAGTACTTCATGCTGGAGGACGGCCTCAATCCACTCGTATACCGTCCGGCATCGCCGATCTGCCCGCACACCGACGGCAACAAGGTCATCCACCGCTGTTTTCCGGAAATCGGGGAAACAGAAATTGTCGAATGCCTGAAGGGCATGAAGCTCTGGACGAGAATCACGATCTGCCGCAGCAGTGCGGTAAGAAGCCTTCTTCTTGGAGCGATGAAACTGGTCGGCTGCTACGATTCGATGGGCGGCCGTGTGATGCCTGGAAGGCCGCAGAAGGAATGCGAAGCGGGCACATGGAATCTTGTCCACCTGTACGAAAGAGCGCTTGCAGAGGCGCCGCAGGAGCTTGTAAAGCTGGATGAAGTGCTCCATGGAAACGGAACGCTTTCCCCGCGCTTTGACCACAATTTTGATTAAAACAGACTTTTGAGAGCAACAGTAAGAACAGAAAAATCCCGGCAGGAATCTTTCCTAAGAATTCCTGACCGGGATCTTTTTTTACCCGAAAGCAGATCTTTAATTTGATTTTACTTCACGCCACAGCTGGTTGTAAACCTCATCGGCATCATCGCCAAGATACGTAAAGGTTTCGCACCGTGCAAGCGTTTCCTCATCTGGGAAGGCGATTTCACTGTTTCGGATATCGTCATCCTCAATCAGTTCACGCGCCGCATCATTCGGCGTAGAGTAGGTAATATACTTAAAGTTTTTCAGTGCGATGTCCGGCCGGCAGAGGAAATTCAGGAATTTCTCTGCGTTCTCGACATGCTGCGCATCTTTTGGAATGCACCAGGAATCGATCCAGACGTTGGAGCCTTCTTTTGGAACAACGTATTCCAGATCCGGGTTTTCACGCTTCGTGTAGATAGCTTCACCGGAGTAAATAACGCCGATAGCCGCCTCATTTCCGATCATCTTGTCACGCACCTGATCCACAACGTACGCCTGCACGAGAGGTTTCTGTGTCACAAGCAGATCCTTCGCCTCCGTCAGCTCCTTGATATTGGTGGAGTTTAAGGAGTATCCCAGATCCTTTAAAGCAACAGCAAACGCATCGCGCACGCTGTCCTGCATCAGAATGCTGTCGCGGTAATTGGTATCCCACAGAACAGACCAGGAGTCGATCGGCTCGGTTACCATTTTTTTGTTGTACAGAATACCAACTGTTCCCCAGCAGTACGGGATCGAGTAGAGATTGCCCGGGTCGAACTGCTCGGAAGTCTCGTAGTACATATCTCCAATGTTGGAAGCGTTCGGAATATGGTCAAAGTTGATCGGCTGCAGCAGATCGTTCTGGATCATCTTCTGAATCATATAGTCGGACGGGCAGACAAGATCGTAGGAAATCGCACCGGATTTGATCTTCGGATACATGATTTCGTTCGTCTCATACTCCTCGTAAACAACGTGGATACCGGTTTCTTCCTCAAAGATATCGATGACATCAGAATCCATATATTCGCCCCAGTTGTACACAATCAGCTGCTGGGAGCCGCCGGCTGAAGCATTCTGGCTTCCGTAGTAAATACCGCCGCCGCCGATGACAAGCACCATGGCGATCGGAAGAATCCGGCGGAAGACCACCCGTTTCGTGATGCGGAAACGGATGCCCTTCTTCGCCATAGCCTCGCGCTCTTTTGCCTCCTCTTTTTCTTCCTTCGGAGAAGGATTCACATTCACAAGGAGCAGCAGAAGCAGTACGGTGACAAAAAGAATCGTGGAGAGCGAGTACATCTCCGGCTTGATTCCCTTGCGGACTTCGGCATAAATCTTTGTGGAGAGCGTATCAACGCCCGGTCCCTTGGTGAAGTAGGTGATAACGAAATCATCGAGGGACATCGTAAAGGAGAGCAGAAAGCCCGAAACAACGCCCGGCATGATGTCCGGGAAGATAACTTTCCAGAATGCATGCAGCGGAGAGGCACCAAGATCGAGAGCTGCCTCGTACGTCGATTTGTTCGTCTGCTTTAATTTCGGCATAACGCTCAAGATAACGTAAGGAACATTGAACGTAATATGTGCCATCAGAATGGTACCGAATCCAAGCTGAATGCGGCAGATGATAAAGAGCAGCATCAGCGAGATACCCATGACGATCTCACCGTTCAGCATCGGAATATTGGTGATGCCCATGAAAACCGTCCGGCTCTTTTTCGACATGCTGTTGATGCCGATGCACGCAAGCGTTCCAAGCACAGTCGCAATCGCAGAGGCAAGAAGCGCGATGATCAGTGTCGTATACAGCGCATTCATGATCTCTGTATTGGCAAACAGTGAGCGGTACCAGTGCAGGGTGAAGCCGCCCCATTTGGCACGCGTTTTTGAAGCGTTAAAGGAGAGCACCACAAGGGTGACAATCGGCGCATACAGAAGAATAAAAATGAGCGCCATGTAAATTTTTTCCAGTTTCTTTCTCAAAATGCCGTTCCCTCCCCGTCTTTATCGTATTTGTTCATCAGAACCATCGACAGGATGATGAAGATCATCAGGACTGTGGAGAGTGCACTTCCGGCATTCCAGTTGTTGGTCTGTTTGAACTCCTGCTCGATGACGTTTCCGATCAGAAGGATCTTGCTTCCGCCGAGCAGGTCGGAAATAACAAAGGTTGTAAGCGCCGGGATGAATACCATGGTAATACCGCTTACGATACCCGGCGTGGTGAGCGGCAGCGTTACTTTCAGAAACGTCTGCACACTGTTTGCTCCGAGGTCCCTTGCTGCGTTGATGACATCACGGTCGATCTTAATCAGAACATTGTAGATCGGCAGAACCATAAACGGCAGGAAGTTATACACCATACCGAGAATGATCGCTCCCGGCGTATTGATGATGGAAATGCCGGGCAGATGGAAAAACGCGAGGATGCTGTTGATGACGCCGTTTTTCTCAAGCAGTGTCTGCCATGCAAGCGTACGGAGCAGAAAATTCATCCACATCGGGAGAATGAAGATCAGCACAATAAAGCTGGTCTGATTGACATTCCGGTTTGCCAGAATCATGGCAAGCGGATAGGCAAGCAAAAGACAGAGCGCGGTGCTAAGAAGCGACAGCCACAGCGCCAGGCCGAGTGCCTTGATGTTTTCCTTCGTCGCAACGTAGGCGAAATTCGAAAGGGTAAAGCCGCCTTCTTCCCCGGTGAACGCATAGTAGAGAATCAGGATCAGCGGGATGATGATGAAATCCGGCAGCCCAGACGGCATACGGTGCTGCCAGCCATTTCTTTAATTTATTACTCTTCAATGGCTGCCGCCTCCTCATCTTCGGATTCCGGTTTGTTCATAATCTGGATATCGAACGGATCGACGTGAATGCCGACTTCCTGTCCGACCGGGAACAGATCGGTAGAGTGAACGAGAAGCTCAAAGCCGTTCACCGTAACCTCCATCTCATAGTGAACACCTTTGAAAATCAGATGGGTGACACGTCCGCGGATGGTACCTTCCTCCGGCTTCACAAGATCAATATCCTCCGGGCGGATCACAACGTCGATCGGTTTGTTTTTGCCGAATCCGACATCAACGCACTCGAACTTCGCACCGAGAATCTCGACGAGACGGTCCTCAATCATGATGCCGTCGAGAATGTTGCTGTCACCGATGAAGTCTGCAACGAATGCGTTCTGCGGCTCATTGTAGATGTCTTCCGGTGTGCCGATCTGCTGGATATAACCCTGGTTCATGACAACAATCGTGTCCGACATAGTAAGCGCCTCTTCCTGATCATGGGTGACATAGACAAAGGTGATACCAAGCTCGTTTTTCAGACGGATCAACTCGTACTGCATATCCTGACGGAGCTTTAAGTCAAGTGCGCCGAGCGGCTCATCCAGAAGCAGAACTTTTGGTTCGTTGACAATCGCGCGCGCAATGGCGATTCGCTGCTGCTGGCCGCCGGAGAGAAGCGCCGGGGAGCGGTTTTCGTAACCCTCAAGGTTAACAAGTTTTAATGCGTATTTGATTTTGTCATCGATATATGCTTTGGATTTTCCTTTGATTTTCAGCCCGAAAGCAATGTTTTCCGCAATTGTCATATGCGTGAAAATGAGCATATTTCTGGAACACCGTATTTAACTGGCGTTTGTTCGGCGGAAGCTGGGTGATATCCTGTCCGTTAAATAAAACCTTTCCGGCATCCGGTGTCTCAAAACCGCCGAGGATACGTAATGTGGTTGTTTTTCCGCAGCCGCTCGGGCCAAGGAGGGTAAGAAATTCGTTTTCACGGATATAAAGATTCAGATCATCCAGAATGGTAACTCCGTCGTACGATTTTGTGATGTTGACCAGATCAAGTAATTTGGTACTCATGTGTAATATGCTCCTTTCGGGTTGTGAAATTTGGAACACCGTTTCTCGTGAAAATCACGCGGTGTAAAAAAATCTAAAAATAAGGCGGTGAACTGACCCAGAGAATGATGGCCGGTGTTTTACCCGGATTTTCCAGATAGTGATTACAGGAAGCGGGATAGTAGAAGCTTTCCCCTTTCTTCACTTTGTGGCATTCATCTCCAAGATGAAGGAGAATACGGCCGGAAAGTACATAGCCGAATTCCTCGCCTTCATGCGGTGAATCAATCTCGGTGCACGCGCCGCTTTGCAGCGTCAGCCGGATTGGCTCCATCCTGTTTTTCTGTGCATTCGGAACGATCCATGCGATCTCGTTGCCCTGCGCTTCAGCGGTCTTTACAAAGTAATCTTCTTCGCAAAAGACAACCTGATTGTCCTGCTCTTCGCCGAAAAACGTTTTTAGATCCGTTCCAAGGCAGGTAAGAACATCAACCAGCGTGGCGATCGAGGGAGAGGTCACATCGTTTTCAAGCTGGGAAATAAATCCCTTTGACAGCTCGCTCCGATCTGCCAGTTCCTCCTGCGTCAGCCCTTTCCACATCCGCAGTTCCCTGATTTTTTTCCGATTTCCATAAAAATCCTTTCTGCATCCAAAGTCTTTCCCGGGATCCTTTTGCTGAATACGGATTCTCAGGAAATCTCAGTAAAAATAAACAAAAAGTTTAGTAATTCTATACAAACACGGGGAATTATACATGATATGGATCGCAGTGTCAATAACTTTGTGAAATTTTACCATGATTTTGCAGGAAACCTCATATAATGAAGAAGAAGCAGACAAAAAGCCGGTCCCAAAAGAGCGTCCGGCTTTTCCATTTTTAAAGAGAAAAAACACAAGGGGGATCTGATTTTGAACAGAAAAAGAAGAAACAAGACAGGTTTTTTCCTGGGAATCCTGCTTCTGTTTTTGGGAAGTGTGTCCGTGACTGCGACAGAGCAGGAGAGCGAGCCGAATCAGCTGTTTGCAACGGCGGCATGCCTGATGGATGGCGATACCGGCCGTGTGCTGTTCGGAAAACGCGAGACAGATCCTATGGCAATGGCGAGCACAACGAAAATCATGACATGCATTCTGGCACTGGAAAACGGACAAGAGCAGACGGTCGCAACTGCATCGGCTAAAGCAGCCGCAGCGCCGAAAGTACATCTCGGTGTGCGGGAGGGAGAACAGTTTCTGCTTGGCGATCTTCTGTATTCCCTGATGCTGGAATCGCATAACGACGCGGCGGTAATGATTGCAGAGACCATCGGCGGAAGTGTAGAGGAATTTGCATCGCTTATGAATGAAAAAGCCGCAGCAATCGGCTGTACGGATACGCATTTTGTGACGCCGAACGGTCTCGATGCTTCTGACGCAGGCGGAGATCACCACACGACAGCAGCTGATCTGGCACGGATCATGCGATACTGTGTCTGGATTTCACCGAAAGCCGCCCAGTTTCTCGCAGTGACGCAGACGCGGTCCTATACCTTCTGGGATCTGGAAAAGAAAAACATGTTCAACTGCTATAATCACAACGCACTGCTGGATCAGATGGATGGAGCTGTTTCGGGAAAAACCGGCTTCACGGCAAAAGCCGGTTACTGTTATACCGGTGCGCTGGAGCGGGATGGAAAGCGTCTGATTGTGTCGTTGCTTGCATGCGGATGGCCCAGCCATAAAAACTATAAATGGGCGGATGCCGCAAAGCTTTTAAACTACGGGCTGGAATCGTATATGTATCGTGACGTGCTGGACCATAGCTGGAACCCAGGGCAGATTGAAGTAGCAGACGGTGTTTACGACGGGATGCTGCAGGTAAAAAGCAGCGCCCGCCTTACCCTTACAAGTCCGGCGCTTGATCCGGCGCGCTCGCTTCCCGCTCTTCTGAAAGAGACAGAAATACCGGAAAAAGACATTTTTTTACCGGAGCTTTTGAAAGCCCCGGTAAAGAAAGGAGAAAAGGTCGGTTCGGTTACGTATTCGATCGACGGGATTCTTCTCGCGGAATATCCCGTCTATGCAGCCGAAACGATCGAGAAAATTGATTATGGGTGGTGCATGGAAAAGGTCGCAGAGCGCCTCTTTTGTCACTCTTCGGTATGAGTTACTTTTGCAAGTGTTTCCGTTGAAAGAATTTTCCGGATATTGCAGAGAAACAGCGTAACGGCAGTGATAACAGAACATACATCAGCGATCGGTTCTGCATAGTAAACGCCCATGACACCGAAGAAATGCGGCAGAATGAGTGCAAGCGGAATCAGAAGGATGACTTTTCGAAGCAGTGCAATAAAAAGAGAAATCTTCGCCTGGCCAAGACCGAGGAAGGAACTCTGTACGCCGCTCTGCAGTCCGAAAATTGCCATGCCGGCAATGTAAACCGGAAGTACCTTCTCTACGATGACAATCAGTTCCGGGTCAGTCGTGAAAAGACCGGCAAAAAGAGCCGGACGAAGCATTGCGAATACAACGTAGACGAAAGCGGCAGTAAAAGTAATGGCGATCATGCGCCGGATTGTCTGGCGGACACGGTCAAACTGGCCTGCACCAAAGTTGTAGCTGATGATCGGCTGTACACCGTTCGTAAAGCCGTTGACCGGTACGAAAATCAGCTGCAGCACCGACTGGAGAATTGTCATCGAGCCGACATAGAGGTCGCCGCCGTACGTCTGCAGCCCGTGGTTCATGACGATTGTGATGGCACTTTCCGTTGCAGACATGATAAATGGTGAGATGCCGAGTGCCATGACAGAGCCTAAAATGGAAAAATCCGGTTTCATGGTGCGAAGAGAAAGGCGGACACCTGATTTTTTTGAGGTAAGAAACCGAAGAACCCATGCAGCACTTAAAGCCGTGGAGAGATGGTAGCAAGTGCGGCCCCGGAAACACCCATATGAAGAACGAAGATGAAAACCGGGTCAAGACCAATGTTGATAACAGCGCCAATGAGAACGGAGCACATGGCCGTGCGTGCGTGTCCCTGACAGCTGATAAAAGTATTCAATCCGACAGCCAGCTCGACAAATACGGTTCCGACAAGATAAATGGAAATATACGTGGAAGCGTATCGGATTGTGTTGCTGCTTGCACCAAAGAGGTACAGAAGCGGTGTCTGAAGAAAAAGAAAAACGCCATCAGACACACGGAGAAAAAGAGCAGCAGGGAAGTGGAGCTTCCAAGAATTTTTTCTGCGCGGTCCCGGTTTTTTCTGTCCGAGTGCGATGGCGGCAAGAGGAGCACCGCCTCCACTTGCGAATCCGGCAAAGGCGGAGATGATTGTGATAATCGGAAACGTGACGCCGACACCGGTCAGTGCCAGGGAACCAACATCAGGAATCCGGCCGATATAAATGCGGTCTACAATGTTATATAGTACATTTACAATCTGTGCGAGGACAGAGGGAAGGGCCAGTTCGAGCATCAGTTTCCCGATTTTTTCGGTGCCGAGACGGCCATCTTGCTTGGTCTGCATGAAAAAAACCCTCCAGTTTTTTTGTTGATGAAACGTATATTTTTCTGCGTCCTTTTCGTGGACATTGCTTCTATTATAGCTTTTTAAGGGCAATCCTGCAAGAAAAAAACGAAAAACTTTGCAATCCGTTGTGAAAGTCTACAGGCTTTTCCCGGAAACGCAAAACATGGGTGTACGGAAGAAAAAAACTATGGTACGCTATAAGGACTGAAGCGAAAGTGATTT
>ENA-OQCU01000191-OQCU01000191.1-human-gut-metagenome-genome-assembly--contig:-NODE-191-length-32970-cov-3.692933_pt1 | contig 32970 bp, 33 predicted proteins | sample MGYA00242504_ERZ504590 | MGnify/ENA primary metagenome ERZ504590 (study PRJEB26092, sample SAMD00036318) | human gut metagenome | host: Homo sapiens | study: EMG produced TPA metagenomics assembly of... | reverse complement strand
AGCCAAGCCTCCCAGCGAGTGGATGTCTTCAACGGTGCGCTGCGCGCTGGCGGCGTCATGTACGTAATTGATGACGACAGCGGCTCCGTGCGATGCCAGGCATTTCGCCACAGCCGCTCCTATGCCCCTTGCCGGAACCGGCTACCTGCTGCACAACGTGGGCGGCGAGCGCACGGCCAAGTTCCGACGAGTACGGCATGTGGGCATTTCGCGCTGGACGCGAAGGAGCGCGGCCTCATCAGGAACGTCGGCTTCTCATGCACGACGGGCCGACGCGCTGGACGCGCTGCTGACGGCGCATCCGCAGATGGACTTCGTGCAGCTGCAGGTGAACTACCTCGACTGGGACGACCCGGTGGTGGAGGCGCGCCGCTGCATGGAGGTGGCCGCGAAGCACGGCGTGCCCGTGGTCGTCATGGAGCCCGCGCGCGGCGGCCGCCTGGTGGAGCTGCCCCAGCGCGTGGCCGACGTGCTGCGCGCGGCGAACCCCGACGCCAGCCTGGCCTCATGGGCGTATCGCTTCTGCTGCAACCAGCCGAACGTGCTCACCGTGCTCTCGGGCATGTCGAACCTGGACCAGGTGCGCCAGAACGTGGCCGACTACCAGGCGAACCGCCCGTTCTCGCCCGAGGAGCAGCAGGCGCTGGACGCAGCCGTCGAAACGCTGCGCGGCATGGCCAGCGTGCCGTGCACGAACTGCCGCTACTGCGTGAAGGACTGCCCGCAGGGCGTGGTGATCCCCGCCATCCTGGGCCTGTTGAACCTGGAGCTTATGACCGAGAACCGCGATTTCGCGAAGGGTCTTTACTCGTGGCAGGCCGCCCCTGGGCCTGCCTCGTCCTGCATCGCCTGCGGCGCCTGCGAAGCGATGTGCCCTCAAGGCATCGACATCGTCCATCAGCTGGAAGTGGCGGCCGAGCACTTCGAGGGATAGCCGCCGCCCCGCTCGGGCAAAGCCCGCAGCTCGAGGTCCGCAAGCGCGAGGCCCGCGAGCCCTGGTTCGCAGCCCGTGAGCCCAGCCCGAAGCCGTGCGCCGCGAGCCGCAAGCCCTAGCCCGCGAGCCCCAACCCGAAGCCGCAAGCCCTAGCCCGTGAGCCTGCAGCCCGGACCCTGCGTGCCTGGGCTCCGCGAACCTCGAGCTCGCAGCCCTAACCCAAACGGCCCTGCTCTTTCGCAAGCGCGAACGGATGTTTCACGTGAAACATCCCGAGCGAGGCGGGGCGAACGTGGTCGGTCGATGCCGCCGCCCTCCTGCGTTTCGGTTCGCTCATCAGCTCGTTCGCGTCCGCTTTACCTGAACCTTTCTCGTTCCTGATGCCCCCTTTGCTCAAACTTGGGGGCATCTTTACGCGCGCCTTCCTTCGTCCTTACCTTCCTTTCTTACGATGGTTCTCGCACGTTGGCCGCAGGGTCAACTCGTGCCGAAGACGAATGCGATCCCGGCGATTGCGCCGGGGATACGAGAGGAACGCAACTATGGCAGAAGGGTTTTTGAGCAGGCGCCAGTTCGTGGCCGGCAGCGCGGCGCTGGCGATGGCGGGCATGTTCGGCGCTTTGACGGGCTGCACGGCCGGCGGCTCCGGCGCGGCTGCGGGCGCGGACACGGCTTCGGCCTCCGCCGGCGGCGACGCAGCCTCTTCCACCGATCCCATCACCATGGTGTGGCTGCCCGACAACTCCTCGGCCGACCTCACCTCCTCGCGCGAGGCCATCGGCGCGGCCATCACGGCGGCATGCGGCCGCGAGGCGAATCTGCTGACCACCACCGACTACAACGTGGCCATCGAGTCCATCGCGTCGGGCAAGGCGCAGATGGCGCTGTTGGGCCCCGAGGGCTACGTGCAGGCCAACAAGAAGAACCCGAAGGTGCTGGCCGCCTTCACGAACAGCGACGAGGACGGCGGCCTCGACGGCGCCTGCTACTACAGCCGCATCTGCGTGCGCAAAGAAGACGCCGACCAGTACAAAAATCGGCGGCAGCTTCTCCATCGAGAACATCAAGGGCCAAGTCGTTCTCGTTCGTGTCTGCCACGTCCACCTCGGGCTTCAAGGTGCCGTCGAGCGGCATCGTCACCGAGTTCGGCCTCGACGGCTCCGACGAGCTGCTGGAAGGCGGCAAGTTCTTCAGCGAAGTGCTGTTCGGCAACTCGCATGTGGGATCGTTGGTGAATCTGCTGTCCGGCGATGCCGATGCGGCCGCGTTCGACGATGTGGACGTGGATATGTACCTCGACCTCGTGTCCGGCGAGGCCAACAGCATCGGCGCGGTGTACAAGGCCAAGGACGACGCCGAGGCTCCCGTGGACTCGGTGCGCGGCAAGGAATTCACCATCATCGCCATCACGCCGGTGCTGAACTCGCCCATCTGTTTCAACGAGGAAGCCATCTCCGACGACGACCGCACGAAGATCATCGACTACTTCTGCTCCGATAAGGTAGCCAACGACAAGGCCATCTTCATCGATCCCGAGGACGAGAGCGCCAAGGGCCTGTTCGAGAAGGATTCCGAGAAGACCTGCTTCGTGAAGACCGACGACGCCTGGTACGAGCCCATCCGCAAACTGGGCGGGACTGCGTAATGAGCGAGGTGCTGGGAACATCTCCGGTCGAGCGGCAGGGCCTCGAGCCGCTGCTCCTCCTTGAGGGCGTAACGAAAAGCTACGACGGGTGGTCGAAGGCTCTTGACGACGTGTCGCTTTCCGTGGCGCGCGGCGAATTCGTCAGCATCATCGGCTGCTCGGGCGCGGGCAAATCCACGCTGTTGCGCTGTGTGAACCGCCTGATCGATCCCACGCAGGGCAGCGTCGTCTTCGACGGCGACGACGTGACGCATGTGCGCGGACGGGCGCTGCGCCAGACGCGTCGCCGCATCGCCATGGTGTTCCAGCACTACAACCTGGTGTACCGTGCCACCGCCATCGAGAACGTGCTGCAGGGGCGCTTGGGCTACAAGTCCGCCGTCGCCGGCATGCTGGGTCTGTTCAGCGAGGACGAGAAGCGCCGTGCGTTCGAGATTCTCGACCAGGTGGGTCTGGCCGACTTCGCGTACGCGCGCACCGACCAGCTGTCCGGCGGACAGAAGCAGCGCGTAGGCATCGCCCGGGCGCTCGTGCAGGACCCGCTGCTCATGCTGGCCGACGAGCCCATCGCCAGCCTCGACCCGAAGTCATCGCGCACGGTGATGGAGCACCTGCGTTGGGCGGCCGACGAGCTGGGCGTGGCGTGCCTGGCTAACTTGCACCAAGTTGACTTCGCCATGGAATTCTCCGATCGTATCGTGGCGCTGAAGAAGGGCCGCGTCGTGTTCGACGGCGCGCCGCACCTGTTGGACGAGGCCGCCATCGCCGACATATACGGCACGAACGAGGAAGCCGAAGCCGGAAGCGACTTCGGCGAACGAAGCGTTCGGCAGGTCGGCGAGCTATCGAGCTCTCGAACGCGCGAGGCGGATCCAGAAAGGCTCGGAAAAGCGGAGGCGAAGGATTCCTCCTCGCCGGAGGTGGCGGCATGACCGAGCGTGTTCTGCAGTCGGCCGGCTTCCTTTCGCGTCTGCGCGGCAGGCGCGCGGTGCCGCGCGGCGCCTACGACCCGTCGTTCTTTCTGCGGCGCACGGCGGCCGTCGTCGGCATGGCGCTCGTGTTCGTGGCGCTGGGCGCGCTGTCGGGCACCTATGTCGGCTTCGATTTCATGCAGGCAATCCTCGACGTCCCGGGCGGGCTCGTTTTGGGATGGCGACGCAATTCGTCCCTTCCCTTACCTCCCTCCAGAAGCTGGACACCATCCTTCCCGCCTTGGGTTCGACGATTCTCGCCTCGATCGCCTCCAGTTGCACGGCGGCGGTTCTGGCGTATATCTGCGCGGTGCTGGGCTCGCGATCGGTGGGGGTGGGTGGGCCGTTTCCCCGTCATCGTGCGGGCCGTCGCGTCGCTGTTCCGCAACATCCCGGTGGTGGCCTGGGCGTTCATCCTGCTGTTCTCGTTCAAGCAGAGCGAGTTCACCGGGTTCTTCGCGCTGTTCCTCACAAGCTTCGGTTACCTGACGCGCTGTTTTCTGGAGAGCATCGACGAGATGAGCGCGGGTCCCGTGGAGGCTCTGCGCGCCTCCGGGGCGACCTACGGCCAGATCGTGGCTCAGGCGGTCGTCCCCATGAGCATCACGTCGGTGATCAGCTGGGTCATGTACATGATCGAGACGAACATCCGCGACGCCACGCTCATCGGCCTGCTCACGGGCACGGGCATCGGATTTGTGTTCGACGTGTATTACAAAAGCTTCCGCTACGACATCGCCGGGCTGGTCATCCTATCCATCGTCCTCGTGGTCATCGCCTGCGAGCTGACCTCGAACTTCGTGAGGAGGAAGGTCATATGATGGCGAATGCCGACAAAGTGGCTGCCGAAGCGAACGCGGCGGCCATCGCCGAGGACGTCGGCATCGTGCAGGGCGCCTCGGCCGACGCGCTCGGAATAGGCGCCGGTGCTGCGGAAACCCTCGATGGCGATACGAACGACCTGTGTGGCATGGGCGCGCGCACGTCGCGCTCGGGGAAGATCAAGGTGCATGTGGCCAGCAAGTCGACCGTGGCGCTGTACGTTGTGCTGAGCGTGCTGGCAGCCATCACCGTGTTCGCGCTTGTGGTGATGGACTACGGCAAAGTGTCGTTTCCCGCAGCGATGGCCGCGGCCGTGGAAGACTTCGTCACCATGATGACGCAGCCGGGGCTGGGCGGGCACTTCACGCTGCCCGACGTGATCGAAGGTCTGTTCGTGTCGCTGGCGCTGGCGCTTCTGACCACGTTCATCGGCGCGGTGATCGCGTTCGTGCTGGGTTTGCTGGCGGCCTGCAACCTGTCCAGCAAGGGCATGAGCAACGCCATCAAGGTGTTGCATGAGCGTGGCGCGCGCCGTGCCCACCATTTTGTGGGTGCTCGTGTTCTCGGTGGCCATCGGCCTGGGCCGGAGGCGGCTGTCACAGGCCTTTTGTTCCACAGCGTGGCGTACCTGGTGAAGGCGTACTCGGAAAGCTTCGAGGAAGTGGACGCCGGCGTGCTGGAAGCGCTGCGCGCCAGCGGTGCGTCGTGGTGGCAGGTAGTGTTCCAGGGCGTGGTGCCCGAAAAGGTGAACGAGATGCTGTCGTGGACGTTCATCCGCTTCGAGATCAACTTCGTCAACGCCGTGGCCGTGGGCGCCGTGGCGGGCGCGGGCGGCATTGGCTACCAGCTGTTCCTGGCCGGTAGCTTCTACTACAACATCCACGAGGTGGGGCTGATCGTGTACTTGTGCCTGGCGGTGGCCGTGGTGCTGGAAGTGGCGGCCACGCAGCTGCGCAAGCGCTACATCGTGCAGCACTGATTTGTCTTGCGAGCGGGAGGGCCTGGGGGCTGCGGGCCCGGGGCGATGCCCAGTCGCTCAAACAGTCCTCGCTTCGCTGCGAAACTCGCTTGGTGGGCACCACCCCGGGCCCCGCAGCCCCCAGGCCTCTTGCATGTTGAAAACGATCGTTCTGCGCGGGGCGCTTGCGCGGATTCGCGGCCGGTGTATGAAGAGAGAAAAACTCAGATGGGAGTGGTGTTTTGTTGAAACGGTATGAGCGTACTCGTGCTTTGGTGGAGGGCGATCCGGCGTTGGCTCGGGCCATCGTGTGCGAGGTAGAGCGCGATGGGGCGCAGGGCGCCGTCGCGGTGCTCGACGAGCCGCGCGAGGAGCTGGTGATGGTGCAGGCGCGCGAGACGGCGCAGGGAAGCCTGTTCTTTCTGGGCGAGGCGCTGATGACGTCGTGCCGCGTGCGCGTGGGCGACGCCGTGGGCCTGGGCCTCGTGCTGGGCAGCGATCGGTGCCGCGCTTACGAGCTTGCCGTGGTGGACGCGGTGTTCTCCGGCGCGGCGGGCGACGCGTGGGCTTCCCGTTGGGACGCTTCCCTGCGCGCCGAGCTAGCGCGCGTCGAAGCGCGCGACCAGCGCGAGGCGCGCCGCACCGCGGCGACGAAGGTTGATTTCTCGACTATGAAGGTGGAAGCATGACGATACGAGAAGACGCTGACCTGCATCGCGCCCAGCGGGCGTTCCGCTGCGTGCTCGATGCGTTCGCGCATCCGGGAACCGTGCACCGGTTGGTGCCGGCGCCCGAGAACCCGGCGAGCCCTGTTGCGCTCGACGCGTCGTTGGAGCTGGTGGTGCGCCTGTTCGTGGACCAGGCGGTGACGTTCTGCGTGGCCGATTCCGAGTCCGACGCCGTGGCCGCGTACCTTACGAGCGAGACGCACGCGCGTCGGGTGTCCCTGCGCGATGCCGACTTCGTGGTGGTGCCCGCGCGCGCCGACGCGCAGACGGTGTACGAGGCGGTGGCGGAGGCATGCCGCGGCACGCTGGTGTCGCCCGAGAAGGGGGCGACCGTGCTCGTGGGTTGCGCCCGTTTGGCCGACGCGCCCGAAAGCGGCGAGGTTTCCCAGCCGGCCGTGCACGTGGTGGCGCTGCAGGGCCCGGGCGTGGAACGCGAGAACCGCTTCGCCGTCGATCGCGTGGACTGGCTGCGCGCCCGCGACGCGCGCGGCGACGAGTTCCCTTGCGGCATCGAAATCGTGCTGGTGGATCCGGAAGGCCGCATCGTCGCCGTGCCGCGTAGCTCGAGCGCGCGACGCCTCGCCGACCCCGCAACCGGGTTCGGCGCCGACCCCGCGTCTGACCTCGCGCGCGACGCTGCAACCAACCCAGCGCCCGGCCTCGATCCCTCAACCGATCCCGCGTCGATGTTTCACGTGAAACAATCGACTCAATGTAGTGCGACAAAAGAACAAATGTTTCACGTGAAACATTCCGAGTCCGTGCCTGCTGAGGGGTTCGCGCCCGCCGCAACCGCCGTATCCGCTGCGAAGGGGGTGCGCTAGATGGGATACGTTGCCGTGCGCGGTGGCGGAAAAGCCATCGAGGAAAGCCTCAAGCTGCTGGAATACCAGCGCGTTAGCGCGTCGTCCGCCTGGGGCACCGACGAGATCGAGGGCACGTTTCCCGAACTGGTCGACCAGGTAATGGGCGAGGCCTCGCTCTACGCGCCGCGTCTGGCCGCGCTGGCGCTCAAGCAGGCGCAGGGCTCGCCCGACGAGGCCGTGTTCCTGCTGCGCGCGTTCCGCTCCACGCTGGAGCGCCCCTACGTGTCGCGTCCGGTGGACACGGGCGCCATGCGCGTGAACCGCCGCGTGTCGGCCGCGTTCAAGGACGTGCCCGGCGGCCAGGTGCTGGGCGCCACGCGCGACTACAGCCACCGCCTGCTGGCGTTCGACCTGGAAACCGAGGGCGCCGAAGAGCTGGCCGAGAAGCGCGCCGAACTGGCCGCTCACTTCGAGAGTGCCGCCGAGGCCCTCGAGGCCGCGCCCGACGTTGCGCTCGCCGCTTCCCCGTGCGCGGAGATCCCCGTAGGGGCGGGCTGCTGCCCGCCCGCGGGCGCCCAGCAGGGCGCCCCTACGAAGCCTCCCGACACCGCCGCGCCCGGCGCGTCCCAAACCCCTGCGACCCTTCCGCGCGTGCTGGACTACCTGCGCGCCCAAGGCCTGCTCGCGTACGTCGAAGCCGACGACGCGCCGCCGGTGGACGCCACCATGGCGCCGCTGTCGTTCCCGGCGCCGCGCTCGGTGCGCTTGCAGACGCTCGCGCGCGGCATGACGCAGGCCGTCGAGGCGCTGGGGTACGCCGCCATCCGCGGCTTCGGCCCCGCGCATCCCACGGTGGGCGAGCTTCGCTCCGGTCGCGTGGCCGTGGCCGTCGACCATCCGCTCGAGGCGGGCGGCGAGCAAGACGCCTACTACCTGGGCTCCGTCCCGGTGACCGAGGTGGAAAGCGTGTTCGAGAGCGAGGGCGAAAGCGATGCCGACGGCGGCACGGCGACGGCCATGCGTTCTGATGGCGGCGGCCTGTCGCTGGCCATCGGCTACGGCCTGGTGTTCGGCCGCGCCGAGACGAAGGCCATCGCCATGAGCGTGCTCGACCACTGTCTTGAGCACGGCGACAAGCGGTTCCCCACCGAGGACGAGGAGTTCGTGCTGTACCACGTGGACGGCGTGGAGGCTACCGGCTTCATCTCGCACCTCAAGCTGCCCCACTACGTCACGTTCCAGTCGAAGCTGTCCAGCGTGCGCGGCACGCGTGACGAGCACAGCGAATGCGGCGAGCGCGACCCGCGCGTCACGCTCGCCGTGCGCGACCCGCAAAGTACGCGCGACCCGCACGATCAACCCGCCGAGTCGAAGGAGGCCCGCGATGCAGCAGCGCTATAACTACGCGTTCTTCGACGAGGCGTCGAAGCGCGAGATCCGCCGCGCCCTGATCAAGGGCGTGTCCATCCCCGGCTACCAGGTGCCCTTCGCCTCGCGCGAGATGCCCATCGGGCGCGGTTGGGGCCACGGGCGGCCTGCAGATCACGCTGGCTATCATCGGCCCCGACGACACGCTCAAGGTGATCGACCAGGGCTCCGACGACAGCGTGAACGCCGTCAACATCAAGAAGCTGGTCGTCGACACCACTGACGTGGAGGTGACCGATGCCACCGAGGATGCCACGCTCATCCAGTCGCGCCACCGCATTCCCGAGCATCCGCTGGACGACGGCCAGATCCTCGTGCTGCAGGTGCCCACGCCCGAGCCGCTGCGCAGCTTCGAGCCCAGCGAGGCCGCCACGAAGCGCCTCCACGCCGAGGCCGACTACACCGGCGCGTGGCTGGAGCTGTTCGACCAGATCGTGCGCTTCGATGCCACCACCACCGGCGCCGACCACCCCGTGCAGGTGTTCGGCCGCTACGTGATGGCGCCGTCGCCCATCCCGCGCTTCGACAATCTGAAGCTGAACCAGGCGCGCCACCTCACGCTGTTGGGGGCGGGCCGCGAGAAGAAGATCTACGCCGTGCCGCCCTTCACCGATGTCAAGCCGCTCGATTTCGAGGACTACCCGTTCGCGGTGGAAACCTTCGAGGGAAAGTGCTGCCGCCTGTGCGGCGCCGAGGGCGTCTACCTGGACGAGCTGGTGGACGAAGCCACCGGCGAAACCTACTACCAATGCAACGATACGGCCTGGTGTACGCAGCGGCGCGAAACGACCGGCGATTCTCAGAAAGGAACTTCCCATGCTTGATGCGCAACGGTTCGGCGTCGACGAGGAGCCGTGCTTGTCGGTGCGCCACCTGTCGAAGCGTTTCGGCGCGGGCTGCCCGCACTGCCTTGCTCCCGCGGCGCAGCTGGAACGCAACGTATGCCCGCGTTGCGGCACGGTGCTCGCCGTGCGCGACGTCAGCCTGGACGTGTTCCCGGCCGAGATCGTCGGCATCGTGGGCGAGTCGGGAAGCGGTAAGTCGTCGCTGATGAAGTGCCTGTTCTTCGACGAAGAGGCCACCGAGGGCGACGTGCGCGCCCGTCCCTTCGACGGCGGCGCGGCGAACCTGCTGCAGCTGTCGCCCCAGCATCAGCGCGCCATCCGCAACACGGTGTTCGGCATGGTGTACCAGAACCCCTACCTGGGGCTGCGCATGGATTTCTCCAGCCTGTCGAACATCGCCGAGCAGATGATCGCCGCCGGCAACCGCAACGTGGGCGCCATGCGCGCTCGCGGGGAGGAGCTGCTCGCGCGCGTGAACATCCCGCTGTCGCGCGAGGCCGAGCCGCCGCGCAACTTCTCCGGCGGCATGCAGCAGCGCGTCCAGATAGCCAAGGCGCTGTCGAACAATCCGCCCATCCTGCTGCTCGACGAGGTGACCACGGGCCTCGACCTCTCCGTGCAGGCGGCCGTGCTCGACCTCATCCAGCAGATCAGGCGCGATTTCAACGTCAGCATGCTGGTGGTCAGCCACGACCTGGGCGTCATCCGCATGCTGGCCGACCGCACGCTGGTCATGCTGGACGGCCGCGTCATCGAAAGCGGCCTGACCGACCAGATCCTGGAAGACCCCCAACACGCATACACCCAACAGCTCGTCTACTCCTTGCTCTGACGAGCAAGGAGTACGCCGACGCTGCGGGCTCTTCCGGTGTCCGATCTTGGCGCTCCAAGCCCTCGTCGCGTACCAAAGTACGCTTCCTCGGTCTTTCACGCCAATCTCGGGCACCGGAAGAACCCTCGCTGACTTACTACGCCAACATGTGACCCTTTGAAAGGAACCTGCACCATGGACACCAATTCTTGCATCATCCGCGGCGGCACGGTGGTGTGCGCCGACCGCGTGCTTCCCGACTGCGACGTCGTGGTCATCGACGGGCGCATCGCCGCCATCGAGCCGGTGGGCGCGTCCGACTTCGACGCGCAGCCCGATGCCACGATGGGCGTGCTGCCCGTGGTGGACGCGCGCGGTGCGTACGTGGTGCCCGGCCTCATCGACATCCACTCGGACTACGTGGAGAACGTGGCCTCGCCGCGCCCCAGCGTGGTCATGGACCTGTCCACGTCGCTGTACAAGGCCGACCGCGAGCTGGTGTCGCACGGCGTGACCACCATCTTCCACTCGCTGTCGGTGTACGGCGCGCACGTGTTCGACCACAAGCCCATCCGCGATTTCGGCAACGTGAGCGCCCTCATCGACCGCGTGGCCGCCCTGCGCGCGGGCGAGGAGCGCGACCACCTCATCCGCCACCGCCTGCACATGCGCGTGGAGCTGGACTCGGTGGACCTGTACGACGACATCGAGAGCTTCCTGCGCTCGGGCAAGGTGGACCTCGTGTCGTTCATGGACCACACGCCGGGGCAGGGTCAGTACCGCGACCTGCTGGTGTTCGGCGACACGCTGAAGGGCTACCGCGATGTCAGCGACGAGGACGTGCGCGACATCGTGCGTCAGCAGCAGGAGAGCCAGAAGCTCACGTACGTCCAGATCACCGCGCTGGCCAGCGTGGCGCGCGAGCGCGGCGTGTCCATCGCCTCGCACGACGACGACAGCGAGGACAAGCTGGCGTTCATGGACGGCCTCGAGGCCACCATCTCCGAGTTCCCCATCTCGCTGGACATTGCGCGCGCGGCACGGGCGCGCGGCATGCACACCATCGCGGGCGCGCCGAACGTGATGCTGGGTCACAGCCACTCGGGCAACCTCAGCGCGCGCGAGGCCGTGCAGGCCGGCGCCATCGACGTGCTGTGCAGCGACTACTACCCGGCGGCGCTGCTGGATGCGGTGTTCACGCTTCGCGACCAGTGCGGGCTCGACATCGCGAAGGCGTTCGCGCTGGTCACCATCAACCCGGCGAAGGCAGCGGGCATCGCCGACGAGGTGGGCTCCATCGCGGTGGGCAAGCGCGCCGACGTGCTGCTGGTGCGCGAGATCTCCTGCGGCGAAGGCTCGGGCGAGCACCCGGTCGCGGGGCCGGACAGTCGCGTCGCGCGCACGATGCCCGTGGTCACGCGCGCGTTCGTGGGCGGCCGCTCGGTGTTTCGCTCGCACTATCCCGACCAGCCGCGCGGCTATGGACGCGACACCGAGCAGCTCGTCTCGCTCGACCAGCTGTCCCGCCCTCTGGCCAAGGCGGTGTAGCATGGCGCTCCTCCGAATCGACGGCCTGTCCAAAACCTTCCTGCTCCATCGCGTGAACCGGCGCGTGCAAGGGTGCCAGGACATCGACTTCGCCATCGAACCGGGCCAGTTCGTGGGCATCACGGGGCGCAGCGGCAGCGGCAAGTCCACCATCCTGCGCTGCATCTGGCGCACAAACCTGCCCGAGCGCGGCCGCATCCTGTACGACTCGCAGCGCTTCGGCATGCTGGACCTGGCCCAGGCCACGCAGCGCCAGATGCTGTACCTGCGCACCTACGAGCTGGGCTACGTCTCCCAGTTCCTCAACGCCCTGCCGCGCCAAACCGCCTACGACATCGTGCTGAAAAGCGCGTTGGAAGCGTACGGCGCCGACGAGCGCTCCCGCGCCGAAGAGGAGACCGAGCGCATGCTGCGCCACTTCGATCTGGACGAAGGCCTGTGGGAGCTGTACCCCCGCACGTTCTCGGGCGGCGAGAAGCTGCGCCTCAACATCGCCGCCGCCATGATCAAGCGCCCGCGCCTGCTGCTGCTCGACGAGCCCACGGCCTCGCTCGACAACGCGTCGAAGCTCAAGGTGCGCTCCCTCATCGAGCAGCTGAAAGCCGAAGGCACCACGATGCTCGGCATCTTCCACGACCTCGAATTCATGGAAGGCTTGTGCGATCATGAGTTCAACATGCAGGAGGGGATGATGGCGTGACGAGGATGTATCGCCCGCGCCCGACGCCGTGCGGTCGCGAGCAGGAAAGGGTGGCGCGCAAGAGAACGGATGTTTCACGTGAAACATCCGGAGGCGGCGACGGAGCCCCTTGCGGCGGCGACCTTCGTGGCGGCGGCGCCTTGCGCGGTCGCGCAACGTCGTCCCAATGGCAAAAAGCATTCGAATTCGGAATCTCGAGCTGTCTTTTCGCGGCGCAGGAAAGCGGAACGCTGGCAAAACGCCTGGTCGTGGAAAACCATGCCCCGACTTCTCGCATAGTCCAACCCTATGAGGCGGGCACGCCTTCCGAATTCGATGCTTTTTTGCCATTCCGAGCCGTATTCCGTACTGCGAAAGGGGAATCGTGATCGAAGATCTTCACGTGCATTCGACGATGTCCGACGGATCGGACACGTTCGAGCAGGTGCTCGAACAGGCGGCGCAGCGAGGCGTCGAGCGCCTGGCGTTCACGAACCACGACACCACTGTCGGGCTGACCGCCGCTCGCGAGCTGGGCGAGCGCCTGGGCGTGCAGATGGTGGGCGGCATCGAGGTGAGCGCCTACGACTTCGAGCGCGGCCGCAAGGTGCACATCCTGGGGCTGGGCGTCGAGGAGGGCGCGCCCGCGCTGGCCGCCTTGTGCGGGTCCACGCTGCAGCAGCGCAATGCGAACTCGCTGTGGCAGCTGGACCGGTTGGTGGAAGCGGGCTACGAGGTGGACGTAGAGCGCGCGCTTGAGCTGGGCCGCGCGTCCACGTGCCTGTACAAGCAGCACCTCATGGCCGCGCTCACCAGCGAGCCGTACCCCAGCGCCGGCTACCGCACGCTGTACCGCAGCCTGTTCAAGGACGGCGGCATCTGCGACCGCGATATCGACTACGTGGACGCGCGCGACGCCGTGCGGGCCGTCGTGGAGGACGGCGGGCTGGCGGTGCTCGCGCATCCCGGCCAGCTGGACAGCTACGATCTGCTTCCCGACCTGGTGGAATGCGGTCTCGGCGGCATCGAACGCTTCCATCCCGACCACACCTTGGCGGATCACGCTCGCTGTGCAGAGCTGGCTGTCCGTCACCGCCTCGTCTGCACGAGCGGCTCCGACTACCACGGAAGGTTCGGCAGGGTTCCCCATGTGGGGTTTCGCGTTCCGGCGTAGATTACGCGAGCCTTCCGGAGCGCTAGGGCGCATGCCGCTGCGTGCGCAGGCCCGCCGAATCGGCCTGGGAGGCCGCCCTGCGCACCGACCGCTCCGTCCCCGCGATCGCCCGCTCCGCATCGACGCGGCCGCGTCCTGCGCCCCGCGATCGCGACCTCGTACGGGCGGGGGTTCGCGCGCTTTGGCGGTTGTACGCCGTCCGTCGACGCGCTACACTGGTCGCCATGACGCGCGACCCCTCATCGACTTCGCCGAACGCCCCTGATCCGAGGGGCGTTTTTTCGCGCGCCCGCATCGCTTCGGCCTGCCTGCGCTTCGCGCGGACCCACGCGGTGCTGCTTGTGTCGGCGCTCGCCGCGGCGGCCACCATGCTGGTCGTGCCGCCCGACGCCTCCTATCTGGGCTACTTCGATCTTAAAACGCTCGCTTGCCTGTTCGGCATCCTCGCGCTCGTCGGTGCGCTGCGCAACGCAGGCGTGTTCGAAGCAACGGCTCGCGCGATGGTGGCGCGCTTCTCCACCTGCCGCGCGGCCGTCGCGGCCATCGTGGGCATCACGCTCGTGCTGTCGATGATCGCCACGAACGACATGGCTCTCATCATGATGCTGCCCCTCTGTGCGGCGACTTTGCTCAAAGCGGGGTGGGAACGTGCGCTTCCCTTCGCGTTCATCATGCAGAGCCTGGCGGCGAATCTCGGCGGCATGATCGTGCCGTTCGGAAACCCGCAGAACCTCTACCTGTTCGAGCGGTTCGACATCCCGCTGACGGACTTCCTTGCTACCATGGCGTTGCCCTTTGCCGTGTCGGTGCTGCTCATCGGCCTGAGCTGCGCCCTGTTCGCGAAGCCGACGCCGCGCGCTTCCGAAGGGCGGCCTGCGGAGGGGCGGCACCTCGCGCGATCCGACGTCGCCCCTGTCGACCGTCGTCGCGCCATCGCGTTCGGCGCGCTGCTTCTGGTGGTCATCGCCTCGGTGTTTCGCCTGGTTCCGTATCCGGTTTCGCTCGTCGCCGTGGTAGCCGGCCTGCTCGTGCTCGACCGTCGCGCCCTGCGCTCGGTGGACTTCGGGCTGCTGCTCACCTTCGTCTGCTTCTTCGTGTTCGCGGGCAATATGGCGCGCATCCCCTCGGTCGAAGCGGTGTTGTCCCAGGCGATGGCCGATAACGCGCTGCTGGCCAGCGCGGCCGCCAGCCAGATCGTCAGCAACGTGCCGGCCGCGGTGTTGCTGTCGCATTTCACCGACAGCTATCAGGCGCTGCTCGTGGGCGTGAACATCGGCGGCGCAGGCACGCTGGTGGCATCGCTGGCCAGCCTCATCACGTTCAACCAGTATCGTGCCGTGCGTGCTGCGCTCGGGCGCCGTCCCGAATTGGCGCGCCAAACGGCGAGCGGCTTCGTCGCGCGCTTCACGGCTTTCAACTTCGCGTTTCTCGCGGTGCTGTATGCCGTGTGCGCCGTATGCGGATAGCCGCTCCATCGCTCTAGCGCGCTAAACCGCACGGCCCTCCGAAACGACCGCTCGGGGGCCATCACGCTCAACTAACCCTTCTCTTGGCGCCTAGACCTTTGATAAAGAGCGTCCGGGGCCGTATAGTAGTGCGACTGCATCATACTTATAGTGTTCGAGAAAAGCGGATGCAGTGGAAAGGGGAGGAACATGAATATCAAGAAATGGGGCGCGCTCGTCGCCGCAGGCGCGTTGGCCGCGTCGCTCGCGCTGTTCGGCTGCTCGTCCGGAGATCAGGGAGCCACCACCAGCAGCACCAGCGGGAACGATGCGGGCTACACGTTGGTCAACGACGGCAAGCTGACGGTGGCGGCGTCGCTCGACTTCCCGCCGTTCGAGAATCTCAACGGCGACAAGCCCGAAGGCTTCGCGGTGGACCTCATGACCTTGCTGGCGGAAGAGATGGGTCTCGAGTGCGAGTATCTGCCGTCCACCAAGTTCGACACCATCGTGCCGCTCATCCAGACCGGCGGCAAGGCTGACGTCGGCGTGTCTTCGTTCACCATCACCGACAAGCGCCTGCAGCAGGTGGATTTCACCGATCCGTACTGCAACGTGAACCAGAGCATCACCGTGCGCAGCGATTCGGGCATCACCGACGTCGCCCAGCTTGAGGGCAAGAAGATCGGAGCCCAAAGCGGCACGACCGGCTACGAGTGGGCTGCCGAGAACATCAAAGATGCCGAGGTTACCGGTTACGACGAGATGACGGCTGTGTTCGCCGCGCTCGACTCCGGCCAGATCGATGCCGTGTCCGTGGACTTGCCGGTGGCGAACTACTACGTGAGGTCGTACTCGGACTGCCAGGTGATCAAGGAGATTCCCACGGGCGAGCAGTATGCCGTCGCAGTGAGCAAGGAGAACCCCGAGCTCACGAAGGCGCTGAACAAAGCGCTGCAGGCCGTGCATGACAACGGCAAGTACGACGAACTTGCCGCCAAGTGGCTTCAGTAAATCAACCAGCGTGACATCATGAGTATCATTCGATGCACGCGGATGCACCTGGCAAGTGCCGCAGCGCTTTTGGCCGCTGCGGCACTTGCCGTGCTGTTCGCGTTTCCGCTGAGCGCTCAGGCGATGGAGGTTGAGCGATGGACCGCCCAGCCCAACGACGACGCGCTCGAAAAGGTCATGGGCGCCACGCCCACGCGCGTCACGTGGCAAGGGCAGACCGCCGAAGACGAATCGCTGTCGGCGTTGGCTATCGATCTGCCCGAAGGCTCGTCAGTCGACGCCGAGAACGTCAAGGTTACCGTCATGAACGGCCTCGATCGCCTCGACGTCGCCTCGAAGGTGCAGGTTGACGGCGGATCGCTGGTCACGGTGACGTTCCCCGAGGCCACGCCCGCCGGCTCTCTTGTCATGGTGGAGTGCAACCGCACGCTTTTGCCGGGCGATGGGGGAACCTTCGGCCTGACGGGAAGCTATACCACGGCGGACGGGCAGACGCTCGACATGCCTGCCTCCGACAAGACGTTCGACGTGGTCAGCACGTCTCCGGCCGAGCAATTGTCCACTTGGCTCGGCATGCAGGATTGGGTGAAGGCGTGGAACTCCAACAAGTTCCTCCACCTGTTCTTCGACCCCAGCATCATCGTCACCTCGGTGCCGGTGGTGTTCAGCGGATGGCTTATCGCCATCGCGCTCGTCATCGTCAGCTTTCCGCTGGCCATTCCCATCGGCCTTCTGTGGTCGTTCATGCGCATGGCGAAAAGCCGTGTCCCGCGCGCTCTCGGCGCTACGTACATCAACATCGTGCGCGGTACGCCGCTGTTCCTGCAGATATACATCGCGTTTTTTCGGTTTGCCGCTGCTCGGGCATTAAAATGGATCTGTTCGTGTTGGGCGCAATCGTCCTCGTGCTGAACTCCAGCGCGTACCTGGCGGAGATATTCCGCGCGGGCATCCAGTCCATCAACGGCGGCCAGTTCGAAGCTGCGCGCTCCTTGGGCATGAATGGCGCGCAGACGATGTTCTACGTTATCATCCCGCAGACCGTGCGGCGCGTGATCCCCACGATGACGAGTGAGTTCATCCTCATGTACAAGGACACGTCGCTGTTGGCCGCCGTAGGCGTCATGGAGATCATGATGTACGCGAAAACCATCACGGCCGCTACGGGCAACGTGACGCCGTATATCGTGGCCGCCGGCTTCTACCTTATCGTGACCATTCCCATGACGAAGCTCATCAACTCGATGGAGCAGCGCATGGCGGGCGGCCGCAAGAAGCGTAAGAAGGGCGTGACCATCACGTCGGAAGAGGCCGTGCTGCCCGACTCCGATGCGGCCGTGTCCAAGAGCCTGCGCATGTCCGAGACGCTGGCCGGCTCCAACCATATCAGCCATTAAGGAGGTGCGGATATGAGCGAAGAAAGCACAAATGCAGCTGACGTGCGCGTCGGCGAGCCGGTGGTCCGCATCGAGGGGCTGCGCAAATCGTTCGGCGACAACGTGGTGCTGCGCGGGATCGACCTTGAGGTGCAACGCGGCGAAGTGGTGGTCATCCTGGGTCCGTCGGGTTCGGGCAAGTCGACGCTGCTGCGCTGCGTGAACTTGCTGGAAACGCCCACGGATGGGCGCATCTTCTTCGAGGACACCGAGATCACCGCGAAGAAGACCGACATCAACAAAGTGCGCGCCAAGGTGGGCATGGTGTTCCAGAACTTCAACCTGTTCCCACACCTCACGGCGAAGAAGAACGTGATGCTGGCGCAGCAGAAGGTGCTGCATCGCGGCAAGGAAGAGGCCGAGAAGATCGCCGTCGAGCAGCTGACCCGCGTAGGCCTGGCCGACCGTGTGGACTACAAGCCCTCCGAACTGTCGGGCGGCCAGCAGCAGCGCGTGGCCATCGCCCGCGCGCTTGCCATGGACCCGCACGTCATGCTGTTCGACGAGGCCACAGCGCGCTCGACCCCGAGCTGGTGCGTGCGTGCTGGGCGTCATGAAAGGCTTGGCGAAGGGCGGCATGACCATGATCGTGGTCACCCACGACATGGGCTTCGCCCGCGACGTGGCCGACCGCGTCATCTTCATGGACGGCGGCTTCATCGTTGAGCAGGGCACGCCCGAAGAGGTGTTCGACCACCCCAAGTCCGATCGGACGAAAGACTTCCTGGGCCACATCTCATAGTTCCCGCCGCGCCCCGCCGTCCAACCGATCAGGCGGGGCGCGGCAACCCCAAGCGAGCGGCACCCGCTTTGTCATCCTGAACGGAGCGCACCGTGCGGAATCGAAGGATCCCGCACGGTGTCAGCCGTTAGTCTCCTTGCTATCGCCGTATGGGATCCTTCGACTCCGCGCCTGGCGGGCGCTCCGTTCAGGATGACGGCTTGCCATGAGCGACAGCCTATCCGTACAAATGTTTCACGTGAAACATCTTGGCCCTTCGCTGTTTCTAGTGGTTTGACAGGGCGAACTTGCTAGGGAGCCCACCTTATGGAGCTGCAAGCGGTACCATGGGACACGCAGACGGCGCTACGGAATCGGAGCAGACATGAACACCCAAGCGGCAATGCTCGCGGCTCTTTTCGAGAAGTCCTTGAACCTCGGCCCCGAATGGAAGGTCGTCGATGCGGAGTTCAGGGAGGTCGCAGGGGGCAAAGACGAGCTGCACGTCTTCGTGGAGCGAGCGACGGGCTCGGCCATGTTCTGCACCGCGTGCGGGGGCATGCACGGCGTCTACGACACCCGCGAGCGCGAGTGGCGCCACCTCGACATCTGGCAGTACAGGACGATCGTCCACTGCAAGGTCCCCAGGGTCGGGTGCCCGATCCACGGCGTCGTCACCGTGCGCGTTCCCTGGGAGGCCGACGACGCCAAGCACTTCACGGCCCTGTTCGCCGCCCAGGTCGTCGTCATGGCGCTCTCGGGGCTGACGGTGAGCGCCATAGGAGAGCTTTTAGGTGAAACGGACACGAGGCTTTGGCGGGCGATAAGGGCATGCGTGGCGCGAGCATGCGCGCATGCGGACTACTCGGACGTGCGCGCGGTGGGCGTCGACGAGACCGCCAAAAAGCGAGGGCACGACTACCTTTCCGCATTCGTCGACTTGGACGCACGCCGCGTCGTGTCGGTGCAAGAGGGACGCGACGCGGGAACCGTTGCAGGGTTCGCGGACGACTTGGCCGCACATGGAGGGGACGCAGAGGCCGTGGAGGCCGTTACCTGCGACCTATCCCCTTCGTTCGCGAGCGGCATCGCCGTCCACATGCCGCAGGCCGCCCGCATAGCCGACCGCTTCCATGTGATCCAGCTGTTCACCAAGGCGGTCGATAAGGTGCGCGCCGCCGAAGCGCGGGAGTCCGAGGGCAAACGAGATCTCCTGAAGCGAACCCGCTGGCTCTGGCTTAAAAACGAAGCCAATCTGAAAGCCTCCCAGCTATCGCGCAAGCGCGAACTCGCAAAAGAGAACCTTAAGACCGGCCGCGCGTGCGCCATGAAAGAAGCCATGCAGCGCATCTACGAGTGCACCTCGCGAGCCGAGGCGGCTGAAGCCCTTGATGCGCTGACAAGCTGGATGGCGCACTCCAACCTCGCGCCCATGAAGCCGGTTGCGAAGACGATCGCCAAGAACCGCGAGGAGATCCTCGCCTACTTCGACTTCAGGAGGACCAACTCGATCCTGGAGGGCCTGAACTCCGTCATCCAGTCGGTCAAGCGGGCGGCGAGGGGCTACCGCAACTTCGAGAACTTCAAGGCGATGATATTTCTCCACCTGGGGAAGCTGTCGCTCGGGATCCCCGAGAGGTATGGTACCCACTAGAAAACAGCGAAGGACCAACATCTTCGTCGGCACTTCGGAGCCTCGCGCCCGCGTGCCCCCGTCCTGCGCTCCGCCCCCGTCCACGAGCCCCGTCCCCGTCCTGGCGCCTCGCGACCTCTGCCGCGCTCAAAAAATGGTATCCATCTTATAACATTTTTCTTGCAAATGATGGTACAATGCGTTCCATAGGCATCTGTCGGTACAGACGAGAGTAAGGGGGTGTGCGATGGATATCTTCTCCGATCCTGTGCTTCTGGCGCGTTTGCAGTTCGCTTGCACGGCGGCGTATCACTTCATTTTCGTGCCGTTGACCATCGGTTTGGGACTTATCCTTGCCATCAACGAAACACGGTACTACCGTTCCCGCGACCCGAAGGACGCGGCTGCCACCAAGTTCTGGGTGAAGATCTTCACCGCGACGTTCGTGTTAGGCTTGGCCACGGGCATCACGATGGAGTTCTCCTTCGGAACGAACTGGGCGGATTACTCGAGGTTCGTCGGCGACATCTTCGGTGCGCCGCTGGCCGCCGAGGCGTTGCTCGCGTTCTTCCTGGAGTCCACGTTCCTGGGCGTGCTGCTGTTCGGGCGCAAGCGCGTGTCGCCGAAGTTCTACATGGTGTCGGCCTGGCTCGTGTGGTTCGGCTCGGCTCTGTCGGCCTTGTGGATCCTCATCGCGAACTCGTGGATGCAGACCCCGGCCGGCGCGGAGCTGTCCGCCGACGGCTCGAAGGCCGTCATCACCGACTTCCTGACCGCGGCGATGAACCCGTCGGTATGGCCGCGCTACTCGCACACCATCGTGGCCGTGCTCATCATGGGCGCGTTCGTGGCCATGGCCGTTTCCGCGTGGTACCTCATCAAGAACCGCCACAAGGAATTCGCCATGAAGACGATGAAGCTGGGCGCCGTGGTGGGCATCGTGGTCAGCTGCGTCATGCTGGTCACGGCTCATTCCTCCGCCGTCACCGTCGCCGAGGAGCAGCCCACGAAGCTTGCCATGATGGAGGGCATGTACGACTCCGAGGTGCCTCCTCTGTACGCGTTCGGGTGGGTTGACGAGGAGAACCAGAAGGTCATCACCCCGTTCTCCATCCCGGGTGGCACGAGCTTCCTTGCCACCGGCACCTGGGACACCGAGTACGAGGGCCTCAACCAGCTGGCCGCTTCCGCCGAGTACGGTGCTCTCGATCCCGAAACCGCGCCGGTGAACTTCGTGTTCCAGACGTACCACCTCATGGTTGCCATGTACGGCCTCATCATGCTCACCGTTATCCTGGCGCTCGTATTCACGCTGCGCGGCGGCAAGATCCAGAACATGAAGTGGTTGCAGCGCCTGGTGCTCATCTCGCCGGTGTTCCCGCTCATCGCCATTCAGGCGGGCTGGTTCACGGCCGAAGTCGGCCGCCAGCCGTGGGTGGTGTACCCGTCCGCAACCAGCCCCGAAGGCGTCAGCCTGCTCACGAACGAGGGCGTCTCGCAGTCGGTGTCCGCTCCCGAGCTGGTAATCACGATGGTGCTGTTCCTGGTGGTGTACGCGTTCCTCATGGTCGCGTGGGCTCGCACGATGGGTCGCTTCATCAAGGAAGGGCCGGTTGCAGAGCACGAGCCTGCGTTGGAGGGCGCCGCTGCGGGCAAGACCCCGAAAGGCAATGCAGCCCCCTCGTTCGGCGACGACCTCGCGAAGGAAGGTGAGTAGTCATGGAAATCACGTTCTTCCAGGGGCTTTGGTTCCTCCTGATCTTCGTGTTGATCGCCGGCTATTTCGTGCTCGACGGTTTCGACCTGGGCGCGGGCGTGCTGTACCCCTTCGTGGCGAAGGGCGATGAAGAAAAGGCCGTTGTGCGCACGAGCATCGGCCCGGTGTGGGACGGCAACGAGGTGTGGCTGCTCACCGCAGGCGGCGCGCTGTTCGCGGCGTTCCCGGCGGCATACGCCACCACGTTCTCCGGGTTCTATCTGGCGGTCATGCTGGTGCTGTTCGGCCTGATCGTGCGTGCTGTTTCGCTGGAATACCGCGGCATCGACCACAAGTGGGCGAAGGTGTGGGACGGCTGCTTCTTCGTGGGCTCGCTGCTGCCGGCGCTGCTGCTGGGCGTTGCCGTGGGCAACATCTACGCGGGCATCCCCATGAGCGCCAACGGCGACTACACGGGCATTCCGCTGCTGGGCCTCATCACCCCGTTCACGCTGCTGTGCGGCCTGCTGGGCCTGTCGATGTTCCTGGCGCAAGGGGCGTCCTGGCTGGCGCTCAAGGCGCCGAAGCCTAGCGACCTGCAGGCGCGCGCCGCGAAGCTGCGCTTCCCGCTGCAGATCGTGTCGCTGGTGCTGTTCGTCGCGGTGACCGCCTATGCTCTGCTGGGCATTCAGCCGGCAATGGATCCCCTGCTGGGAGCGGTTCGCTGGTTGCTGGCCGCCCTGTTCGTGGTTGCCATCGTCGCCTCCGTGTTCTTCGCGAAGAGCAAGGACTGCGACCTGGGCGCCTTCATCGCCCAGTCGGGCGCGGCGGCGCTGCTGGTGCTGCTGCTGGCCGCTTCGATGTTCCCGAACTTCGTGGTTGCTTCGGCCGATAGCGTCGGCCCGGCCATCACGGCCATGAGCGCCGCGTCGTCCGAGCTCACGTTGATGTGGATGACCATCATCACGTGCGTGGGCCTGCCGCTGGTGCTGGTCTATCACGTCATCATCTACCGCACGTTCCGCGGTCGTGTGAAGGAAGAGGATCTGGCGCACTACTAGAGCGGATGCCGTTCCTTGCATAGAAGCGAACTGCCAGGAGCCGTCGGAAATCCGACGGCTCCTTTGCTATACTGTCGGAAACCGCACCTGAAAGGGGATTTTCCATGGATGAGCAGACCGCGCCGCAGCCGCCCGTACCGCCCACCGTTTCCGCGCCGCCCGGTTCTCCGGCGCAACCGACGCAGCCGATGCCGCAGTCCGCGCAAGCGCCCGGATCCGCGCCTTACGGTCAGCAGCCGGGCCAGCCCTTCGGCCAGCAGCCTGCAGGCTACTATCAACCGGTTCCTCCGCAATCCAACGGCAAGGCCGTCGGCGCTCTCGTGTGCGGCATTCTGGCCATCTTGTTCTCGGCTTCTATTCTGTTCGGAATCGCGCTGGGTATCGTCGCCATCGTGCTGGCCGGCCAAGCCGTTAAGCAGGCGGGCAGGGACGGTAAGGCGACCGGTGGCAAGGTGTGCGGCATCGTCGGCATCGTGCTTTCGGTGCTGGCGTTCGTCTTGTACGTGGTTATCGGGGTTGGCGTGCTCGCCTTCGTGGTCGGTGCGTCCGACGAATACGATCGCACGTACTCGTTGGAAAGTTCCGACCTGTCGTCCATCACGCAGGGCGACCAGCAGATGGAAGCGGCGGCGTCTGAGAAGCTCGACCTGCTGAAGAGCAAGGATGCTGTGCTTATGCGGAAGATCGCCGACCAAGCCGACGAGCAGCTGGCCGACGCGACGGGATACAGCCTCACCGACTTGGGCATCGACCCCTTGACGTTCGTCGAGTGGATGCTGGTCGACTTCGACTATAAGCTCGACGGCGCCTACGATAACGGCGACGGCACGGGCACCGTGTATGCCGATGTGACGCTGCGCGATTCTATGGCCTTCGCCACCACGTTCATGGAAGACGCGCAAGCCGCCATCGACGCCGGCGACTTGCAGTCCCTCGACGAGGCCGGCGCGAAGGTGCTTCTCGGCGAGCTCTACCAGGCTGCAATGGACAAGACCACCGCCATGACCACGGATTACGTAAGCTTGGAGGTGGTCAAGAACGGCGATTCCTGGCAGGTTGACGAAGACTCCTGGGGCGACGAGCTAGATTACCTTTTCGGCCTATAAAGAATCGATTCGGCTTCACGGTTTCCGCCGTGCCCCGTATCGCACGGGGCACGGCAGTCGTCGCAACGAAAGAAGGCGCGCATCATGCGCGCCTTCTTGCTTGATGCGGGGGAGGGGAGCTAGGCCAGCTTCTGGCCCAGCTCCTTGGCGGCGGCCGCCTTGTCGAAGTTGCCGCCGGTCTTCTGGGTGAGGGCGCCCATGACGCGACCCATGTCCTTCTTGGAGGACGCGCCCGTCTCGGTCAGCACCTCGTCGATGAGCGCGGCCAGCTCGTCGCCCGACACCTGCTTGGGCAGGTAGCTTTCCAGGATGGCCACCTGGGCGGTCAGGGTGTCGGTGCGTTCCTGATCGTTGCCGGCCTTGATGGAGCCGTCCAGCGTCTCCTTCGTCTGCTTGATCAGGCGCTTCAGCATGGCGTCCACGTCCGCGTCCGTGATGTCGCGGCGCTCGTTCACCTCGATGTTCTTGATCTCGCCGTGCACCTGGCGCAGGATGGACAACTTCGGCTTGTCCTTTGCTCTCATCGCATTTTTGATCTCGTCTTGCAGCTCGTCATAGCGCATGGGAACCTCGTTTCGCTCGCAGTTTGCTGTCCTGAGTATACTGTACCGTGAAACCCCGCCCAACCCAAACGGATGTTTCACGTGAAACATCCGGAATCGTTCGGCTCTGCGGTGCGTCGTGCTGGCATGCTTGCGCGAAAGCCGCCTTCCCAACGCCCGTCGATTCCGCGGCCGCGCCGAGAAGCCTGTTCCCGCGTAGCGCATCGCGTTAGACGATGCGCCGACGCTCTGCAATTCTGTGTTGATGCGGCTCCTGGTGACGTTGCGTCGCTCTGGTATGATGAAGCAAGCATATCGACATCGACCAGAAGGACTCGCATGAAAGACTTGCCGGCGCACCAACTCGATCCGAAGGTCAAAACGGTCTGGCGCATCAACGACGCCATTTGGCTTACCGTGGTATTCCTCTGCTGCTTCGTTCCATTCGCCATCGCTGCAATGGTGGATCCGGCGACGTGGATGTTCGTCGTCCTGGTCGCCGTCGCCGTTGCGTACGCAGCTTGCTTGATCGTGTGGTTGATCGTGCTGCCGCCCATCCGCTTCATGCGCTGGCGCTACGAGCTTTCCAGCGACTACCTCGATATCGCGAAGGGAATCGTGTGGCGCAAGCGTTTCGTCATCCCCTTCATCCGCGTGCAGAACACCGACACGCGCCAGGGTCCCATCTTACGTGCGTTCGGCCTGTCCAGCGTGACGGTGGCCACGGCGGCCGGCGAGCATGAGATCCCCGGCCTCGGCGCCGACGTCGCCGAGCAGCTGCGCGATCGCGCGGCCGAGCTTGCGCGCCTGGCCCAGGAGGACGTGTGATGACGGACTATCGCCAACCGCCCCAACCTCCGCAGCCCCAGCCTCGGCCCGCTGCGCCCCAACCCCAGCCTGCTGCGCCGCAGCCTGAAGGGCCGCGGGGGAGCCATGTCCATCATAGCTATATCTGGTTGGGCAGTCTGCGCACGGCGTTCATGCTGCTGGCCATCGTGGTCTTCTCCTCGTTCTCGGCTATCATCGACGCCATCTCCGAGGGCGAAGCCATCACGCGCGGCGACATCCCCATGCTTTTCATCGTCATCGGATCCGTGATCGCCGGTATCGTCGTGCTGGTGGCGCTTGTGGCGGTCTACCAGGTGATCTCGTACAAGCATCTGTACTACGAGCTAGGGCCCGAGGAATTCAACCTGTATTCGGGCATACTCAACAAGAAGCGCGTGCATGTGCCCTACCAGCGCATCCAGTCCGTCGACCAGCACGCCACGCTCATCCAGCGCATCTTCGGCGTGTGCAGCGTCAGCATCGACACGGCGGGCGGCGCGGCGAACAAGGCCGTCATCGTGCCGTATGTGCAGAAGACGCAAGCTGAGGAGCTGCGCCGCGAGCTGTTCGCGCGCAAGCAGTACGCCGTAGCCGTGCGCAACGGTGCCGCGCCCGATGCCGCCGTTGCGGCGATGGCCTCTGCAGCGGGCGTTCCCGCGCAAGCCTTGCACGAGGGCGCCAATGTGCTGGACGCTCCCGCCGAGATCTGGCAGGACGTGCGCGGCGTGTTCGGTGGCGCCGCGGTGGATACGGGCCGCGTGACCTACGAGTACGGCATGTCCAACAAGGAGCTCGTGTTCACCGGCCTGTCGAACAACACGGCGTTCTTCGTCGTGGTTGTCGGCATCGTCGGCGCCGTTTCCCAGTTCATGGGTCAGATGGCGCCCATCCTCTCCGGTTCGATGGAGCCGCTCGTTGGCAACGTTGTAGCCACGAGCGTTCGGCTGTTCGGGGGCAGCCTCATCGCCGCGGGCGTGGCGACCTTCCTCGCTGCGTCGCTCGTGTTGTGGCTGCTGTCTGCCATCGGCGCTTGCGTCTCGTACGGCGGCTTCCGCGCATGTCGCCGCGACAACCGCATCGAAGTCGAGCACGGCCTGCTGCAGCACCGCTTCCAGGGCGTCGACGTCGACCGCGTGCAGTCGGTGATGGTGAAGCAGAGCTTCATCCGCCGTCTGCTTGGCTACTGCGAGCTGTCGCTGGGCAAGATCGATGCGGCGGCTGAAAACTCCGACGACCAGCAGAAAGGCCTCAGCCAGCAAGGGCTCGTGATCCATCCCTTCGTGAAGATGTCCCGCGTGCCCGAGATTCTCGCGGGCATCGTTCCCGAGTTCGCCGACGTTCCCACCGAGAACATCCCGGTGGCGCCCGTGGGGCTGCGTCGCGCCCTCATCCGCCGATGCATCATCCAGGGGACGGGCTTCTGGTTGGCCGTCCTCGTGGCGGCAGGGCAGATCGCGGTGAACCTCCTGGCGGATCCGGCCGTGCCTGACGGAGCCATGACGTTGTTCTTCGTCAACAACGGCGCGCTGTTCGGCTATGCGCTTGCGGTCGTGCTGCTCGTTCTCGACGCGGTAGGAGCCGTGCTGTGGTTCCGTGGCTCGGGGTTTGCGTACAACGAGCGTTTCATGCAGGTGAGCAACGGCGGGTTCGCTCGCGAGACCATCAGCTTCCCGCGCCAAAAAGATACAGTTCGGTTACACGAAGACGAATCCTTTTCAACGCAATGCCGGCACCGCTACGGTCAACGCGCGCACTGCAGCAGGGGTTGGAGGCACTACCATCAGGCTTATCGATGCCCGAGAGGATGATGCCCGTGCGTGGCTTGCTTGGCTCAAGCCCCACGGAAATGTGATACAGTAGCACCATGAACGCATCAACTACATCCGACGCCAAAGGCGCTCGAAGTACCGGCTCCGGCCGCAGTGCCGAGAGCCCTTCTTCGGTCGTGCCCGAAACAGAGCACCGGCCGCTCCGGTTGGACGCCTTCGCAATTCAAGCCGAACGACTACGCCAGCATGCACGCGCTGCGCAACGAGGTGTCGCATACGTCGGCCAGCGCCACGAACAAAGCTCGCGACATCCGCGAGTACACGCTGGGGGAGGAGATCGCGAACTCCGTCACCCATGGCTTGGGGGCGCTGTTGGCCATTGCGGCCATCCCCATCCTCGTGGTGCGCGCGCTCGACGACGGAGGCGGCATCTACCTGTTCGCCGCGCTCGTGTACACCCTCACGATGCTGCTGGATTATACCATGTCCACGCTGTACCATGCCATCGCGGTAGACCGTGCGAAGCGCGTGTTCAAGGTGCTCGACCATAGTTGCATCTACCTGTTCATCGCCGGATCCTACACCCCGTTCTGCCTGATCTCGCTTGCCGATTCCGGCGGCGTGTGGCTGTGCGCCTTCGTGTGGCTGGTTGCGTTGGCGGGCGTTGCCTGCGAGGCGTTCTGGGTGTTTCGTCCGCGCTGGGTGTCGGCCGTGCTGTATCTTCTCATGGGCTGGTGCGTCATCTGGTTCCTCCCTGCGCTCATCGAGGCCATCCCCGGGCCGGGCCTGTGGCTGCTCGTGGGCGGCGGCATCTGCTACTCCATCGGGTGCATCTTCTACGTGTTGAAGAAGGTGCCGTACATGCATTCCCTGTTCCATCTCTGGGTACTCGCCGGAAGCGTTCTGCAGTTTCTGGCCATCTTCTTGTACGTTATGTAAGCGGTCGCGTGCATAAGCGCGCGGGCATGACAGCCCCACGGGTGCCGCGAGGACGCAGCGCGAAAGCGCCTCTCCGCGCGGCCAAAGCGCAGAGGTTGCGCATCGTCCGCTTGTCGAAGGAGTTGCAGAAGTACCATGGATATTTGGATTAGCATCGTCGTCACGTTCGTGCTGGTGCTGGTGAACGGCTATTTCTCGATGTCGGAGATGGCGTTGGTGAACGCGCGCCACGTACTGCTGCAGCACGATGCCGACGAGGGCGATAAAAGCGCCCAACGCGCGCTGGGTCTGGCCGCCGATTCGGGGCAGTTCCTGGCCACCATCCAGGTGGCCATCACGCTCGTCGGGTTCTTCGCCTCCGCGGCTGCCGCCACGAACCTCTCCGATCCGCTGGCGCAGTGGCTGTCCGGCTTCAACATCGGGTGGCTTTCCGTTATCGCGCCCGGTTTGGCCCCCGTGGTCATCACGCTCATCGTGTCATACCTCAGCATCGTGGTGGGCGAGCTGGTGCCGAAGCGCATCGCGCTGGCCGATGCCGAGCGCGTCAGCAAGATGGTGGCCGGACCGCTCATGGTGTTCCAGAAAATCGCTTCGCCTTTGGTGGCGTTGACCTCGGCGTCCGCGAACGGGCTGTCGCGCCTGTTCGGCATCAAGAACGCCGACGAGCGCCAGAACGTGTCCGAAGAAGAGATCAAGTACATGGTCACGGACAACGACGAGCTGCTCGAGGACGAGAAGCGCATGATCCACGACATCCTCGATTTGGGCGACATGACCGTGCACGAGATCATGACGCCGCGCGTGGACGTGATGTTCGCGGAAGACACCGACACGGTGCGCCAGACGGTGGAGCGCATGCGCGGCACGGGCTACTCGCGTCTGCCGGTGTATCACGAGGACATCGACCGCATCGTGGGCATCGTCCACTTCAAGGACCTCGTGGCGCCGCTCATGGACGGCAAGGAGCACGAGCCGGTGGCCGAGTACGCCTACGAGGCCATGTTCGTGCCCGAGACGAAGGATCTGTTCCCGCTGCTCGCCGAGATGCAAACGAATCGTCAACAGATGGCTATCGTCGTTGACGAGTACGGTGGCACCGATGGTTTAATTACCGTTGAGGACATCGTAGAGGAGGTCGTCGGCGAGATCGTGGACGAGACGGATCGAGAGAATCCGTTCATCGAGCAGGAAAGCGAGAACGTCTGGGTGGTCGACGGGCGATTCCCCGTCGAAGATGCCGCAGAGCTTGGATGGCCGGTGGAGGATTCGGCCGACTACGAGACCATCGCGGGCTGGCTCATGAGCATGCTCGACTCGGTGCCCCAGGTGGGCGAGGAACTTGCGTTCGACGGATACCGCTTCAAGATTCAGGCTATGCGCCGCCGTCGCATTTCGACGGTGCGCGTGGAACGACTGGACGATCCCTCCCCATCATGCGTGGACGCTGTCGAGGCGATCGACCGGGAGGAAGCGTGACGAGTGAAAAACGGCTGCTCCGTTCGCGAAAGGCGCTCATAGGCGGCGTCTGCGCGGGCGTGGCCGATTATTTCAACGTCGATCCTGTCATCGTCCGTATCATCATGGTGGTGTTCACCCTGGCCTCGGGCGGGCTGCTGGGCATCGCATACATCCTGCTGTGGATCGTGCTGCCGCTCGAACCGAAGGAGGAGGCGCCGCTCGACGTGCACCCCCAGTCGGTGCATTCCGAGACGTACGGGACGTTCGAATTCGGCGGCACCCCGCGCAAAACCGAGTCGGGGGCGCAAAATGCGCCCAATCCCGCGCAAGCGGCCGGTTGGCGCTATGCGCATCCCCCGTACGCCTCGGCCGCTCATGTGCCGCCCGAGCCCCCGGCAGGCGCATCGCGCGCCTCTGCCGCTGCGCCTGCCGATGCTTCTCGTTCGTATGCGCCTCCGGCGAGCCATTCGCATGAAGGGTGGATGCATGCCGCGCCGCAACAGCAGCCGCCGGCGAAGTCGTCGCGCTCGGGCGTGAAGGCTGCTCTGTTCGCGGGGTCGTTCCTGTTGTTTTTCGGCATGTCCGCTATGGTGGCGAGCATGGTCGAAGGCGTGGTGTGGTGGCAGTATTGGCCGCTTATCTTCGTTATCTTGGGCATCGTCGGTATGGTAGTCCCCGGCGAAGAGGGGCATCGCATGCGCCAGTTCGTGGACTCCCTTATCACGTTTTCCGCGGGAGTGGTGCTGGTGCTGATGAGCCTCGATGTCATCGGGTGGCGCTCCATCGAGTTCATGTTGGTGGGCCTATGGCCGCTGCTGCTTATTATGGTTGGGCTGCTGCTTCTGGGAGGCGCGCTCAAGTCGCCGCTGCTTACGTTGCTGGCAGGCTTGTGCTTCGTGGCGTTCTGCGTGGTGGGATTGCTGTGGTACTCGGTTCCGGGAGCGACGGAAGAGCTGGTTTTCTCGGCGCCGTACGGGCGCGAGTATCGTTTCGACATGCAGCCGTGGGAAAACATCGGTCTAAACGAGTCCGTTGTGATCTCGATAACCGAATGAGCGTGCTTGTCGCGTTACAGAGCACATAGTTCGTTCGCTTTTTCCCGTGTCCGCAACTAAGGCGAACCACCTGCTGAAATGCGCTTTCATTCACTGTCAAGCGAACAAATCGTGTAGGGCGTCTCCATAAAATTTTGCCCTCGGACCCCCTTGTCCGTTAAAATACGTTTTGTCACAACAGCATATCGCCCTTTCGGCAGCAAACCCTCACACAATTTACTACGCTGTCAACCGCTTCGGCGGCTGGGTCGTGTGCTGTTCAACGAAAGGTAACTGACGTTTTGGCTAAAAAGCGCTATATACAAAAGAAGTCGAACCTGGCTGCTAAAATTATCGCGGTCGGCTGCGCATCGTGCGTGCTGACCGGGTGCATCGGCTTCGGGTTCGCCTCTGCTGGAAGCGGCGCCGTGCACGATATCGATTCTTTCGGCATCGGCGGTGCGGACGCGAATGTCGCCATTGCCGATTCTGCCGACTTCGCCAACGTATCCGAGGGTTCCACCCGCGAGTCCACCGTGCTTACCAGTACCGCATCGCGCGACATCTCGCAAGGCATCGAAGCTATCGAAGCCGAGGAAGAAGCTGCTCGCATCGCCGCGGAGGAGGCCGCTCGTGCCGAGGAGGAGGCTCGTATCGCCGCCGCCGAGCAGGCGAAGGCCGAGCAGGAGGCCGCCGCTGCGCGCGATGCAGCCTCCGATGCCGTCGCCTCGCTTCCCGAAGTTGATTTCTCCGTGGGCAAAGAGGCTTTCGTTTCCGAGTGGACCTCCCGTATCAATGCATACTTGGCCGGCTCGCCCTTGGCGGGGCAGGGTGCCACGTTCGCCGAAGCTGCCTGGAGCAACGGCGTCGACCCGCGCTGGTCGCCTGCCATATCCAACACCGAAAGCTCCAAGGGCGCGCATTGCTTCCTGCCGTACAACGCATGGGGCTGGGGCGATAAGAGTTGGTCCAGCTGGGAAGAGGCTATCAACGCTCACGTAGCGGGCCTGGCAAACGGCTACGGCTACTCCATCACGTATGCGAACGCTGCCAAGTACTGTCCGCCTAATACGGATCATTGGTTCAAGGCGACTATCGGCCAAATGAAGATGATCTAAACGTTCCGCCGGCCACGAGCCGGCGGTTCCTTTTCCATCGTCGAATCCTTCTTCCGCATGCGTTCGAGACGATGGCCTTGCGGAATGTTTCACGTGAAACATTCGTTCCTAAGTGCCTGATTGCCACGTTACGCCTTTGTCGCCGTTCTATGGCGACGCTGGTCGTGCCCGCATCCATGCAGTATGCTAAGCGCAGCAAGAAATCGGCACCATGCGGGTGCCTGGTGAAAGGATCGGTATGAGCAACGTGATCGTCGTCGGCTGCGGCCGCGTCGGTTCCCAGCTGGCGAACATGCTGTCGGATAACGGCAACAACGTGTGCGTCATCGACAAGAACGTGAACGCGTTCGCGAACCTGGGGCGCAACTTCAACGGCTCCACGGTGCAGGGTGTGGGCTTCGACGAGGAAACCCTCGTCAAAGCCGGTGTCGAAGATTGCGACGTCATGGCCGCCGTCACCCAGTTCGACAACACGAACCTCATGTGCGCCGAAGTGGGCAGCCGTCTGTTCGGCGTGCCGCACGTCATCGCGCGCCTGTACAACCCCGATCACGAGCGCGCGTACATGCAGCTGGGCATCGACTACGTGTGCGGCACGTCGCTGGTGGCCGAGGACGTGTTCAGCAAGGTGGTGTCGGGCCACGGCGCCCATCTCGACACGTTCGGCGAGTTCGAGGTGCTGCGCTTCTCGCTGGACCTCAGCTCCACCGACAAGCGCACCATCCGCGTGGGCGAGCTGGAGCGCGATCACGACGTCCGCATCATCGCGTTCGAGCGCAGCGACGGCTCGGCCAGCTCTATTCCTACGCGCGACTCCATCCTCTACAACGGGGATTCGGTGCTCGCCTGCGTGCGCCATGAGCTGATCGAATCGTTCTCGCGCTATATCCAAGATTAAGGGAGACGGAGCATGTACATCGTTATCGCTGGCGGCGGCAAGATCGGCGAATACCTGGCTTCAGTGCTGCTTTCAAGCGGCAACGACGTGGCCGTCATCGAGGAGAATCTGGCCACGGCCGACCGCCTGTCGGTGGCGCTTCAAGGGCGCTACCTGGTCATCCACGGCGACGGCTGCGACTCGAAGTACCAGGAGGACGCGGGCATCCGGCGCGCCGACGTGTTCGTGGCCACCACCGGCCAGGACGACGACAACCTCGTGTCGTGCGAGATCGCGCAGCGCGTGTTCAACGTGCCGCGCTGCATCGCGCGCGTGAACAGCCCGAAGAACCTCCGCATCTTCAAGGAGGTGGGCATCGAGTGCGTGTCGTCCACCACGCTCATTGCGAACCTCATCGAGGAAGAGACGCTGCTGGGCAGCGTGAGCGTGGCCTCGTCGCTGACGCACGGCAACGTTACGCTTACCGAGATCGTGGTGCCGCGCATGCGCCATCATTCCAACGAGGCCGGCATCCTGGTGTCGTCGGTTCCCATGCCCGAGAACAGCCTGATCGCGGCCGTGTCGCCGAAGGACGACGACAACGTGGAAGTGGCCAGCGAAGAGACGGTGCTGTATCCCGGCGACAAGGCCATCGTCGTGGCCGACAACGAAGTGCTCGACGAAGTCCGGGCGCTGTTCAAGGGGCTGTAGGTTCCGTCGGCCTTGCGGCCGCCGGAAACCCCCGACGCTGCGGGGCGCTGCGGCGCCCGATCTTGCCGCGATCCCGGAGGTTCGCGTACCGAAGTACGCTTCGCCTACACTCCTGCCACGGAACGTCCGTGGCCGAATAGTCCGAAGGAGGTGGGTGATGTCTGCGCACAAGTACGAACTGATGTTCATCGCCGATCCTGAGCTGGATGAGCGCGGTCTGAAGAAGCTGACCG
>ENA-OQCU01000190-OQCU01000190.1-human-gut-metagenome-genome-assembly--contig:-NODE-190-length-32979-cov-5.738250_pt1 | contig 32979 bp, 25 predicted proteins | sample MGYA00242504_ERZ504590 | MGnify/ENA primary metagenome ERZ504590 (study PRJEB26092, sample SAMD00036318) | human gut metagenome | host: Homo sapiens | study: EMG produced TPA metagenomics assembly of... | reverse complement strand
ATTGGCTTTCAACTATTCTGGTCTTTCCAATTTTACCTTTTCCAAAATTAGAAGATACCGAAACATTTGGTCATGTATCCTTCGTAGTCCGGAAGCATGGTATCCAGATAAGAGCACGGATCACCAAAGTCCGGACTCCATCCGGAGACATCATATACGTCGTAGTTTTGTTCATAACCATAGTTTACATAGTATCCTGCATAGTACCATCCATCCAGGTCTACGGCATCAACCAGATTGATCACAACTTTTCCGCCAAGGGCAGCCTCTACTGATTTCTTGTAGGAGTTTGCTTTGTTGGTGTAAACTTCTACTGCAGACGGATATGGATACTCAATCTGGATCGGGTTGCTCTCATCGATGGTGATACCGTCTTCTGCGAGCTCCTCGATTGCGGTATTCAGTTCTTCTACTGCGTTTTCCGGATTGTACCATCCATCAAAACCATCGCTGGTCTTGTTTTCGGCATCCCATACTTTGATCTTCACGCCGTCGGCGTCGATCTGTTTCTGTACGATTTCACCATAGTAGGTGCCTGCCGGGAAGGTTGTGTCGGTTCCGTTGATCTGAATGGTAGTGTCTTTTCGACAGGCTTACGAAATATCCCGGGGTAAAGGTATTTCTAAGGGAAGTATACTTCAGATCCTCGCCAACCTGCTGTGCATTGTAAGCGCCACGATCTGCTGCAAAGCTGATCGCTCTTCTGAAGTGAACGTTCTGCAGTGCTTTGTTTGTTCTCTGGATTTCTTCGTCAGACTTTGTACTCTTTGCTGTTGTTCCGTCGTTGGCATTTGCAGTCGCAGTACGGTTGATATTGTAGAATCCCATGAAGGAAGTAGCGTCGGTATCTGAAACTACTGCGTACTGGTCGTACAGACCTTCGGATTTTGCTGTCTCCATAGTGGAGGTGTTCAGGTTTACATAGTCAACGGTACCTGCTTTTGCATCTGTGTACATTTTGGTAACATCAGACTGGTCATTGAACAGCCAGGTCAGGGTTTTAATGTTTACGTTGTCTTTGTTCCAGTAAGAATCGCTCAGTTTAAATACGATGGTATTTTTCGCTGTAGCGTTGGTTACCAGGTACGGTCCGCAGTATGCGATCGAGTTGGAATCTTTTCCGTACTGATAATCTGCTGCGGAGGAATCGTACTCAGCACCAAATTTACCGCCCTGGGACTGATAGTAGCTTCTGCTCATCGGCATGAAGATGGTGTAGCCAAGCATGGTCATGAAGTAGCTGCATGGCTCTTCCAGTGTGTACTCTACGGTATAGTCATCAACAGCTTTTACACCAACCTCGTCGAAATCGGTAACTTCACCGCTGATGTACTGGGATACGTTTTTGATCACGCCCTGTACCAGGTATTCCAGACCGCCCTGTGCATCACACATGTGCTGCATTCCAGCCACGAAGTCATCTGCTTTTACAGTATCCACTTCACGTCCCTGGGAATCGGTCCATTTTACATCTTTACGAAGGTGGAAGGTATAGGTCAGTCCGTCATCGGATACTTCATAGGATTCTGCCAGTGCCGGCTGCAGAGTTCCCTCTACATCGTACTCCATCAGTCCGTCATAGGTATTGATGATCGCATCGGTATCTGCCGCACGGGAAGTTGCAAGTCCGTCCCATGTTACCGGATCACTCGCATACGGCATGGAGAAGCTGTCTTTTAAGGTGTAACCTTTTCCTGCCAGATATTCTTTTACCCAGCTCTCATAGGTTCCTGTTCCTTTGAGCTCATCCCATTTTGCTCTCATCTCGTTGTAATCTTCTGCTTTGATAAAGTCAGTTGTTACAACATACTGATGATAACGGTCTTTATCGCTTCCCCAAAGGGTATAGTCCTTGGTGCGCGGAGCCATTCTGTACATCGCGTACGTACCACCTCTTGAGGTGAGCGGGTACATCATGGCGGACTCCATCAGTTTTCCCTCGGCAACTGCCATCAGGGCATATCTCTCATCCACCGTTTCTGCTTCCTTTGCAGTAGCAAGTGCATCGTTGAAATCGCCCAGTGCCTCGTTATAGAGCTCTGTGCTGGTCTCGTCGTATCCTTCCGGCATTTCGGACTCCTCTGCCTCGGCTTCGCTCTCACTGCTTGCAGATGCGCTTGCATCGCTTTCGGAAGATGCGCTGCTGCTTACGCTTACACTCTCATCCGCCGGATCAGAACTTCCGCTGCCGGAATTTCCACAGGCAACCAGGCTTGCAGTCATACTCATAACAAGTAATGCGCTTACAATTTTTCTTTTCATAATTTCTTCCTAACTCCTTTCATGGATTCGCGTTGTTTTTGCATCATCCGGACATTTGCCGGAACGGCTTCGCCATTCCACCGTTTTTCATTTTGGCACTTTACCACATCAAAACGAATAGCACAAAAAGGAGATGCGTCCAACAAGATTTGTTTTCTTCATCCCTCATGCCCGTACATTTGTCCGTTTGTCCAAAAACAACTGGGTTCATTATAACCCGAACTCTCTCTGTTTGTCAATATCCGATGCAGGAGAAAAGTGTATAAACTGCATTTAAAGTAATCAAAATCCTCTATTTTCCTCTTTTTGGGTATTGTTCTGATGCCGTTTTTCTATTTTCCTGTATTCTTCGGTTTTAGAATAAAAAAAGATTACACAAATAATTGTTTCTTTCCATTTGCGTTCTGCAGCACTGTCTTTTTGTATTTGTTTCAGATTTTGCTCCGGGAAAGAATCCTGCCGGACGCAAAAACAGACTTCTGAAAATCACATTTCTTCTTATTTAAGAGCGTCATACTGTTTTTTACTTTCGTTTCCTTCTTTTACAAAGCAAAGCCTTCCATGAAGACCGCTCACACCGAAATCACTTTCTTGTTACTGTTCACTCCGTTCTCAGTAACACGCTTCGCGATGCACAGAATTTATGCTAACCGCATAAATTCGCGCTGTATGTCTCGGGATTTTGGCATATTCATGCCAAAACGCCTCGCGGGATAGTAGCGTGTGAACAGTAACACTTTCTTACTTTTTGTCTTCGACAGTCTCCGGACTATTGACAGCAAAAAAAATCCTGCTATATTAATTTTAATAAGGAACCAGTGCAGTACACGGAAAACAGGCACCGCACGCGGCGTCTCTGATATCCTTGTCGGATACAGCAGACGCTTTTTTGCTTTCTTGTGTATCATCACTTCTGCATCCGTATCCGCACGAAAAGAAAAAAGGAGACTTCTTTTATGTATCTTTATAATTCTGCAACCCATAAAAAAGCTGAATTCCTGACACACACACCGGGCCGTGTAGAAATGTACACCTGCGGACCTACCGTTTATCATTTTGCGCACATCGGAAACCTGCGCAGTTATATTATGGAGGATGTCCTGGAAAAGGCACTCCGCTATGAAGGCTACGACGTCAACCGTGTCATGAACATCACCGATGTCGGCCATTTAAGCTCCGATGCGGACACCGGCGAGGACAAGATGGTCAAAGGTGCAAAGCGCGAGCACAAAACAGTCATGGAAATCGCACAGTATTACACCGATGCATTCTTTGCGGATTGCAAAAAGCTGAACATCAAGCGCCCGGATGTCGTACAGCCGGCAACGGGATGCATTGACGAATATATCAGAATCATTGAAAAACTGATGGACACCGGCTACGCTTACTTTGCCGGCGGAAATGTTTACTTTGACACCAGCCGTCTCGACCACTACTACGTATTCAACGATCACGACGAGGATGACCTCGCGGTCGGTGTGCGTGAGGGCGTAGAGGAAGATACAAACAAACGCAACAAAAATGATTTCGTTCTCTGGTTTACGAAATCCAAATTTGAGAACCAGGCCTTGAAATGGGATTCCCCGTGGGGCGTCGGTTATCCGGGATGGCACATCGAGTGCTCCGGTATCTCCATGAAATACAATGGCGAATACCTTGACCTGCACTGCGGCGGCGTAGACAATGCATTCCCGCACCACACAAACGAGATTGCACAGTCCGAAAGCTACCTTGGCCACGCCTGGTGCCCGCAGTGGTTCCATGTGCATCACCTGAATACATCGACTGGAAAGATGTCGAAATCGAAAGGTGAGTTTTTAACCGTTTCTCTTCTTGAGGAAAAAGGTTATGATCCTCTCGTCTACCGTTTCTTCTGCCTCCAGTCTCATTACCGTAAGGCGCTTGTCTTCACCTGGGAAAACCTGGACAACGCCAAAATTGCCTACGACAAGCTGATCGCCCGCATCGCCGCTTTAGACCCGAAAGACGGACCGGCCGAGGAAGCTTCTATGACTGCTTTAAAAGAGAAATTCCAGAAAGCGCTCGATGCCGACCTCAACACCTCGCTTGCCATCACAACGCTGTACGATGTGTTAAAAGCAGACATGCATGATGCTGCAAAGCTGGCGCTTCTCGACAGTTTCGATCAGGTACTCGGTCTTTCCCTTCTCGCTCATGCAGAAGCAAAGAGAAAAGAGGCCGCAAAGACAACTTCCGCTTCCACTGCATCCGGTTATCAGATTACCGGCGAGGGAGATCCGGAGATTGATGCGCTCGTTTTAAAACGATATGAAGCAAAGAAAGCCAAAAACTTTGCGGAAGCAGATAAGATCCGTGACGGTCTGAAAGCACAGGGCATTGAAGTTACCGATGTACGCGGCGGAGCCGTCTGGAAACGGATCTGAAAATCTTTTCGTAACCATACATTACAGGCAAAGAGAACTGTCCCAGGGCAGTTCTCTTTTTTGTGCTATTCTTTACCCAAAGGAAGTCAAACAGCAGTAACTTCTGCCGTTCTTGACAAGAAAAGGCGGTACCCCTGTTTTCGGGCACCGCCTTTTCCTGTCACTTTTTGATTTTCTTTGATTCTCTTTATTTAATGATACGAACCTTTAATACACCATCAACTGCTTCGAGGGCTTTTACTATCTCCTCGGTTGCTTCGCTTTCCAGATCCATCATCGTGTAAGCGTAATCGCCTTTACCTTTGTTTGTCATATCGCTGATGTTGACATCCGCATTACCCATAACGGTTGTGAAGGCTCCCAGCATACCTGGGATATTCTTGTGGCAGATCGTCACACGGCCTGCGCCTGTGCATACGCCCATGCTGCAGTTCGGGAAGTTGACGGAGTTTCTGATGTTTCCGTTCTCAAGGAAATCACGGATTTCCTTGACTGCCATCACAGCACAATTGTCCTCGGATTCTTTGGTGGATGCTCCAAGGTGCGGGGTAACGATCGTTCCCTCTGCACCGACTACCTTCGGATTTGCAAAGTCGGTCACATATTTCTTCATTTTTCCGGCCTTTAAAGCCGCGAGAACAGCATCCTCGTCAACGAGAAGATCTCTTGCATAGTTCAGAAGAACCACGCCGTCTTTCATCTCTTCGATCGCCGCTTTGTTGATCATGCCCTTGGTGCTGTCCAAAAGCGGCACGTGGATGGTGATATAATCGCAGGTGCGATAGATATCTTCTACATTCTGGATGTGATGGATGTCGCGGGACAGGTTCCATGCTGCATCGACAGAGATGTATGGATCATATCCATATACTTCCATACCAAGATGGGTGGCTGCATTTGCCACAAGCTGGCCGATGGCACCAAGGCCGATGATACCGAGTTTCTTTCCGCTGATCTCACAGCCGGCAAATTTCTTTTTCTGTTTTTCTGCTGTCTTTGCGATGTCGCCGTCTTCTTTGTCGCTCTTCACCCATTCAATACCACCTGCGATATCACGGGATGCCAGCAGCATACCGGCAAGTACAAGCTCTTTGACACCATTTGCATTGGCTCCCGGTGTATTGAAGACCACGATACCCTGCTCTGCGCAGTCGGCAAGCGGAATGTTGTTGACACCGGCTCCTGCTCTTGCTACGGCAAGGAGGCTCTTCGGCAACTCCATGCCGTGCATGGCTGCACTTCTGACGAGAACCGCATCGGCTCCCTCCAGGCTCTCGGTCTGCTGATAGTTTTCATTAAAGTTTGCAAGGCCTACGCCTGCAATCGGATTTAAGCAATGATACTGAAACATTAGAGATTTTCCTCCTCGAACTTTTTCATGAAGGCAACAAGTGTCTCAACGCCTTCTTTTGGCATTGCATTGTAGATGCTTGCACGCATACCACCGACGGTACGATGGCCTTTCAGGTTTTCAAGTCCGGCTTCCTTGGACTCTTTGACGAATTTGGCATCCAGATCTGCATTTCCGGTGATAAACGGAACGTTCATTAGAGAACGGTCTTCCGGTACAACGGTTCCTTTGAAGAGCTTGCTCTGATCCAGGAAATCATACAGCAGTTTTGCTTTTTCTTCGTTGCGCTGTTTCATGACTTCCAGTCCGCCCATTTTCTTCAGCCATTTGAACACTTTGCCGCACATGTAGATGCAGTAGCAGTTCGGCGTGTTATACAGAGAGCCTGCGTCTGCATGCGTTTTGAATTTCATCATGGTCGGTGTTCCCGGCAGGACATCGTCGGTAATCAGATCGTCACGGACAATGGAGATGACCATTCCGGCAGGTCCGATGTTTTTCTGGACACCGCCGTAGATGATGCCGTAATCAGAGACATTGACAGGTTCGGAGAGGAAACAGGAGGAGACGTCTGCCACCAGGGTTTTGCCCTTGGTATTCGGCAGTTTTTTGTATTTGGTGCCGTAAATGGTGTTGTTTTCGCAGATATAAACATAGTCGGCATCCGGGCTGATGGCAAGATCGCTGCAGTCCGGGATGTAGGAAAATGTTTTGTCCTCAGAGGAGGCAATTTTGTTTGCCTTTCCGTATTTCTGCGCCTCTGCATATGCTTTCTTTGCCCACTGTCCCGTTACGATGTAATCAGCGACACCGTTTTTCATCAGGTTCATCGGAATCATGGAAAACTGCAGGGAGGCACCGCCCTGAAGAAACAGAACTTTGTAATTTGACGGAATTCCCATCAGGTCACGAAGGTCTGCTTCTGCCTCATCGATGATATTCTGGAATACTTTGGAACGGTGGCTCATCTCCATGACGGACATGCCGCATCCGCGGTAATCCAGCATTTCCTCCTGGGCTTCTTTCAACACTTCCTCTGGCAGAACCGCCGGTCCTGCGGAAAAATTATAGACTCTGCTCATTTTTTTGTCCTCCTGTTTCTCTTACTGCTTTATATTACTTGGAAACCACCGTTTCTATACCGGTGGTTTCCATTGTAATCTTATGTATTTTCTTTGTATCTTTTCTTACAAGTATGTAATTCATATGGTAATACGGTATTGCTTTACCACGTTGAAACTATGATACCCCTTTGTCAGAAATCTGTCAATCCTTTTCTTGCTCCTTTTTTGCCAGATCCTCCGCATCGAAAACATCCTCGATCGGTGCTCCGGCCGGAACCATCGGGAATACCTTCTCATCACAGTCAATCCACACATCGATCAGCGCCGGTTTTCCGCTCTCGATTGCTGCACGGATCGCCGGACCCATCTCCTCTTTTTTTGTCACACGGATTCCCTTTACACCGAGCGCCTCGGCAACCTTTACAAAGTCTGCCTGATCCTGCAGAACCGTGTTGGAATACCGCTTTCCGTAGAACAGAGTCTGCCACTGGCGCACCATACCGAGCACGTGGTTATTGACAACAACCTCAATGACCGGAATGTTATGTCTGGAAAGGGTTGCCAGCTCGTTCATGTTCATACGGAAGCAGCCGTCTCCTGCGATGTTGATGACAACCTTGTCCGGGCGTCCCATTTTTGCACCCATCGCTGCTCCAAGACCAAAGCCCATCGTTCCAAGACCGCCTGATGTCAGAAGCGTTCTCGGCTTCGTATAGCGGTAATACTGTGCCGCCCACATCTGGTGCTGGCCGACATCCGTTGTGATAATTGCCTGTCCGTCCGTTGCCTTATAGATCTCCTCGATCACATACGGTCCGGTAAGCCCCTCTTCATGCTTTAACGGGTATTTTTCTTTCATTTCCCTGATCTTTGCAATCCACTCATCATGGTGCATCGGCTCCAGCTTCGCATTCAGCCGTTTTAAGACCTCTTTGACGTCTCCGATGATGCTGTACTCAACCGCAACGTTCTTATTGATTTCTGCGGCATCTACATCGATCTGAACAATTTTCGCATGGTTGGCAAATTTTGCGGCATTTCCGGTGACGCGATCGGAAAATCTTGCCCCGAGTACAATCAGAAGATCGCACTTTGTCACACCGTAGTTTGAGGTTTTTGTTCCATGCATGCCAAGCATGCCGGTGTACAGCTCATCTGTTCCCGGAAATGCTCCTTTTCCCATCAAAGTGTCGCAGACCGGCGACTGGATCCGGTGTGCCAGTTCGCGTACTTCTTCGGATGCACCCGAGATAACACTGCCGCCGCCCACAAAAATGTAGGGACATTTCGACTCCTGAATCATGGATACAACGTGATCCAGTCCTTCTTCTGTGATTCTTTCGGTAAATGGTTCAATTTTTTCCGGTGTTTTCGGCTCGTATTCGCAGGTTGCCGCCGTTACATCCTTGGTAATATCCACCAGTACAGGGCCCGGTCTTCCGCTCTTTGCGATCGTAAACGCACGGCGCAGCGTATCTGCAAGAACGGTGATATCTTTTACAATCACACTGTATTTTGTGATCGGCATTGCGACACCCGCAATGTCAATCTCCTGAAAGCTGTCTTTTCCAAGCAGTGCCTTTCCTACGTTGCAGGTAATCGCTACCATCGGTGTAGAATCCATGTAGGCGGTTGCAATTCCGGTGACAAGATTCGTTGCGCCCGGGCCGCTTGTAGCCATGCAGACGCCTGTTTTTCCAGTAGCACGCGCATATCCGTCCGCCGCATGCGCAGCACCCTGCTCGTGTGAAGTCAGGATATGGTGGATTTCCGGATGACGGTAAAGTTCATCATAGATATTTAAAATGGTTCCGCCCGGATAGCCGAACACGGTATCCACACCCTGCTCCTTCAGGCACTCGATAACAATCTGTGATCCAGTTAATTCCATGTCTGTATGATTCCTTCCTTATGTTTTTCGCTTTGTGTATGAAATCTGTTTATGAAATCAGCCATCCGAGAAAAAGCGCGTTCGGACGGCTGATATGATTTTATGATTTACGCGGGCAACGAGCCAAAGTCCGTGCTTGCACGAGACCTTGGCGACTGCCGCGATAACTATGAGAAACTCGCAGAGCGTGTTTCTCATAGTTTTTCTGAATTAGAACTCCAGAATAGCTCCCTTATTTGCACTGGAAACCATCTTTGCGTAGCGTTTCAGATAGCCTGTCGTTACCTTTGGTTCTCTCGGAGTCCATGCAGCTTTTCTGCGTGCCAGCTCTTCGTCCGATACGACAACTTCCAGCTTATGCTCCGGAATATTGATACGGATGAGATCGCCTTCCTCAACGAGTGCAATCGGACCTCCCTCTGCTGCCTCCGGGCTTACATGACCGATGGACGCACCGCGGGATGCGCCGGAAAAACGGCCGTCTGTGATCAGGGCTACGGAAGAACCAAGTCCCATACCTGCAATGGCAGAAGTCGGATTCAGCATTTCACGCATACCAGGACCGCCCTTTGGTCCCTCATAGCGGATCACAACAACATCGCCTGCCACGATCTTGCCGCCGCGGATTGCCTCGATGGCATCCTCCTCGCAGTCAAAGACTCTGGCCGGGCCTTCATGAACCTGCATCTCCGGAACAACGGCAGAACGTTTGACAACTGCGGTATCCGGTGCCAGGTTTCCTTTCAGAACGGCGATACCGCCGGTCTTGCTGTATGGATTCTCAACCGGGCGGATGATCTCAGGATTTTTATTGACACATCCTTTGATGTTCTCTCCTACGGTCTTTCCGGTTACTGTCATACACTCTGTGTGCAGCAGATTCAGCTTGTTCAGCTCATTCATAACGGCATAAACACCGCCTGCCTCGTTCAGCTCCTCGATGTAGTGGTATCCTGCCGGAGCCAGATGACAGAGGTTCGGGGTCTTCTCGCTGATGGCGTTTGCCATCTCCGGATTCAGCTCTACGCCTGCCTCATGCGCAATGGCCGGCAGATGCAGCATACTGTTGGTGGAACATCCCAGTGCCATATCGACGGTCAGAGCGTTTAAGAATGCTTCTTTTGTCATGATGTCTCTTGGACGGATATCCTGTTTTAACAGCTCCATAACCTGCATACCGGCTCTCTTTGCCAGGCGCAGACGCTCGGAGTATACGGCCGGAATCGTTCCGTTGCCTTTTAAGCCCATACCGAGAACCTCGGTCAGGCAGTTCATGCTGTTTGCGGTGTACATACCGGAGCAGGAACCGCAGGTCGGGCACGCATTGCACTCGAAATCATAGACGTCTTCCTCTGTCATGGTTCCGGCAGCGTAGGAGCCGACTGCCTCGAACATGCTCGAAAGACTTCTCTTCTCGCCTTTTACGTGGCCGGCAAGCATCGGGCCGCCGCTGACAAATACGGTCGGAACATTGACTCTTGCTGCTGCCATCAGAAGACCAGGTACGTTTTTATCACAGTTCGGGATACATACCAGGGCATCAAACTGATGTGCCATTGCCATACACTCGGTGGAATCGGCGATCAGGTCACGGGTAACGAGGGAATATTTCATTCCGATGTGTCCCATGGCGATACCGTCACAGACTGCAATGGCCGGGAATACGATTGGTGTTCCGCCTGCCATGGCAACGCCCATTTTTACAGCCTCTGTAATTTTATCCAGGTTCATGTGGCCCGGTACAATCTCATTGTAGGAGCTTACGATTCCTACGAGCGGTTTTTTCATTTCTTCTTCGGTCAGACCCAGCGCACGCATCAGAGAACGCTGCGGTGCCTGTGCGATTCCTTTTTTTACAGCATCACTTCTCATGATCTTTTCCTCTTTTCTTATCTTACAGTTTTATGCTAGAGTGTGTCTGAAAAACCATTTCCGCAATCTGCAAGCCTCACTCCAGTGCTTTTACCAGCAGATCTCCCATTTCGGATGTAGAAACTCTAGTGCATCCCTCGGACATGATGTCTACGGTGCGGTATCCGCCTTTTAAGATTTTCTGTACAGCATTTTCTACTGCCTCTGCCTCTTTATCGAGATCCAGAGAGTAGCGGAGCATCATGGCCGCGGACAGAACCGTTGCAATCGGGTTTGCAATGTTTTTTCCTGCGATATCCGGTGCAGAGCCGTGACTTGGCTCGTACAGGCCGAATTTTGTCTCGTTCAAACTGGCGGAAGAAAGCATTCCGATGGAACCTGCCACCATACTTGCCTCATCGGAAAGGATATCTCCGAACATGTTTTCTGTCAGAACTACGTCAAACTGGCACGGATTGTGAACAATCTGCATTGCACAGTTATCAACCAGCATATGCTCTAACGTAACGTCCGGATAATCTTTTGCAACATCCTCCACAACAGCTCTCCACAGACGGGAGGAGTCGAGAACATTTGCTTTATCTACACTTGTTACTTTTTTCTTTCTCTTTCTGGCGATGTCGAAGGCACGGATTGCAATACGGCGGATTTCAGGCTCGCTGTAAGTCAGGGTATCCGTTGCTTTTTTGATGCCGTTCTCTTCTACGGTGCTGCGCTCTCCGAAATACAGGCCGCCGGTCAGTTCACGCATGATCAGCATGTCAAAGCCCTCACCGATAATTTCTTCTTTTAACGGGCAGGCATCCTTTAATTCCTGATACAGGTACGCCGGGCGCAGGTTTGCAAACAGGCCTAACGATTTCCGGATTTTTAAAAGTCCGGCCTCCGGGCGCTTATCCGGGCTTAATTTGTACCATGGGGAGGTCTTGGCATCTCCTCCGATGGAGCCCATCAGAACAGCGTCACATTTTTTTGCTTCTTCTATGGTTTCATCTGTCAGCGGCACGCCGTGCACATCAATGGAGGCTCCGCCCAGCAGAAGGTTGGTATATTCAAACTTATGTCCATATTTCTCGCAGACAGCGTCCAGAACTTTTTTTGCTTCCTTTACAATTTCCGGTCCGATTCCGTCACCGTGAATTAATCCAATACGGTATTCCATATCTTTCTCCCTCTTTTCTTCCGGCTGAAAAACCGTTCTATTTTCTCTGCGTCTATAGCATTTCTAAATTATACGCCATTTTTCCGGTAATTTCAACACGAAATTTCTTTGCATCGGACGAAACGCAATAATCTTTTTGCTTTTTTGCCATTTAAAAGAAAAATACGCGGCATTTTTCCCCGTTTTCGCCGTGTTCCGCCGAAGAAGTTTTCGGGGGTCGAAAAAAACGCAGGCATTCATTCTTTTTGAATACCTGCGTTTTTCCTGGCTTTTCGCCGTGTGAAATTATTTTTTCTTTTCTGTTTTCTCTTCAACGACTGCTGTCTCCGGTTTTTCAACCTCTGTGATGGCTGTTTTGCGCATCGGGATACGGCAGTTTTTGTTGTTTCCGAACTCTACGATGACATCGTCGTCTGTGATATCGATGACTACGCCGTAGAAACCGCTTGTTGTGATGACTGCATCGCCGACTGCGAGGTCATTCAGCATTGCCTGCAGTTTTTTCTGCTCTTTCTTCTGCGGGCGGATCATTAAGAAATACATCATACCGAACATGATGACCAGCCACATAATTAACATACCAGTGCTCATCACACCGCTGTTTGCTGCTGTTGTTGTTGCTAAAAAACATTTTCTTTCCTCCTGTTATTCGAGAGTACATCCCGTTCTTTAGACACACCTATCATAATACACAATCCGGAACCGATGGGCAAGTCTTTTTCGGATATTTTCCAAAGATTTCATACTTTCCCGATTACTTTTTGTCGTATTCCTCAAATCCTGCGAGTTTTGCCCGTTTGTAGGAAGCAAAATTGCCCTCGTCCAGCGCGGTCCGGATTTCTGTCATCATATTGTTGTAGAAATACAGGTTGTGCAGAACACAGAGCCGCATGCCGAGCATCTCTTTTGCTTTCAGCAGATGACGGATGTAGGCTCTGCTGTAGTGACGGCACGCCGGGCACTGGCAGCCTTCCTCGATCGGACGCGGATCCAATTCGTATTTCTGGTTGAACAAATTCATTTTTCCATGATTTGTATAAACGTGACCGTGACGTCCGTTCCGGCTCGGATATACACAGTCGAAGAAATCAACGCCGCGCTCTACACCCTCGAGAATATTGGCCGGTGTTCCGACACCCATCAGATATGTCGGTTTTTCTTTTGGCAGATACGGAACCACTTCATCGAGAATATGATACATCTCCTCGTGTGTCTCTCCTACCGCAAGACCGCCGACGGCATATCCGTCAAGATCCATCTCGGAAATCCGTTTTGCATGATCGATACGGATATCTTCATAGATTGCTCCCTGATTGATACCAAACAGCAGCTGGTGCTTGTTGATGGTATCCTCTCTCTGGTTCAGTTCCTGCATTTTATCCTTGCATCGCTGCAGCCATCTTGCCGTACGGTCCACGGAATTCTGCACATAACGGCGGTCTGCCACACTCGATGGGCACTCGTCGAAGGCCATCGCAATCGTGGATGCCAGGTTGGACTGAATCTGCATACTCTCCTCCGGTCCCATAAAGATCTTTCTTCCGTCTACGTGGGAGTGGAAATAAACTCCCTCCTCCTTGATTTTCCGAAGGCCTGCAAGAGAGAATACCTGGAATCCGCCGGAGTCGGTCAGGATCGGTTTATCCCAGACCATAAACTTGTGGAGTCCGCCCATCTTCTTTACGACCTCGTCGCCCGGACGCACGTGGAGGTGATACGTGTTGGAGAGCTCTACCTGCGTGCCGATCTGCTGGAGATCCTCAGTGGAAACGGCTCCCTTGATCGCTGCCGCGGTTCCGACATTCATGAATACCGGCGTCTCGATATTGCCGTGCACGGTTTCCATGTGGGCGCGCTTCGCTCTTCCTTCCATTTTCAGAATTTTATACATAACGCTTTTCATCCTTTCTCATGATCCCTGCCGCCTGTTTTTCATGCAGGGTATACTATTTTTAGTATACAGGCAAAACCCGTTTTTGACAATGCCTGAATTTTCTTTTTTTCTGCCTTTTTCCCTCCTGGTTTCTCCATTTTTCACAAGGACTTTATACTTTTTTCGTAAGACATCGCCCTTTTTCCAATTGTATTTCCTTATTTTTTGTCGTATAATGTGTTGAGATTGTTTCTTATTATAAAAGGAGTTTGATTCATGACTGATAAAAAATATACTCTCGGAATCGACATCGGTTCCACCACTGTTAAAATTGCGATCCTCGACGAAGAGAACCAGCTTCTCTTTGCCGATTACGAGCGCCATTTTGCAAACATTCAGGAAACCCTTGCCCACCTGCTCGGGGAAGCACACGAAAAACTGGGCGAACTGACCCTGCAGCCGGTCATCACCGGTTCCGGCGGACTTGCGCTTGCCAACCACCTCGGCATCCCGTTCACGCAGGAAGTTATCGCGGTTTCCACTTCGTTAAAAGCACTCGCTCCGCAGACCGACGTTGCCATCGAGCTCGGCGGTGAGGATGCCAAGATCATCTATTTTGAGGGCGGCAATGTGGAGCAGCGTATGAACGGTATCTGCGCCGGCGGCACCGGTTCTTTCATCGACCAGATGGCTTCTCTTCTGCAGACCGATGCAACCGGACTCAACGAATACGCGAAGCATTACCAGGCGATTTATCCGATCGCAGCACGCTGCGGTGTATTCGCAAAAACCGATATCCAGCCGCTCATCAACGACGGTGCAACAAAAGAGGATCTTTCCGCTTCCATTTTCCAGGCAGTTGTCAACCAGACCATTTCTGGTCTTGCCTGCGGTAAACCGATCCGCGGCCACGTTGCCTTTCTCGGCGGCCCGCTGCACTTCCTCTCGGAATTAAAGACAGCATTCGTCCGTACCTTAAAACTGGATGACGAGCATACAATCGTACCGGACAACTCCCACCTGTTTGCAGCCATCGGTTCTGCGATGAATGCAGACGGAAAAACCGAGATTTCCCTTCTCGCACTGAAAAAACGGCTCGAAGAGAAAGTTGCTATCGATTTTGAGGTTGCCCGTCTTGAGCCGCTGTTTAAAGATCAGGCCGAGTATGACGAATTTCTGGCGCGCCAGAGTGTCAACAACGTCGTGACCGCCGATCTTTCCACCTACGAGGGAAACTGCTATCTCGGTATTGATGCCGGTTCCACGACGACCAAAGCTGCACTCGTCGGCGAAGACGGTGCTCTTCTCTATTCCTTCTACAGCAACAACCACGGAAATCCGCTCGGCACATCGATCCGCGCGATCCAGGAGATCTACTCCAAACTGCCGGATTCCGCACAGATCGCCTGGTCCTGTTCGACCGGTTACGGCGAGGCGCTCATCAAAGCTGCACTGATGCTGGACGAGGGTGAGGTAGAGACGATTTCCCATTATTACGCTGCCGCGTTCTTCGATCCGGAAGTCGACTGTATTCTCGACATCGGCGGCCAGGATATGAAGTGCATCAAGATCAAAAACGGCACTGTAGACAGCGTACAGCTGAACGAGGCATGTTCCTCCGGCTGCGGTTCCTTCATCGAGACGTTCGCGCAGTCCCTGAACTACAGCGTGCAGGATTTCGCGCATGAGGCGCTGTTTGCAAAACACCCGATCGATCTTGGTACCCGCTGTACCGTATTTATGAATTCCAAGGTAAAACAGGCGCAGAAAGAGGGCGCATCCGTCGCCGATATTTCTGCCGGACTTGCCTGCTCCGTTATTAAAAACGCATTATATAAGGTAATTAAAGTTTCGGATGCCACCGAGCTGGGACGCCACATCGTCGTACAGGGCGGTACGTTCTACAACGACGCTGTTCTCCGAAGCTTTGAACGGATCGCCAACTGCGAAGCCATCCGCCCGGACATCGCCGGCATCATGGGTGCGTTCGGTGCGGCGCTGATCGCAAGAGAGCGCTACTCCGCCGATCAGGAGACCACGATGCTCTCCATTGAAAAGATCAACGAGCTGAAATATTCGACCACGATGGCAAACTGTAAGGGATGTACGAACAGCTGCCGTCTGACCATCAACAAATTCTCCGGCGGCCGTCAGTACATCAGCGGAAACCGCTGCGAGCGCGGTATCGGAAAAGAGAAAAACAAAGATCATATTCCGAACCTGTTCGAATACAAATACAAACGGATCTTCGGCTACCAGCCGCTGCCGCAGGATGAAGCGATCCGCGGAGAGGTCGGCATTCCGAGAGTCCTCAATATGTTTGAGAATTATCCGTTCTGGTACACCTTCTTTACGCAGCTGAAATACCGCGTGGTACTCTCTCCGACCTCGAGCCGCAAGATCTACGAGCTCGGTATTGAGTCGATTCCAAGTGAATCCGAGTGCTATCCGGCCAAACTGGCGCACGGCCATGTGACCTGGCTCTTACGCCACGGTGTGAAGTTCATCTTCTACCCGTGTATCCCGTACGAGCGCACCGAGTTCCCGGAAGCCATCAACCACTACAACTGCCCGATCGTTACCTCGTATGCGGAAAATATCAAAAACAACGTGGACGAGCTGCAGGACGATTCCATTACGTTCCGCAATCCGTTCCTTGCGTTTACGAGTGAAAAGGTGCTTGCCGATGGTCTTGTCAAAGAGTTCTCCGGTCTGCCGGAGGATGAAGTCCGTGCTGCTGTTCATGCCGGATGGGAAGAGCTTGGCGCTGCAAGACGCGATATGCAGAAAAAAGGCGAGGAAACGCTTCAGTATATGAAAGAAACCGGCCGCAGAGGCATCGTGCTTGCCGGCCGTCCGTACCACATCGATCCGGAAATCCATCACGGTATCCCGGATATGATCAACTCCTACGGACTGTGCGTGCTGACGGAGGACTCTGTTTCCCATCTGGCACCGCTCGAGCGTCCGCTCCGTGTCAATGACCAGTGGATGTACCACACCCGTCTGTATGCAGCTGCAAACTATGTAAAGACACGCGACGATCTTGACCTGATTCAGCTGAACTCGTTCGGCTGCGGTCTCGACGCCGTTACCACCGATGAGGTTTATGAGATTCTGACCAGAAGCGGCAAGATTTATACCTGCCTGAAGATCGATGAGGTCAACAACCTCGGCGCTGCCAGAATCCGTGTCCGCTCTCTGCTCGCTGCCCTCCGTGCACATGATCGGAAACAGGCGGTACGCGAGATTCTTCCGTCCTCGATCCAGAAACCGGTCTTCACGAAAGAAATGCGGAAAGACTACACAATCCTCTGCCCGCAGATGTCACCGATCCACTTCTCGCTTCTGCAGCCGGCGTTCAACGCAGCCGGATACAATCTGGAAGTGCTTCCGAACGACAACAAAGAGGCGGTTGATGTCGGACTGAAATACGTCAACAACGATGCCTGCTATCCGTCTCTGATGGTAGTCGGACAGATTATGCAGGCGCTGCTCTCCGGCAAGTATGACCTGAACAAAGTGGCTGTCATCATGAGCCAGACCGGCGGCGGCTGCCGTGCTTCGAACTACATCGGATTTATCCGCCGTGCGCTGGAGAAGGCCGATATGACGCAGATTCCGGTCATCTCGATTAACTTGAGCGGTCTGGAGGAAAATCCGGGCTTCAAGATCACGCCGGATCTTGCGATTCGTCTCTGCTATGCAGCAGAATTCGGCGATATCATGATGAAATGTATTTACCGGATGCGTCCTTATGAGCAGAAGAAGGGTACAACAGACCGGATTCATCAGAAATGGGAAAAGATCTGTATTGATTTTATTTCAGCAAAACGCTTAAGCCATACCCGCTTCAAACAGATCTGCCGCACGATGATTCGCGATTTCGACCACATTCCGATCACCGATGAAAAGAAACCGCGTGTCGGTATTGTCGGCGAGATTCTTGTTAAGTTCCTTCCGGCGGCTAACAACCATCTGGCGGAGCTGCTTGAGAGTGAAGGCGCGGAACCGGTTGTCCCGGATCTGATCGACTTCTTCTGTTACTGCTTCTACAATACGAACTTCAAGGTAGAGCACCTGGGATTCAAAAAAAGTTCTTCGATGTTGGGAAATACCGGTATTAAACTGATCAATTGGCTGCGCAGTGCGGCGGTTGCGGAGTTCAAGAAGAGTGAGCATTTTGATCCACCGGCCGATGTGCGGGATCTGGCAAAATATGCTTCCCCGATTGTATCCTGTGGTAACCAGACCGGTGAGGGATGGTTCCTGACGGGCGAGATGATGGAGCTGATTCACAGTGATGTTTACAACATCGTCTGTATCCAGCCGTTTGCATGCCTGCCGAACCACATTGTTGGTAAGGGTGTGATTAAGGCAATCCGTAAGGAGTATCCGAAGGCAAATATCGTGGCTGTCGACTACGATCCCGGTGCTTCGGAGGTGAATCAGCTGAACCGTATTAAACTGATGCTTTCTACTGCAAATAAGAATCTGAAGCAGGAATTGCGTGAAGAAAAAGACGTGTAAATTTACATAGTTTCAAGCAAAGCGGATATTCGCAATCCGCTTTGCTATTTGCTTGATTCAGTTAACCGAAAAGGCGGTCAGAGTCGAAAAACTCTGACCGCCTTTTCTATTGGTTTTAGCGGTAAATCCGCAGGATACGGAGAACCTTTACCAGTTTTGTTCCCATTGGCATGCGGCGCATTTCGGCCTCGGTTGTCCCGGTTACAACCACAAAAGCAATCAAATATACAACAATTGCAATCAGGATTGCGATCAGCATGCTGATGGATGGGCGTTTGGTGATGGCAAAGAGCCCATAGTAAACAACCCAGGTTACGACGCCCATGATTGCAGCTGCAATCAATGGTTTTACGTAGGTGTTTTTGAATTCGTTGCGGAAATTCAAGTGTTTGCGGATTGATAGATTATTTAGTATGCACATGCTTAAGGAAAACAAGATTCCCGCAAAGACAACAGCATAGATATTTGTCTTCGGGAAGACTGTGAGAATCAAAGCCAGGATGGCAAGATCCATTCCAAGGGAAATGGCAGCGTTGTGCAGGGCTTTTTTCTGCTGGCCGATGGACTGCAGGACGCTGTTGGTAATGGTGGACAGTGCCGAAAACACAACTGAGACTGCACCCATCATCAACAGTTTGCCGGAAAGGCTCGAGCTTGACGGGAACAGAACTCCTGTGATCGGGAATGCCAGGACGCCAAGACCGACAGCTGCCGGGATGGAGATGAACATCGTCAGACGGATCGTCTCAAGAATCTTGTCGTTTGCCTCATCGAGATCACCGGTCGCATAACACGAGGATACCTCCGGCATCATCGCGGATGCGGATGCACTTGCCATAGCAAGCGGGACGTTGATCAGGGTAACATAATAGTTGGAAAACTCTCCATATGCGGCATTCAGTGCTTTCTGATTCTCTCCGTGCCATCCGAGGATGGTGAAGAACAGGTAATTGTCCAGGTAAGCGTTGCAGTTATAAATAAAGGTCGTAAAGATAACCGGTGTTACCATCAGAAAAAGAACCTGAAAAATTTCGCGGTAGGATTCTTCGCGGTGGCGCGTGTCCTTTGCCACTTTCCGTAGAATGGTTTTCCGATTTACGCCATAGACAATCACCATGAAGCAGAGGCCTGCCAGGACACCGGCTCCTGTTCCGAGGGTTCCGCCGGCGGCACCGAATTTGGCATGTTCGGTATCGTTTGTCGCGAACTGCTGGATGAAGAACCAGGCGGCGCCAATACTGAATGCGGCGTTGAATACCTGCTCGATGATCTGTGAAATTGAGGTCGGCATCATCGTGCTGTGGGCCTGGAAATAGCCACGCAGAACGCCGAGAACAGCCGAGAAAAAGATCGTCGGCGCCAATACACGCAGGGCGAGGAGTGCATTCTGCTGGTTATACGGCAGAAGGAATTTCCCGCCAAAGAATGCCACCAGTGCAGCAACTCCACCTACGATCACGGCGTAAAGAAGGGCACCGTGGAACACGCGATGTGCATTTCGGTACTCTTTTAATGCCAGACGTTCGGATACGATTTTTGACACTGCCATCGGAATACTATAGGAGGAGATCAGAAGCAGAATCGTATACAGATTACTCGCCGTACTGTAATAGCCAAGTCCCTCATTTCCAATCGTTTCGCCGAGCGGTGACCGGTATAAAAGACCGATCACACGTGAGATAATCGTTGCCGCCATTAAAATAGAAGTATTTCTCAATAATGTATTTTTCTTTTTACTCATGCTTTTGCTCCCGTATTACATTTTCGATCTGCCAGTCAATCGGCGCAAGACCGTTTTCTTCCAGATATTCGTTTGTTCTGGAAAACGGATGGCTGCCGAAAAATCCACGGTATGCAGAGAGCGGACTCGGATGAGCGGACATCAGCACCAGATGCTTTGGATTGTGGATCATCTCTTTTTTCCGCTGCGCCGGACGGCCCCAGAGGATGAATACCATCGGGCGGTCCTGCCCGGCGAGCACTTTGATTGCCGCGTCCGTGAACTGCTCCCAGCCGATTTCCTTGTGGGAATTTGCCTGATGCGCACGCACAGTCAGCACCGTGTTCAGCATCAGAACACCCTGCCGTGCCCATTTTTCGAGATAACCGTTGTTCGGGATGTAGCATCCCAGATCGTCTTCGAGTTCCTTGTAAATATTGACCAGAGACGGCGGAATGTCTACTTCCGGTTTTACGGAAAAGCAGAGTCCGTGCGCCTGTCCCGGCTCGTGGTACGGATCCTGGCCTAAGATGACCACTTTGACCTGCTCGAGCGGGGTAAAGTGGAACGCATTGAAAATATCATCAGCCGGCGGGTAAATCGTGTGGGTTTTGTACTCCGCTCCCACCGTCTGAAACAGTTTTTTATAATAATCTTTGGAGAATTCTCCTTTCAGGGCATTGGCCCAGCTTCCGCTAAGAGGCGGCATATCGTTTTCTCCCTTCCTTTTACAGGCGGACCGGCACATTGCGGCCTGCCAGATATTCTTTGACTTCACGAATTTCCAGTTCTTTGTAGTGGAACAGGGATGCGGCAAGTGCAGCATCGGCTTTTCCTTCGGTTAAAGCGTCATAGAAATGCTCCAGCGTTCCTGCGCCGCCGGATGCAATGACCGGGATACCGACGCTTTCTGCGATGGTTCTTGTCAGCTCAATATCGTATCCCGCCTTTGTTCCGTCGCAGTCCATGCTGGTGAGCAGGATTTCTCCGGCGCCAAGGCTTTCTGCTTTTTTTGCCCACGCAACGGCATCGATGCCGACATCGATGCGGCCGCCGTTTTTATAGATATTCCAGCCGCTTCCGTCCGCTCTTTTCTTGGCGTCGATCGCAACGACCACGCACTGGCTGCCGAATTTCTGTGCCGCGTCGTGGATGAGCTGCGGATTGTTGATGGCAGAGGAGTTGATCGAGATTTTATCGGCTCCTTCGCGGAGCAGCATCTTGAAATCATCCACGGTACGGATTCCGCCGCCAACGGTGAATGGGATAAAAACGTTTGCTGCTACTTTGCGTACCATATCAACGACGGTTCCTCTCTGATCGGAGGAAGCAGTGATATCAAGAAAAACAACTTCATCGGCTCCTGCCTTGTCGTACGCTTTTGCGATCTCCACCGGGTCGCCGGCATCTTTTAAATCGACGAAATTAACGCCTTTTACGACTCTTCCGTTTTTTACATCCAGGCATGGGATAATTCGTTTTGTAAACATCCGTCAGTCCTCCTCTCCAATTTCCGCAAAATTTTTCAGAATGGCAAGCCCAAGATCTGAGCTCTTTTCCGGGTGGAACTGGCAGGCGAACAGATTTTCTTTTTCCACGGATGCATGGATGTGTGTACTGTACTCTGTCGTTGCTTTTACAATTTCCTCCTCTTCTGCTTTCAGATAGTAGGAGTGGACAAAGTAAACATACGATTCCTGCAGGATGCCTTTGAATAAGCGTCCACCGTTCTGCAGATGGATGGAATTCCAGCCCATGTGCGGAATCTTTAAGCCCTCTTTGTCCGGAATCCGGAGAATTTCTCCTTTTAACAGGCCAAGGCCTGCAACGCCCGGGCTCTCTTCGCTGCGTTCAAACAGGATCTGAAGTCCGAGGCAGATTCCAAGAAACGGAGTCCCTTTTTCTACGATTTCATGAATAACCGGTACCAGATGATAGCGGTTCAGATTTTCCATCGCATCTCCAAAGCTGCCGACACCCGGCAGAACGACGTGATCTGCGCGTTTTAACACGTCTGGATCCCTGGTCAGTACAACCTCTTTTCCAAGGCTTTGAAAGGCTTTTTCCACGCTTTTTATATTTCCGGCATCATAATCGATCAGTGCAATCATAGGTGGGTCCTCCTCGTTTGTTATTTCAGTCCACGCCCCCTGTCATTGGGGGCATCTCTGCTGTTCTTTTGCAAACAGTACACTTCATTCTAACATACCGTTTTCTAAAATTCAAATTTTGAAAGTTATAAAATTATACAAAAATGCAGAAATTCTTAAGATTTCTTTTACTCCCGCTCCTTTCTTTCTTTTTATACTGGACAAATGGCGGGCATCACGCTACAATAAGAGCGTTGCACTAAGAAACGATAACATTTTGTAAAAAACGAGAGGTGTATATGATTACCAAATATCTGATTGTATTTTTGATTTCCATGGTTCCGCTCATCGAGCTGCGTGGTGCGATTCCGTACGCGGTAGCTTTCCATATTCCGACGCTTCCGGCCTATCTGATCGCCGTCATCGGAAATATGCTTCCGGTTCCGGTTATTTTCCTGTTCGCTCGAAAGGTTCTTGTCTGGGGATGTGATAAAAAGTATATCGGAAAGTTCTTCACCTGGTGTCTGGAAAAAGGCGAAAAAGGCGGGGAAAAACTGAAAGCAAAAGCCGGCCGCGGACTTCCGCTCGCCCTGCTGCTCTTCGTCGGCATCCCGCTCCCGGGAACCGGCGCATGGACCGGCACACTGGCCGCAAGTATCCTCGATATGGACTTTAAGACCAGCGTTCTCGCCATCATGGGCGGTGTTCTCCTTGCAAGCGTCATCATGCTGCTTGCAAGTTCCGGCGTATTCGGGGCAATTGGGGCGCTTTTGGCGTAAACGGCTCTGCTTCCGTTTCAATTCCATAAAATTTGGCTTACAGCCGCACAGATTTGTTTTTCCGATCTGTGCGGCTGTTTTTGTATAACTTTTTTCTAACAGAAATTTTCCCTGCTGTTTCCTGTTCACGTTTTTCCGGATCGAATTCTGTTTCTTTTCTTCCAGTATTTTCTTGTACTATTTTCATTTTTCCTCTTGAACATTCGTTCGATTTGTGTTACACTTCTTTTATCGAACAGTTGTTCTTTTTATAAAATACCTGTTATCTTATTGTTTTACTTTTATTCGTATTCATTTGGACATAGAAAGGAATTTTTCTGCCATGCAGTTATCATCACAAACACTTTCTCTCTCCGAGAAGCTGAATCTTCTCGCTGACGCGGCCAAATACGACGTTGCGTGCACTTCCAGCGGTGTGAACCGTGCCGGAAAACAGGGACATCTCGGCAATTCGGTCTCCTGCGGTATCTGCCACAGCTTTTCTTCCGACGGACGCTGTATCTCTCTGTTGAAAATTCTGCAGAGCAACGACTGTATCTACGACTGTAAATACTGCGTCAACCGCGCCGGGAATGACCGGCAGCGCGCCACGTTTACACCGGAGGAGGTCTGTACACTCGTCACAGAATTTTATCGCCGAAACTATATTGAGGGACTCTTTTTAAGTTCCGCCGTCTGCAAAAATCCTGCCCATACGATGGAGCTCATGTACCGTACTCTGCATCTTTTACGTAATCGTTACCGCTTTAACGGTTACATCCACGTCAAAGCTATCCCGGGCGCACCCGCCGAGCTGATCGAAAAGACCGGCTATCTCGCCGACCGCATGAGCGTCAATCTGGAACTCCCGACCGGAGAAGGGCTGCAGAAACTGGCCCCGCAGAAGACACAGAAAGCGATTTTAAAACCCATGCGCCAGATCCAGTCCGGTATTGTAGATTACCGGCTGACCGCAGGGAAAAGTGCTTTTTTAGAGCGTTCCTCGGGAAACCGCTATCTCTCCCACTCCATTTTCGATACACGAAAGCAGATTTCCGCCTCCGCTGCCGATCTGGGCTGGATCTCTTCTTCCTCCGCGCGGTCGCTGCCGGAAAAGGAACGCTCTTCTCCCTTCGTTCCTGCCGGCCAGAGCACGCAGATGATCATCGGTGCGACAAAGGAAAACGATTACCAGCTTCTCTCCACCTCACAGCTTCTCTACCAGCAGTATGACCTGAAGCGCGTCTTTTACTCCGCCTACATTCCGGTCAACGAGGATTCCGCCCTGCCCTCACGTGAAACCAAGCCGCCGCTTCTTCGGGAACACCGCCTTTATCAGGCAGACTGGCTGCTCCGCTTCTACGGTTTTCAGGCGGATGAACTGCTCGATGAAGCCCACCCGAACTTCCATGCACAGCTCGACCCGAAATGCGACTGGGCACTGCGCCATATGGAGCTGTTTCCAGTGGAGATCAACACGGCTGAGTATGCCGACCTTCTGCGCGTTCCCGGCATCGGGCCGAAATCGGCCATGCGGATTGTAAAGAGCCGCAGAAGCTCCCATCTTTCCTTTGAGCACCTGAAAAAGATCGGTGTGGTGCTGAAACGCGCCAAATATTTTATCACCTGCGAGGGAAAAATGATGTATCACATGCGGCTGGAACAGCAGTTTCTGACCCGGCAGCTCACGGGAGAGGAAGCCGCCTCCAACTGGGAGGTTTCCCATCCGGAACAGTATCAGCAGCTTTCTCTGTTTGATGCTGCCGTACCTGGGCATATATAATCCCGGGCGTTCTTCTCACGGAAAAGCCTTTTTGCTGTATCTGCGCTTTTTTGCAGAAGGCTGTTGTCTGTATCAATTGATTTCAGAAAGGATTTTATTATGACTGTTTACACCTGCAGTCCGGATCTTGCGTCGATCCTGACCTGCATCTATGAAGCCTGGAATTCCCGTCTCGGCTACCGCAATGTACGGCTGATGACGGAACCAGTCGGCAATCTGGAGCTGTTCTGCGATTACTGCCATGTTGAGCCGGACAAAGAAAAAGCCGCCAGCGTCACGCGATCCATTCAAAAGAAGATCGGCGCAGCAGCCTGGCGGCTCGTCTATCTCTGTGCAATGTCCGAGAGAAGCGACGCTCCCGACATCATTTATCGTTTTCTGCTCTACGGCTTTTCCTATGGAAAGGATACCCTGCATATGCTGCAGGAACCGGCGGTATTCCACGCTTTTGAAGTTTCCCGTCAGGTCACAAATGAAGCGCATTCGTTCCGGGAATTTATCCGTTTTGCAAATATTTCCTCCGGTTTTCCGATCCTGGTCTCGCATATTTCCCCGAAATCCAATGTGCTGACCCTGGTCGCTCCCCATTTTTCTGACCGGCTCCCCTCAGAAAACTGGATGATTCTCGATGATAACCGGCAGCTTGCCGTCGTGCATCCCGCTGACCGGCCCTTTTATCTGACCCGTCTTTCTCCGGATGAAATAGAACGCCTTTCCCTCACGGAATCCACTTCGGACCCTTACGAAGAACTCTGGAAAGGATTTTTCACCGCAATTGCCATCAAAGAGCGTTCCAATCCCGACTGTCAGCGTACGCATCTGCCGCTCCACTACCGGGATCATATGCCGGAATTTAAAAATTTTTAGAGTCTTAGAATTTTTCCAGCTGTTCCATGTTCAGCACAAACACAGTACAGCCTCCTGTCTGGGTATCAATCGGAACAGAGTAATTTCCGCCCGGGCAGAAGTTTCCGCTTTCCATCGGGGTGGCCGCATAGGTAACTGTTTTCCGAAGCCCTGCTTCCTGTTTTAAGATCGCAAGCACAGCGTCGAGCTTATGATCATCGGTTCCGATCAGCAGTGTTGTGTTCTTCTCCTTCAGGAAACCGCCGGTCGTGGCAAGCTCCGTCACAAAAAAGCCTTTTTTGTTCAACTCGGCAATGGTGTCTGCCTCGTCCTCTTTCCGTAATACAGCAACAATTAACTTCATACAAATTCCTCCTCGCATCCTCCGGTCAAACGGATTCTGATTTTTGAAAAGTCAGCTGCTTATGCCGTATGGCACATTGCATTTTTCTGTTTTCACAGTAAAAATAGCATAATGTCACGGAAAAAGAAAGTCTTTTTTACTTTTCACTTCAAATCCGTATGACACGGTTCCATTTTCGAATACCGCGTCCACTTCGTAGATGTAGCCGGCCTCGGCTCCCGGAATGCTCCAGCTCTCCGCATGCTCCACAGAAACGCTTTCTCCCTCCGGGTAACCATTGCCAAAGTTCTGCCCCCGGTCTTCGGCCGGCCATCTTTCTGCTGTGACAGAATCCGGCTCCTCCGAGAAGACAAGCTCCAGATCGGTTTTTCCTTCGTCATTTGCTGTATGCAGATCACTCAGTTCCGTCCATTCCAGAATGAACGCACTGTCCGCAACGACGTTCTGACCATTGCCGTCCTCATCAACATAAGACCAGGTATAACCTCCCTGTGTTGCCATAGCTGTCACCTGGGCATTTGGCTGTGTGTAGCACAGATTCAGAAACGGAATTTCCGATGGATCCTTTCCGGCAGAATCTGGGAAAGTTCCTCATCGAATTTTCCTGCATCCGCCTCCGTACCGCCGCTGATTCTCATAATACGGCTGATACCCGGATATTGTCCCGGATAGGAGTTCAGCATAATACCGTCGCCCTCCACTTGAAGAAAATCTCCATTTTTTGATCTCGGACGGATCAATAGCATTTCCATTTTCATCGTAAAGTGTGTCGGACGGTGTATGTGTCACATAGATGTTTCCGTGTTCCAGATCTCCCAGGTACCATAACCCGGAATCTTCTGCAAGAAATACGGCTTTCTGTACTTCTTCTGCCCTATTGCTGTCCGCTGCAGTACTTGCTGTATCTGCATTCAGATTTCGGTCCCGTTCCGTTTTCATATAGATTCCGCCTCCAATCAGCACGGCGGCAACTACAACACCGGTCACTCCAAAAATAACTGCGTTTTCTTTTTTCATAAGCGTATTCTTCCTTTCCTGTTGTTTTCCCGTTTTTTTACACGACTTGTTTTATCTTTCTGCAAGATCATGCAAGAAACGGTTTCCCCGTACTTTTCAAATTTGCTCTCGCCGACACCAGAGACCGCCAGCATTTCCTCTTTGTTGGACGGTTTCTCCATCGCCATCTGGATCAGTGTTTTATCCGAGAAGATAATATACGGAGGCACTTTATGCTCCTTTGCAAGCTCCATCCGGAGTGCCCGCAGTTTTTCGAATACCGCGGCCTCCTCGTTGGAAAGATCCTTTGCCGCTGCCGAGGTTTTTGTCTTTGTCTTCTCTTTTGCGGCTTTCGGAATCCGTTTTTCTTCTTTTGCCATCTTCATCAGCATCGTGCCGTCCTCATCCAGCAGCTCCGCCGCTTTTGGCAACAGGCGCACAATGCTGTATGTGTCGGCCGTTACATAGAGATATTCCCGGACCTGCAGTTCATTTAAGATCTGCCGCAGCCGGTAGACCGGCTCTTTTGCCAGTTCCCCGTAATGGGAGTTTTCATCCATGCGGTACTGGCGGATTTTCGCGGTATTCGCACCGTGCAGGGTATCGAGAATCACCGTCGTGCCGTAGCGCTGACGGCATTCCCGCACACAGCCAAGGATTGCCTTTGCCGCCGCTGTCACATCCACCGTTTCAAATTCCGAGAGGCAGTTGGAACAGTTTCCACAGTAATTGGAACCGTATTCCCCGAAATACCGCAGGATATAATCTCTGAGGCACTCATGGGTGAAACAGTAAAACGTCATTTTCTTCAGCCGTTCCTCCTCCCGCTGACGGATCAGCGCTGTCGTCTCGGGATCCTCACTCTCCTGCGCCATGTTTTCGATAAAAAACTGGTTTGTGATCACATCCTGTCCCGCGTACAGCAGAATGCATTCCGCCGGAAGGCCATCCCGTCCCGCACGGCCGGTCTCCTGGTAATAGCTTTCCATATTTTTCGGCATATTATAATGGATGACGTACCGCACATTCGATTTATCGATTCCCATACCAAAAGCGTTTGTCGCTACCATGATCTGCTTCCGGTCATAAATAAAATCTTCCTGGTTTTCCTTCCGTTCCAGGTCAGAGAGACCCGCATGGTATCTTGTGACAGAATATCCTTTCTGCTCGAGTTTCTCACAGACCTCCTCCACATTTTTTCTGGTCAGACAGTAAATAATTCCGCAGTCCGCCTCGTGCTCTGCAAGGAATGATTCCACGGCTGCGAATTTATCTTTCGGCTGCTGTACCGTAAATTTCAGATTTTTCCGGTCAAAGCCTGTGACCAGACGTACCGGATCACGCAAAGACAGCAGTGCTTCGATATCATCCCGTACCTCTTTTGTTGCCGTTGCCGTAAAGGCACCGATCACCGGCCGTGCGGGAAGCTGCTCGACAAACTCTGTGATTTTCAGGTAGCTTGGGCGGAAATCCTGACCCCACTGGGAAATACAGTGTGCCTCATCAACACTAAGCATCGAAATTTCCATCGACTGCACCGCGCACAAAAATTCCGGTGTCAGAAGGCGTTCCGGGGCGACATAAATAATCTTGTACCGGCCCTCCATGGCAAAGCCGAGTGCCTTCCGGTACTGCGCCGCACTTAAGGAGCTGTTCAGAAACGCAGCGTGAATCCCCGCCTGGTTCAGGGTCGATACCTGATCCTTCATCAGAGAAATCAACGGTGATACCACCAGGGTAATTCCTGGCAGCAGAAGCGCCGGAATCTGATAACACAGCGATTTTCCTGCTCCGGTCGGCATGATGCCGAGCACGTCCTGTCCGTTCAGAAGCGCATCCACCAGCATCTCCTGCCCCTCCCGGAAGGAATCGTAACCGAAGTACTTTTTTAAAACCTCATATTTTGTCATCTTGTTTTTCTCTGCCCTTTCCATCCACTCTACCTCCATTGTGACATAGATTGCAGGTAAAGTCAAACAGATGTGTGCCGCATGTTTTCTTTCATCCATACATATATTGTCTCAAAAAGTCCTGGAGGGGGATTTTATGCGTTCTCTTTCACCCCTTTCCCGCCGGATTCTGAAAAAAGCCGGTATCGCCGCCGCTTTTTTCTGCTCCGCTTTCCTTTTTGGCTCTGTTCTGTCCCACTTTACCTGCCGTGCGCTCCGAAAGGCAGCCCCAGTTTTTCTCTCTGCTGCGCCGGAGACACCTGTTTCTTCCGTTTCGATGCCCGTCCTCTCCTCTGCTGCCGAAAACTGGGGGCTCTCCTTCCCGGAAAAAGGGAAGACTCCCGTCGGCAATGCTACATCCGAAGAGCTTGCCGCCTACAACGCCTGGTTTGCCGCTTCACCGGAAGAAAACATCATCTATCTGACGTTTGACTGCGGCTATGAAAACGGCAACACCCCGGCGATCCTTGACGCACTCCAGAAGCATCAGGCACCCGCGGCTTTCTTTGTTGTCGGCAATTTTCTCTCCGACCAGCCGGATCTTGTCAAACGCATGGCGGCAGAAGGCCATATCGTCGGAAACCACACCTGGTCGCACCCGGATATGTCCAAAATCTCCACGCAGGAAGCCTTCTCAGAAGAACTGAACCGAGTCTCCACACTTTATCAGGAAACCACCGGCCAGGAAATGGTGAAATTTTACCGGCCGCCGCAGGGAAAATACAGCACACAGAACCTGCAGATGGCAAAGGACCTCGGATACCAGACGTTTTTCTGGAGTCTCGCCTATGTAGACTGGTACCAGGATCAGCAGCCGACCCACGAGGAGGCTTTCAAAAAGTTGACCGGACGCATTCATCCCGGTGCCATCGTCCTGCTTCATAATACCTCATCCACCAACGCGGAGATTCTCGATGAGCTGCTGACGAAATGGGAAGAAATGGGATATTCTTTCGGCTCTCTCGATCAGCTCGCATCGAAATCTGCCTGAGGACCGGAAATACGGTTTCTCATGTATTTCTATCTTTCTTTTGTTCTGCTTTTTTTATCCTGCTTTCAAACCGGAATGCCTCCTCTTTTACTTCCTTCCAGAGCCGCAGCACACAGAGCAGATTCGGCACCGCCATGCAGGCATTGGCAAGCTCCGCAAAATTCCAGACCGTTTCCGCCATGCAGACGCACCCGGCAAACGCTGCAAAGCAGAAGAAAACACGGTAAACCATTCCGAAGCTATCCTTTTTCACCAGCCAGAGAAACGCCTGCTCCCCCTGGTATGCCCAGCCGGCCATCGTTGCAAATGCGAACAGCAGAATCCCGACCGCGACAACATAGCCTCCCGCCGGTCCGAACACACTTTCAAAGGCCTGAATTACCATCGCCGCTCCATCCGCTTTTTCCGCCTCCAGTATCCCCTCTGCCGCCCCGGTCACTCCAACGGCAAGGCCGGTCACAAGACAGATCACCATGGTATCAACGAACACACCTGTCATGCTGATGTACCCCTGCCGCACGGGATCGTCGGTCTGTGCCGCCGCAGCACTGATTCCTCCTGCTCCAAGCCCTGCTTCATTCGAAAACACACCGCGGGAAATTCCATACCGCAAGGCCGGCGGCAGCAAGGAAATTCCCGCACCCACCGCTCCTCCCGATACCGCCCGGAAAGAAAACGCGTCCCGTACTATCGCAAGCAGTGTCCGCGGAAGCTCTCCGGCGTGCAGACCGATTACCATTCCTGCCCCGCCCAGATAAAAGAGTGCCATTCCCGGTACCAGCACCTCCGCCGCTTTTGCAATGGAACGCAGTCCGCCTGTCACCACGAGCAGAAGAAGAATCGTCAGCACCAACGCGCTTTTTTCTCTTGCCACGCCAAACGTATCCTGCATCGCCAGCGCAATCGAGTTTGCCTGCGTCATATTGCCCATTCCGAGAGATACCAGCACGGTGCTTCCGGCAAAAAACACAGCCAGCATCTTCGCCAGCCGCTCCCCCGGAAATGCTCTGGTCAGCGTCACCATCGGACCGCCGCAGTATGTTCCGTCTTTTCTTTGCATCCGGTACTGCACCGAGAGAAAACTCTCAGAAAATTTCAAAGCAAGTCCCACAACCGCCGCCAGCATCATCCATCCCAGTGCTCCCGGTCCTCCAAGCGCCATTGCGGAGGCAACCCCCACGATATTGCCCGTCCCGATCTCCGCCGCAAGTTCCGTCATCAGCGATGCGAACGGCGAAACTCCCGCTTCTGTTTTCTCCCCGCTGTACCTCGCCTCACGGCCGAATGCTGTACGAAGCGCAAAGAACAACCGTCGAATGGGTAGCGCGCGAAGCTGGATGGTCAGAAAAATGCCTGTCCCAAGCAGCAGAAAAAGAAGCGGCGGTCCCCAGGCGGCTGCATTCACCGCTTTTAGAAATGCATTGATTTTTTCGAGCGTGGCCATATCCATTCCTCCCTGTACAAAGTTCCAAAGGAAAGCAGTTCCCGTCCCTCCATTGTTAAACGGTTTTCTGTCCATGCATCGCAATGTTTTCTCTGCACTTTATGCAGCACCGCACAAAAAAAGAACCCGACAGCAGCCTTACGGCCCGTCCGGTTCTTTCGATCTTCATCTTATTTTGTTGTATTCCGCTTCCGCCCGTTTTTCAGGACTCCTGCTCCTTTAAATCATCCGCCACGAGAACACCCGCTTTGAAGCCCATCAGCATCATCTCGAGCATTTCTGCATCGTAATTGCGGTATTTCAGGTAATAAAACAGCGAATCGAGATAATTCAGAAAGCCTTTTTTTCGTCTCCGGACTTAAAATCACCCGTTTTCCGTCGCCCATCAGATATTTGGCAATCCGGGAAAAGACGAACTTTTCGTTCAGAAATGCCATCGCATCCGATGTCTCATCCTCCACCAGGATCTGGATCGGTTTTCTCCGCAGCAGCCAGTAGGTCTCATAGGAGATCACTTTCAATGAATTGATATGCTTTGCCTGATGAAAATGTTTCAGGCGGGAAATATCCGTGAAATAGTCCAGCACTGCATGGCTCAACAGCGACTCGCTGATCTGGATTTTCTCGCGGATGCCGAGACTCTTGGCAAATTCCTCGATTTCTTCGTAAAAAACAGCGTAACGGCTCTGGATTACTTCCTCGGAAAATTCTTCCAGAAGTCCGTCGTAGTTTGTGTATATTTTTTCTATTGTATTCATTTTTCCTCCCCGGGCAGATTCAGGATTTCATAGCAGAGTTTCGTCCGGACAAAGTCGGTATATTCGGTCATCTCGCGTTTTTCCATTGTTCCGTAGCGGATCGGCGAGGTATTTCCCATCAGATGTTTTCGGATTTTTCCGGCTTTGACTGCCGCCATCATATTCTCCGCAGAGTCCTCTGCTGCATGAGAGAAGCCCATGCGGCCCGTGTTTCTTCCATCCATTTTTTATCCTTTCCCATGTCTGAAAAGCAGTTTTTCATTCTTTCAGTATGCTCCAGACGGCATCATCCATCGTATGAATTTCGTTCAGATCGCGTTTTTCCACCGCTGCCTTGACCTGCGGTTTTAATTCACGCTTGCGCACAATCGTTTCCTTGCTCTGGAACTTCTCATCCGGCACAACCTGGAGACGGCGGTAGAACGATCCCATCTCATCTCCCATGCCCGCCAGACGGTTCAGCAGCTCGGAAAACTCTGTCAGCATGGCGTTTCCCTTGCGCCGCGGATAAAGAATGCTGTGGTCAATCTCTCCCCAGCCCTCCTCGAACAGCGTCTTAATCTGAATTTCAATGTAGACGCCGCGGTAAACGACAATGTAATGCACCGCACGGTAATGTTTCCGGTCCAGAATGTTCTCCTCCGGAATCCAGTTCACATAGATGTCGGCGTAATCGCCAAGTCTTGTATGGACTTTCGGCGGCTCTGCCATATAGCCCGATGCGTTCTGGTCGTAGTCACGGCCGTAATCACGGATGTATTTTTCCGGATCGTTTTTAAACCAGTGGATAATGTATTTATGGAAGTTTACCCAGTCCTCCCGATACAGCAAGAGTCCCCGGATTCCGATCAGGTCTGTCACATAACGCAT
>ENA-OQCU01000189-OQCU01000189.1-human-gut-metagenome-genome-assembly--contig:-NODE-189-length-33056-cov-3.993774_pt1 | contig 33056 bp, 30 predicted proteins | sample MGYA00242504_ERZ504590 | MGnify/ENA primary metagenome ERZ504590 (study PRJEB26092, sample SAMD00036318) | human gut metagenome | host: Homo sapiens | study: EMG produced TPA metagenomics assembly of... | reverse complement strand
CTTCATCGCAGGTCGCAAGGTGGCCATGTGCTTTCATGAGATGTGCCGTAGAGCAGTATGACGAGACGGGGGAGTTCCCATGGCGATTGATGTATATGGTGCAACATGGTGCGGCGACTGCCACCGTGCCAAGGCCGCGCTCGACCGGTTCGGCGCCGCTTACACGTGGCACGACATCGAGCAGGAGGAGGGCGCGGCCGACCGTGCCGTTGAGATCAGCGGCCAAAAAGCACATCCCGGTCGTGCTCTATGGCGACGGGTCGTTCCAGGTCGAGCCGTCCGTCGTGGACATCCAGAACAAGCTCAAGGAGCTTGGCCTGCTCGGGTGAGCGGTGAGTGGCTGCGGCGGTGGCGAACGATGGCGGGCGGCTGATGGCGAGGTGCGGTATCGGCTGTCCGCCATTGAACACGATGCATCAATTCGCGCCTTATGGTCGGCGCTTTTGCAAAGTGAGGACAGCATCGTTGCTTGATTTGACCAGATTCTATTCGTAGGCAGAATTCGAATTTTGGTAGTTGAATGGTTCCGGGAGTTCCGGGACAGTGAATGATATGGGCGATATGAATAATTCCATCAGTCCGAACGGCGATAGCGCCGTATTGTTGCTGACCGGATTTGAACGCTACATACGTGTCTTCGGAGCTGTCGAAATCAAGTCTAGTGAGGACAAGGTTTGGAAGCGGCTGAAAACTTCGGGCGGCTGCGGCGTAAGTTGCCGAAGAATCCTAGTGACCGCACTCATAACCCGAATTCCTGGCCGTGCTGGCTGGGGTAGACGAGTTCGCGTACCACAGCGCACGGTCGCCGCGGTCGTCGAGGCGCTGCTCGGCAATCCGTTCAGCGTCGCGCACGCCCTCCTGATCGGCATGGCGCAGGGCGTCGGCGCGGAGATTGGGTTCGCGGCGTTCCGCTACCGGAGGTGGGACGTCGTCTCCACGGCTCTGGCTGGCGCGCTGACCGGCCTGTGCAACGGCGGCTACGACTGGCTCACCAAGGCGGGATGGACCATGACGCAGGGAAGCCGTGTTCACCATCTGCTGTGTCATCTCCGGGGCCGTGTTCGGCGGCGTGCTGATGCGGTTCGTGCAGAAGGCCCTTGCCGGGACCGGCGTGCTGGACCGCTTCGAATCCGGGCGGAACGCCAGAACGGCATGATCGACTCCTGTGCGCGGTACGCCGCGCACAGGAGTCCGATTCTTGCCTATTCATGCCATCACAGCATCAAATGAATGACACCACAGCATCCGCCAAAGCACGGTGAGAGCCGCTCAAACGATTACCCCACCGGAATAAGCCCAATGAAGTATCTGTCATGATCAGGGGCGAAGGCATAATCCTTCAAGCAAATGTTTTGCGGTATTTCATCTTGTTCCCAAGCGTGAAGAGGCACAAAACAGACATGTCTTTCCAACACCGATAACTCCAGGAATTCTCCAGGCTAATGGTATCCTGGAAACACCGAGAAAGGTGGAACATGCGCAAGAGAATACCTATTATTGATTTATTCGCAGGCCCAGGTGGGCTCGGCGAAGGGTTCTCATCGCTGACCGATTCCACCGGGGAACGCATCTTCCAGATTCTTATGTCCGTGGAGATGGAAAGCTCGGCGCATAGCACGCTTCGGCTGCGTTCCTTCTTCCGCAAGATTTACGACATCGATGGAAAGATTCCGCAAGAGTATCTGGACTACATGGCGAATCCCACGCCAATGCAGCTCTCCAAACTGAAGGACGCCTTTCCTGAGCAATGGGCCGAGGCGGACCATGAAGCGGTCCAAGCCAAATTGGTGGAAAAGGACGACACTTTGGTGCGCGAGGCACTTCATCGACTGAAGAATTACACAGGCCCCAAGATCATTATCGGAGGTCCGCCCTGCCAGGCATATTCCCTTGTCGGGCGTTCGCGCCGCGCCCACGACCCAACACTCCAAAAGGACGTCAAACAGACCCTTTACAAATGCTATCTTCAATTCCTGAAGGCGATCAGGCCCGAAATCTTCGTAATGGAAAACGTCAAGGGCATCCTTTCGGCGCAGCTTCATAACGAAGGCGTGCTCGGCATGATTCGGGCCGACATCAAAGAGGCCGGCTACACCATTCACTCTCTGGTGGTCGCCGACCCGCAGAAGCCCTCGGATTATGTGGTGAAAGCAGAACGATACGGCATTCCCCAAGCCAGACACCGCGTGATTCTCCTCGGCATCCGCGATGACTTTGACGTTAATTCAACGCAGCTCAAGCTACATCCAGAAAAAACCGTTCATGACGCATTGTCCGATCTGCCGCCGCTTCGAAGCGATTTTTCCCGCCGCGGCAAAGAAGGAAATCCCTCTTGGGGAGAATATGTCCTGAAAGCCGCGCAACTGCTATCGAGACAATATCCCGGTTCCGATCTGGCCGACAGGCTGTCGGAAGTCACCATCAGCGACCTCCCGGCCTTCACCTCCGAGGACCATGTACAGAAATCCAGGAATACGACGATTCTCACCAATTGGTATCGCGGCCGACTATCCGCGATCAACAGCAACATACTCACCAACCATGCTGCGCGCTCCCATATGGCGAAGGACCTTGACCGTTATCTGTTCTGCTCCGCCTTTGCCCAAGTGCATGGTCGGCCCGCCAAGCTCAGGGATTTTCCGGCATATCTGCTTCCCGCGCATAAGAACGTCGCTGATTCCACCGATTTGAAATCCGTGGAGTTCTCCGACCGTTTCCGCGTCCAGCTGTACGACCACCCCTCCACGACCGTCACATCGCATATCTCCAAGGACGGCCATTATTTCATCCACCCCGATTTCAGGCAGTGCCGCAGCCTGACGGTACGAGAGGCCGCACGCCTGCAAACTTTCCCCGACGATTATTTCTTCGAGGGAAACCGCACGTCCCAATACCAGCAGGTCGGCAATGCGGTGCCCCCATTGCTGGCGAACCAAATCGCAAAGGTCGTTGCCGCATGTTTCAACATTCCCGCAAAAAACTACTTCGACCAACAAAACATCTGAGTGTGATTTACTCGCGCCGTCTAAATGGTCAAAATAGGTGGGAATATGCGCCGGATACGGCCAAATCCACCTATACTGGATAAATCAGAGCGCAAGGAAGGAACTACAGCGAAGTGGCTGACGAGATTGAGCTGACTCATGAAGTCCCATCTTTGCTAGGTGATGCATGCATCCACAACGATGAAGAGGATCGGTGACATTATGAATGGGGTCACGTGCACACCGGATCCGAGCCTGCTTGAATCCATGAGATCAGTCGGCTACAGTCTGAACACCGCCGTGGCCGACGTCGTCGATAACTCGATCGCGGCCCAGGCGCAGCAGGTCAGCATCAGGTATTTCGATTACGGAGAAAGCCCATATATAGCAATCATCGACGATGGTACGGGTATGGACGAGCATGAGGCCATAAGCGCGATGAAACTGGCCGGAACCGACTCAAGCCATGAAAGAAGGGCGAACGATCTGGGCAGATTCGGTTTGGGATTGAAGACAGCATCTTTGTCGCAAGCCAGATCGTTGTTGCTGTGCAGCGTGAAAAACGGGCACCAGACAACGCTTCGATGGGATCTCGACCACGTCGCAGCCGTCCGGGATTGGGAATTGGAGGTCTTGAACGAGCAACAGACCATTCGCGCCCTTCCCACGAAAGTACGCGATCTGATGCCTAGCACGCATGGAACGTGCGTGCTATGGCGAAATCTTGACCGTCTGGAAACGGTGGCTGGCGACTCCTTGCAGGACATGGATCAGGCAATGTCGGAACTATCGGATTATCTAGGCCTCGTCTTCCATCGTTTCACTCATCCGTATCCGAACGATGGAATCCCCAAGGTGGAACTAACTGTGAACGGCATGCCGGTACCGAAAAAGGGATCCGTTCCTCACAGAAAGTATGGCCACCCAGCCGCAACGATTGCAACGCATACCGGGGAACGGAGGCGACGCTGTGCGGTTATACGCTCCCCTATCCAAACAAGTTGACCGACGAAGACAAGGAAACGCTGGGTCTCACGTCAGGGAAGAGACAGACACTGTCCGACACGCAGGGGTTCTATGTCTACCGCGCGTATCGTTTGATTACTTGGGGCAGCTGGTATCGCCTGTTGCCGCGTAAACCAGGAACAAAGCTTTCCCGTGTCCGCGTTGATATTCCCAACAGCATGGATGACGAATGGACGCTGGATATCAAAAAATCACGGGCTACCCCTCCGAAAGTAATCCGCGACGCGATGAAACGATACGTGTCCAAGCTTTCCACCCCGAGTCGAAAGACCCAGAAATGGCGTGGACGCAAGACTTCCGAGGAACCGGAAGCCCGTATCTGGGACGTCATCAACGACCGGGAAGGAACGTTCCGATATGAGATAAACGAAGATAATCCCTATATCATGAGCTTCATCTCATCACTGTCCGACAAACAGCGGCGAGACTTCACCGAGATGATGAGAATACTCGCTGTCGCGTTCCCCTATGACGACATGCAAGCCAGAATATCCGTCGATCAAGCAAACGAAGAACCCCATCTCGCTGATGACGAGATTCGCGGAATGGCCAGAGAACTGTGGCTGTTCTGCAATCAGCACAGAGGCCAGTCAGCGGAAGAATTCGTGAATTCATTCAAAGACAAAGAGCCGTTCTCACTATGCAAGAACGGAGAGGACGTCCTATCGGAGGTAACACATGACCAACGTTAAAGAATGGGAAATAGTCAAGCGACTAGTAAGGTTACTTGCAGATAGTGCTGAAGATAACAGCGAGGAATCCATCCGAGCGACCCTGGCTCTTATCGCTAAACAACATAATCTCGGAAACGACAAAGCAGGATTCGAGAAAGCATTCAGGGAGCTTCGTTCGGAACTGATTTCCAAAATTGATGGGGGCGTTCCTCTCGAAGGCATCACTCTCAAAGGTAAAAGCGATATGTGGAAACCATGGTTTCCCGATATGCAGGCCGACGAGGAATGGGATACTCCCCGTTCGACTTCCTACTATCAATATTTAACTGTGGACAAGGAATCCGAGTACACGACGCTTGAGTACACTGCGAACGAGGTCATGTCTTTACTGTCCGACCCACGGCGGGCGAAGCCTCCAGTCCAGCGCAAAGGTCTGATCCTCGGCGACGTGCAATCAGGGAAGACCCGCACCTACATCGCCCTCATGCATAAAGCCGTGGATTGCGGATACAAACTCATCGTTGTGCTGACGAGTGACAACGAGGATCTGCGGCGGCAAACCCAGAAGAGAATAGACACGGATTTCATCGGCTACCACAACGGAGAGCAAGTGGGCGTCGGCAAATATCTGAGCATGGCGAAGGTTCCGAGAATATCCCCATTGACGAATGACAATGATTTCGGCAAGGACTATGCCGGCGCGTTCAAAAACGTGGCTCGCCCCACGTGGAATGCAATTGCCCCCTATGTCGCCGTGGTCAAGAAGAACGCCTCAGTCCTTTCCAAATTCAACAAGTGGCTCAAGAACCCTGAATTTGATTCGGACTTGCCAGTCCTCGTTATCGATGACGAAAGCGACTACGCAATCCGTGAATTCGTCCAAAACCGGAGGATGCGCCCCACACGTATCAACGGGCTGATACGAGAGCTTACCATAATCAGCTTCACGTACCTCGTACGTTGCCGTAACGGCCACTCCTTTCGCGAACATCTTCATCGACGACGAAATTGAGGAAGATCTGTTCCCCCGGGATTTCATCCATATCCTGCAATCCCCAAGCGACTACATCGGCGCGAAGAAGCTGTTTGGCGACATGGACTCGCAGCCCAAGGGTTCTCCTTGCGTCCAAGAACTTGATGAGGAAGACCTCGAGACATGGCTTCCCGTGACCCACAAAAAGACATTCGACATCGTGGATCCAGAACTGCATGAGGCGGTAAAATACGCAATCGATTGTTTCATCATCGCATGCTGTCTACGGCCGAACGCGGATACGCACAAGCAATCGATGCTGATCCACATGTCCCGTTTCGCTCAAGTGCAGCAGCAAATCGCCGACCGTGTCGATGATTACATTCGTTCTTTGGACAAGGCGGTCCGTTTCCATCCGGAAGGCGACCCACGGATCGAAAGGCTCCATCATGCCTTTGTCAAGGAATACGAGAATAACGGACAGACGGATGGACAAGCGTGGGAGAACTTTTATCCACGCGTCAACAGATTCGTCAAGTCCGGCAGGCTCCGCGTTCGACTCGTTAATTCCAAAGCTGACGATTGGAATCTCCAGCACAGCGTTCCAGCTGAATTGGCCTCGAACGAATGCACCCTGTTCGTCGGCGGAAACAAGCTTGCCCGCGGCATGACGCTCGACGGTCTAATCTGCAGCGTGTTCTACCGTCGTGTGACCGCGTCGGATACTTTGCTGCAGATGGGACGCTGGTTCGGATACAGACCACGTTACGCGCAATTGCAACGCATCTGGATGCTTCCCCAGTCAGTGCTTGACTACCGGTACTCGTGCTCCATCGTCGAGGAACTGAAGGAATCCGCACGGCATATGAAACGACAGGGAATGACTCCGAAACAGTTCGGTTTGGCAATCAGGAAGAATCCGAACCGCGGCGTGCACATCACCAATACCGGAAAGATGAGGAGCGCGAAGGAAGGCGAGAATTTCCAAGAGTTCGACCTATCCGGGGAAATCATCGAATCCATCAGACTCACCGTAAACGGAAGGCAGTTGGAGAAAAACGACCGCGCCCTGGCGGAACTGCTCAAGCAACTGCACGCTCCCGAAATCGACTCAGGGGAATCGCCCAAGGCGCATACCCAAGTCTTTGCCAACGTCCCGGCCAAGACAATCATCGACTTTCTCACCGAATACAAGGCAGGATACGGCGACAAATTCGGATTTACCGTTTTCACCTACCCGAACCGCGACATCGAATGGGATAGCTCCCTAGTCGAAAGATACGCCAAAACGCAGATGGATGAGAATCCATCGATCACTTGGAATGTGGCGTTCATCAACGGCGAAGGCGGCAAAGTGGAAGGCCCCGATGACCTAGATTTTGGCTGGAGGAAAATCATACGAAAAAGCTCGTACAATTCGGACAAGGGCTACTTCCAGATAAACGACGAGAGGATGCGACTCGGTTCGAAGACGGACGTGCTCAAAGTCGCGAGATTTGTATATGACGGGACAATCGATGCCCAGTCCAAGTCGGAACGCGATTACTATCTCACAAAGTATTTCGGCGACCATCCAAGTCTTCTGCTCTACCGTGTCCAGATTAATAGCACCCAAAGGCTGGCATCAGAATCTTGCCCCCGAGAATGGCCCTGGACTTCTGGGCGCAAAAGCTGATTGTCCCCGTCGATTAAAAAGGATACCAATCACAAACTAGGCAAGACCGTCTACGTGTACAACACGGTCGCACAACGGAACGAGTACGAACGTCTCAACCAGCAGAAAGCCTATGAACAGGACGAGGACGACTGATGAGATATCAAATCGACGAGATCATTTCGTTCTGGAAGGAAGGTCTGCGGTATCCAGGCCAAACCAACCGCGAGCTGGACACATCCCTCAAACTTCCAATCGTCCTTGGATGCACTGCGGAGAGATTCCCCTACGCCATGCTTTTGACGGACAACCAGCCGAAGGTCCCAAGACGGATGGAGGCAATCGATGTGCAGGTGGGCAAACGCTCCAACGCCGGCTCTTCCGAGGCGTGGTCATTGACTTTCATACTCCAAGATTTGAATTTGATGCATGCCTTCGCGGAAATCTGTCTCGCCTTCGCCGAACGCATTGCCGAAGCCTCATCGAAGGATACCGCGTTAAGGCAGATCTATGCAACCGTCGACCAGTGGCAGCGCCTGTTGAAAAGCAGCCGTAATGCAGACATCCTCAAAATCCTACGCGGAACTTTCGGCGAATTGGCCTCGATATTCGAAATCTCGAAACGCACCGGAAAGCGTGTGGAGGAGATTTGCGAGTCTTGGACAGGCCCCTATGAGAGGCCGCAGGACTTCATCTTCCCGGATGATGGCAGCGCTTGGGAAATCAAAACGATCCGCCCTGCCGCGGAACGCATCAAGATATCCTCACCAAAACAACTCGACACATCGAAGCGCTCCATCAACCTTGCCGTCGTAGAGCTTAAGGAAGACGACAAGGGATTATCCCTCCCGGCACTAGTGGATAAGCTCAGGGAACAGGCCTCAGAGCCGTCCACTGTGACGGAGTATGTCGATGACGGACTATCCAAATTGGGATTGAACCTTTATTCCGGTTTGGTCTCGCAAACGGCCTTCGATATCGGGCGGGTATCTGTCTATGCCGTCAAACCCGATTTCCCGCGCGTGGAATCGAAGGATGTGCCGGAAGATGCGCTGGATCTGACGTATAGTCTCAATCTTGGCAGGATACGTCCGTTCATGATTTACACAGGTGCCTTACTTAAAGATTCGGAGTGATGATGTTTACCGTCGACGAATACCGTCACGAGCTTTGGAGAGAGGTCACGGAAAGAGCCCAAGACCATGATATCTACGACCAAGAGGCCTTCTTCGAAACAGCCTGTGAGATATTAAGGGACAGCGAGGCCATAGCGGCATACCATCCCGCGTACACCCGTTACAGGATGGGCACGCCCCAAGCCCTCGCCATCGACGGATATGACCAAGACGCGTTCGAAATGGACGAGTCCATCGTGGTCATAGCCTGCGACGACAAATTCACGCTGGCCGAGAATGACGCACTGCCGACCATACAAAGCAACGAATGCAAACGGTATTTCAACGCCATGCGCCGTTTCGTCGTCGCGGCGTTGAATAGCACTTACCAAGCCCATGCCGAGGAAAGCAGCGAGACCTTCGAATTCGCCCAGTTCATTCACGAGCATCGATCCACAATCAGCCGCGTCCGCCTGTATTTCATCACGGACCGCGAGTACACGGGACGTGACGATTCATCCCAGATCCAGATAGACCGATACGCGAAAGACAATGGGGACAACAAGATCAGTTTGGAAACCCACATCTGGGATATCCGACGCTTGATGGAATCCTTCAATGCGGGGCTCATCGAACATATGTCGATAGCTCTCGAGAACGGACTACCCGCTGTCAAGGCCTCCAAGGGCAATGAGAACATGGATACATATCTCCTTTTCGTAAGCGGAACCATGCTGTCAAAATGGTATAGAAAATACGGATCCAAACTCATGGAGGCCAACGTCCGTTCATTCCTCTCAATGAGGGGAAAGTCAACAAAGGCATCCGCCAGACATTGAACGAGAAACCGGACCGGTTCGTCGCTTATAACAACGGCTTGACAGCGACCGCCTCATACGTTGAAACCAATGAAAAGGGATGGATCACCCGGCTTGATGATCTGCAGATCGTCAACGGCGGCCAAACGACGGCCTCCATCTTCTACACAGAACAGAAAGACAAGACCGACCTTTCCCAAGTCATCATCCCTGTGAAACTTGTCGTCGTGCATGAGGATGTGGCAAGGGAACTGGTCCCGTACATCTCGCGCTTCACCAACAGCCAAAACAGGTCGCGGAAGCGGATTTCTCTTCCAACAGCGAATACCAAGTGGAGCTGGGAAAGACTCTCCCGGGCGACGCTCACGCCGCCTTTGCCCGGGACGATTCAGACGCATTGGTATTACGAACGCGCACGTGGACAGTACGAAAGCGAACGCAATCGGTTGGACTCCGCGGCCCGGAGGGCTTTTGAAAAGGCGAACCCGAGTCGGCAGCGCATCAAGATGGTAGAGGCCCCCAAATATCTGATGTGTTGGGACAACCAGCCCCAAGTCGCGAGCCTTGGCCTTCAGAAATGTTTTGCCAAGTTCGTGAACTCCCAAGGAGACAATGCGTCTGCGAAATTGGACGCCGATTTCTACAAGCGTCTGGTATGCAAGAAGATAATCTTCGATACCGTCTACAAACACATCAAACACACGGATTGGTTCCTCGGCGCTTATCAGTCGAACATCGCGGAATACGCCGTCGCAAAATATTCACAGGATCTGAAGCGCAAGGGAACCGAATGCAATTTCTCCGCCATTTGGCATAGGCAATCCATCGATCCGAAAATGCTGGGTTGTCTGCTGAAAGCGGGACAACAGGCAAGCCAAGTGCTCAATGATCCGCGACGTCCAGTCCAGAACGTGTCCGAATGGGCGAAGAAGGATCAATGCTGGACTGGACTAAAGCGATATCCGTCATGTTTGGATGCCGATCCGGTCGAACTTGCCGTGGAAAAACCGAAACATGCAAGTCGCAGAAGAACGTCCACATCCTCCAGCACATCCACGCCACGGCATGAAGCCATAAGCGAAAAGCAGCCGGCCGCTGATGAGAATCTTATTCATGATTGGAGGAATCTCACAACCGAATCCTACCGCCGCCTTTACGACTTCGCTCTCGGAAAGGCATTCCTAAGCCCCAAATCGGAAGCCTCACTCACGGCTTTGATCAACGGACGTGATGATACCATCAATGTGAATTCACTCAACCATCTCGTTTCCTTGTGCGTCAAGACCGGATTCCCCTTGAGCTCCCTGTCCTCTAGGAGCAGTGAAGTCCCTACTGATGAATCCGTGCCTTCATCGGCCGATGTCCATGAACCATCGTACAGGGAATTCCTTCTGTCGATCCCGGATAAAAAAACTGGGGCACCATAATTGACTGGGGTAGAAGCCACTATCTGATATACGATGACATGATGGCGAAGTTCGCGAAACTTAATCGAGGAGCCCCTCTTTCCGATGAGGAGGTCGATTCGCTATGGAAGCTACGTGAAAGGATGATTGGAAGCGGGTTCCCTAGGTCGGTGTTTGCACCGCACCTGTAATATTTGACGTGGCATGGCAATCTGACCTGTTAATCAGTTAGCATTATCTGCCATATTTTCCCGCTCTCCCAAATTCCGTGATACGCCACTTTCCGCTGTAGCCACGATTTCGGATCTACATCTTCGCAAGAACCATTCAAAAATATGAGCTTTCTGCTGTTTTCGTGGGTTGGAGGATGGGTGTTGGTAGGTGGATGGGTGGGCCGCTGCATCGGAGTTTGATCATGGCGATGAGGTCGTCGACGTGGCGGAAGCCGTAGGCCATGCGGATGGTGGCCTTGATCTTGTTGTTGAATGCCTCGGGCCTGGCGTTGGAGTGGCCGGGTCTGATGGTTTTGGGGATGTCGTCCTTGCGTCTGCGGATCTTCCTGCATAGTTCGACGATCTCGGGGGATGCGGCTGTGGGAGGCCCGGAAGATCCATCGTTTCAGCTTGGCCCCGGCTTGTCCGGTGGGCTGGTGCGGGAGCGTCCCGGGGAGTTCCTTGAGTTGCCATGACCGGTAGGGCTGGCCACTGGGATCCGTGTCCTGCCGTTCGGTGAGGTCCTCCGGGTTCTTGGGCACGGCGTATCTGACGCCGCGCATCGCCTCGGTCGCCGTCTGGTCGTTGCCGCGCCGGGCCTGGTTCCGCAACCGTTTCCTGACCTGGTCGGGCGCGTCGCTCATCCGGGAGACGATGTGGAACGTGTCCGGGACGCGCCCGGCGTTCGGCGGGCGCTCCTTCACGCTGGCGTCGATTCACTTGGCGCCGTCGCCGGTGACTGCCTTGATGGAGGCGCGCTGCTCGTCGGTCGGCTGTCGGAGGAACAGGCCGGGCACCTCCTTGCCGTATCCGTCGTGCGCCCAAGCGACCCGTCTGCGCTTGTGGTCGACGGCCACGGTGATGTACGTGTGCCCCCTTCCTGCAGCTGGTCTTGTCCACGCCTATCGCGGTGGGATCGTCGAACATGCACGGCATCGAGGATTCCTCCAACCGGGCGGCGACCCTGCGCGCGATATGGCCGGCGGTCCTCCACGCGATGCGTGGGAATCCGCCCGCGGTCTTCTGGCTGGCGACCGCCGCCGGCCACGCGCACTCCATCTCGAAACCACTGGTGAGCCGGCTGTCCGGCTCCGCCCACGGCACTTGGGCGGCCGCCACGCCATGCTCCGCGCACGCCACGCGCGGCGCCAGGCCCATGAGCTCGACCCCATAGCAGCCGAAGTCCTGGTGGCGCCATCGCCGTTCGCCGCCACCCCTCCCATATAACAGGCCCGTCCGCTATGAACCGCAAGATGAGGTCCACAGCGGACGGGCCTGTTCGTTCATATGGTCGGCGGTTATGGACATGCCCCATGCCTACTCCGGCAACGAGGCCGGAACCGGCGGTACCGCCACGACACGGCAACTCGACCGGTATAGGGACGGTCCATAACAAGTTCATACGGTTCATCGCACATTGAACATCAGTTGAACGACGAATGATATTTGATGCGCGCACCATGAACAGTGCCTGAATCAGCCATCGTCTCCGAAAAGCGGCGGATAGCCTTGTAAAGGCCATGATGCGTAGGCGCATTGCAACGGCACATTCGCATCGTCGTTGAAATAGGAGAGTGCTAGGGAGAGCCTGGTCATGCATATAGGAAAGATACGCAATATCATCAAACCAGCGGTGGCGTGCATAGCGCTTGCCGTGTTCGCCGCGCCGGGTACGGTAGTCTCCGCCGCGGCGCTTGAACGTGAAGGTGCCCCATTGGATGTGGTGGCCGATTGGAAATTCCAGCAGGCGCATTCCACCGGTTCCATCGACGGTGGTGACCTGGTCATCAAGGATATGTCGGGCAACGGCAACGATCTGCATATGCAGACCTACGGGAAAAATGATTACAAGCTCAGCGACTATGTCAACTGGTCGTCGAATTCGATGAACGGTGACGGTGGTGGAAGCCTGAAGCTCAACGGCGACAGCGATCTGGCGCATAAGAAGGATCATCCCGAGCAGCGAGATCCCAAGGGCGCGGATTTCATCACCGCGAGCGGCGCTCCCATCAACAAAGAGCAATTTGCCAACGGATACACCATGGAGTTCGTGTACTACCTTCCCGATGACTTCAACGCCGGTACCGATTCGTGGATGGGGCTTGCGGCCAGGCAATCCACAAACAGCAACATGGATGAACACGAGATGGGGTCGATGAGCCTGTCGATCTCCAATTGCAAGGAAACCCAGTTCAAGGCCGCCAACAAGGACAATGAGTCGACCATGAACACCGATGATCCCAACAACGGCGTCACCAGCTGGGGCGTCACCATGGATCACGGTGGCGTTTGGTATCACATCGCCGTCGTATCCGATGGCACGAACGTGGTGACATACACCAACGGTGCCAAAGCATTCCGCAATATCAACAAGAACGGCAATGGCCTGTATGCCGATCCGACCGATGGTCGCTTCCGCATCGGCTCGTCGTATTACAACGACACTTTCGACACCAGCCAATACAACAAGGACGACTTTGACAAGTTCCTGCGTGGCAACCTGCAGGAGGTGAGATTCTCCCGCGGTGCGCTGGCACAGGGCAACTGGATCGTGCCCAACCCGACCGAGTATCTCAAGGATTACGGTACCAACGATCGTTTCGTGCTGGACAACCCCAGCGTACATACGATGGCTTTCTTGCCGGACACGCAGAATGCCATCCGTTGGGTGCCCACGGTGATGGACCGAGCCATCGACCAGTTCGATTCGGAAGATTCCAGTCTTAATCTGACCAACATCGTGTCCCTCGGTGACGTGGTGGATAACTGGGACAGTGACGCGCAATGGCAGGCATCGTCCAAGGTGTTCGGGCGTATGCAGAAAGTGGGCGTCCCCTTCCTGGAGCAGCCGGGCAATCATGATTACAATGGAGGCAGGCATGGCTACGGAGTGCCCAGCTTGCGCAAGGCGGACAATTACCTGAAACACTTCGGACCCGACTCCGATTTCGGCAAGTATCAGAAAGAACACGGTTTTGCATACTCGCCCGATGGCCTGTCCTCATACCATCTGGTAGACAACGGCTCCTACAAGTATCTGGTGATGAACATCGACATGGGCGCGGTGGTCAGCAACTCGTCCTCGGCAAGCAATGACGATATGCGATGGTTCGAGCAGGTGCTCAAAGACCACCCGAACAACCCGACTGTGGTGGTGAGCCACGATATCTTCAAGTGCTCCGATTCACGTCCGAATGAAATCTCCCTCGATGACGATTCCGGATACAACGGTGAAGCCGGTGACGATGAAGGTGCCGGCTCGAAAATCTGGAACATCGTGAAACGGTACAACCAGGTATTCATGATGTACTCCGGTCACAATCACGGATCCGGACAAATGACCCTGACCAATGACGCCGGCAATCCGGTGCTGGGGCTGTTGTCCGACTATCAGTTCGCGTATAACGGCGGCAATGCGTTCTTCCAGTACGTCGGCATGGATGAAGCGAACAACAAGATCACCATGCGTACGTATTCGCCATACTCGGCATCGCTGCCCGCGGCCGAGCGTTCGTTCTTCGATGTCAACTCCCTGACCGGTGTCGGCAACACCTATGACGGATCGTTCAATTTCGCCAAACGATTCGCCGGTTACGAACATTCCTCCGGTTATGACACGCAGCAGTCGGTGATCTCCTTGGTGCGCGGCATCGGTGCGTTGAATGGTCAGACGCCGGCGAGCGAAGTACGGCAACTATATACTGCTCTGGCCGCATTGCCGGATAATGTGAAAGCGCAATTCGGTGATCCGTCGGATAGTGGCTCTCTGGCAGGCAGACTCGCCGCCGCATACAATGCCGCGTTCCCCAAGCCGGAACAGCCCGACACCAAGCCCGGTGCCGGCAATCAGACTGGAAGCCAAGGTGGGCATCAGGGTGGACAGTCCGGAAGCCAACAAGGGCAGAAGGGCGATGGCCATGGCAAGGGGCAGACGAATGCCGGCCCGGAGGCAATGGCCTCCACTGGTGCCGATGTGGCCCCGATCGTCGTTATCGCGATGATGACGATCTTGTTGGCCGGCGTGCTTGTGCTCGTGAAGCGTAAGCATCACCTTTCGCACTAACCGATTACCGGTGTGCAACCTGTCGACGAGCGAGCAGCCAATAGCTGGGCCTGATATAGAACCCGCGGTACTGGTTGCTCGCTCGTCGAATCAAGGAAAACCGAAGCACGCTTCGCGCCAATGCCGAAGACGCCGATGGCTTGCCGTGTCGCCACCTGCGCATTGGCGTCATGATTGTCGTGATCGTGGCCTACGTGATGTTCGGCCCGTTTCGCGGCGACATCGTTCTGGTCTTTGGCGCGTCGGCGATCTTCTACGTTTCCGGTACGTTCGCGTTTCCGGTACGTTCATCATGATGACGGTCATCCTTTCCCTGACCGGTCCCATCGAGCACGGTCAGGAAGAGCGGCAAGCCATCGAGGTCGGAACCGGCGGTGTGTCACCTGTCGGTCAGGAGCCTCCATCAACTAGTATCAGCTAGTATCCGATATGAAGCCGTGGCCTCATTGCCAATCGCCAAGGGAGGAAACCGTGCGCGCGCGACGTGACTTTGCATGGCCGAAACTGCTGACCGCGGACGGACGCGGCATCGCCTTCGGCGGCGACTACAATCCCGACCAATGGCCGGAGGACGTCTGGGACGACGACATCCGCCTGATGACCCAGGCCGGTGTCAACACCGTGACCCTTGCCATCTTCAGCTGGGACCGCCTCCAACCCACCGAAGACCATTGGGATTTCGGCTGGCTCGATCGCATCATCGACAAGCTCGGCAAGGCTGGCATCGCGGTTGATTTGGCATCCGCGACGGCGACCGCACCCCTGTGGCTCTACGAAAACCATCCCGAAGTCCTTCCGCGAGACAAGTACGGTCATCCGGTCAACGCCGGTTCTCGCCAGTCCTGGAGCCCGACCAGCCCGGTGTTCAAGGAATACGCGCTAACCCTATGCCGCAAACTCGCCGAACGCTACGGCGCCAACCCATATGTGACGGCATGGCATATGGGAAACGAGTATGGGTGGAACAATCGCGACGACTACTCCGACAATGCGCTCGAAGCCTTCCGCGCATGGTGCCGCCGCAAGTACGGCACCATCGACGCACTTAACCAGGCGTGGGGCACCACGTTCTGGGGACAGGAGATGACCGGTTTCGGCGAAGTGCTCATCCCGCGGTTCATGGGTGCCGATTCCATGGTCAACCCCGGCCAGAAGCTTGATTTTGAACGGTTCGGCAATGACATGCTGCTCGACTTCTACAAAGCCGAACGTGACGCGATCGCCGAAATCTGCCCCGACAGACCCTTCACCACGAACTTCATGATCTCCACCGACCAGTGCTGTATGGACTACGCCGCGTGGGCGGAGGAAGTGGACTTCGTGTCGAACGACCACTACTTCCACGAAGGCGAATCCCATCTCGACGAGCTGGCCTGCTCCGACGCGCTCGTGGATTCGCTGGCGCTCGGCAAACCGTGGTACGTCATGGAACATTCCACCTCAGCGGTGCAGTGGAAACCGCTGAACACCCGCAAATGTAAAGGGGAGACGGTGCGCGACTCCCTGGCCCACGTGGCCATGGGCGCAGACGCCATCAACTTCTTCCAGTGGCGCGCATCCGCGTTCGGCGCCGAAGCGTTCCATTCCGCCATGGTCCCGCACGCCGGCGAGGACACGAAACTGTTCCGTCAGGTGTGCGAATTGGGCGCGACGTTGCGGGCGCTCGCCGACGCCGGTGTTCAAGGCAGCGGATTGGCGGCATCGGACACGGCGATCCTCTTCAGCGCCGAATCGGAGTGGGCCACCCGATCCGAGACATTGCCGAGCATGAAACTCAGCCATTGGCATGATGCGCGTGACTGGTACCGTGCGTTCCTGAACGCTGGTGCACGCGCCGACATCGTGCCGCTCGCCTACGACTGGAGTTCCTATAAGACCATCGTGCTGCCGACCGTACTGATACTGAGCGATGCCGATACGCGGCGGTTGGCCGGTTTCGTACAGGCCGGAGGCCGTGTGGTGGTCGATTACGCGACCGGTCTGCTCGACGAGCGCTTCCACACGTGGCTCGGCGGGTATCCCGGTGCGGGCGATGGGCTGTTGCGCTCGATGCTGGGCGTTCGTGGTGAGGAATTCAACATTCTCGGTGCTGGGGCGGAAGGCGAGCCGAACGAGATTCGGCTGACGGGCACCGGGGATTCATCCACGATGGACGGTGCCGTGACCCGCCTGTGGCAGAACGACGTGACCGTCGCCGGACCGCATGTGCAGGTGCTTGCCACATATGCCGGCGAAGAAGCGGATGAGTGGGAGCTTGATGGCACGGCCGCGCTCACCCGCAACGCATACGGCGCGGGGGAGGCGTATTTCCTCGGCTGTGATCTGGGCGTGAGCGACCTGACGCGATTCGTGAGCGGCTGGCTTGCCGTGCAGCCGCAATCCTCCCGTCAGCCGCAAGTCGTCGGCGCGACCCCTGATGTTCTGCACACCGTGCGTCAATCCGACGACGCCATATTCGACTTCTATCTGACACGTGGCAGATCGGATGTCGAACTGCGTGGCATCGCCGGGGAGCCGATCGTCCTGTTCCGGGCGGAACGGGGCAGTGACGGCGGTGCGTATACGGTGCATCGCAATGGCGTTCTCGTGGTGAAACGCCCGAACCCATCGCTGTAGTCAATTGCGGCGAAACAAGGGAATGGGGGCGCGGACGGTTTTGGGAAACGGTCCGCCCGCCCCCCCCATACAGAGATTCCGGTGGCGACTGGCTGTTTCCGGCTCTATTTCAACGTTTTTGGACTGCCGCTTAAGTGCCTGGCCGCTTAAGTCGCCGCTCCTTCAGCGTGCCGCGACGGGCCGAAACGGATAGTTGGTGTAGCAGGGCAGCCTGAGGTTGTGTCTTGCTGGTTTGGGAAAATGATGGGGAAGGAATTTGGCCGATACTCTGGTGCAGCGAGGAGTGGGCCGGGGAGGGGTCCTCCCCGGTATTGTTATGCGGCGTTGGCGAGGAAGATGTGCTTGTGGTGATACTCGATGAACTCATGCGAAGGTTGGCTGATTGCCGGCAATGAGATCTCATGTCCATCGAAGTCATAGAGCCATCTGTCGTTGATGTCGGAGTGCCGCACCTTGTCATGGTTGACCATGATGCGGTAGTCGTCATCGATGGAGATGAGGCCTTGGTCGAAGACCCGATCATGGAAGGCGTTGAGCAACAGCCCATTCGATGCGGCGGTTTTCTCGTTGGGCGTCGATGCCTTCCAAGGTTTGATGTGACTGGCGATCAGTAGTTTGGGAATCTGCATGCCGGTTATGCAGCATGTGCCGTGGTAGTTCTGCAATAGTGAGTTGCGGAAATAGGATTGGTTGGCCCGCTGAAGCATGGTTATTGGTCGTTCCTCTCTGGTGGGTGCGTGTTCGTCGATGAGCAGGGCTGTTGCTGTTTCGAGCGGCGAATGACGGTCGGGGGCCAGAGGGGCGGGGGTGAAGTTGCTTGCGTTCGCTTGCAGGAGTGCGCGTCGCAGCACATCCAGGCACTGCTCCATGAATGCATCGGGGTCTTCGGCATACCATTGCCAGACTTGGGAATCGAGTTTGCTGCCATGCTTCATACCCACGCGACCGCAGGCCTTGCGGTTGGCATCGTAGGCTGCGATGTTCCAGATCTTCAATGCCACTGAGCTGGGAGTGCGGTGCAGGAATGATGCAAGACGCTGCACGTCAAGCCCTTTGTCATCGCATTCTCGCGGTTCGAGCACGATATACAAGGCGAACGCCATCATCGTCTCTTCTCGTGACCAATTACGGCGAGGTGCTGATGAGCTGACGTTTATTGCCATGAAATCCAGGATAGTTCGGAATGGCTGATCTGATTGATTGATTTGTATACGTATCTATCAGAGGCTAGTTTCTTTGCCGTCCAATCCGTTTTCTCTGAACTCAGGAATCTTTCTCGGAATTCAGAGAAAGACTGTATAATTCAGAGAAAGATTCAGAGAAATGCAATAGGTGGTGAACGGCGAATGGCGCATGAGTACGGCAAAGAGACACTGTCCAAGGAATTCAAAAGTGATCTCAAGGGCTTGCCTGATTCCGAATTGGTGGAAGCCGTTGTGGCTTTGGCCAACACGGATGGCGGATGTGTGTACCTAGGCGTTGAGGATGACGGCACGCCGACCGGTGTCAAACAAAAGCACCAAGACCCTATTGGCATGGCCGCGATGATTGCCAACAGGACCGTACCGCCGATATCGGTTCGCTCAGAATTGGTTGGTGATGATATCAAGGTTGTCCAAGTCGAAGTGCCTAAGTCTCAGAGCGTGGTGTCAACCAAGTCTGGGAAAATCCTTCGCCGCATGATGAAGATGGATGGTACGCCAGAAAGTGTGCCCATGTATCCGTATGAGATTGCCACCCGTCTTTCGGATCTGGGCAGACTTGACTATTCCGCTCAGCCGGTGATGGAGTCCACCCGGGATGATCTCGATCCATTGGAGCGTGACCGCCTGCGCAAAATCATCGCTTCCTATCAATCCAGTGACCGGAATCTTTTGGAGCTTTCGGATGCGGACTTGGAGAAATCGCTGCGCCTTGTTGTGTCGGTCAATGGTGAGCTGACGCCGACTTTGGCAGGGTTGCTGCTTATCGGCAACGAAGAAGCGCTGCAGAGGCTTGTGCCGACGAATGAGGCGGCTTTTCAGGTTCTTGTGGGTACCGACATCAAGGTGAATCAGACCTACCGTGGCCCGTTGCTCAAAACCATAGAACAGATAGCCGAGTCGTTCAAGCCCTGGAATCCAGGCACGGAGCTGACCGTGGGTCTGTTTTCTTCGGTGGTTCCCGAATTTGACGAAAGGGCTTTCCGAGAGGCTTTGGTCAACGCATTCGGCCACAGGGACTATTCGCTTCTTGGTCGTGTGCGGGTATTGGTGGATGATGCCGGCTTAACCATTGCTAATCCCGGTGGATTCGTGGAAGGTATCAACGTCCATAACTTGCTTACTGCGGAGCCGCGTGGCCGCAATCCATGCCTGATGGATGCGTTGAAGAGAACCGGTCTCGCCGAACGTACGGGGCGCGGCATCGACCGTATATTCGAGGGTGCTTTGAACTATGGCCGTCCTCTGCCTGATTATTCGAGGTCCAACAGGCGTGGAGTGTCGGTGCTGTTGCCTCGTAGTGTGCCCGACAAGGCGTTTGTGGAACTGCTGGCCGAGGAACGTGAGCGCAGCGGCAAGTCCATGTCTCTCGATGGTCTGCTTATTTTGGACAAGCTCAAGAGTGAACGTCGTTGTGGCTTTGATGTGTTGTCGGGCTCTCTGGACATGAGTGACCAGCGTCTGCGCACCGTACTGGGGCAGCTGACGGAGGCGGGGCTTGTTGAAAGCGCTGGCGTTGGAGCTCGCCGCACGTATATGTTGGGTGCGAAAGTGTATCGGCGCAGCGGTAGGGCGATGGAATACGTTCGCCAATCAGACATCTATAGGGTGCGGTATCCCGAACTGATCATCGAGTTAATGCATGAACAGAAATCAGTGAGCAAAAACGATGTGATGGAATTGCTGCATCTTGAGGAGAATCAGGCGTACTACCAATTGCGAAAACTAGTCCTTGAAGGACGCGCTAAGAAGGTCGGCAGTGGACGCAACGTGCGGTATGCGGCAGTACGTTGAATGAGATACGCAGATCATTCTTGAACGGTTTTCTCTGAATTCCGAGATTTATCTCTGAATTCAGAGAAAGAATATCGGAATTCAGAGAAAACTAGTGTGCGATGTGGCTATTCCGCTTCAGGAATTATGTACGATTCGAACGTGGCCTGTATCTGCGATGCCGTCAGCCGCTTTATCGGTATGCTCCCTATGCGGGGCTTGATGTGGTTCCCGTAGCTGTTCCCATAGCGCGTCCTTGTGCTGTCGGCGATGTTCCAGATAGTTCACGTCATGCTCCCTTGCGTGATGATTCACATGATTCGCGTCTTCATGGTAGCGTCTCCCGCCGGCGCATGAGTGACTGGTCACGCTGTCAGTGGAATCTCCCCGACGGATATCCCGCCTATGCGGGATATCCGTCGGCGTACGGAGATTCGCATGTTCGGGCGTACGATGGACCCGGTTTTTGCAGGATGCGGCCAACGCCTTGGACGGGCATGGGCCTGCAACCATCGTGAGCCGCCACGGGCGTTCGGCGATCGCCGGGCGGCGGATCGAGAAGGATCGGGCGATCGGGGCCGCCCACCATCCGAAACCATCGTCGGCGTCGCTTCAGCGGGGCATGCCGACGGTTCGCGTTTTCCGGCAAAGGGTCGGCCGGCGCTTTCCTCATTGAAGTTCGACGGGTCATGGTCCCGCCGTGAGGGTTGGGCCGGTAATCGGGTGATGCCGAACGTCCCGACGGGACGGCGGCCGTGTCATCAAAGCGACCGCACGAACTCTCCGCCCGGAAGCGGACGGCGCTGATTTTGGATGACCCATCGGCCGTGGCATTCCCGGGCCCGGAACATGCCATGGGGTTTGCGGACCCCGGGCGACGCCGCATGGCCTTCCCGTTCCCGCGCCACGGGCGGCGGCATGGTTCATGGCGCCGACGGTGGGTCCGTCCGCACGCGGAGCGCTTCCATGCCTCGCTGACGGATGGTGGCGATCCCCCCCCCACGGAGAGGAGTATTGTTTCATTTGTAGATAACATTGTTACACAGTAGGAGAACATTGATATGCAATCTGAACGTTCGTTGATTCCCACCCCCATGCCGGTCCGGAGACACGCACGGTCCGGGAACAGGGGGCTGGCCCTCACCGCCCTGTGTCTGGCGGTGCTGCTGGTCGTGATGGACAACACCATCGTCAACGTCGCGATTCCCACGATGAGCGACGCGTTGAACGCCTCGTCCACGGACCTGCAGTGGGTGGTGGACGCCTACACGCTGTCCTTCGCGGCGCTGCTCCTGCCCGCCGGCAAACTCAGCGACCGATGGGGAAGAAGACGGATGCTGCTCGTCGGATTGGCGGGATTCGCCGTGGTCTCCGCAGCTACGGCCTTCTCCTGGGCCCTGTGGCAGCTGGTGACGCTGCGCGTGGTGTTGGGGGTCTGCGCCGCGCTGATCTATCCGGCGACGCTGTCGTCAATCATCGTCATCTTCGAAGGCTCCAGGTACCGTAGCCTGGCCGTTGGCCTGTGGGCGGCGACATCAGGGGTCGGCATCGCCCTGGGCCCGATCATCGGCGGCGTCCTGCTGGAGCACTATGCGTGGAATTCCATTTTCTGGGTGTGCTCCGTCATCGGCGTGGTGGCGCTGGCCTGCATCGCGGTGGCGGTGCCCGAGGTACGGGCGTACCGTTCCGAGAGGTTCGATTTCCCCGGCACCGTGTTATCGGTGGCCGGCGTGGGCCTGCTGGTGTGGGCGATCATCGAACGCCCGACTTACGGCTGGCTCTCCTGGCAGGTCATAGGCGGCATCTGCGCGGCCCTGATCATACTTGCGGTGTTCGCGGCGGTCGAGGGGCATACGCACGCCCCGCTCATCGATGTCGGCCTGTTCCGAAGGGCCACGTTCACGAGCAGCACCTGCGCGATCTGCGTCGCGTTCTTCTGCCTGTTCGGCTTCATCTTCATCACCACCCAATGGTTCCAGGCATTGCGTGGATACACCGCATTGCAGACGGCGGTCGCGACGCTGCCCTTCGCGGTGGTCATGGCGGCGGTCGCCCCGCTCGCCACGCAATTGGCGAAACGTTTCGGATACCGGTCGGTCGTCTCGACGGGACTGCTGTTCCTGTCGGCGAGCATGTTCGTGGTCACGCGTGTCGACGCCCATTGCAGCTACTGGTTCGTGGTCGTACCCACCATGGCCCTGATGGCGGCCGGCATCGCCCTGATCCAAGGGCCCGCCACGGACGCCCTGATGAGCACCGTTCCAGAAAGCTCGACCGGCGCCGCATCGGCCGTCAACGACACGATCCGTGAGATCGGCGGCACGCTGGGCGTCGCCGTCATGGGGTCCGCGATCTCCTCCGTCTACCCCGACGAGCTCTCGGACTCGTTGTCCGGACTGCAGATCCCGTCTTCCATCGCGAAAGCCGCGGAGGATTCGGTGATGGCCGCGAAATCGATCCTTCCGCACCTGCCGGCAGGCATCCGACAGACCGTGGAGCAGTCCGTCTCGACCAGTTTCATGAGCGCCACGCATGCGGCATGCTGGATCGCCTGCGCCCTCGCATTGGCGTTCGCGCTGCTCTGCTGGATCACACTTCCCAAACACGATTCAGGCAATCTCCCCCAATAGAAAGGAACATCCATCATGAAAGACGACGGACGGATCCCACGGATCAAGGACACGGATATGACGGACCGTCTCCTGACGGCCGGCGCGATAGCGGAGGACACACGCAACCCCATCGGTGACATCGCGGCATGCTTCCCCGGTCACGGCAGCCAGAGCGTCGGCATGTTCCACGGCTGCCTGTCCGGCTTCCCCGAAGCCCGGCAGGTCATCGCCCGCGCCGGCCAGCGTTCCCCGACATGTCTTGGCTCGGTGGCAATCTCAATGCGGTGGGACCAGCCATCACACCCATCGAGGCGCGGTCCAAGAGCGTGGCTGGACCTTCGACCCCACCCATCATGGGACGGTGCAGGGACCTACGGGCCGGATGGCGTTTTTCATCCGTAACGGCGGGATGATGCGGAGAAGCATATGAGGACTATTCGGAAAACGACAAAAAGCCAGCGGACGCCCACCACCGAGATCAGGGGCCTCATACTCGACGCCTCGAAACGAATCATCGAAGAGGACGGCTATGACGCCTTCACCATCCGGCTTCTCTCGGAAAAGGCGGATGTGTCCCCCGCGAGCATCTACCGGCATATCGGCGACAAGCAGGCCGTCATCAACGCTCTCATCGACGACAGTTTCCAGACATTACGGGAGAAGCTCCTGCGCGTCACCACCGAGGATCCCCTGCAAAGACTCTACGATGCGGGAGTCGTATACCGCGGGCACGCCAAGGCGTCGCCCGGCATCTACGCCCTGTTGTGGCGATGGCATGCGGGCGAGGCTTCGGAGGCATGCCTCGCCGCCATGACCGAGCTGGTGCGCTACGGGCAGGCCGCGGGAAAGATCCGGAGGGATGACCCGCACCTCATCGCATGGTCCATATGGTCCGCCGTGCACGGATTCGTCCAATTCGAGACACGACCCGAACATGATACGCCCGTCGACGATGACGATGCGGCCTATTCCTTTCTGCTCCGGCTGCTCATTCGAGGGGTCCGCGCCCCTGAGACGGTCTCCGAGGGAATGGCGACCATCGCGGATACCAGCCGATCGTAGAATCGCCATTGGCCGCGCAACGCCACATCCCGTCTTACAGCGGCGAACGTTCCATCCGCCTTCAGGCTCACGGATACCTTACGGAAGTCTCCCGTCCCGTCCAATGCGGACAACGCCTTCGAGGCGGCCTCCTTCGCGCAGAAGGCCGCCCTACGTTCCACCGAGGAGGCCATACGCAATGATGCGAGCTCTTCGGAAGAGAACACGAACCGCATGATCCCGTCGGACAATCCGTCCGAATCGTCCACGTCCACTCCCACGGCACGGATTCTTTCCGCCGACGCCACGGCGGCGACGCACAGCGACGGACAATGCGACAGCGATCCCACGATGCCGGACGGCCAGAGCGGTTCACCATCCGAACCTTTGAGTATGGGCCCGTCATGGCCGATACGTCGTAAGGCCTCGTGGGCCAAAAGATGCGTCTCCGTGAATTCCCTTCTTCGTTTGGCCGTGGCGTTCCCGACCAAGGCCCGCTCACCGTCGAACAATCGCACGCGGCGCGTCCCCTCCCCCGAGATCAGCACCTCGCAGCCGGAGGCGAGCAGCGGCCCGAACAGGCGAGCCCGTCGCATCATGAGGTCTGCGCACATCATGGAGACTCTATCTACCGAAACCCACAAACCCAGCAACAGCAAGGCTTTCTACCAATTCCCAGAATGAGTGTACCACTCTGTTCGCCGCTCAAAGCCCGCCAGAAGGAAATTTGCGCTTTTCCGTACCTTCACGCCGACAAGAGGTGTCACGATTACCTATATCTCCCATACTTTCTATGTCTTCTTGTGTAGGAAAATGTAAAGTGTAAAAACACCGTCGGAATCGACGGAGACGTTCTCATATGACACGCCGATCGATCATCGAATGTCATGAGTGGCTCCCTTCAGACATAGAGTGGTGCACCGATTTGGCCTACCGGATGCACCACGTAACGTGCCACCGATATCGTCGGGCCGAACACCCTCTGAAGACACTACAAGGAAACTATTCCGACAGTCCAAGCCGTTCGGAATCGTTGAAAGGAAACTGTTTTCGGCAAAAGAAAAGGGCTTTCGAATTTCTTCGAAAGCCCTGCTAGCGGAGGATACGAGATTCGAATTACATAGTACCGGTTTTTCGACAGATCGGGGGGAAACGGTGACACGCCGGGGAAAACAGTGTGATTCCAACGGTTCCGGGCGTTGTGCGAAAGCGGATGCTGCGTGGTTTTCCTGCCGGAGCGTACCCGGCGGAGGGTACTAGGGGGGAACCGCGGTATGCTGTCGTCAGCGGCGGCGGGAGCCGGGGGACGGACGGGCCGTCCGGGGGTCCATGAAAGGTGGCGGGCGATGAGCGGAGCGAGCGGATCGCGCAGGAGCTGGGGCAAGATCAGGGTGAAGAAGGTGCATGGCGGCACTTCCTATTACGCGGAATACCCCGATCCCAGACCCGACAGGAAGGGCGATGACGGGAGGCGTGAGCGCATCCGTTCGCCTTTCGTGTTCAGCAGCAGGCAGGCCGCCGAGGGGTGGCTCGCCCAGCAGAGGAACCGCATCGACGGCGGCATCTGGGTCGACCCCCGCGATGAGTATGAGGATTCGGCTTCCGCGAGGAAGGCCGAGGAGCGGCGTTCGGAGTCCTTCCGTGATTATGCCGAACGCTGGTTCGGTGGCAAGATCGCCCGTGGTGAGATTCGTCCCTCCACGGTGCGCACGTATCGGCAGCGGTTGGACGGTGTGCTGTATCCCGCGTTCGGGGACAAGGCCATGCGTGACATCACCGTGGAGGACGTCGAGCGCTGGTACGAGGAGATGGGCAGGCCGCGCAAGGTGGACGGCAGGCCGTCGACCAAGGAGAGGCCGCGTTTGAGCACCCGTGGCAACGCCTACGGTCTGCTCAGGCAGATCATGCAGTCGGCCTGCACCGCGCCCAACGCGATACTGGACTTCAATCCCTGCCAGATCAAGGGCGGCTCCGCCCACAAGGGCAAGGAGCGCGCGGTCATAGGGCCGGAGAAGGTGCGGGAGATCGCCGACAACATGCCGGGCAAATATCGGCTGGTGGTGCTTCTGGGATTCTGGCTGTCGCTGCGTATGGGCGAGATCCTCGCCCTGCGGCGCAGGGACATAGACCTTGACGGCAAGGTGGTCCGCGTCACGCACGCCGTGACCTATTCCAAGGAATACGGTTTCGTCGACGGCGATCCCAAGACCGAGGCCGGCGTACGCTCGATCCCCATTCCGGACGGTCTCGTGGCCGAGATCAGGAAGCACATCGACGAATACGCCGACCCGGCGATGACGGCAAGCTGTTCCACACCGCCACCGGCAGCTACGTCCATCATTCGGAGGTCGAGAAGGCGTTCATCAAGGCGCGCAGGAAAGCCGGCTGCGAAGACGTGGTGCTGCATGGCCTGAGGCACAGCGGCAACACCTACTTCGCGCAGAACACCGATGCCACCATCGCCGACCTGCAAGCGCGCGGCGGCTGGTCCACCTCCTCGATGGCCGCCCACTACATGCACAGCTCCCAAGACCGGTTGAGGCGGCTGACAGAGGAGATGGACGCCGCCCGCGGCGATGGCGGCGGGGACGCGGGCGAGCTCGAATCGCTGCGCAGGCAGCTCGAGGAATCCAACAGGAGGAACGCCGAGCTGATCCGATTCCTCACGGAAAGCTACGGCGCACAGGACAAGTAGCGGGAAAAGGACGATTTACCCCGTATGGCGTGATGGGCTGTACGGGGCTTTTCGTGTTTGAGGGGGAAATTACGGCTTCCGGATATAAATGCGTATGCTCGAACTGCTTTCCGTTATATGCATAATCTATAGCTCGGTCATTCGCGACATTGCACGGCAAGGCAAACCGACATCGAAAAGGGCCTCAAAAGGGGGGTCTAGAGGCCAAAAGGCCGAAAATCGTCGATTTTCATCTGTATTCGGCTTTTCAAAACTGCGCACTTACCCCCTGAACACGCGACGTTCCGCAACCGGTGCGGACGTGCAGCGGTCAGGAAAGAGGAATTGCCATGCAAGAGTCATGGTTAACGTCATATACCCGGCTTGCCGCTTATCTGGGTCTGACGGCCGACGGGATCCGACGCATCATGAAGGACGAGGATTTGCTTCTGCATCTTGTGCGGTGCAATGCGCGGGAGGCCGGTGCGGACTGGCGCAAGGAATGCGCCAAGTACAAGGTGCGGCTCCGGCATCCGGCGGGGCGCGGCTTCGTGGATGTGAGGATGTTCTTCCGCGCGTTCGCCCCCGATCTCGTGGACGATGCGGAGGAGTTGCGGCGGGCCGTGGCCGGGCAACCCACGTGGATGAAGGCCGCCGATGCCGGGCGCACGTATCTGGTCAGTGCGAGAACGCTCTCTCAGAAAACCTCTCTCGGCGGTTTTGAGCTGGGTGGCTTGAGCTCCATACGTATCAGGCGCACCTTGCTGGTTCGGCGCGAGGAAATCGAAAGCCGCTGGCCGAGGCGCAACCAGTTGGTGCGGACGGGACGTGGAATCTCGCGGAAAATCGAGAATCCGGATTTCGATGAGCTTCAGACGGGTACGTATGAGGCGGCGAACGCCACAACTTCGGGAATGACGATGACATATGGAGCTCTAGGCAATCTTCGCAGGTCTGGGGCGGTGCTGGCGACGAATCGGCCTCATCGGAATCACACTGGCGATTTTCCGCGAAATCCTTCACGGCGGTTCTTTTGCGGGGCTTACGACGGCATCGACGCCGAGATGGGCGAGGGGCGGTGAACGGCGATGGACAAGAAGCTGACGGCGAAGCTGATCGAGCAGACCAGAATGCAAGGCATCAATTTTCGTCCCTTGGGCATCGGCCGCGCACCATCGGACGCCGATGTTGACGAATATGCGGACGTTGATGTCAGGGGGCATTCGTTCAGATGCGAGCGTCCGAAGATTGCCGCGAGTGGTGCGCTGGTTCCCTGCTGGCATTGCGAAGCGTGCTTGCGCGTCAAGCGAGCCAAGGCCATCAGGCGCGGCCTGGCGGGGCTGGACAAGCCGGGGGTACCGGTTCATGTCGCGTCCAAGAACGGTGGCGGGCGGTGCCCGCTGTGCCACAAGCGCCATGGGCCGGAATACCCGCTGTCGGGGTTGCCAAGGGACTTCTCCGACGTTGATTTCATGAATCTCGCCGTGTTCAACCTGACCATCGGCAAGCGCCTGAACAGCACGCTCACGATGCTGCGCAAATGCGTTCCGGGCGTGGAGTACTTCTGGGTCAAGGACGTGCAGTCGCGTCTGGCCGGGCACGTGCATTTGCTGTTGCGGTTGCCTGAAAAGGAGTGGCGGTTGAAGCTCAAGCTGGACATCGACATGAAGCGCCGGGGCAAGAAAGCGCTGCCCCTCTTCGTCTGGTGCCTGCGCAATGCGTTGGCTCCGGGCTGGGGTCCGCGCCTTGACATTCGGCTGGTCGGCGACCTCGAAGAATACGCCGCGGTGCTGAGCCGCTCCTACGACGATATGGGAGGCGACCTCGGTGAAGTGTCCTCGCCGGTGATCAAGGACGCACGCAAAGTTGTTTTCTACATGACTCGTGCGATTGCGCGCGATGGTGACCCCGATTGCGACCGGAAGACCCGTCTCCAGCCGCGCAGAAGATACTACAGGCATTTGGTTTTGGCTGCGGCTACGAACTCGATCGCCCGCAATGAGATCATTCCCTCACACCGTTGCCCCGTGGCTCTGCATCGCGAGGCGGCGCTCAAACCCCTGAGCTGGGCTTACATGGGCGAAAGGAAGGGCAACGCCGTGCGTCGCGGGCTATACGAAAAACCGTTGAGGGGCGAGGAGAAGCCCATGCGCGAGCCGGTTCCGTTCAATGAAGTGACGCGCCAGCCGTTGCGCAGAGAGGAAGGCTGCGTATGCCGCCGGAACCGCGAGCGAACCAAGCAGAAGGGCATCGAGCACTTCGGCCTCGGCTCGCACCTGTACGGCAGTTCGCGCGGCTGGCGAGCATGCGCCGTTGTCGGCGGGAATTCAAACATGGGCCAACATCTTTTCAATGATGATGCGGTTTGAATTTCCGCCGAACCGCGCGGCACCTCGTCCTGTCCCCGACCGCTCCGATGTCCCTCATCTCAACATTCAAATATCAAATATTCAAATATGCTCTTATCATCAACTTCCCTTCTTATCTTTATAAATTTGAAAAGCTTTAATAACAACAAGCGACGAAGGCGCTCCGCGCCGAGCTACCCAGAAAAACGGGGCGTCGTATCCGACCCCAAAGGAAAAACCCAGTCGGCAGAACGCATATCGGATTCCGGAGAGGGCGGTTGCGGAAAAATCGAGGTAAGGCGGATACCCAGAAAATCTGCCACCACCTACCTAGAAGCAATCGTGAAACGGGGGCAGAAAAGCGATGCCTCGTCGTGACTGATTGTGTCAGCACGACTTATTTCAAACGCCGAACAACATGCCGATGACACTGAGGTGACCGTTCGGGAATATACCCATGAATAGCGACGCAAGATGTGAAAGCGGTTGGATGAATTGTTTCGAAGCAACGGTGGAATCTGCTGATGTAGATTGAAGTCGTTCCTCCGCGGAAACTCTTGGAAAGTACAAACATGAGACAGAGGTAGATATCCCAAGACGATTAGTTGGAAGACCAATGGTCGGCATGTCGGTACGTGCCTACTGGTAAATTTCACACGCTAGTCTGTAGGCATGTGCCGCTTATTGGAACATCTGCTACTTGTGTGAGTTTATGACGCCTGTGCTTATAGCAGACATACATGTGAGGAGCAGTCATGAAGTGCGTGAAGGCAGGTGAAATGCGTTGACTCTTACGCCATCATCCGACCTGATTTCCATTGACCTGTTTGCTGGCGCTGGAGGTCTTTCGGAAGGCCTTGAGGAGGCTGGGTTTCACACCCTTTTCGCCTCGGAGATTGTTCCCTAATATGCAGAGATCTACGCTAGGAATCATCCCAGCGCTAAGGTATGTGTTGAAGATATCCGTAAACTGACCCGGAGCGCGTTCGCCGGGAATTGGGCCTAGAGAAAGGTCAGCTTGATTTAGTGGCTGGTGGCCCGCCCTGCCAAGGGTTCTCCATTAATGCACCTGTTCGTTCCAATGAGGATTCCCGTAACCATTTGTTCCGTGAATATCTACGCTATGTGGGTGCCTTTCAGCCGCGTGCAATTCTAATCGAGAACGTGCCGGGACTCGTCTCTTTTGAGCACGGCGGAACTTTGCATGCGATTCTCGATGCATTGGCAGATCTTGGTTACGGTGCTGATGTGCATATTCTGGGTGCCTCTTACTACGGTGTGCCACAGATGCGTTGGCGTACTATCATTCTTGGCCTTCGTGGCGCGGTTATACCGCAATCCGCTTGGCCTGAACCCACTCGTCATGCTCCTGTACGAGCGAACTTCACTACCACTTTTGATGGGCGACAAATTGTTAAGCAGCCTAGCCCTGAAACAGATGCGCCATTTACTACGCTTCGTGAAGCCATTGGAGATTGAACGCAAACAGATTGCGCACGTTGGGATACAGCTGACAAAGTCACAAGATACCCTCGAAGGAACCACCTACGCTCACGGCCTGGCCGAGAAGAAGGCGGAATGGCACGGAAGCCATTGCGTCGCGACGTGGAGCGGGGCTCGCTCTACTTTCCGCTGTAGACGGCAGGAACGGACGCTTCGCATGAGAAGTCCGCATGCACACCGTGATTTTCGACGGTCACGACGACTTGAACACGATGGCTGTTTTTCCCTATTATTTGGCTTAACGGAAAGCGAGTCCCATCCACGACGGAACGGGACAATGTGGCCTTTCGAGATCGGAGGATGGATTTGTCGACAGAAGACAATTCTTATGAAGAGGATGAGACGGCGCTCAAAGAATTCCTCGTCGACTCCAAATGCCTGGAGCCGTTGTCCCAATGGGCGGGCAGATTCAACGCATTCGACGTCCTCGGAATCGCGAAAACCGAAATCCGACACAGCAACGTCCTTGCATGGCTCATGGATCCCGCCGAGAACCACGGACTGGGGGATGGTGTGATCCGCGGCTTCGTCAATCACACGGCACGGAACTTAGAAGCCGATGACATCTTCGATGATCTGCTCATGGACTGCGACGACTTCTCAATCCGGCGCGAATGGCTCCACATCGACATCCTCGCCGTAAACGAGAAGGAGAAATACGTCCTCTGCATCGAGAACAAGACCTTCTCCGGCGAACACGACAACCAACTGGAAAGATACCACACGGACGTCGAGAGGGAATTTCCCGATTGCCGGCGGCGTTTCGTGTTTCTCACCCCGGACTCACGGGAGGCCTCGGAACAGGAATCCGACTGGCTCCCCATGGGGTATGAGGATGTGCTCGGCATCATCGAGGGCGCGATGGGCGTCATCAACGCCGGCCGCGGAGCAGAGGGAATTCATCTTGGAATACATGGACGCCGTAAGGAGGAACATCTTGGAAGACAGGGAACTCAAGGAGATCTGCAACAGGATCTATGCGAAGCACAGGAAGGCATTGGACCTGATCTACAAGTATAGGCCGGATACCGTATCCAAGGTCTCGGACTACTGCAGGGAATGGGTCAGGCGGAAAGCGGAATCCGACAAAACGATCCAGCCCAGCAAAGAAGTGGGCGATAAATGGAACACGACGTTCACCACCGGACTCATGGACCGGCTTGTGCCCCGCGGCGGCAATCCAAGCGGCGTTTCCGGGAAAGACGGACACTACGTCTACCATATCCATGTGGATGATGGCGGGGACGATCCCAGAGTGAGGCTCCAACTGGTATTCAACTTCGAAGGTCTTGACGAGGGCCCCGAGGGAAGAGTGTGCGCAGGTATTGAAAGCGATAGGGGAGACATCCGGCCTGAATTCCGGTTCTCTGGTTAGTCTGGTTAACAAGGCGCAAAAGACCTGGTGCAACGCTTGGAGAACGGGATACTCGACAGTGCCCGTCGATTCCGATGAGGATTGGGATGAATCCTTGGGGAAGAAGCTCGAAGACATGTACAAACAACTCAAGGGTTTTGAGAGCGAACTTTCCAAAGACCCATGGGTCGGGGGGAGGCTGTCCGCCGACGCGTCCGTTTCGGGGCAAGGGGATGGAACCCGCTGACGATGCGGATGCCTCGGCGGATGCGCGGCGGCCGAGGCATCCGCATGGGCCGGTTGTCAATCTCGTCGACCATCTCCCGTGCGGATCGCAGCCCATCTCCGTGGCGATCGGCATTGGCGCATCGGTAAAGCGTTCTCACGGCCGGCGTCGCCACCGGTCTTGGATATGGGCCGACATGACCTCGAACGGTTTCGCAGACGATAGGCACGAGCCCGGACTCGGCATACGACTGGGGCATGGCGTCGTTCCCCGCCGACTGGGGCGCGATGACAAGGTCAAGCCGCGCACGCGGGCGACGTACCGGCATCTGCTGCCGGTGTTCGGCGAGACCCCGGTCAGGGACATCACGCCGGACATGGTGGCCTCGTGGTACGAGTCGCTGGCCGGCACGCCGGGCGCTCGCGCCGGCGCGTACGGGTTGCTCAAGCGCGTTCTCGCGTCGGCGTGCGAACCGCCCGGTGGTGGAGCCGGTGCCGTTCGCTGGCGAATACCCGGGGAGGGTGCCGGCGGGGTTTGCCGGTTTCTCCTCGGACCCGTCCGACCGACGGACGTTCCTTGGCTTCCTGTCTATGCATCAAGGAGTTGATTGACGGTTCGAATGGACTTTCATGCACCCGTATGCGTTCGTGTGGCGTTCATCGAGGGGGTCAGGGGGGTAACCTTCGCGCGGGGCCGACCGGTATTCGCTGCGATGTGCTTGCGATACGGAGGCTGGGATTGTTGCGAACCAAGACGAAAAACTGCGCGGAGAACATGAAGGG